>Ga0187777_10001241_pt1 | contig 16654 bp, 13 predicted proteins | sample 1015_Q2_SP5_10_M_FD_132416 | JGI IMG/M metagenome (GOLD analysis project Ga0187777, IMG submission 132416) | Tropical peat soil microbial communities from peatlands in Department of Meta, Colombia - 1015_Q2_SP5_10_MG | ecosystem: Environmental > Terrestrial > Soil > Wetlands > Peat | place... | reverse complement strand
GCGGCGGCCGCGGCGCACCACGGCCCACAGGGCGACGGCCAGCAGCAGCACCGCCAGCACCACCGCCCCGGCGAACAGCATCACCGTGGAGAAGAGGATGCTGCGCTCGTCGATCGCGGCGCCGAACTCCAGGCGGTCGCCGTCGAGGGCGGCGGCGGTCTCCTCGCGCCAGCCCAGGATGTTGCCGCGCTCGACGCCCTCGGCCGCCCAGCGGTGGCCGTAGATCTTGCTGGGGACGTGGAAGCGCACCGCGATCAGCCCGTCCCGCGGCTCGCCGTCGCCTGGCTGCGACTCCAGCGGGCGCTGCCAGCTGCCGTCGAGCTGCAGCCGCCCCGCTTCGTGGCGCAGCCCCACCCGCAGGTCGGGGAAGGCGCGGGTGTAGGAGATGCGGTTGACGTCGTCGAAGTCGGCGGAGACGTAGACGTAGCGGTGGCCCCGCCGGCTCACCACCGTCACCCGGCGCACGCGGAGCCCCGCTCTCTCGAAGAGCTCGCGGACCAGGCGCTTCGTCTCCTCCGGGTCGCTCTGGTCCGAGATGGCGACGCCCTTGAAGGCGGACCACAGCGCCGGGCGCCCGGTGACGGTGACGCTGCCCGAGCCGTCGACCTTGAGCCAGAACTCGTGCTCGTACTCGTAGTGCACGCAGCCGCGCATCGCGATCGCGACGAGCGCGACCAGCGCCAGCCGGGGGATCATGGCCGGGGGATTCTATAAGATTCACCAATGCCCCGCCCCCGCACCGTGCACCTGGTCGACGGCAGCGGCCAGTTCTACCGCGCGTTCCACGCCATCCGCGGCCTCGCCACCAGCCGCGGCCTGCCCACCAACGCCACCTACGGCTTCACCACCATGCTGCGCAAGATGCTGCAGGACGAGAAGCCGGAGCACGTGGCGGTGCTGTTCGACCCGCCGGGGCGCACCTTCCGCCACCAGCAGTACGCCGAGTACAAGGCGAACCGCCCGACCATGGACTCCGACCTGGCGGTGCAGGTCCCCTACATCCGCCGGGTGTGCGAGGCCTTCCGCCTGCCCATCATCGAGGTGGCCGGCTTCGAGGCGGACGACGTGATCGCGACACTCGCCGACCAGGCGGTGGCCGCCGGCTTCAAGGTGGTGATCGTCACCGCCGACAAGGACATGCTGCAGCTGGTCACCGGGGACACCGTGGTCCTGAACCCGGGCCGGGAGGGGACGGGCTCCACCCTCCTCGACCGCCAGGCGGTCGAGGAGAAGTGGGGCGTGCCGCCGGAGCGGGTGGTGGACGTGCTGGCCCTGGTCGGCGACTCCATCGACAACGTGCCCGGCGTGCCTGGCATCGGCGAGAAGGGCGCCCGCGACCTGGTCCGCGAGTACGGATCGGTCGAGGCGGTGATCGAGAACGCCGACAAGGTGAAGCGGGCCGCCTACCGCGAGGGGCTGAAGGGCCACACCGCGGAGGCCCTGCTCTCCAAGCAGCTGGTGACGCTGCGCCGCGACGTGCCGGTCCAGCTCGACCTCGAGGCGATCGTCTGCCGCGAGCCGGACCGTGCCGCCTGCCACGCCCTCTTCAAGGAGCTCGAGTTCCAGGCGCTCGCCCGCGAGTACGCGCCGCAGGTCGTCCCGGGCACAGGCGAGCACCGGCTGCTGACCGAGACCGGGCAGGTCCGCGCGGCGGTCGAGAAGGCCCGCGCGGCGGGGCGGCTGGCGCTGGGTCTGGTGGTGACCAGCGGCCAGGCCATGCGGGCGCTCCCGCTGGGGATCGCCCTGTCGTGGAGCGAGGGCGGCTCCGTCTACGTCCCTCTGCGCCACGCCGGGCTCGACGTGGACGAGGCGCTGCCCGGCTCCGAGGCGCTGGCCCTGCTGCGGCCTCTGCTGGAGGACCCGGCCGTCGTCAAGGCCTCCGCCCACGCCAAGCGCGACCGCATCGTGCTCGGCCGGCTGGACATCGCCCTCGAGGGGCTCGACTTCGACGCGCTGCTCGCTTCCTACCTCGTCGACCCCGGCCGCCGCGGGTACGAGCTGGAGGACCTCGCCTTCGAGTACCTGGGCGAGCGGCGCGGCCCCTGCGGCGACGGCGTCATCTCGCAGGACGCGGCGGCGGGCGCGGTGGCCACGGCCGCGGGCTCGGACGCCGAGCTGGTGCTGCGGCTGCACCAGCCGATGACCGAGCGGCTGCGCGAGGAGGAGCTCGCCCTGATCTTCCAGACGATGGAGATGCCGCTGGTGGCGGTGCTCGCCGACATGGAGCGGGTCGGGGTGAAGGTGGACGTCGAGCACCTCCTCGCCATGAGCCGCGACATGGAGGCGCAGATGGCGGCGCTCACCCGGCAGATCCACCAGCTGGCCAAGGGCGAGTTCAACATCAACTCTCCCATCCAGCTGCGCGAGGTGCTCTTCGACCGGCTGGGGCTGAAGAGCGCGAAGAAGACGGCCAAGACCCGCGCCGCCTCGACGGCGGAGGACGTGCTGGAGGAGCTGGCGCTCAAGCACCCGCTGCCCCGCCTCATCCTCGAGTACCGCGCGGTGCAGAAGCTGAAGTCCACTTACGTGGACGCGCTGCCCGGGCTGGTGAACCCGGAGACCGGCCGCATCCACACCACCTTCAGCCAGACCGTCGCCGCCACCGGCCGGCTCTCCTCGACCGACCCCAACCTGCAGAACATCCCCATCCGCACCCCGGAGGGACGGCGCATCCGCGAGGCCTTCGTGGCCGCGCCCGGGTACCTGCTGCTCTCGGCGGACTACAGCCAGATCGAGCTGCGGGTGCTGGCCCACCTCTCCAAGGACCCCACCCTGATCGACACCTTCCGCCGGGGCGAGGACGTGCACGACCGCACCTCGCGCGAGATCTTCGGCCCGCTCTCGGCCGTGCCGAAGGACGAGCAGCGGCGGATCTCCAAGATGGTCAACTACGCTCTGCTCTACGGGAAGAGCGCCTTCACCCTGGCCCGCGACCTCAATATCGACCGCCGGCAGGCGGAGGAGTTCGTGGCCGCCTACTTCGCCCGCTACCCGGGCGTGCGCCGCTTCATCGACGAGACGATCGTCCGCGCCCGCGAGACCGGCCACGTGCGCACCCTGCTCGGCCGCCTGCGCCGGCTCCCCGACCTGCGGGCCAAGAACTTCGCCGTGCGCATGGAGGCCGAGCGCCAGGCCATGAACACCCCGGTGCAGGGCTCGGCCGCCGACCTCATCAAGCGGGCCATGATCGACCTGCACCGCGAGCTCGGCCGCCGGGGGATGGCCTCGAAGCTCATCCTACAGATCCACGACGAGCTGCTGCTGGAGGTGCCCGAGGCGGAGGCCGAGGCGGCGCGGGAGCTGGTCCGCTCGGTGATGGAGGGGGCGCTGCAGCTGGACGTGCCGCTGGTGGCCGACGCCCGGCTGGGCCGCAGCTGGGCGGATGTGCACTGAGGCGGCCGGCCGCTTCTTTGACCGGCGGCGCCGGGCTTGCTAGAAAGGGGCTGGAGGTGTCTCGAGTTGCCGCTCTACGAGTACGAGTGCCCGAACCACGGGACCTTCGAGAAGATGCAGAAGTTCTCGGACCCGCCGCTGACGCACTGCCCGAGGTGCGGGGCGCCGGTGGAGAAGCTGCTCTCGGCGCCCGCCATCCAGTTCAAGGGCACCGGCTGGTACGTGACCGACTACGCCCGCAAGTCGGAGGGAGGCAAGGACCGGGACAAGGGCTCCTCCCCCGAGAAGAAGGAAGCGACGGCCTCCAAGGACTCGACTGCCGGCAAGGACTCGGGCGGCAGCACCGGCGCGTCCTCGAGCGGCACGTCAGGCACCGACAAGAAGAAGTAGCAAGGCAGAACGCAGCGGGAAGCAGCAGGCCACAAGCTGCGCACCGAGGCGAATTCACTTCGCCGGAGTGCGCGGGGGGTCTGGGGGGTGCGGCGCAGCACCTCCCAGTTCAGAGTCTCAGCGAGCGCAGGTACTCGCGGAAGGGGCCGCCCAGGTCGGCGCGCTTCAGCGCGAACTCCACCGTCGCCTTGAGGAAGCCGAGCTTGTTGCCGGCGTCGTGGCGCACGCCCTCGAACTGGTAGCCGTAGAGCGGGCGGGTGCGGCTCAGCTGGCGCAGGCCGTCGGTCAGCTGGATCTCGCCGCCGGCCCCGCGCGGGGTGCGCTCGAGCTCGGCGAAGATCTCGGGCGTCAGGATGTAGCGGCCGATGATGGCGAGGTCGGAGGGAGCCTCGGCGGCCTTCGGCTTCTCCACCAGGTCGCGGATGCGGTAGAGCCGGCCGCTGTCGCCCTCGGGCGTCCCGTCGATGACCCCGTAGGCGGAGAGCTCCTCCTTCGGCACCTGCTGCACGGCGATCACCGGGCCGCCGTAGCTCTCGAAGACGTTCACCATCTGCTTCATGCAGGGCACCGTGGAGTCGATGATGTCGTCGCCCAGCATCACCGCGAACGGCTCCTCGCCCACCAGGTCCTTGGCCATCAGCACCGCGTGGCCCAGGCCCAGCTGCTCGCCCTGTCGCACGTAGGAGACGTTGATCATGCTGGAGATGGCCTGCACCTGCTCCAGCATGTCGCGCTGGTGGCGCGCCGCCAGGTGTCGCTCGAGCTCGTAGGAGACGTCGAAGTGGTCCTCGATCGCGTTCTTGCCCTTGCCGGTGACGATGATGATGGAGGTGAGGCCGGAGGCGACCGCCTCCTCGATCACGTACTGGATGATCGGCTTGTCGACGAGGGGCAGCATCTCCTTGGGCTGCGCCTTGGTCGCGGGCAGGAAGCGGGTGCCCAGGCCGGCGGCCGGGAACACCGCCTTGCGGATCTTCCGGGAGGCAGCCATGCTCGAATGCTAACACGCGGGATCAGCGCCGACCGGCGTGCTATCGTTCGGCTCTTGCCATGCTCGACCCGCGCTTCGTCGTCGACAACCGCGATGCCGTGCTCGCCCTGCTGCGCAGCCGCGGCCAGACGCTGGAGGCGGTGCAGGCCTTCCCCGGGCTCGAGGGTGTCGACCCCTGGGCGCTCGACGCCGAGCGCCGCGCCCTCATCCAGCAGGTCGAGCAGCTCCGCCACCGCCAGCGCACCGTGGGCGAGGAGATCGCCCGGCGGGGCAAGGCGAAGGAGGACGCCTCCTCTCTCAAGGCGGAGATGAAGGGCGTCGCCGAGCGCATCAAGTCGGGCGAGCAGAGGCTGGACGAGGTGAAGGCGGCCATCGAGCGCTTCCTGATGGTGGTCCCCAACCTGCCGGACCCCAGCGTCCCGGTCGGACGCGACGAGGCCGCCAACCGCGAGGTGCGCCGGGTGGGCACGCCCCGCAGCTTCGACTTCACGCCCAGGTCGCACTGGGACCTGGGGCCGGAGCTGGGCATCCTCGACTTCGAGCGGGCGGCGACCCTGTCGGGTGCCCGCTTCTCGGTCTACTGGGACAAGGGCGCGCGGCTCGAGCGCGCGCTCATCCAGTTCATGCTCGACCTGCACACCGGCCGCGGCTACTGCGAGGTGATCCCGCCCTACCTGGTCACCGCCCAGACCCTCGAGGGCACCGGCCAGCTCCCCAAGTTCGAGGGGGACCTGTTCAAGACACAGGCGGGCGAGCGCACGCTCTACCTCATCCCCACCGCCGAGGTGCCGCTCACCAACCTGCACCGCGACGAGATCCTCGAGGCCGCCTCGCTGCCCAGGCGCTACGTCGCCTTCACCCCCTGCTTCCGCTCGGAGGCGGGCTCCTACGGCAAGGACGTGCGCGGCCTCATCCGCCAGCACCAGTTCCACAAGGTCGAGCTGGTGAAGCTGACGACACCCGAGTCCTCGATGGACGAGCTCGAGGGCATGGTGGCGGACGCCGAGGAGGTGCTGAAGCGGCTGGAGCTGCCCTACCGGGTGGTGGTCCTCTCCACCGGGGACATGGGCTTCTCCGCCGCCAAGACCTACGACCTCGAGGTCTGGCTGCCGGGCCAGCAGGCCTACCGCGAGATCTCCTCCTGCTCGAACTGCACCGACTTCCAGGCCCGCCGCGCCTCTCTGCGTTTCCGGCCGGAGCCGGGGGCGAAGCTGCGCTTCCTGCACACGCTGAACGGCAGCGGGCTGGCGGTCGGCCGCACGCTGATCGCGGTGCTGGAGAACTACCAGCAGGCCGACGGCTCGGTGCTGGTCCCGCAGGTGCTCCGCCCCTACATGGGCGGGCTGGAGCGGATCGCCCGGACCAGCGTGCCCTAGCCGGGGCTCAGCCCCGCCCCGCCTCGGCCGCCGCGTGGCGCCAGGCGATCGCCGCCCGCGAGGCGTAGGCCTCGATCAGCCGCTCGTCCTGCCGCTCGTCCGGCGGCTCCAGCAGCGCCAGGCAGCCGACGTAGCTGTCGGGTGTCGCCAGCGGAACCAGCTGCGTCTGCCCGGCGGGCAGCGTCACCTCGAGCGCGTCCGCCACCTCCAGCATGCGCTGGGCGCTCAGCCGCCGCGAGGCGGTGGCGGCGAGGTCGATGGGTGCAGGGCGGCCCAGGGCCGGCTGGAACGCCTCGCCGGCGGCGGCCGCCACCACCGGCCCCCGCGGCGTCTGCTGCACCAGGAGCCCGCCGGCGTAGCCGCCCACCCGGCAGGCGCAGTCGAGGATGGCCTGGCCGAGCCTCTCGGGAGGCTCGGCCTGAAAAACCCGCTGATCGATGTCGACCACCTGCTCGAGCATGGTGGCGTAGCGGCGCACCTGCGCCAGTTGCCGCCCGTGCATGAGCACGGCGGCGGTGGCGAGGGCGATCGGCCGCGCCCGCTGCAGCTCGTCCTCGCTGAAGCCCGACGCCGTGCGCCGCCCGAGGAACAGCAGCCCGACCCGCTCGCCCTCGTGGACCATCGGCAGGGCGACCCAGGCGCGCGGGTTGACGGGAGGCGGCAGCGGCGCGCGCTCGCCGGTCGCCTCGGCGTCGGCCACGCATTTCGGCTGGTGCAGCTGTACCAGCGCCGGCAGCACGGGGTCGCCGAGCAGCCGGCCCACCACGTCGGTCGTCTCGCCCTGGCCGGCCACCACCCGGAAGCCGGCCCCCGGCTCGTGCGAGATGATGGCGACCTCGTCCACCTCGACCGCCCGGGAGGCCTGCTTCACCGCCTCCGCCAGCGCGCCGTCCGTGGAGGCCGGGCGGCCGATGGCGTCGACGGCGGCGCGCATCTGCTCGGCCAACACCCGCCGGTCGCGCTCGGCCTCGACGGTGCCCGCCGGGCCGGCGAAGCGCCGCTCGCGGGCGAGCGCCTCGCGCAGCGCGTCCTCCACCTCGTGGCGCACCGCCTCGTCGCAGCCCTGGAGGCGCCGGTCGAGTTCGCGCAGCAGTCGTTCGAGGTTCATTCGACGCGGCCCTTGGCCGGGCGGGCCCTCTCCGGCCAGCGTGAGTGTACACCGCGCTCTACAATCAGTCCTGTGACGGCGGAGCCAGTCCGGTGAGGGCGGAGGAGCAGGCCGGCCTCGGGCGCGAGCGGATCCTGTTCGTGTGCACGGCCAACGTGGACCGCAGTCGCACCGCCGAGGACCTGTACCGTGGTGACCCGCGCTACGAGGTGCGCTCGGCGGGGGTGGCGGCCTACGCCACGGTGCCGGTCACCCGGGAGCTGCTGCAGTGGGCCGACCGCGTGTTCGTGATGAACGAGGCGGAGGACCGGCACCAGACCATCCTGCGCCTGCGCTTCCCGGACGTCGGCCGGACGTGCGTCGACCTCGACATCCCCGACCTGTGGACCCGCGGCGACCCGGAGCTGGTCGAGCGGCTCGTCCGACAGCTGCGGCCCCACCTCGGGTCGCCGCAGAAGGCGCAGGCGTCGCCCTGACGACGCGTCCGCGTGCAAGCGGCCGGTCGCCGGCTCATAATCGGCGGCGGAGGGCTAGACCTAACTGGTAAGGCAGGAGCCTTGAAAGCTCCCGGGCCTCGCGGCCCTTGGGGGTTCGAGTCCCCCGCCCTCCGCCATCTTCAGCCGGCTATATCAACGAATGATATAGTTGGCGCGGGCTTGGGTTGCGCTCTCCGGACGTCCTCGCCGGGCCTGCGTGATATCCTTCGGTGTCGCCATTCCCACTGGCCGTCTCTCCCGCGGAGAGGTGCTGGAGTGGCTGAACAGGGCAGATTGCTAATCTGTTGTACGGGTATAAAGCCTGTACCGGGGGTTCGAATCCCCCCCTCTCCGCCAAGCTGCTGAACGCCAGTTAGTTGAGCCGACCCCCTGAGTCCGGAGCGATTCCGGCCTCTTCACCCTCCGCTGCTATCACTCGGTCCAGGCGGTAGTTGCACCGTGGTCCCAGCCCGTTTTGGTCGCGGGGCGACGTTCCGTTCTTGTGCAGTCTGGCGACCGCGACCGCCCCTACCGCAGCGGCGGCGCGAGCCGCTCCAGCTCGGCGAACCAGTTGAGGACGAGTTGGATGCTGGTGGCTGGTGCGGGCGGGGCAGTTGGCTGCCAACGGACACCGTAGAACCGCAGCCCGTCGGGGGCCACGCTGTAGCAGCGCACGGGTACACAGGCGAGCCGCAGTTCAGGGAAAGGAAACACGAAAAGGGGGCGGGGCGGGCCGAGGCTGAGTCTCGGGCTCGTGCTCGTGCTCACCTGAGCGACCATCATCCGCCGCTTACCATCCACAGGCGGCGTGAGGAAGAAGAGCTCTCGCCCATTGGGGTTCCAGGCAGGACTTTCCCCGCCGTCGAGCGACACCTGCTCACGGGGGCCGGGCCCCGGCCAAGGCTGAACGTATACCTCGAACCGTCCGGGCTCGTTCGAGCCGTAAGCCAGCCACCGGCCATCGGGTGAGAACGTCGGCCACTGCTCCGTGTAGGGCGTGCGGGTGACCGGCTCGAGCGTCGTCCTTGAGCCTTCGAGGCTCGCTACCCAGATGTGGGTGTTGCTACCGTGGACACCAGCCTGAGCTGGTGCGCCTGCAGCCAGGGACGAACTGGTCAAAGGCCCCTCCCTGGTTAGCGCCAAGTGCCGACCGTCCGGTGACCACGAGGACGGCACGAAGGAGCCTGCAACCAACACCTCGGGAGGCGTTGTTCCATCGGCCCGCTGCCAAAGGACCTGGACGTGGCCTCCGCGCAGCCCGACAAAAGCGACACGCTGCCCGTCGGGTGTCCATCGGGGGTTAGCACCGGCTTCGGCTTCCTCGATCAGTCTTGTGAGGGTGCCGCGCTCGAGATCAAATAGCCAGACCGCCGACTCGAGCAGACCCTCGGTGTTGCACGCCAATCGACGGCCGTCAGGCGAGATGTCCGTGCTTGGGTTGTAGCTCCGAACGGGGGCGGACAGCGGAGCTACCTGGCCGCGGCGGTCGATGGCGACCAGTGACCACGCCTCGTGCGGCAGCACCGGCCCCGCCAAGTAGGCGAGTGTGCCTGTGGGCGCCACGCTGTAATGGCCCTCGCCAGTGAAGTTGGCGCCGATGCCGGCAGTAAGCGCCTGCGACACCTCAGCGACGAGCGCGACCGGGCTGCCCCGGATCTCGAGGTGCGCCAGATCCAACGGAACGCCAAACAGAGTTCCACGACGCAGGAAGACCAGGTGTCCGGTCGGAGCGTACCGCGCATCCACCGCGTCGCGCAGGAGGACCTTTCGTTCGCCAGTGGCTAGGGTCTGACAAATGACCTCCTCGTCACCCCAGGTCCGTGTGCGCTTGCGCGCCGTGTAGAGCAGTACGCGCTCTCCCGGCAGCAGCGAAGGCAGGCTATGGGCTCGCCCTCGAGTGGCCTCGTCACGGCGCTGCCGGCCGCTCGGCTGACACACGCCGAATCTCTCCATCCTCGCCGCGGTCGTAGAAGACCTCCCCGCTGGCACCCAAGACCATGCCATCCGGCATGCTGATTCCCGCCGCCAGCAGGGCCCCGGCGCCGCCAGTCAACGGCACCTTCTTGATCGCCCCGTCCGACCAGAACGCCACCCATTTCCCGTCGGGCGACACGGCCAGCACCTGAGCGCCTTCGGTGCCGGCAAGGGAATGCGCTTCGCCACGGTCCAGCTCGCGGACGTAGAGCTGCCTGACACCGCCACGAACGCCTACGAAGACAAGTGCGCGGCCGTCTGGCGTCCAGGCAAGCGCGGTGCGCGAACCGCCCAGCGTGTGGTAGTGGACTCTCGGCACGCCCACGCCACCGGAGTCCACCTCCTCGGCTGGTCGCACGTCCAGCAGCGAGCGTACGACGCCGGGCGTAAGTGACGCTGGCGGCAGGCGACTGCGGGCGACGAGAGCTCCGAGGACCGCGCCGGCTGCGACCAGGCCGACAGCAGCGAGAACCCACAGCCATCGTTGGCCTCGGACCGCCGCAGCGCCCGGCGCCGGCGCGAGACAAGCCTGCGCGACCCACCGCAGCTCGTCGGCCACATCGTGGGCCGTGTCCCAGCGGTCGTCGGGGGACTTTGCCAGGCACCGCTTGACCAGTTGCTCGAGCGAGGGCGGTGTCAGCGGCTGCAGCGTGGTGAGCGGCGGGGGCTCGTGCTGGAGGATGGCCGCCACCAGGCTTGCCGAACTCGCGCCCTCAAAGGCCCGCTTACCCGTGAGCATCTCGTACAGGACGACCCCCAGCGCCCAGATGTCCGTCCGAGCGTCGGTGGGTTTGCTCTCAACCTGTTCCGGCGACATGTACGGCACCGTGCCGAGGACGTTCCCCTCCTCCGTCAGAGGGTTCGACTCGGTCGGAGCCGACGTTTGGTCCTCGACCCCCTGCCACTCCTCGTGCCCAACGGACCGCGCCAGGCCGAAGTCGAGGAGCTTTACCCCCGTCTTCGTCACCATCACGTTACCGGGCTTCAGGTCGCGGTGGACGATCCCCTGTTTGTGTGCCGCTGCCAGTGCATCGGCAATCTGAGTCCCGAGCTCGAGTGTCAGGGCAAGGGGAAGAGGGCCCTTCTTCAGACGCTCACTGAGCGTTTGGCCGGCGATGTGCTCCATGACGAGGTAGGTGTGCCCGACCTCCTCGCCCACGTCGTAGAGAGTGCAAATGTGGGGGTGCTGGACCGCGGAGATGGCTCGGGCTTCACGCTCGAAGCGGGCGCGCCGCGTGGGCTCGTTCGTGAACGCGGCGGGCAAGACCTTGAGAGCCACCGTGCGGTCGAGGCGCGTGTCCCGCGCCCGGTAGACCTCGCCCATACCCCCCGATCCCAGGGGTGCCTGCACTTCGTACGGCCCGAGACGTGTGCCGGGAGCGAGCGCCATGGCTTTTCTCCAGGCTGGGAGTCCAGCTCGCCGGGGAAAGTATAGTTCCCCCTCAAGACCTTGGCTGGGTGAGCGACTACACGCTCACAACCGACCACGCGGATGGCCGCAGCTCACTTCGCGCGTCGCGGTGGCGTAAGGCTGGGTCCTCCCGTCAGAGAACCCGGAGCTGCCGTGACGTGGGCTGTCAAGGGATGCCGGCGAGGCGGGAATAACCGCGGACGCGGCCGGGAGCTTGAACTGAGCGGGAGTACCGCCGCCCGACTGGTCAGCGGCAGCGAGCCTTCACCTGCTCCGTGATCTCGAAGGTGGTCGGCGGGTTCTCGCCAAGGCCGAGGGTGTGCAGCATCTCGTGGATCACCATGACCTCTGCCAGCGAGGGATTCTCGGCCTCCACGGTCGAGAAGGCGCTGTTGAGCCTCCCGGGACGGCGGGTGCAGACGAATACCGGCGGCTCGCCGGGAAAGGTCGCCAGGCGGACCGACCCTCGTCTACAGGCGGCCACGCCCGCTCCGTCGTAGAGCGGGAGCTGGCGGACGTACTCCGCCGCGCTCATTCCCCAGGGGGCGAGGTTCTCGGACAACGTTCGCCCGGCGCGGTCGCTGTAAGCCGTGAGGAGCTTCTGGCACTCAGGGCTGCGGAGCCTGCGGGCGGCCCCGGCCTTCGCCCGCTCGGTGGCAGCGGCCTCGAAGGCGGACAGGGGCTTGCGCACAGAGTCGACTCTTGAGGCGGCAACGAGCACCCGCGGCGCTGCGGTCAGGGCAACGGCCATTGCGATGGTGGCGAGAGCAGGCGAGAGCCCGTAAACACGGCGTAGAGGGGGCATCGGCGGCGCCTTCTGGGAAGCCGCCTGGCCAGGCGTGACCCGTTTGTGCCCTCGAAACTAGGGCGGTAGCATCCCCAAGTTCCCGGGGATTCCGTGGGTTTTCCCGGTTTCTTGGGCTGCATGGGCATCCTTTTCGGAGCCTTCGCCCTGGACCGTGCGACGCGCCAGCTGCAGCGCGGGGCTGAGCTGCGGCCGTTGGAGCCGAAGGCCTACGCGCTCCTGGAACTGCTGATCAGCCGGCGCCCAGCGGCGGTCTCCAAGCAGGAGATCCGCGACCGGCTGTGGCCCTGGCTGAAGCTCGTCTCTCGCGCCGGGGCCAGCGCTCGCTCGACGGCCACCGAGATCTGACTACCTGGGCTGTCCGTTCCGGTTTCTGCGCGCCGCTTCAGCGCAGCCCCCGACGAGGAAGAGATCGGAGAGCGTCCGAAGATAGCCGTACGCGTAGTACCGCCCGTCGGGGGTGAGCGCCCTCCAGACGTGGGCAGTGAGCCAGGGCAGGCCCGCGGGATCGGGCGGCGCGATGTCCAGCCAGGGCTCCGCGGGACTCGCCCCGCCGGCGGCCGTGGGCGACGAGCACGCGACCGTCGGCGGAGACATCCTGAAGCGTGAGGTCGCCGGTCATGCGCAGGAGCAGCCGGTCCCAACCGGCGAAGGACACCGCGTGGAGCTCCTTCAGCGCACCTTGTTGTGAGCCGCCCGCCTCCGGCTCTTCCCCCGGCGGTGAACCACACCTCCCGGCCGTCCGGAGACCAGGCGAAGCCGAGCAGCTCCTCCTCCCGGCTGCCGGACAGGACCGCCCGGCGGCCGGCGCGATCGACGACCACGTCGCCGCCGTCACCACCGATCTGGCCCACCACGAGAGCGAGGCGGTCGCCCCGTCGCGAGACGCGCACGCCGCTGAGCGTGCGTTCGGGGATCTCCAGAAGGGCCTTGCCGACCGGGTACTCGAGCCGGAGGGGTTTCCCGGCGTCCTGCCAACGGATGATGGCGATCTCGCCCGTCGGGCCCCAGTCGGAGTCGAAGACGTTCTCGGCGATGTCGCGCAGCCGTCCTCTCACCAATGGGACGCGGGCGAGTCGTCCATCCAGGAGATGCGCCAGCGCCTCTCCGCCGTGCACCGCGTCCATGCCCCCGTTCAGGACGTTTGTTCCAGACCTACGGTGTATCATGAACAATCTCATATCGAGCCTGATTGGGAGGGACTCTAAGACCCGATTGGCAGGGACTTAGGAGATCCGTCAGTTTGCGTCAGGGTAGACCAGGGGGGTGGCTATGGGATGTTCATGTTCGGACCACGCTGGACACATGCAGAATCGGGAGGACACTCAGAAGGCCCGCGAGCTCTTCGGGTCTCTGGGCCTTAACGAAATCGTCGAGCAAGGCAGAGAGGCGATCGCGGAGGCCGCTCGAGCTCTAGACCAGTTGAATCGAGCCGAAAGGGCCACCGCTCTCGGCTTTGAACGTGCTGTCGCTGATGTCTATCGTGATGCTGCCAAGCGCTTCAACCAGCGCGCACAAGAGCAGATCGAAACAGTCCTGGCTCGCATCGACCATCGAATCCATGAAGCAGACTGGAAAGGGACCGTCGACAGAGTTAGGAGTGCCTTCAACGCGCGGGGTGGCGCGTCGAAGCTCGCCGATCTGCGAGCCGACATACGACTCCGTCTTCTCAACGATGACTCTGGAGTCAATGGAGCGACTGCTCGACTCTTGTCGGCTACTCTCGACGGAGCCATAAAGGCGGCCGCAAAGGGAGACCTCAACGAGATCGTTGCGTACGCGCGTGGGATTATGGCGAACGGTCTGAAGGGATTCCAATCCCCGGAGATGGGACGCCAAGCGGTTGGGCTGGGTCTGCTGCCCGACCGTAAGGTAGGGAAGACCAAGCGGCCGCGGCCGGTGCGCGGTGGTGCAAATGAGGGCTGGTGTGTGGCAGCCGCCGTCTGTGTAGGCTGGAATGTCAGTTCAATCATCTTCTGCCTGATTGCGTGCTTCGCGACCCCCTTCTGCTGGTGTTGCTATCATCTAGCGTGCTTTGGCACTTTCCTACTGGTGAACCTGGGTTGCGTTGCGCTCATCCAAAAGTGTTCGTTTGGCTAGAACTGTCTCATCAGGCGTGGAGCGCCATTCGAGCACGAGCTGCCGAGCGAACTGCCGACATAGGCTCCAGGCGCTTGACGACTCGGGTGACAGTCATGGAGCCAGGCGGATTCTAGAGAGCAGAGGTGGCGGTGACCGCCCGCTTTCAGGTGTAGGAGCGGATCTCGATGTAGACGCGCTGCTTGACGTTCCATGCGAACTGCTTGGCAGTGCATGTTCCGTTAGTCCGGATGTCCACGACCACATACTCAACCGGATAGGCCGGCTCTCCATCCAATAGAGCGCCTTCTTCGTCGGCCACGCTGAAGTATGCCCCGACATCGACATGTGAGTGGTAGATGATCTTGGCAGGCGTATCGCCGCCCAAGCTCCTCTCCAGAGCTGCGATGTCGCGCTTGCTCAAGCTGTAGGCTCGGCGTGCGTCGCGCAGGTACCGTGCGGGATCATGGGCGTGCATCAGATTCTGTATGTTATTGCAGCAGATCGCGCGATTTGCGACGCGCTGACGGCGGGGGCCGTACACGATCCCGCAACATTCGTTGGGATAGTCTCGCCGCGCATGGGCGTACATCACCTCTAGTGCGTCGCCTGACAGGATTGGGTGAGACACGGATCGGCTTGACATGCTGGCGTCGTTCTCCAGTGTTCAGCTTCTGACTTCTAACTGACTTAAGTCTTGCTGCAAGCCTAGTTCACGCAGCCCCCGGCCGCCCGCGATCGCGCTCGCTCACCTGCGATCGCATCCGGCCGCTCACGGCCACGGCGCGAGCCCCTGTTGCCTCATGACGAGGGGGCCTTCTGGCCCGAGGCGTAGCGCTCGAGGAAGCGCGCGGCCCTGGTCAGGAACTGGGTCAGGTTCTCGCGCCGCGAGAGCGAGTGTCCCTCGTTGGGGGCGACCATGTACTCGACCGGCACCCGGCGCGAGCGCAGCGCCTTGACGATGAGGTCCGACTCGCTCCTCGGCACCCGCGGGTCGTTGGCCCCCGCGTAGACGAACAGCGGGTCCACGATCTTGTCGGCGTCCCGCAGCGGCGAGATGGAGTCCAGGAACTCGCCGTCCGTGTCGGGGTCGCCGAACTCGAGCAGGAAGGTCTCGCGGATGAGCCCGGCAGTGGTGGCCATGAAGCTCTTGAGGTTGGCGACCCCGAAGAGGTCCACGCCGGCGCGCCAGAGCGTCGGCATCCGCGTCAGCGCGACCAGGACCGTGTAGCCGCCGTAGCTGCCGCCGAAAACCACCACCCGCGCCGGGTCGGCCCAGGGCTGGGCGGCCGCCCAGCGGCCGGTGGTCTCGATATCCCGGAAGGCGTCGAGCCGCCGGTGGCCGTTGTCCGCTTCCTCGTAAGCGCGGCCGAAGCCGCCCGAGCCGCGGACGTTCGGCTCCACCCAGGCATATCCCAGCGAGACGAAGAAGGCCCGCACCGGCGACCAGCCCAGCCTCGAGCTGGCGCTCGGCCCGCCGTGATACGACACGATCACCGGCAGCCGGCCCGTCGCGCCACGCGGCAGGATCACGTTGACGGGCAGCGGCAGCCCATCCTCCGCGCTCACCGAAACCACCCGCGCGTCCATCGCGGGAATGCTGGCGAGGGTGGGGCGTGTCTCCTGGCGCAGCGGGCGCGCGGCGCCCGAGGCGAGGTCCACCGCCCATACGTCCGCCGGGGTCGCGGGTGTCGACCAGGTCACGAGCGCCAGGTTCCCGTCCCAGGACAGGCCGGTCAGCGTGCCCCCGCCGGAGGGCAGCTGCGCCTGGTGCTCGCGGGCCAGGGTGTTGGCGTCGAGGACGTACACCGCGCTCTCGTTGCCGCGGTCGACCTCGAGCACGAGCCTCTTGCCCGTCCTGTCGGCGAGGAGGGTCGGGAAGCCCACCGGCCTTCCCGGCTCGATGTAGCGTGCCTTCTCGGCGCCGGACGCAGCGTCGAGCGCCAGTACCACCGAGCGCTCGCCGCCCAGGTCGCTCGCCACGTAGACCGTGCCGCCGTCCGGCGCGTAAGCGGCCGCGTACACGGCGGCCTGGGCGCCGCCCTCTGCCGGGAAGATTCGGCGTGCAGCGCCGGACTCCGCGTCCACCAGCAGCACCTGGTTGTCCGACCGGGTCGGGAAGCGGACGACCAGCACCTCCTTGCCGTCGCGTCTCACCCCCGCCAGCGTGAACGGCTTGGGGTCGCGGAAGACCTCCCGGGTCGCACCGCCGGCCTGGGGCACGCTGAAGACCGCCGAGGATGCGTCGCTCATCCGGCGCCCGGAGAAGAACACCCGCTCCGGTGCGCGCTCCGCGACCAGGGCGTTGTCGCGTTGCATCTTCTCCCCGGGGGTGAGCTCGACGGGCGCGCCGCCGTCGAGCGGGACGCGGTAGATCGACCAGTTCTCGTCGGCGCCTTTGTCGGAGAGGAACACGACCGTCTTGCCGTCGGGCATCACCCAGAACGGACCGGTGCGCTCGTCGAGCGTGACCAAGCGCTTGGCCGCGGACTCGGGCTTCTTCGCGTCGGCGGCGTAGAGTTGCGTGAGCCCGTCGCGGTTCGACGCGAAGACGACCGTCGCGTCGTCGGGCGTGAGCGCGGGCATGCTGTTGCCGAAGGCATCGAAGATGTCGGCCGCGTCCTTCGTGAGCACGGCGTCGCGATCGGCGT
>Ga0187777_10001239_pt1 | contig 16676 bp, 14 predicted proteins | sample 1015_Q2_SP5_10_M_FD_132416 | JGI IMG/M metagenome (GOLD analysis project Ga0187777, IMG submission 132416) | Tropical peat soil microbial communities from peatlands in Department of Meta, Colombia - 1015_Q2_SP5_10_MG | ecosystem: Environmental > Terrestrial > Soil > Wetlands > Peat | place... | reverse complement strand
TTGAGTTCGTGCTGGGGGACCTTCTCGTAGGCATGCAGGATACGCAGTCCCCGCTCCAGTTGCTCCAAAGGCAGCGCGTCGGCAGCTTCCTTCGACTTCACTCCGAAGATCAGATCGGTCACGGCCAGGCGAACCTGCACTTCTTCTTTGCCGCGGCCCGCGAAGTGGAGATCGAGGCAGGCCTTGATCTCGGCCGAGATCGCTTCCTTGCGCTGGCGTTGATAGTAGAACTCCGAATCGCCGCTATCCGAGATCAGTGACTGCGAGCTGCCCGGCAGGATAGTGACGCGCTGCATGGTCGCCTGGACTTCCTCAAAATGCGGCCGGATCGACTCCCACACCTGCCGGAACCCGCCCATTTCGTACTTGGTCTTGTCCGACCAACGGAAGGTCCGCCCATTCAATGCCCAAGTTCTGTCCTTCAGCACGTCGGCGCGGTGGACCATGCGGCCCTCGCCTTCCCTCTCTTGGCCGTTGACCTTGCGGTTCTTGCGTTCGAGCGAGAGTTCGAGGAGCAGATGTGGTTCGTAGCCAAATGACTCCCCGCCGCCTGCTTTGAACTTCGTGCCTACCTTCACCAGCTTGGTCTTCGTCTCGCCGTTCTTGAGCATTTCTACGCGCTCCTCAAAGTCATTACCCAAACGACCGAGGGCGAGACAGTTCATGCCGCAATTCAGGAAGTAGCGAATGTAATCGCCGTTCCAGAGCTGGCGCACATCCTGCCACTTATCGATCGGGATATAGCCGAGCTTTTGCTTGAAGCTATCGAGCAGTTCGTTCCAAATGAGCGTCAGCGGGTCTATGATCCAGCAGCAGGCGCCCATTTTTTCGGCTTCGTGAAGCGAGTCGACCATGTCCTTAAAGGTGGAATAGGGGCGCTGAATCAGCTCAACGCCTTCAACGTCGAAGATGCGCCGCTTCAGGAACTGCCACGCGGCTTCAGGGTCGACCACAAAGACAGGAGCGCGATTGTAGAACTGCGTCGAAATCGCAGCCGCCATGAGCGCTGCGGAAGTCGATTTGCCCGACCCCTGGGGACCATAGAGGCCGCACTTGATGGGCACTGGTACTGGCTCTTTTGCGAGATCGCGCTCGGGTGACGATTGCGATTGCGGATTAAGCTGCTGTGTGGTTGCCATGGCGGGTTAGTTCTCCTGTGTATGAGTTGCGAAATTCGGTGATACGAGACTCGGCGCGCCGAAACTCTGCGAAGGCCTGCTTCAAAAGGTCGAGGGATGCGTCGTAGTCCTGTGCTTCCCAGAATAGGATGACGGTCTGGACGGCCCCGACTACGCGATAGGCCGCCAAGTCGCGCTGGTCGAGGAGACGCTTGAATTCGGCGGCGATATCAGTCACGGTCTGCCTCCATGCTTCGCGCGCTACACGGATGTAAGCGGGAAATCGTTCGCCGGCTCCTTGATCGCTGAGGTCGGCCAGCAAGAGGCGCAGCAGTCTGACTTCGGTTGTGAGACCGTGAATGGCCTCGCGGATCTCGAGAGCGGCACCATACGATTCAGCCACAGCACGCCTCCTCTAAAAGCTCCTCGCCGCGATGCATCTCTGCAGTCAGGGGATGCACAGGCTCCAGATCGCAGCAAGGATAGCCGCTGTCGCAGATGCTCTGGTTTGATTCGCGGGGTTCGTAACAGCAAGGAGAAAGTCCGGCCAGAGGGAGGATCTGGTCGATCCCGGCCAGAGCCTGATCTAATACCTGTGGAAATTCAAGAAGAGGAGAAACTGCTAAAGTTGCGTGAGCCACGGTCGGCCTCCCTTGAAGGCTGATTGCTGGTTAGGGCCGCGTTCGGTCTGACCACCGAGCGCGGCCCGTTACTTTCTTACGGGTATAATAATATGCCTACCCCCCTACGCATGTCAAGAGAATTCTTGCATACCCCGCTACGCATATGTTAGTGTGCGGCTTATGGAGGTATGGCCGAAAGAAACTCGGGAGTACTTCGCCAAATTCGGCAAACAAGGCGGAAAAAAAAGGGCGAGGAACATGACTCCCGAAGAACGTAAGGAATCAGCCCGCCGCGCGGCCCAGGCCAGGTGGGCGAAGAAGAAGAGGAAAGCGACAAAGCAGAAGTGACAACTGTTCTCTTCTTCGCCGCCGGGCAGGGATTCGCTGTGCCGGAACTGGGGACACATCGCCTAGAACTCCAGCAGGCGGGTGTAAGCAATTGCGTTTATCACCTCTAAGGCATTGATAGTAGGCCTTTGCCAGCATTTTTCTCGGACAGCTTCCGTCTACTAGAGTCTGGGGTGCGAACCACTCTAAACTTTCTTAAAGGAACCGCAACAAAATGCTCTCAATGCTGGTTGAGAGCAATGTAGAATACTGCACCTAGCTTCTTCGTCTCTTTGGGGTCTCAGTTGTCGCCGTTCGAGGCCATCCCGCCTTTGCACCAGATCTCACGCTGGAGGTGAGTACCATGTTTGGAGTAGCCGCTCGTGTATTCCGTGCTGCGTCGAATGGAGCGTGGCTTCTTTCGAAGAACCTCAACGCGATCCTCCCAAACGGAGAATTGCCACGCCCGACCTGGGCACCCGGCCGGCTGCTCAAGAGTTGGGAAAGGGTGCCTATGACGAGCGGCGTCCCCAGAAGAACGCGTTCTCTATGTCCGGACTGCAACAGAGATGCCGCAGACGCAGTGATCAGCGGGGACGCGACTATTGCGGACTTCAGAGACAGGCCAGGAATTATCGAGGCGGAGATCGTGGAAGAAGCCGGACGCATTCTGATGCGGAAAGCATGTGAAAGGCACGGGCCGTTTGAGGACGTGCTGTCCGATCACCCGGCCTTCTTCTATAGGATGGAGGACCTCGCCTTCGGTCGTGACTTTGAATGCACGGGCGATGAGATCGTACACAATCACGGCGTGAACGGCATTAAGCACGGACGCGGGACGTACCTCATTGTCGATCTGACGAACCGCTGCAACATGATCTGCTCACCATGCTATATGGACGCGAACGCGGCCACCTTCGTTCACGAGCTCGAGATGGAGGATGTGAAGGCTATCTTCGAAAGGGCCGTGTCCTTTAAACCTCAGCGAGAAATCAACGTCCTGTTTTCTGGCGGGGAAGCTACCCTCTCGCCAATTTTCCTTGAGGCAATCCATCACGCGAAGGACATGGGTTTCCACCGAATCCATGTGGCGACGAATGGGATCCGCTTTGCACAAGATAATGAGCTGGCTGTTCGCGCGAGGGCGGCTGGTCTCCATGGGGTGTATCTCCAATTCGATGGCACAACGCAAGGCAAAAACAGACATCGCGGAATTGGGAATTACATGGAAGTGAAATACCGCGCACTTGAAAACATCGCCTCAGCTGGTATGAGGACGACACTGCAAGTCACTGTAGTCAATGGGCTCAATAACGATGCCGTCGGCGACATTGTTCGCTTTGTAAGCGAACATATTGACAAGATCCACGGCATTATCTTCCAGCCGGTTATGTTCTGTGGTCGAGATGAGGACGTGCCGAATGACCAACGATACGCGCACCGTTACCCTGTGTCGCAGATCGCCTATGATTTGCAAGAGCAGACCTCAATAGATTGGCAGCCACTCCGCGATTGGTTTCCTGTCTCGGCCTACGGAACCTTCGCTCATTTGTGTGATGTTGTTCAGCCTAACGCAACCGTGGGAAGCCTCTATAACGATATACATCCTAACCACGGGATTTTCAGCCCGATACTGATCAACGCCCGGACCAGGCAGCTGATCCCCGTCGGGGCGTTCTTTAACGTGGAACAATTTATTCGTGACATTGTGGAAATAACAGACTCAGGCAGGCGGCCAGCGGTGACCAAGTCGCTGGTGTGGTTGTCAGCACTGCGCAATTTTGATCGCGATCGAGCTCCTTCCGGGTTTGGAGTTCGCCAGATTCGCGAATTACTTGCGGACTGTTTTTATCGCATCGCGGGCAGCGGTGACGATTGGTCCCAGCGGGCCTACTCATATGCCGGTGCATGGCGACTCGTCATGGTCAGCGCGATGCTCTTCCAGGACCTGTATAATTACGACCTTTCAACTATGTCTAATTCAACTACTCCGATGGCGACACAAGAAGGCGAAATCAGCTTTTGTGCGTACAACGGGGGACGCTGGCGTAAAGTCGTCGAACATGTGCATCAAACCGCAACCTTAAGATCGTGGCACCGCCTGCATCCCCGGCATCAAATCTATGCCAAAGGAACTCGAGTGGACTTTGGCAAGACTTCAAACGTGCCGAGTCAGCTGGTCCAAATCGAATCCGAAGGATCATCACTCGCGAGGAGCAGGTGACTGATGTGAGTGACGCCGAGGGCACGTTTCTGGACGAATTACCGCCTGAAATAAGGGACGTGCTCGGCTGGTACGGTACCGGTCGACCGCAGCAGGCCCCTAGCGCGGACATCGTAGATTTCGCGGGAAGATTCTTGGGTGCAATGCGCGACGATGGTGCTGTTGTGCCCGAGACATCCACCACTTCGGCTCCGCAGATACTAGCGCTGGTTCTGCTGCACCATCAAAGTAACTCGGGAGAAACGGGCGCATGGCTCAACTTGGGGATTGCATTGCGCCGGATGGCACTTTACCGAACTCAGGACCCTGAGCCAGTTAACCGACGGCGCCTGCAGCTTGCACTGGAGGTCTTCGATCGCTGCCTTCGGCTGAACCCTGGAAACGAGGGCAAGAATATTCGGGGGTGGATCGGCAAGGCCCTGACATATCATCAGCTGGGATTGCACGACGAGGAGGTGCGCTGCTGCTCGCGGGCGGTAGATACCGATAGATCCGACCCGAAATTGTGGCTGTTCTATGGCTTCGCTCTGCGGGAGGCGGGGAGAGAAGAGGAGGCTTTATCGGTCATGGACTATGCATACGATGCTTATGTGATGGCCGGCAAGCCGGAGGAATTACAAGAGGTATTTGCCAGTGTGCAATCTGATTAGAGGTCTCACGAGCGCAGTATCCGAGTCAGAAAGGATTGTCCTTCATGGGCGGCATACATTCCAGCCGATTGGCGGCTTTTAGGACGCATCGGCGATTTGTTGATAGCACAAGGACAGCTATTCGAAGGTTGGGCTGGGACCTTCCAAGCACTGCAGGGATTTCTCCGACAATGGTGGGAGCCCAACCGCTGCCATTTCCTGTTGCACCCACTTTAGAACGCGCCTTGGGCTACAGGGGAGATCTGCGTTTCATACAATTCGGGTTTTCACCCAGGCAGCGCCGGTTTGCATATTGTGACGGCGGTGACGATGTGGCTTCTGATGAGAGTCTATGGATTTGGTTTCTGCGACATCCGCTGATCTCGCCGCACCTTCCTGAGAGGCGATATCCCACCCTCTATGGCGTGTTTCCTCTTAATGGTGAACGACCAACGCTTGAGCAGATATTTGGAAGGGGAGAGGGGTTTCAGGCCCTGCATTGCTTACTGTTGGATCGGCAGGATCGAAAGGCATACCTTTCACAGCGGGATCAGGCGATGATTCTTTTCGCAGCAATGGAACCCGAGGGCGGGGATCAGCATACGGTGTTCGTGGATGGATTGCTAATGAGCCCAGGCACTGAAAATTACAAGACACCGCCCCCCGCAGAAGTCGTGGATCAGCTTCGCCGATTCCTTGACCGTGAACTGAAGATCGCCGGGAATGCGTAACAAGTTGACGGCGATTGGCGGGTTTTAGGGAACAGTGGCCAGTGAAGCGCTGCTTCGCAGCGGCTGTAGCCGACACGTCACCCCGAGATGGGTGCTGCACGGTAACCTTCGGTTACCGTACGCGAACCTATTGAAAACATGCCAGCTAGCGAGGAAGTCCCGGGACCAAGTGCCGGAATCGCCGTTAGCTCAAGCGAACTTATTGAATCAAAAGACTACCTTTCCCGACTCAGAGAAAACTGTATGGTGAAGCCGACCCTGCGCACCAAGTCCATTGGTACAAAGGTCAGTGAGGAAGAATATGCCCAGCTTGCGCGAGCAGCGCAAATGGACAGCAAGACCCTCGGTGAGTGGTGCCGCGAGGTCATGCTAGCGAGCGCAAATGTGGGGTCGTCAAGGGCCCAGCGCTCCGGTGATGCCGAAGTTCAGGCGCTCATGGCTGAGCTGGTGGCCCTGCGGACCATTCTGCTCAACGTGCTGTACAAGCAGATAAACGGGGAGAGCTTGACAGCGGAAGAGATGCAGCGGTTGATTGAACGGGCGGACGCGGACAAGCTTAAGAAAGCTGCGGAACGGCTGTGGCAAGCAGGGAAGTTGACGCCCACCTAAGCTGCCACGAGCCTGATCGAAAATTCTTTCAACTTTTTCCCCACTTGGGTGTTCCTCCTATCGATAGGGGAATCTCTCAGCTCCAGACTGGCAAAGGGGTGGTGAAGCATGAGCAGGCTCTCAGGTCATGCAGACCTTCCGGGCTGGATTCTTTCGAATCTTTGCGCCGTGGTCCTAGGGGCCGGTGCTGGTTTCGCCACTTGGACGTACCTGAACGCCGCGGTCTGGACACCATTGCAACGCTACTACTGGAGCGAATACCTGAACACTGAAATGTTCCAGGGACAACGTGGCGACTATTGGATTCTTGAAACAGTGGATCGTCGCGGCCAACACCGGATCGCAACCGAGTCCGACATTGTGCCCACAGCGAGGCTTGGACGTCAAATCATTCCCTTCGCCCTATCAAATCAGGCGCGGCAGGCCGGGGCGGTCGCCCTAGCTGTCGACACCATTCATTACGGAAGCTTGCAGATGCACCGGATGCTCGAGCAGTGGATTTATAACGGCCAGTCAGTCAAAGAACTCGTCTGGCCAGCCTGCGCTAGCGGGCTCTGTCTGTTCGTCCTTGGCATCGTGTGGGCATTCCGACGCAACCGGGCGCGCGGCGATTTCATGGAAGATGGCCGGCGGCTTAAAGGCCCGCAGATCTTCACGGTCAAAGAGTTCAATCGATGGAGCAGAGCAGACGGCATCGGTTTCATGACAACAAACAGGGGTGAAATGCTCCGCATACCGCGATCGTTTGAAAGCAGCCACTTGATGATTATGGGCGACTCAGGAACCGGCAAGAGTGTTCTCCAACGCCAACTGCTCATGCAGATCGCTGCACGCAAGGAGACCGCCATCGTTTACGATCCGGCACTTGAGTACACGCCCCAGTTTTACCAGCCTGAACGGGGAGATTTGATTTTGAACCCGCTGGACGTACGTTGCCCCTTCTGGTCACCCAGCGACGAAGTAGTTCACGACGCAGAAGCCCTGACACTGGCGAGCTCGCTGTTTCCTGACAAACCGCGAGAAAACAGCTTCTTCGTTGATGGGCCGAGAAAGATATTCGCCTTCCTACTCACACTGAAGCCGACCCCCGATGAACTGGTGTGGTGGATGAGCCATGAAGATGAGTTGGACAAGCGAGTGAAGGGGACGGAATTGGAAGCCTTCATCTATCGCGGTGCCGGCCCACAGCGGGGAGGGGTGTTAGGTGCACTAAATATGGTCGCCGACAGTTTGAGGATGCTGCCAAGGCAGGATGATGCCAAGCAACAGTGGACGACCGTCGATTGGTCAGGTCAGCAAGCCGGATGGCTCTTTATCACCTCGGTTCCGCGCTTTCGCGAGAGACTGCTACCCCTTACCAGTCTGTGGCTGGACACATTGGTCCTACGACTCATGAACCAAGGCGACACAACCACGCGCCGGGTTTGGTTCGTTCTTGACGAGCTTGCAAGTCTGCAACGATTGCCGCAGTTGCATACGGCCTTAACTGAGAACCGCAAGTCCAACAATCCAGTAGTGATCGGTTTCCAAGGTCGTAGTCAGCTTGAAGTGCGCTATGGGCACGAGGCCGAAGCCATGCTTTCACAGCCTGCAACAAAACTCTTTCTGCACACGAGTGAGCCGCGCGCAGCGAAATGGATCTCTGACACAATCGGTGAAGTGGAGATAGAGCGGCTGAAAGAAGCAGTCAACAAGGAGCAATTCCCGAATTTTCGGAGATCGAAGAGCTACCACACAGAAAGACGCACCGAGCCGCTTGTGCTACCTTCGGAAATCGGGGGGCTGCCACGCATGCACGCCCTCACGAAAGTCGACAATCTAGTGGTCCGATTCAGCTTTCCCTACGTTAACTTGCCCAAGAAGCACCCCGGCTTTATTGCCCGCAAAAACATGTCGCAGGGCGGTGTAATGGATACTGGGAGGAAGGGGGCGCAAGCTAGCAGATCCGCGGCCCAGGAGGTTAGGCCTGAGGAACTCCAAGGGATTGTAACCGGACAGGAACCCTTTTTCGAGTAATGCTGACCATCTCAAAACCGTTGAGTGCATCGCAAGCCGAGGTGTACCACCGCGAGGAATTCGCCAACGCCCAGGCGAATTACTGCTCAGAAGAGAAGACAATCGGTGGAGAGTGGCACGGAAAACTGGCTGTCCAGTGGGGACTCCAGGGTGAAGTCAAGGAGGAACAGTTCTCATGTCTCGCAAATGGTCAGCATCCCATAACTGCTGAGCATTTGGTGCGGCACAATGGCTCATGCGAATACGTGAACTACCGCGGTGAAAAAGTAACGACGATGAAACATCGCGCCGGCTGGGACGCGACGTTTTCGGCGCCGAAAAGCGTGTCCTTGACCGCACTGGTGGGTGGCGATGACGATGTACGCCGAGCACATCGCGAGAGCGTTCGGGTTGCTTTGGATGAACTGGAAAAATATGTTCAGGCTCGCATGGGCGGGAACTGTCCGGCAGAGACCACAGGTAAATGGGTTGTAGCGACCTTTGAGCACGACAGTGCGCGGCCAGTGGACGGCTACGCAGCGCCCCAACTGCATACGCACGTTTTGTTCTTCAACCTGACGGAAACAGAGAAGGGCGAAACTCGCTCTTTGCAGCCACATGAGTTGTACCGCTCCCAGCAATATGGGACAGCAATATATCGCTCTGAGTTGGCTCTGCGCTTGAAGGAGTTGGGATATGAAATTGAACACGGAAGGAGCTGCCAGCCCGAAATAAAGGGTTACACCCGCGAGTATCTCAAAGCCTCCAGTCCGCGAAGTCAGCAAATTAAGGATCATCTTGAAGAGCGAGGCCTTCGCGGTGCAAGCGCGGCGCAGATCGCGGCGCAGCAGACTCGCCAAGAAAAACTTTCCTCAATAACACACAAAGAAATGCAGGGTATGCACCGGGACCTAGCTGCGAAGTTCGGCAATCAACCCGAGCGCATAGTCCGCGAGGCAGAGGAACGCCATGTGGAGCTCCCGATTCACAAGTTGCAGAGCATTAAAACGGCGCTGACCTATGCGCGCGAGAAGAATTTCGAACGTCAAGCGGTGGTTGATGAGCGTGATCTCATGCGCGACGCGCTGAGGCGTTCGATGGGCAGCGCTAGTTTCGCCGAAGTACGGAGCCAATTCGGGAAGCATGTACTGGCTGGAGATCTGATCGAACTCGAAAGCAGGAGCCTTGGCAGGGCATTCACTACGGATCAAATGATGGGGTATGAGCGAGACACTATTGCCATGATGCGCGCTGGACGGAACCGGCTTATCAGTTTAGTAACTTCGGAAACCCGTAGGAAAATCGACGAAAGGCACTCTCATCTCAGCCGTAGCCAACGGGCAGCCATCGACCAAATTCTGTCCAGCCAGGACAAGATCACGGGTCTTGAGGGGGTGGCAGGGGCAGGCAAAAGTACTGCTTTAGCAGTGATTCGCGAAGCCGCCGAGAATGAGAACTACGAAGTGCGTGGGCTGGCGCCTACATCGCGGTCTGCGCATAAGCTCGCAGAATCAGGCATCGAGTCGGGTACCTTGCAGCGACATCTCCGCTGCGAGAACGTGCCCGCGGGCGGGAAGATGCGGCTTTATATCCTGGATGAATCGAGTCTTGCCAGCACGAGACAGATGAATGAGTTCCTACATCGCTTACACTCTGAGGATCGCGTGCTACTGGTGGGCGATAAGCGGCAGCATGAAGGGGTGGAAGCGGGCAGGCCCTATCAGCAGTTGCAAGAAGCAGGGATGAAAACCGCTCGGCTGGATGAGGTCTTGCGGCAGAAGGATCCAGCGCTTAAAGAAATTGTGGAGCAGCTTGCACGCGGCGACGTGTGGGGAGCGATAGACAATCTAGATCGCCAGGGCCGCGTTCGTGAAATTATCGACCGGACGGAGCGGCTAACGGAAATCGCACGCGAGTATGTGCGGGCGCCTAGAAATACGCTCGTCATCTCACCAGACAACGAATCGCGGCGTGAGCTGAATACGTTGATCCACAGAGAAATGCAAGACCGCGGCGACGTGAGCCACGAACAGCACAAACTGCTCGTGCTCGACTCACGGCAGGCGATGACCGCCGCAGATCGGATGTGGGCGTGCCAGTATGAAGTGGGCGATGTGGTGCGCTACATACGAGGCAGCAAAGTGCTAGGCATCCGTCCAGGCGAGTATGCCCGAGTCGAGAATGTGGATACGAAGAAGAATTGCATCACCATCGAGCATGAGAATGGTGAACGACAGACTTACGACCCGCGCCGGCTCTCAGGAGTAGCAGTGTATCAGAAAGTGGAGCGGACATTTTCCGAAGGCGACCGTGTGCAGTTTACCGCTTCGTCGAAGGACTTGCACGTTGCCAACCGCGAGCTGGGAACTATCAAGCGAATCAACGACGCCGGCGATGTCCAAGTCCATATGAACTCAGGCCGCGACGTTGCGTTCAACATAAGTGAGCATGCGCATCTGGATTACGGCTATGCCGTGACCAGCCATAGCAGCCAAGGGCAGACCGCCGAGCGCGTGCTGATCCATGTGGACACTGCTAAAGGCGAGCAGTTGGTGAACTGTCGCTTTGCTTATGTCTCGATCTCGCGCGGGCAATATGACGTCCAGATATATACCGACGACAGAAGCGAACTCGCGCGGGATCTGAGCCGCGAGTTGTCACGGCGCACAGCAACCGAGGGCCAGGAGAAACAGCCAACCGCTCAAAAGGTTGGGCCCGCTTCCCCGCGTTACGGAATGCGTGAACAAGAGCAGCGGCTCACTCATCGTATCGGGTTCGGAATGACAGATTAGCGCTGTGCAGACCTTCTTTTGGTTCTCCGATTTTCCACTGAACCACTGATATTACGGTGAACGCGTTCATGGCAGCTCGTGCAGAGGGTGATTAGATTCGCCTGAACATCGTCCCCAGAGTGGCTGCGGAATTCCTGGTGATGAACCTGAAGATCCCGCTGAGACCCGCAGTGCTGGCACCTCCAGTTGTCGCGAGCTAGCACTTCTTGGCGGAGTCGCTGGTAGGCCACAGAATCAAATCGGATGCGCGGACGTCTGGGTTGAATCTGACTCACGACGCTTTCACCGTGGCCTGATCGAGAAAGGCCTCTCTCTGCGGTTGGGGCAGAAACTTGAAGAACCGTGAGATGCACTGCAACAGAACCTCCGGGTTACCGGTGTCCAAGTTCACTCCTGCCACGAAGTCCGCACAGATCATCTCTAGACAGTAGCCGCGTGACCTGTCCGTGCCCAGCATCAGGGCGGCGGTTTCAAGAGCCTGTTCGATTACCGGGATCTGGCTCCTGTACACCTTGAAGTAGATGATCTCGTGGGGTTCGCTCTCCCGTCCGGTCAGCTCCCTCTCCACTTCCCGCTTAAACTCCTGTTTTGGCATTGATCGTGCCCGGTGCAACCAGGTTGCACAATTGAAGTCCTGACCCTCCGCTCGGGCTACCTTCGCCAGCTCTAACCCTTTCGTCCAGCCCACTTCTTTAAGATCCTTCCTTGCTTGTGGGGGCAGGTGTTCGTGGATTGACATCAAGTAGTACGCCTTCCTTCTGGATTCCGGGAACCGCCGCTCCAGGAACTCGTCAAACGACTTCAGGTTCTCCAGCCGCCAGTACTGTCCCGCCCTGACTTCGCAAAGGTATCTGCCCAATTCCACAAACCTGGTATCCCGTTCGGACTCTTTCGCCTGCTCCCAGGCCAGGATCTCGTCGATCTTGGTCAGGACGAACAGCGCCCGTTTGCGATTGAGCTTCGGCGGCATAAGGGGAATCCTAGAACTCGAGCTCATCCAGCCAGCCAAGGTCGTCTCCGGGCTGCCGCACGACGGCAGCGTCCACTAGTTTCTGTCGTCCAGTGGCTCATCGCGTCAGCTCAGGGTTCATCTTCCTCGGAGAGGACGTGCTGGACAGCTCCTCCCACTGGCTGGCCGGCGCAAACCCGTCGAGGTTAAGCAGGGAAGTGCCATTGATGGTCGTATGGCTGATCTTGACGACTCCTCGCAGACCCGTTAACGCCTTCTCATCGATCTCTTCTCGCCCGAGGGATTCCGAGTCGTAGAGGAAATCACGCAAAAACCAACCCAGCTTCCACAGAGCTGTGGCCGTGCAGTAGACCCGGCCGGGGATGGTCTTCCCAGCATGTTCTGTCGGTTCAAGGACAGTCAGGCGGAGCCGGTAGAAAGGCTTATGAGAGTGCCAGCGGTACTGCGCTCGGTCGACTCGGACCAGGAATACGCCGTCTGGTACCTCATCGCTGGCCGGTCTCGCAGTCTCGCTGAGCCCGTGGATCCGGCGCCTCATAGAAGGCCCTCATTTTCACCGCAGGGGAGGTAGATAGTGAGCTGACAGCGCAGGGCGTCGCGCTCTCTCTCGGCCCACTCGGCACGAGCCAGTTTGTTGATGTCACAAGCTGATTCCTTCATGTATGCATACCTCATACATAATCATACATATGCACCCAGGAATGTGTCAATGACGTTAATAGGCAAAGAGATGAGCTTTTCTTACAATGTCTGCGATGCCCGCAAGAAAGGACACGCCACTCGCCTTCCGTATTCCTGCCGCCTTAAAGCGGGACTTGCAGCAGATTGCGGACAGAGAAGCTCGAAGCATTTCTCAAATCTGCGAGATTCTCTTGCGAATCGGCGCAGAACAGTATGAAAAGGAGGGGCCGAGATTCTTACAGCGGTTCCTTGATCGACGAAGGCCAGAGGGCTGACGCCGTGTGCAACGGTCTCGGATTCAGAAGTGGCTGCAGTCATTATCTCTGGGTTCTTGTCTCGAATGCTGTTCTTTGCTGCGAGGCATTCGGGCGGGCGATTTGTGGCCACACAACAAGCCCTTCGACGGTGATCTGCTGTAGTCGGAGCTTCAGAGATCAGCTCCGATGGGTCGGATTTCCGATTGTGGCTGCCGAGCCAAGGACACGTTGCTTCTCGCTAATAGGTAGTGGAAGAGCCGTCTCTAGCGTGGGGACCGAAGCCGCCACGTCGCCATGGCGCTTTGGATAGCTCTTTCAATCCGCCTTCCTCGACGGCTGAAGCCAAGGGTTGCAACCATTTCCTCGATGATTTGCTCGTCCGTCCTCAACTGGCCGTCGGAAGCAATCCATGCTAACAACCGAACAAGCTCGCCTTGATCGTACTCTCCAATAGAGGTGCGTACTGGTATCGCTGGACGCGGGCCTCGCTTGTAAGTAGCAGAAGCTTGGTCACGGTGGCTGCCGTTATGATTGTTAACGACGGCTCCGCGGTCTAGCCGGTCGGCGAACTGAATCGCCTCCTGAAATGCGTGTATCGCACGGTGAATCTCTTTTTCCTTGCGCATGAACCAGTCGGTTGACCAGATGCGGTGGAACCGCCATCCCAGGTTCTCGAGCTGCTGTTGCCTCAATCGATCGCGGTCTCGAGCGGTGTAGCTCGAATGATAGCTGGCACCGTCGCATTCGATGGCTAGAACATAACGGCCAGGTTTTTCTGGATGCTCCGCAACCATGTCGATACGGAACTGGGACGCACCCATCTGTGCAATCATTTTGAGCCCCTTGGCAGACAAACAATCGAAAACTTCGGACTCGAAAGCATTTAGAGGTTCGCCCGTCAGTTTCGCTTCACCCAGTCGCCTGCCATTAGTCGATGCATATTCAAGATAGTTGCGGAGCAATTCCACGCCGCTTCCTGGCCGGAGACGGGCCAGGTCGATGTCCAGATGACTAAAAGAGGACACTACAGTCAACTTCCGGCGGGCGCGAGTGATCGCCACATTCAGCCTTCGTTTTCCTCCCTCGGGAACTAGGGCGCCAAAACGCAAGGGAAGATTCCCTGAACGGTCTTTGCCATAGCCAATGCTGATGATGATTGCATCGCGTTCATCTCCCTGGACCCGTTCCAGATTCTTGACGAAGAATCGCTCTCCTTTGTTCGAGTCGAAGAACGCACCCAGCTCAGGATGATTCTCGAGAGCATGATCCAGTGCCGCTTGAACGCGATTCATGTGTCGGATGCCCATCGTGATTACACCAAGCGTCTGATCTGCATTCATCCGAGCATGCTCGAGTACAAGCTCGATAACTTTCTGCACCTCTTGCGCCGAGCTCTCTTCCTGTCCGTCCACGCCCAGCTCTTGCTGGACCACAATCTGTCTAATGGCCGGTGATCCGCCCGGGCCTGGAAACGTCACCAGCCGATCTTCGTAGATGTGATGATTTGAGAAGTTGATCAGGGTTTCGTCACGGCTTCTGTAATGCCATTCGAGGTGGGAACCGCTTAAGAATGACTTCATAGTGTCGAGAAGACTCTCAAATCCTTCAGTTGCAAAAGCTTCCACATCAGAGAGGTCATCGTCCTCGGCTACCGAGAAGAACGTCATCGGAGGTAATTGCTGGCTGTCGCCGGCGACCACGAGGTTGTTTCCCCTAAGGACGGAGGGAATGGCATCTTCTGGCAAAACCTGGCTGGCCTCATCAAAGATCACGAAGTCAAAGTATCGTCGCCTACCATCGAGCAACTGACTCACTGACAAGGGGCTGGCCATCCAGCACGGACAAACTGCAGTGAGAACCTCTGCCGCTCGGGCGAACACTTTTCTCAGTGGCAGGTGTCGGGTCATTTTTCCCGCTTCTGCACGTATAAGCTGTTCTCCAGCGGGGCTCGCGTTCATTGCAAAGACTGCATGCTCACCATGAGCACGCCTGACTCTATCCGCAGCCAGATCAATGCGCTCTTCATCAAGATGAGTGAAGTCGTCAACGTACCGGCTGTGTGTTGCGCCTATGAATCCTCGAACTTCAGGATCTTGCCGACTTAGTTCGTCCAGGGTTGAGGTGAACCAAGCGTGCGTGAACATTGAAGGCCACAGCTCTGTCGCCGGCCTCTGCGCCCTAATTTCAGCAACTAGTTTTCCAACTCCGGCCATCTCCAGCTTAGTTTCTATCTGCGTGAGCTTCGGAATCTGAAACGGCGTCCGCTGATCGGTGACAAGTGCACAGACTAGATTTGCAACATCGTTGATCGACATCTGGTTGACCTGCCGCGATGGCAGGACTTTTCCGAGAGCCACGACCTCTTCGCAAAACCCTCTAAGGTTGTGGATGTGTGTGGCACTATTGGGGAGTGTCACAGGGCTTGTCTTTCCTGCACTCAGAGTGCGCCACTTATTGAAGTGTATGACCGCTTCAGAGATTTCTGCGAAGAGCTGGCCCGACGAAGCCTTTCCCGCAACGCGAAGCGCTAAGGCCGTATTACGAGCCCGCCGGTAGGATTGGCTTGTGCACCAAGCCCATGCGGCTGAAAACCCTCCCGACCTTCCCGGTTTCAGGTCCTGCCAAACCGATTCCAGATCCCGTGCAAAGATTTCGGGTGAGTACAACGACAAGATCTTCCGCACCGCTTCCAAGAGCGCAACTAGTTCACTCACCTCGTGAGTTGACTCAGGTCGGCACAGCCCCGCTTTGGCAGCCAGTTCCTCGATTGTCTTAACCAGGCGCGGCACCGTCTCAAGGTTCATGTGTTGCACTAGATCGAGACCCTGCTGGACAGCCGCGCCCTCCTGTAAAAGCGCCCCCGTCCAAGGAGAGGGATCGGTTCTCAAGAAGAGGGAAGCCAATCCGCCAGCGTCGGTCAGCAGGTCGGCAATCTGAAGATCAATCGGTGGCTTGAGCCGCGACAGGTCTGCACCCCGCCATCTCGTGGAGGTGCTCACCGAGCGCGCCAGACGCAGTACGACACCTTGCATCTCGTAAACGCTCTTCGCAGTGGGTTCTCGTACGCCATGCATCCTTGCCACATGTGCGTTGAGTCGGTTCCGACGCTCGACCAGTTGTGAGTGAACTCCGTGACAATCGACGGGCACGGCGGAACGGACAACCTCCAGTGTGTGCGCGACCTGCTGCATTACCTTCTTCGGAGAAAGGTCAGCTCCATGCAGGACGATTGCCAGATGTCCCAGCCCAACCTCCTCCAAGCGGCGTTTGACCACGTCGAGGGCTGCTTTCTTCTCGGCAACGAACAGGATGCGATGCCCTGTAGCTGCCAGGCTGGCAATGAGGTTGGTGATGGTCTGACTTTTCCCGGTTCCGGGTGGACCGTGGATGACTGTGGTTTGACCGGCAAGCACCGCAGCGATCACACGTTGCTGGCTCGAGTCCGCATCCAACACGAGAAATTCGTTTTCTGGCGGAATGCGGTCAAACTTTTTCGGGTCCGGGTCCTTCTGTTCTGCATTGATCGCGCTCTTGGCTCCACTGTCGCCCGCGATTGCCGCGATTACGTCGTGCGTGGCAAGCTGGTCCGCACGCTCCTGCAGGTCCTTCACCATAGCCATCTTCTGGAAAGCAAAGTTCCCAAGGATTACCCGCAGGCCGATACTGAATCCCTTCGCCTCAGACATACGCCCTAGAATCTCGCTGCAGAGCCCCTTTACG
>Ga0187777_10001238_pt1 | contig 16685 bp, 13 predicted proteins | sample 1015_Q2_SP5_10_M_FD_132416 | JGI IMG/M metagenome (GOLD analysis project Ga0187777, IMG submission 132416) | Tropical peat soil microbial communities from peatlands in Department of Meta, Colombia - 1015_Q2_SP5_10_MG | ecosystem: Environmental > Terrestrial > Soil > Wetlands > Peat | place... | reverse complement strand
CGTTCACGGGAACGACGAGCGCGTCAGCGTGGCCAACGTCGCCTTCGGGGTGCATTACCTGTACGACGTGCTGCGCTACGTCCAATAGCGTGCCGGACCTCGGGCGCCGATGACCACTTCCGACCACCGTCCCGCCGTCGTCGCCGGATTCCTCGGGTGGACGCTCGACGCTTTCGATTTCTTCCTCGTCGTCATGACGCTGACGGCGATCGGCGCGAGCTTCGGCAAGAGCGACAAGGACATCGCGTTCACCCTACTGCTCACCCTCGCCTTCCGACCGGTGGGGGCCTTGATCTTCGGCCTGCTGGCGGACCGCTATGGTCGCCGCCTGCCGCTGATGATCGATCTCGTCTTCTACTCGATCGTGGAGGTATTGTCGGGGCTCGCGCCCAACTACGCCACCTTCTGCGTGCTGCGGGCGCTCTTCGGCATCGGAATGGGCGCCGAATGGGGCGTGGGTGCATCGCTCGTGATGGAGAAGGTTCCGGTGAAGCAGCGCGGCATCTTCTCCGGGTTGCTGCAGCAGGGGTACGCGACCGGATATCTGCTCGCGGCGCTGTGCTACCTCTTCGTCTTCCCCCGCTGGGGCTGGCGGCCGCTGTTCTTCATCGGTGGGGTCCCTGCGTTGCTCGCGCTCTACGTGCGCTCACAGGTGTCGGAATCGGAGGTGTGGCAGCGCTCCCGCGCCGGGTCGTGGAACGACATCGTCGGCGTGATCTTCACCAACTGGAAGACGTTCATTTACATCACGATCCTGATGGCGTTGATGAACGGCGTTTCCCACGGCACCCAGGACCTCTATCCCACGCTCTTGAAGCGGGACTGGGGATTCCAGACGAGCAACGTCGTCGCGCTCACCGTCCTCTCGATGTTCGGCGCACTGACGGGCGGCATCTTCTGCGGCTACCTCTCCGATCGCATCGGCCGACGGCGCATGATTGTCACCGCCCTCGCGGGCGCGTTGCTCCTCATCCCGTTGTGGGCATTCGCGCCGAACGTCTGGCTCCTGGCCGTGGGGGCGTTCCTGATGCAGGTCATGGTCCAGGGCGCCTGGGGCGTGATCCCCGCGCACATCACCGAGCTATCGCCAGACGCCGTGCGCGGCGTGCTCCCCGGATTCGGCTACCAATGCGGCGCCGCCATCGCCGGATGGATGCCCTACATCGGCGCGACGATCGCCGCCCGCACTGGTTACGCCTGGGCGATGGCCGTCACGGCGGGTACGGTGTTCGTGCTCTGCGCGATCGTCGCGTCGGTGGGACCGGAGCGGCGTGGGGTCGAATACGGTGCCCCGGCTGGGGCGGCACCCTAAAGGCTGGCCCCGGTAATCACAGCGCCGTCGCCGCGAACCGCACCCCGGGGCCGAGCACCAGAATGAATACCGCGGCCGTCACCGCCGCCGCCCCAATCCACACGAGTGACCGGCGGACCGAAATCGCCTCACCCAAGACGGCGCCGGGACGGTCGCTGTGCAGCAACTGCGGCATCCAGGCGAGCCCCGACGTACCGCCGAACGACGCCGCCGCGGCTGATATCGCCACGAGCACCATCCCCACCGGATTGAGCAGCCCCGCGACGCACGACAACACGCCGCCGGCGAGGTAGGCCGGTACCGTCAACCGATTTGCAGTCCGCACGCGGGCGGCGCCTACACCGGCGACAAACGGGGCAAGCTCACGGACCGCCAACCGCACGGCGCGCCAATAGGTCACTGCCCCGAGGAGACTCAGAGCGATTCGTGTCACCCACGCGGGCCCCAGGCCGCGCGTGAAGTCCGCCCAGTCCCCGATCCCCCCGACGCCACTGAAGAGGAAGTAGCCGGTTCCCGACAACAGGTTGACCGTCATCGACAGCCACAGTAACCAGGCGACCTCGCCCGACACGGCGTGCCGCAACCGCCGGAGCAATCCGAGCATCAGCGTCCCTGCGGCAAGATTCACGATCGTCCCGCCGGCGGCGACGACCCGCTCGGCCCACGAACCGAGCAGGTGCGTGTCGCAATCGAAATGAACGGTTGACTGGACGAGCGCGCGGCCGCCTACCAGCAGGCAGGCGCCACCGTGCCCCAACCCTTCGTGCAGCACATCGGCCACCGCGTACGCGACGATGGCGACGGCCACGACCGTCGCGAGGTCGTGGCGGGGCCGTTCAGGGTCCACTGGGTGCGGGCTCGAAGCGCAGGTCCTGATAGTCGAAGCTGAAATCCGCCAGCGGACTCACCGCCGCCATCGTGAAGTGATCGATCGAGCCATCGGGACGCAGGGCGAACGTCACGAAGGCATCTTCCAGATGCGCCGCGCGCCAGTGCGCGACGAACGTGTCGTACTGCCAGTGCGACAGATCGCCCACGAACGGCGGCGAGTGCGCAAACCGCAGCACGAGGTGATCGCCCTCCAGGGCGATCGTCGCGTCGCCGTACATCGCGTCCCGGTAGTGACCCGCGTAGCGGGCCAGCGGGAGCGGCGGCCGCGACGTCGTGTCGCGCGCCGCCTGCGCCGCGCGCTGTACCGAATCCGCCTGTGCCTCTCCCTGTACCACGACGGTGTGATACGCAGTGATCCAGTCGGTGCGCGGCGCGCCGAAGTAATGATCCAACAGCTCGTATTCGATCGGTGCGTAGACCGGCTCCTCGGCGTTCGTGAGCATCACGATCCCGAGCTGCAGGTCGGGCACAAGCACCGTGCGCGACGTCATGCCGGCGAGCCCGCCGTCGTGCGTCACGACCTTGTGCCCGCGGTAGTCGCGTAACACCCAGCCGAGGCCGTAGGCGGCGAAGTTCGGCCGCAGCCCGCGCAGCGGGTCCGGGTCGTCACCGATCGGGAGGATCGTCTGGGCCGACCACATCTCTCGCGCCTGTGCGACGCTGAACAGGATGCCACTCCCCGCGACCCGCCCCGAATCGAGTCGCACGATCATCCACCTGGCGAGGTCGCTGACGCTCGAGATGATGCCGCCGGCCGGAAGCAGGTTGTCGATCGTGTCGATCGGGACGACCGTGAGCTGGCCGTTACTCGACGCGTGCGGGGCCGCGGCGGCCGCCGAGCTCATCAGGGCGATGTCGGTGCCGGAGGCGTTCATGCCGAGCGGCGCGAGAATGCGCTGGCGCAGAGCGTCGGCCCACTTCTGACCGGTCACCGCCTCCACCACGAGACCGGCCGCCAGGTAGAGCACGTTGTCGTAGGCATACGCCGAGCGGAAACTGGTGACCGGCTTGGCGGCGCGCAGCCGGCGGACGATTTCCTCCGAGCCGTAGTCGGAATGGAACCACAACAGGTCACCGGCACCGAGGCCCAGTCCCGACCGGTGCGTGACCAGATCGCGGATGGTGAATTCCCGCGTCACCCAGGGATCCGAAAGCGCGAACCAGGGGAGATACTTCGTGACGGGATCGTCCCAGGCGATGCGTCCCGAGTCGACGAGCTGGGCGAGGAGAGCCGTCGTAAACGCCTTGGTGTTCGAGGCGATCTGGAACAAGGTAGTGGCGTCGACGCGTGTCGAGTCGCCCACGCGGCGGACACCGTAGCCCTTCGCGAGCACCACCTGTCCGTCCTTCACGATCGCGATCGCCATCTCCGGCACCTGAAACAGCCGCAGCGCCCTGGCGACCTCCGCGTCCAGGTCGCGGGGAAGGCGGGATTGCGCTGCCGCCGGGGACACGAGCAGAGCGAGGGCCAGGAATCTGATGCTCGACGCGCGCATCGAGCCTCCAGACGGGAATGGGAAGGCCCGGAGCGTACCGGCGGCGCCGGTCGCTGTCAACGCGCGCGCCGAGCTCATACCAGGCGCAACAGCGCCCGGACGACGAGCCATCCCGCGGCGATCCCCGACGCGGCGAGCAGCAGGAGCACGGCGACGACCACGATCAGCCAGAGCCGGCTCGCCCGCCTGGCCCCGTGCGGGTCGGCGAGGTGATGCTCGATCAGCGCGACGTTCTTGAGATTTGCCTTCCAGACGACGTCGAAGACGTCGCCGATCACGGGGACCGTGCCGAGCAGGGTATCGATCGCGATGTTGGCGAGCATGCGCAGGAGCGTGAGGCCCGGCACGTCGAGGCGGGCGGCCTGGAGCACCACGTAGGAGGCGACCAATGCCCCGGCCGCGTCTCCGACGCCGGGCACCAGCCCGACGAGCGGGTCGAGCCCGAACGCGATGTTGGTTCCCGGAACACGGAACCCGGAATCCCACAGCCGCGCCAGACGACGCAGGGACTCCACCACCTCGACCGCTCGTTGCACTGACGACATCTCCTCGACAAGAAAGAACGGTAGGGGTCACCGACCCCTACCGTTCCCTACCGTCTCCTACCGTCTCCTACTACGGCGTGAACGGCGGATTACAGGTCACGACGTCGTTCGTCACCGGGTTGGTTTGCAGATTACGGGCCTGGCACTCCGTCAGGGGCACCGGCATGAACGGCGGCACGTTCCCACCCGGCACGTCGAGCGGGATGTCGCCCAGCCGGCCGAAGCGGCGCGCGTCGATCCAGCGCGTCCCCTGCTCCCACAGCAGCGAGAAGCGCCGCTCGTAGAGCAACGCCTTTACAAAGGTGGAGTCCGCGTCCCCAACGCCGACGATTGTCGCCGCCAAGCCACCGGCGCCCTGCCGTACCGCATTGAGATCGGTCAACGCCGCGGCCTTGGCACCGGTGAACCATTCGGCCTCCGCGCGCAGCAACACGAGCTCTTCGTCGCGAATGATCGGGATCGAATGATTGGGATCAGCTTGACCGGCCGTCAGGAAGACCGTGAACTTGAGCTCCCCTGGAATCGGAATGGCGCTCAAGTTCTGCACGACCGCCGCGGGCGCGATCTTGTCGAGCACGCGCTGGTCCCGCTGGCCCGTCGACTGCGTATCGGCTTCGAGCGTGTCGTCCTTCAGCGCGAAGAACGTGAGCCCGTTGAGCGGATCGGACAGGGTATTCTGGGCATCTCCAGGGCTCGTCGAGTAATCGAAGTACACCCCTGACGCGAACGACGCCGGTGACGGGTCGGTGAACGACGCCCCCAGCGCGGTGAGCGCCGCGCCGTAACACGTCCCGGGGTTGCCGCCGCATCCCGCCGTCGCCCGCAGGTTATAGGCCTTCGCGGCGAGGGCGCGATTGAACGAGATGAAGGTCGCGGGCGTGTCGAAGCCCGTGAACCCCGGCGGTACCGGGAATGGGAATGCAGCCCCCCCGGCTGCGAGGTCGGACTGCGCGCCGTTCAAGAGGCCGAGGATGTATCCATACAGTGAGTCCTCGGACACGAACGGCGCCGGCGTAGCGGTGATGTCCCGCCCGACGTCCACCGGGCCGCCGAGCGATCCGCGCGTCTCGACGATGTACAGGAACGCGAGCGCGTTCAACGTCTTGGCGAAGCCGCTCGACGCCGATTTTTCTGCGGTACTGAGGTCGTTGTCGTTGGCGAGCGCCGCCAGGTAGATGTTGCCGCTGCGGATCGTCGTGTAGCGGTCGTTCCACAGCGTTCCGCCGAAGCTGCCGCCCGACTGCACCGGGCCGAAATACGGCTCGATGAAATCCGGCTGGTTGTTGCCCGACAGGTTGATCCCTTCCCGCCCCATCGAGCCAAGGCGCCAGATCAGGGCCTGAATGCCCCCGCGCGCGGACGCGAACAAGCCGGTTGCCGCCGCGGACAGTTTGGCCCGGGTCGGGCTCGTGATCAGATCGTTCTGCGTCGGTTGATTCGTATTCAGAATGTCGAAGTTGCACGCCCCCACCACGACGAGGGCGGCCAGAGCGGCGAAGAGTCTCGTGCGCATGGTCAGAACCCCGCCTTGATGGAGAAGAAGAACTGCCGCGACGGTGGATAGGGCCCGAGATCGATGTTGCGCGTGATCGACTGCGCGCCGTAGTTCGAGACCTCGGGATCGTAACCGAAGTAGTGCGTGATGGTGAGCAAATTCACCCCTTCGATGCTCAGGCGTGCCGACTTGGCACCGAACATCGTGGCGAGATGCTCCGGCAGATCGAGGGCGAGCTCGGCGTTGCGCAACTTCAGGAACGACGTCGACTGCACGAACGGGTGGGCATCGCCGGTGTTGATGCAGGCGTTGAAGCGCGCCTGCCCGGCCGGCGTCCCCCCATCCGGCGCCAGGTTGTTGCAGTCGTAAAGCGACAGCGTCTGGTTCTGCGCCGACCCGCCGTACTGCCAGTCCCACAGGAACGACAGCGTGGCCCGGTGGAAGGTGAACTCGTTGTTCATCGACAGACGGAACTTGGGATTCACCTGACCGAGATACACGACGTTCCCGAGGGCGTCCGTGCCGATGATCTGGGTGATCGGGCGCCCCACCTGCACCAGGAACTCTCCGAAGGCGAGCCCGTACCCCGCGTTGGCGGGGCGGAACGATTGGGCGCCACCGGGCAGGTCGAGCTCCAGCACCTTGTTGCGCAGAGACGTGAACGTGAATCGCGCCAGCCAGTTGAAGTTCGGCGCACGAACCGGCGTGACCCCGAGTCCGACCTCAAGACCCTGGTTTTGGATCTTGCCGCCGTTGACGAATGCCAGGGAGAATCCCGAGGACGGCGCCGGAGTGAGCGGAACGAGCAGGTCGCTGGTCTTCCTGGTGTAGAGCGTCAGCTCCAGGGTACCGCGGCCGTGCCAGAAGCTCGCATCCACTCCTCCTTCGATCTCGCGCGTCAGCTCCGGCCGGATCTGCGGATCGCCGGCGGTCGAGCCGACCACCGTACCGACGTTGCCGCCGATCACGACACCACCCTGCAACGTCGTGAACTTCTGGCCGAAGAGCGGCTGGTTGCCGGTCTCGCCGTACGCGAGGCGCAGCTTCACATCGCTGCCCTGCCCCACGAGCTCGGGGAAGCGATACGACCCCTGCACCGCGGGGAAGAGGTAGTACTTGTTGACGTCGCCGTTGGAACTCGAGCGCTCGGCGCGGACGCTGCCCGAGAGCATGAGACGCTGATCCAACCCGAGCCACTGCTCCTGGCCGTAGAGTGCCAGCGTGCGCTCGTGCGTGTTCTCCTCGAACCCCGAGAGCACCGACCCTTGCGTCACGTTCTCCTGGCCGGGAAGCAGCCCGCTGCCGATCAAGCGGGAGCGCGAGATCGAGCGGTCTTCCCACTGAATCCCGGCGGAGGTCGTCGCCGTCCAGTCGGCGTTCGTCAGCGTGTGGATGCCGTTGAGGTTCCAGTTGAGGTTCCGTCCGTCGGCGTTGCTCAGCACCGAGCGTCCCGGCGTGGCCTGAGCCTGCTCGAAGTAGAGCTCCGGCGGGGCGAGGACCTCGTCCTTCTGGTTGAAGAAGTCCATGCCGCCGGCGGCGACCACCGAGAGATTCTGCGTGGCCGTCTGCAAGGCCTGATACTTCAGGTTCAGGCCGCCGACGAAGCGCAGCGCCGTCTCGTCGTTGTGGCCCAGCGCCGTCGATTGCAACGGGTTGGCGCCGATGTAGCTCAGGCCCCCGGGGTTCGGGTAGACGCCGTTCACCGGCTCGAGCGGGACGAAACCCGGGATGTACGCGATCGCGTACGTCACGCTGGCGCCCGAGTTGTCGTTGTTCGTGAAGCCACGTTGCGTCGTGGTGCGGCTGAACGCCGACGACAGCGACAGGTTGAACCGGTCGGCGAAGCTCTGGTCGATGTTGGCCCTGAGCGACTGCCGCTGCGCGCCGGTGTTTTGGATGATGCCGCCGTCGTTCTTCACGCCGCCCGACAGGAAGTACCGCGTTCCCGCCGAGCCGCCCGACAGATCGATCTGCGTCTCGTTGGCGAGCGGCTTTCCCCCGGCCAGCTCCTTCAGATGGTCGTAGGTCGGGAGCACACCGTTCACTTCGTAGGATTGGATCAGCGCGGTATCGCCGAACTGCGCGAGCGCCTCCGGAACGGTGAACGCCCGGGTACCGGGTCCGCGCTCCAGCTCCGAGAACCCGACCCGCTGCGTGATGCTCGCCTGCGGCTTGCCGGACTGGCCACGGCGCGTCGTGATGATGATGACGCCGTTCACGCCCTTCGATCCGTAGATCGAAGTCGCCGCAGCACCGCGCAGGATCTGGTAGGACTCGATGTCGTTGGGGTTCAGGTCGGTGATCCGGTTTACCGGATCGTCCTGTTTTTCACCGTCATTGCGCGTCGACTGCGGGTTGCCGCTCGCCGTGACCGCGAACAGCCCCGTGGAAATCGACGCGTCGCTCACGATCACGCCGTCCACCACGTACAGCGGATCGGCGGAGCCGACCACCGTGTTGGAGCCGCGAATCTGAACTTGCGTCCCGCCGCCTGGTGCGCCCGAGTTCTGCTGGACGTAAGCGCCGGGCACGCGGCCCTGCAGCGCCCGGTCGAGCGCCGGCGCGGGGATCGTCGACACGTCGGCGCCAGCCAGCGTGGTGGACGAGATCGCCGCGTTGCGCCGCTCGACGCCGGTCTGCTGACCCGTGACCACGACCGCTTCGAGGTTGAAGACGTCCGCCTCGAGCTGCACGTCGGCGGTCGCCTGATCCGCCGCGACCGGCACCTCTTTGCGCTTGAAGCCGATGCGCCGGAAGACCAGCGTCACGGCCCGGGCAGGCACGGAGACGGCGTAGCGGCCGTCCTCGTGTGATGCCGCCGAAAACGCGGTGCCCGTCACGGTGATGTTCACGCCGCTGATCGGACCGCCGCCTGTGGCGGTCACGACGCCCGTGATCTGACGGCCCCCTCCTCCCCCTCCCTGTGCCCACGCCGCTGCCGTGCTGAGCAGCAACGCGGCCAATAGCAGACAAAGTCGTTTACCCACAGCCCCTCCAGGGTGGTTGGACCGAACACGACGGCAGGATTGGTATCTTGCCGCCGATTCTGGTCTGGTGCAAGTCAGGACAGGTCCGCCGTCGGCAAGAAGCGCGGCGCCCGCCGTGGCTTCACCGCCTGCTCGTACGCGTATGCCAGCCGGATCAGCGTCGCCTCACTCCACGCCGTCCCGATGAAGGACATCCCCACCGGGAGGCCGCGCGCGTACCCGACTGGAACAGAGATGCTCGGATAGCCCGACACGGCCGCAGGCGTCGACGACGCGCCCAGAAAGTGGTCGCCATTCACGAGATCGGTCGTCCAGGCCGGGCTCCCCGTCGGCGCGACGATGCAGTCGAGCTTCTGCTTCGCGAAAATCACGTCCAACCCCTCGGTCCGCGACAGCCGGCGGCAGTGCGCCAGCGCCTCGATGTACGCGTCGTCGGTGAGGGGACCCTTGTCCTGGGCCAGCGTGAAGGTTTCTTGGCCGAAGTATTGCAGCTCACGGTCCTGGTTCTTGTCGTTCCACGCGATCAAGTCGGCGAGCGTCTTGTTGGGCGCCTGAGGCCCGAGGCCCGCGAGATACGCGTTGAGATCCGCCTTGAACTCGTACAGCAGCACGGTGAACTCCGCATCGTCGTAGTCGCCGATATGCGGAATGTCCGCCGGATCGACGATCACGGCGCCGGCCTGCTTCATGGCGTCCAGTGCCTGCTGGACCAGCGTGTCGGTGACGGTGGAATAGCCGAAGAACTTGGCCCGTGCCACTCCGATGCGGGCACCCTTCAGCCCGTTCGGGTCGAGGAACTTGGTGTAATCGGCCTCGAGGTGACCGCCGGCCGCCGCGGTGGCGGCGTCGTCGGGATCCACCCCCGCGAGCACGCCGAGCAGAGCGGCGGCATCCGCCACCGTCCGGGCCATCGGCCCCGCGGTGTCTTGCGTATGGGAAATCGGAATGATCCCGCGGCGCGAGACGAGACCCAGCGTCGGCTTGATCCCCACCAGCGAATTCGCTCCCGAAGGACAGACGATCGAACCGTCCGTTTCCGAGCCGACCCCGACGGCCGCGAGGCTCGCGGAGATCGCGGCACCCGTCCCCGAGCTCGAGCCGCACGCGTTGCGGTCCAGGGCATAGGGATTCTTCACCAACCCGCCGCGTCCGCTCCAACCGCTCACCGAATGACTCGACCGAAAATTGGCCCACTCCGAGAGGTTCGTCTTCCCGATGATGATGGCGCCCGCGTCGCGCAACCGCTTGGCCACGGCCGAATCGCGTGGCGCCGGGGCATCGGCGAGAGCGAGCGACCCCGCCGTGGTCTTCATGTGATCACCGGTCGCGATGTTGTCTTTGATCAACACCGGGATTCCATGGAGCGGCCCGCGCACCCGTCCAGCCTTGCGCTCGGCGTCCGCCGCATCGGCGAGCGCGAGCGCATCGGGATTGGTCTCGATCACGGCCCGCAGCGTCGGGCCGCTGGCATCGACCTGCTGGATCCGGGCCAGATATGCACTGACGAGCCGCCGCGACGTGTACTTCCCGCTCTTCAGACCGTCCTGCAGCTGAACGATCGTGATTTCGTCCAGCTCGAATGGCGGTGGTGGCGCGTAGGGCGCCGGCGCGGGGCCCGGGGGCGGTGTGCTCGCGGAGACCGAGCGGGCGGCGAGCGGAGTGGCCAATCCGGTGACGGCGGCGTACTGCACGAACGCGCGGCGCGACAGATACATGGGGGCTCCGTGTGGCAAGGTTTTCGGATGGTTCCGCTACGACGGTACGTTGCAGGACGGCAGGTTGTAAGAGGGTCTACGCCGACGTTCGGACGGCCTCCTCCACCACCAATCGCTCGAGCGAGCCGCGCAACCGCATTCGCACCCGCACGACGAGAATCAGCGCCACTACGGCGAGTCCCACGACCAACCCCCACCAGAGCCCCGCGGGCCCCGCGGCGGTACCGAGCCCCAGATACGCCGCGAGCGGCAGGCCGATCAGCCAGTAGCCGACGATGTTCACGATGAGCGGCGTGCGGGTGTCGCCGGTACCGCGCAGGATGCCGATCGAGACGACCTGCGTGCCGTCGAACACCTGAAAGATCCCGGCGAGGGGGATCAACATGGCCGCGATGGCTTGCACCGTGGGATCCGCCGTGTACGCGCGGGCGAGCAAGTGAGGAAAGGTGAGCATCGTCACGCCGCTCGCCAGCATGAAGCCGATACCGCACGCCAGCGCCGCCATGGCCGCACGGCGGGCCTCGGCGACGTCGCCACGGCCGATCGCCTTCCCCACGAGCACCGCCCCGGCGATCGACACCCCGAGCGGCACCATGAACGTGACCGAGGAGAGATTCAGCGCCACCTGATTCGCCGCCATGGCGCCGGCACCGAGTCGACCCATCAGGACCCCGACGAGGCTGAAGATCCCGAGTTCCAGCTCGAATTGCAGACCGATCGGAGCACCGATTCGCAACAAACGCCAGATGGCCCGGAGATCGAGTGCCTCCGCACGCCACGGCCGGATCCAGGGGGCAAGGCTGCCCCAGGAGAAGACCACCAGGAAAATCGCGAGCATCCAGCGCGACAGCATCGTCGCCCAGCTCGACCCGATGGCCCCGAGCGGCGGCACGCCCAGGTGCCCGAAGACGAAGACCCAGTTCAAGGCCAGGTTGAGGAGGTTGGCTGCGAACATCGCCAGCACCATCGGGCGAATCTGGCCGTTCGCCTGGAGCACGACGCGGGCGAGCACCGACAGATAGAAAGGAAGGAAGCCGCCGATCGCGACGTACGTGTATGCGGCGACGAGTGGCACGACTTCCGGTGGCTGTCCGAGCAGCGCCACCAGCGGGCGCACGGGGAGGAGAGCGATGGTCGAGAGCAGCGTGAGGCCGATGATCAGGATCAGCCCGCGCTGCGCGTTGCGGGTCACGGCGTCGTGCTCCCCGGCCCCGATCGCCTGCGCCACGACGGGATCGAGCCCCATCAGCACGCCCATCCCGAAGATTGCAATCGCGAGAAACAGGAGGTTGCCGAGGGCGACCGCCGCCATCGCGTCGGCGGATACCCGTCCTACGACGAGTGTATCCACGACGCCCATCGCCATCCACCCGACCTGCACGACGACGACAGGTGCCGCGATGCGGGCCATCGCGACGAGCTCGCCGCGAAAGCCGCGCGGCGCGACGGACGGATCGGACATGGACGGAAAGTAACGGCACACAACCGGTCGGATGACCGCAGGTTGCAAGAACTCTGTAGAGTCCTCGACAACCTGCCGTCGCCCGACCGCGACTACGGCAGATCAGCTACGTGAGCGGTGAATCGTAATCGGCCCGTTCGTCGTCACGACCCGGACCGGCGAACCGCCATCGCCCAGCGTGGTGCGGATCCGGTTGGTCATGCGGCCCTGGATCGTGACGGTGAGCGGGAAGTCGATGTTCATGGGACCGTTCACCGTCCCCGTTTCGAGATTGGCATTATAGCGATCGGGGATCGCGAGGCTCACCGGTCCATTTTGCGCCTCGGCGTCGAGCCTCGAGCCGTCCCAGCGCGTGCCGGTGAGGTCCACGGTCAGCGGTCCGTTCTGCACCCGGGCAGTCACGTCACCGCCGACGGCGCGCAGTGAAATCGGACCATTGATCGCACGCAGCTGCATCGTCCCGGTCACGTCCTCGACCGAAAGAGGCCCGTTCACCGTCTGGAGCGCCAGATCTGCGTGCCGTGGGACATACACGTCGAAGCTCACGGCCCAGGACTCGGGGCTCGTCGTGTCCGGTCCGCGTGCGGTGATGCGCTGCCCGGCCGCCTCGATCTGGATCCCGTCGACGACCGCCCGGGCCGCGTCTTCCGTGCGCGCCTGCGCTTCGATCTTCACGACGACGCCGATCGAATCTCGATCCCAGCCGTACACGGCGACACCGCCGTTCTCGCTCGGGTCGATCGTCAGCGTGCCGCTCGCCGGGCGGAAGCCGGTTTCTCTGACGACACAGACGCGGGGTCGATCGCCCCAGTCGTGGCGACACTGCGCCAGCCACTCGTTCGAATCCTCCTGGGCGGCGAGACCGGAGACGAGGAACAGCAGGGATGCGGCGAGCACGGTGGAGCGTGTCGACATGAAGCACCTCGATTGTGGCGGAATGACGCGGGCCCTGGCATGCCGCGGCCTGTACACTTTGACTGAGATCGTCATGAATTGGTTGCGGTGTGCTGCGCCGGGACCGGTGGGTGACCGAAACCGGATCTCGCATCGTGATGGCGCTCACCGCATATTGTACCTGGGTGGCAGCTATGCTGGAGCGGCAACTCCTTCACCCACTTCACCTTCCGGGCCGGGCTGTGGGCACCCTACTTGCGTGGGCAGGCCCGAGGTGAATCATTGCTGCGACTCATGGGAGCGTCATGCGGTTCAGCGCGCTGGAACAGTCGATTTCGAAGCCATCCCGGGTGCTGCGCCTCGACAGCATCCGGAGTCGGATCCTGTTCTTTGCCGTCCTGGCGACGCTCGTCCCGTCGATCATCACCGCCTGGATCGCCTACGGGCACCTGAAGCGATCGGTCAACGACAAGGTCACCCAGGAGATCGAGAACTCCAGCAAGCAGAGCGCCCACGCGGTCGGGCTCTGGCTGAAGGAGCGACTCGTCGACCTGCGCACCTTCGCCGTCTCGGATGAGGTCAAGGAAAACCTCGAAGAGATGCAGCGACGCAGCACCGCCCTGCCCAGCCAACGCCGCCTCAACGACTACCTCAGCTCGGTCCGCCAGCGGTTCGGCGAATACGTCGAGCTCATGGTGGTCGACCCCCAGGGTCGGGTAATCGCGACCAGCGCCCGCCAGATTCGGTCGGTGCAGATGCCCCAGCGCTGGACCAACGACGTCCTGGACGACCAGCCCGCGCTCGGCGATCCGTACCGCGATGAAGGCCTCGACGCGACCCTGGTCGTCGTGGCCACGCCGATTCACCCCCCGAGCGGCCGCTTCCTCGGCGCTCTCGCCGCGAAAATTTCGCTGGGAGCCGTCGACCAGACGTTCCGGCAGTACTCGCCGTCCGATTCGGGACGGATCTTCCTCGTGGCCACCGACTCCGCCACGATGGGCACCATCGTGTCCGGCCGCGGCACCGGGATCCGCCTGTCGCCGAGCGGGCTGCAACAGCTGTTGGGACGCGACACCACGCTCGCGAACTATCGGAGCTTCGACGGCCAGCGCGTCGTCGGCAGCATGTACCGCGAGCCGGGGCTGCGTTGGGCGGTCGTGTCCGAGGAGCCGGAAACCGCGGCCTTCCGCCAGGTGATGCAGCTGCGGCGCCTCATGCTCCTCCTCCCCTCCGGGCTGCTGGCCTGCATCGGCCTGATCGCCTACTTCCTCGGGCTCCTCATCGTGCGGCCGCTCGACCGGCTCACCAAGGGAGCGGCAAAGGTGGCGGCGGGGGATCTGGACGTCGATCTGCCGGTGCATTCGGGCGGCGAAGTCGGATACCTGACCAAGATGTTCAACACCATGGTGGTGCGGCTGCGCGAAGGGCGCGAGGCGCTCGATGCCGCGAACGAAACGTTGCGGCGCAAGAACGATGAGCTGGAGCGGTTGTCGGTCACCGACGGCCTCACCGGCCTCTACAACCGGCGACGCCTCATGGAGACGCTCAACGACGAGGCGCGCCGTTCCCAGCGGCTGAAGCACACCTTCGCCGTGCTGATGGTGGACGTCGATCATTTCAAGAAGTACAACGACACCTTCGGCCACCAGGCAGGCGACACGGTGCTCACCAAAGTCGCCACGCTGCTGCGCGAAGCGACCCGCGAAGTGGACTTCGTGGCTCGCTACGGGGGCGAGGAATTCCTCATTCTGTTGCCGGAAACCGGAATGGGCGAAGCCCTCGACATCGCCGAACGGATCCGGACGCGCATCGCCGCCGAGGTCTTCCACGGACGGCACATGACGGTGAGCATCGGCGTGGCCGAGTTCCCGCTCCACGGCGAGACCGCCGAGCAGGTGGTGGGCGCTGCGGACGAAGCGTTGTACGAGGCGAAACGGGAAGGCCGCGACAAGGTCCGTCGGGCGGGCCTCAAGCTCGTGCGCGGGAAACCGCAGGAGCGCGCCGGCTGATTCGAAACCGCGGCTACTTCGTCGCCGCGCTTGCCCGCCGTTGCACCAGGTTCCAGAACACCCAACCGGTCTGACCGCTGTCCGTCGTCACCCGCACCCATTGGTCCACGTGCGAGAGCCCCGTGAGCGCCGTGCCGCTCTCGAGCGTCGCCAGGACACGGAACGTCGTTCCCGGCCCATCGCGCAGCTTGCACCGCGCCGTGGCCTGCAGATCGACGGGCACGGAGAACTGCAGTTCCCCGGGACGCGGCGACGGCGAGTCAGCGCCGGTGCTGCGGGTCCGCCCGCCGCCCGCCTGACTCTTCGCCTGATTGGCGAGGTAGAGCGCCCCCCCGTAGTTCTGCTTGTTGAACTCGTTGGTCGCGTCGTCCACCAGTTTCTTCACCCGCGCCACGTCGGCCGCGCTCGGCGCTCCCGCCGCTCCGGCCCCCCCGCCCCGGGCGGCGCCGCGCAACGCTTGCAACGCGATCTCCGCTTCGGCCATGCCGGACGCCGCCTCGGCACGCGTCGCCAGCGTTTGCACCTTCGCCATCGACCGCACGACCTCGCGTCGCGTGTCCTCCAGCCGATTCTGGAGATCCTCGACCTGCGCGTCACGCTCCATCAGGGCGATCTCGAGCCGCGAGACGCGTTGCTCCAGGTCCTTGTCCCGCACCGTCACGGTTTCGGTGACGACTCGCGCCCGGGCAGTATCGGCGGCCGGCGCCGGGGCCGGATCGGCGGCCGGGTGGTTGCACCCGGCAACGCCACCCATGGCAGCGGCAGCGATTAGGACGCTTACGGCGCGCAAAGGCAGGGGCATAGAGTCGGACAATGTACTACCCAAACGCCCCGGCGAGGGCGTTTGGGCCTCAAGTCATTTGTTGACTGAGCTTTACCCGACGAGTGTCAGGGCGGCGAGCGCAGTCAACGCCGCGAGGGCGATGAGGGGGGCCACGATGTCCCGCACGTCGGTGCGGCGCGTGTCTTTGCGCATGGCAGACAACATCTTCGCCGTCCAGGCCGGCCGCCGTGACTCACATTACGTCGGTCCGGGCCGGGAAAGACAGCGGGCGGTACTCACCGCCTCCTGGGCTGGACCCCGGTAAACAGCGTGAGTCCGAACGAACCCACGACGTGCCCCGCCCAGCGGCCGCCGAAGCGCGGATCGGTTTGTGGCGCGAAGATCGCCCGCCCTTCGAGCCTCAAGGCGGCACCGGGGAACAGGAAAATGCGATCGCCGATCGCCCCGTGGAGCGCATGGTCACCGTAATTGAAAGGCGGATCGGAGCCATACTGGATGCGTGTATAGCCGCCGAGGACGTAGGGCAGCTGGCGCGTGCCGATGGGGACGTTGAGCACCAGGCTGGCGCTGGCCCAGCGCACCGTCGTGAACTCGAAGGGAATCGCCGTCTGCGGTTGCGAGAATCCGGCCCCGGCCTCGAGCGCGACGCCGCGGGAGAGGTAGTAGGCGACGTGGGCCAGAACGCCGACGTGATCGGGAAGACCCATCAGGTGGTCGTACCGGGTCGCGCTGACGGACCCCCCCAGCTCGACCTGATGGGCTCGCTGCCCGGGGAGCGGTGTGGTCCACGCGACCACGACCAGAACCGCGGCCGTCGTGTATCGTCTCATCGTCCCTCCCGTCATTGGGGTACCGCCACGCGCCGTGCCTTCTCGGCGTAGAGGTGCCGGTCCGCCGTCGCGAGCAGGACTTTGGCGCTGTCGCCATCGCGCGGGTACACCGCGACCCCGATGCTCACGCTGACCGGCGGCTCCTCCCGGTCCTGGGCCAGGCGCTCGGAGATGCGCTGCGCCACGCGGCGCGCCGCAGATTCGTCGGTCTCGGGGAGGATGACGGCGAATTCATCTCCGCCATAGCGGACCCCGGTGTCGATCG
>Ga0187777_10001237_pt1 | contig 16696 bp, 11 predicted proteins | sample 1015_Q2_SP5_10_M_FD_132416 | JGI IMG/M metagenome (GOLD analysis project Ga0187777, IMG submission 132416) | Tropical peat soil microbial communities from peatlands in Department of Meta, Colombia - 1015_Q2_SP5_10_MG | ecosystem: Environmental > Terrestrial > Soil > Wetlands > Peat | place... | reverse complement strand
GCCGCAAACAAAGCATGCCAGAAGACGAAGTTGGCATCGCCGTGGTGGTGCAGAAAATGGTGAACGCGCGCTCTGCGGGAGTGATGTTTACTCGCAGTCCGCTTACCGGCGACCGTTCGGTGATCGCGGTGGAAGCAACCTGGGGGTTGGGCTCGGCTCTGGTGAGCGGCGAGGTCACGCCGGACCGCTTCGTGATCGGCAAAATTACCGGCCAAATCACAGCGCGAGAAATTTCCGACAAGTCCATACAACATGTGCCGGCGGAACATGGTGGAGTCATGGAAATAAACACATCGGAAGAACTCCGCCGTGCGCCCTCCATCAGCGATTCAGAGCTGAAGACTCTGGCTGAAATCGGCCGCGCAGTGGAAGGGCACTATGGGAAGCCTCAAGACATCGAATGGGCGATCGATCAGAATGGCGAGATTTACCTCCTGCAGAGCCGACCTGAGACTGTGTGGTCCAGCAAGAACAGAACTCCAGTTGCCAAGCCGGCAGAGAACCCGCTTCAACATGTAATGAACATTTTTGGAGGACGCCGTTGACGCTCACGGCCAAAGACGTGGCCGAGATCATGCGTATCCTCGAGGAATCGAGCTTCGATCAATTGTCGCTGGAAATGGACGGTGTCAAATTGAACCTGCGGCGCGGGTCAGCGACGCCGGTCACCGATCCACCATCTGCACCCTTCCCGCCACCAAATTCACCGATTCAGCCGATTGTGAAGCCGCCATCCGAACCTGGCCTTTTGGAGATTCCCTCGCCTCTCGTCGGAATTTTCTATACTGCGCCGAAGCCTGGCGAGCTCCCATTCGTCGAGTTGAGATCCAAAGTCTCTGAAGAGACGGTCATCGGAATCATTGAAGTCATGAAGCTGATGCACACGGTCCACGCCGGAGTGAAGGGCGAGATTGCCGAGATCCTGGTGAAGAATGGCGGGCCGGTTGAGTATGGTGAGATTCTTATGCGCGTGCGTCCCGAGGCTTGAACTTTGGCGAACATTCAAATTGTCGAAACCTCACTCCGCGACGGCAACCAGAGTTTGTGGGCGGCGCTCGGCGTCGACACTGCAAAAACTCTGACCATCGCACCCGTGATGGACCGTGTGGGTTTCAAAGCGATTGACTTCACGACGTCCACGCACATGGGGGTCGCCGTTCGCTACAAAAAGGAAGACCCGTGGGAGCGAATTCGATTGATGGCAAAGGCCACCCCCAATACGCCGCTGCAATTTCTGTCCACTGGCTTCCGCTTTATTTCCTGGGAGACAGCCAGCCCTGAATTTATGAAACTGGCGTTTGCAACTCTGGTGAAGAATGGCATTCGCCGCTTCGCACTCGCTGATCCGATGAATAATGCGGATTCCAACATCACCTGCGCCGGGATGATCAAAGAGGTTGGTGGTGAATTCGTCATCGCCGCTTTGGTGTTTTCGATCAGTCCCATCCACGACGATACGCATTATCTGGAACGTGCCCGAAAATTAGCAGCGAGTCCGAATGTTGATGCGATTTATATCAAGGATCCCGGCGGGCTGTTGACGCCGCTGCGCGCGCGCACCATGATTCCAGCGATCAAGACGGCGATTGGCGACAAGCCTTTGGAACTCCACTCGCATTGCACGATCGGTCTCGGCGAGTTGGTCTATATGGACGCACCTGAGTGGGGCGTTGGCACGGTGCAGTGCGCGTCAGGGGCGGCAAGCGACGGCATTTCGAATCCTCCCTGCGAACGTGTTGTTGCAAACCTGCGTGAACTCGGTCACCAGATCGATATCAACAATGAAGCGCTAGCCGAAGTCGGTCGTTACTTCAGCCGGCTGGCCGAGGCTGAGGGACTTCCTGCAGGCCAACCGCAGCCTTTTGATGCCGCATATTTTCATCACCAGTTGCCGGGCGGCATGACCGGCACGATGCGGCGGCACCTGGCGGAAAGCAGGCTCTCTCACCTGGAGGGCGAAGTCATCGAGGAACTGGGACGCGTGCGTCAGGAATTAGGCTGGCCGATCGTAATGACTCCCTTTTCGCAGATGTTATTGATGCAAGCCGTCATGAACATAACTCGCAAGGAACGCTACGCGGTTGTCTCCGATGAAGTGATTCGTTACGCACTGGGCCGCTTCGGAAAACCCAATCTGCCGATTGCTCCGGAGGTGATGGATCGCATCGATTCGCTACCGCGGACGCAAGAACTCCGCCGGGAACCAGACATGCCGGCGGTATCTGAATTGCGAAAGCGAATCGGACCGGAACTCTGCGACGAGGAATTTCTGCTTCGTGCCACCATGCCCGCTGAACAGGTAGATGCGATGAAGACCGCCGGCCCAGCGGCACAAAGCTACAATCCGGACATTGCACCGGTGATCCACCTGCTTCGCCAACTGGCGGCGCGCCGCGACATAGGGCATCTCTCCATTCAGAAGTCCGGTTTCAAGCTGGAGTTGAGAGGCCGGCCCGTTACCCCGCAGACGACATATGAAACGCATCTCCAGTAACGGGAGGGGTTCGCGGCTGAGGCCCGTTGAGGGTTTTTTGTTCGATCTCGACGGAACCCTGGTCTTGACCGACCGCAAATTCAGTGGATACCAGGTGCTACCGGGTGCGATTGAAGTGCTTTGCGAATTGAAAGCACGCGGCATCCCTTTTGTGGTGCTGACCAATGGAACGAACTATCCCGCGTCGGAACAAGCGCCAAAGCTGCGGTCCGTCGGTCTACCAATATCGGACGATCTTTTGCTTACTCCGTCCAGTGTGGCAGCCGATCTGATGCCGCGCCGCGGCGTAAAGCGAGCGCTGGTGTTAGGAACTCCGGGTGTCGCGCACGCGCTGGCCGAGGCCGGAATCCGCGCGCTTTTCACGGATGACCAGGGGATCGACCAGGTTGATGCCGTCTACATCGGTTGGCATCCCCAATGCGGCATGAAAGATATCGAGATGGCGGTCAAAGCCATCTGGAATGGCGCCGAACTGTACGTCGCCTCCGATGTTCCATTTTTCGCAACCGCTGGCGGTAAGACCATGGGGTATTCGTATGCAATCTCCGCAGCCGTTCGCAGGATCACGCGTGCCCCGATGATTCTCACGGGCAAACCGTCGCTGCACGCTTTGCGGTTAGTCTCGAAAAAACTCGGCATTCCAATGACGAGGGTAGGTGTCGTGGGAGACGATCCCTTGGTCGAAATGATTATGGCCCGGCGTGGTGGGGCGGTTGGATGCGGGGTAACGACCGGGATCAGCAAGGCACAGGACTGGGCGAGGCAGCCCTTGGGGAGACGGCCCCACCGGGTGCTCCGCAGGCTTACCGAGGTGCTGGAGGTTGCAGGCATCAGGAGCGCCTGATTGCATACACTAGATTTGTTTCCAGTCGTGTAAGTCTAGGCAAAATCATACCGAGTGCGGCCAGGTTTTCAATTCCTGTATACATTTTTGTATTGACAGTATGCAGTGGAACATAGTAATGATCTTCCGGCGTTTTTCCGGGGGGATGGGGGCAATGAGGATGTTTCCAGCCGGGACTTGGTGTCCTCTGGACCGTTGGCTGCATACCTGACCGGCGTCTTTAGCTTCTCAAGTGGCGCACTGCTGACAAGATCACTCAAGAAGGGGATCTTATGAGAACACGCTTACTGGGTGTTGTTCTTTGCCTCGTCGGTGTAGTCGTAATTTCTGCCCCATCCGCTTTCGCCCAGGCAGGTCTTGGCTTCGCCCAACTGAATGGAACGGTCCTGGACAGCGGAGGACGAGCGGTAGTAAAGGCGCAAGTATCTGCGCGAGACCTGGACACCAACCAGAGTTTTCAATCGTCCACGAATGAAGCAGGCTTTTACGTGGTACCCAATCTGGCGCCTGGCAAATACGAGCTAACGATAAGTTCATCCGGTTTTGCCAAATATCAGCAAACCGGCCTTACCCTGACGGTCGGCCAAACAGCCACAGTGAATGCTACTTTGAGAGTCGCCTCAGCCTCGGAAGTAGTGACCGTTACCACCGAAGCGCCACTGATTGAACCGACGAAGACCGAAATCAGCCAGGTAGTCGAAACTGAGCAGATTCAATCGTTACCCATCAGCAATCGCGTGTTCACCGATTTTGCCCTTCTCACCCCCGGTGTGGCCTCGAGCCGCACCAGCCTGGGAACAACGTTTACAGAGTTTGAAGTGACCCAAATCTCGTTTGCGGGCATGCGCTCATTCAGCAATGAGATCACTGTTGATGGAGCCGACTTCGTCAACTCGGCCAGCGGCATCCAGCGCGCAACGCCGCCGCAGGAATCCGTTCAGGAATTCCGAGTGGTGAACAACAGCTTTGGCGCAGAGTACGGTCGTGCAGTCGGCGGAATCGTCAATATCGTCACTAAATCGGGCACCAATAATTTGCATGGGTCCATCTACGAATATTTTCAGAATAGCGCGACTGATGCGCGCTCTGTTTTGCAGCCCGCCCCCCTCCCCCATGCATATCGGCAAAATCAGTTCGGTGCGTCGCTAGGCGGTCCCATTGTCAAGAACAAGACATTCTTTTACCTCAACTACGAAGGTAAGCGCAGCGCGCAGTCGCCAGTCTATCCGCCAGATTTGGTTAACAACATTCAGCTGATCGATCAAGGGAAGGCGCTGATGGGGCTTGCACCTGAAGGTTGCGCGGGCACGGTAACAGGGTGCCTCCCGAACTTCGCTGGCAATCCGGCCAATATCACCCAAGGTCAGGCATTCGGCTTTTTGCAAGGATTCTTGAAGACGGGAAACGACGACTTCGGATTTGCGAGATTAGATCATCAGCTCACGACCAATAATCGTCTGGCTCTGCGATATAACGCTGAGGACATCCGTTCGCTCGGCGAACTTGTCGGGAACACGCTCGATGGCGGTGGTATCGGTGTGCCGAGTGGTGGGCGCGATCTTTTCGTCCGTGATCAATCCGTGGTCGCCACGGTGAACTCGTTGTTGAAACCGAATGTAGTGAATACGGTGCTGGCGCAATACGCGCGTCGGCATTACAACTTCCCCGGCGCGACCGGCCAGCCCGATTTCAGCATCCTGAACGATCTGGAATTGGGCCACAACTTCGGAACTAACGATCGTTTGTACGAAACGCGAGCACAATTGTCGGAATCGCTGTCCTGGGTCAAGAGCAATCACCTCATGAAATTTGGAGCGGACGGCAACTGGCTCACCAGCCTGGAAAATTTTCCCGGGTTCACGCCGGTTCGCATGCTTATACCCGGCATAACTTGCTTTACGGATTTCGCACAATATTTCAACACTAATTTCGGGGCCAACTATCCTACAGGGGCCACGGGACTCGGCGCTTCCTCCGCGCAGTGCCCGGTGCCTCAGGACAATGGCGTTGTCTTCATGTATGCAGGTACTCCCCTCCCCACCAATCCGAGCGCCTGCGGGGCCACTGCCTCCGGGCTCAACCCGTGCGTTCCGACCGTCACCACCGCAAATCCGCTCAATGGCGGTGGATTCCCGAATTCCTCGTGGGCCAACGCCTATCCTCCCTCATTCTTTAACTTCTACAGCCGGACGATTGATCACGGATACTGGGGCGTTTTTGCGCAAGATCAATGGAAGGTCACTCCCAAGCTCACTCTAAATTACGGACTGCGCTGGGATTATGAAACTGGCTTGTCTCAGTTCGTAACCAATGATTACAACGAGTTTCAACCTCGGGTTGGGCTGGCTTATGCGCCAACCTCAAACACGGTCATTCGCGCCGGGTTCGGCGTTTTCTTTGATCGGCAGAATCTTACCTTCTTCTTCGTGCCTAACACTCAGAAGATCGTGGCGGGTTATCAATGTGACAATCACGCGCCGGCTTCCATTGCGGCCATTTGCAATGCGGCACACATTTTGCCGCAACAATTTCCCAACATCATGTCCAATCTAGGGCAGGCGAACCAGGGTTACCAACTGCTTGCGGATCCGCCATCGCCCGGTCCGCCCGGATCACCATGTGCAGGCGTGCCCCAAGCGCCCTGTCTTGCAGCCAGGATCATCCAAACAGGAGCCTATAACACGGCTTTTCCTTCCGTTGAGATGGCCGGCACTTGCGCGACCACCGGAGCTTGTGGCATTGGCGAAGGTGGGATGGATCACAACGCGCGGACACCCTACGCCGAGCAGGGCAGTTTGGAAATCGACCATCAATTCGCTGGAGGGTTTGCGGTCAACCTGAGCTACTTGTTTGTTGAGGCCCACAAACTGGTTCGAGGGAACAACATCAATATCCCTTGTCCCGCCGGCACGACCAAATCCGGTCCTCCCACAGATCCGGCCACGTTGTTCCCCGGAGGCCCGGGAGAGTGGATGCCGGGGCTCCTCAACGCGAACGGTACGCTCACACCCTGCACTGGGACGCCCACAGTTGGAAGCGGTGCGCTGGCGGGACTGGGGCCCTTCTTCGGTGGCGTTCTAGGCTCCGGTCTACAAACTTTGAGCGCCGGCTTGGAAGACTACAACAACGACGTTGCCAACGCCATTTACCACGGCGGAACGCTGACCGTGATGGAACGCAGAAAGAATTTCAACCTGACTGCCAATTACACATATTCCCACACGATCGACAATGGCAATTTCACTACCTTCATCAACCTGCCAGTCAACCAGTTCGACTATGCCGCCGAGCGGGCCAACTCGAACCAGGACGCTCGCCATCGCTTCGTAACGAACTTCACCGCCATTGCTCCGGATAAAGGATGGTGGCGGAATTTTGAGTTGAGCAACATCGTCACGCTGCAATCGGGTCGACCTTTCACACTTTTTTACGGCAACGGTACACTCAATGACGTGGCTGCGGGCGCGACGGATCGCGTCGGCGGCTCGCAATTTGTGAAAAGCTCATGCCCCGATGTGGCCCACTGCCAAACCATGATTTCACGCAACACTTATGTGGGTGATCCCGAATACATTTGGGACTTGCGGCTATCACGCAACGTGCATTTCAGCGAACGGTACATCATGAACTTCGCCGTCGATGCGTTCAACGTCCCCAACCGGCCCAATATTGACGAGGTCACGTCCGTCTACGGTTCGCCCGTGTTCTGCGGAGGCATTCCCCAGCATTACAATGATGCTCTTACCAGAGCCATTCAACAGGGATCCGCGGCGGCAAGCTGCCCGGTAGGTAACATTACAAACCTCGTGCCCGCATTCGTGGGAAGCTTCGCTTCGACACCGATTGGGACCAATTTGTTTATCCCAGCTAGACCAAACGCAAACTTCGGACTGCCGCGCACGGCATTGAACCCGCGGCAGCTGCAGTTCTCGGTGAGATTCAACTTTTAATTAGCAGGCGCATTTCGCCTGTGTCTTGGCATCGTTCAGCGTTCGAGTTGGGGAGGAGTCGATGAGATTTCGATATCTCGATTGCTTGATCGCAATGATTTTGGGTGCTACAAGCATATGCGTGGGACAGGGTGAAAAAACTGTGGTGAAACATACGACCGCGGCTGCTACCTCACCGGCCTCAGGCAAAGAAATGTTCATGAGTTATTGCGCCTCGTGCCATGGCAAGGATGCAAAGGGGGGTGGGCCAGCTGCTGCCGCCCTCAAGCAGGCGCCGGCCAATCTCACGGAATTGGCCAAGGAGAACGGCGGCAAGTATCCGGCGGATCTAGTGACCAGCGTACTTCGCGGCCAGACCAAGCTAATGGCGCATGGCGATCAGGACATGCCCGTGTGGGGACCGGTGTTCTGGAAAATGAGCCAAGGCCACGAAGAGCAGGTTCAGATGCGTATTGCAAATCTGAACCACTACATTGAATCTTTACAGCAAAAGTGAATTGAGTGAAAAGTATTGTCGGTTGTAGTTAGCAGTCCGGTCGCAGAGAGGCGGAGCCAACTTTCAATCCAGCGGCTGATTGAAATCCCTTATCCCCGGTACACTGAGCAAGATTACGGGCCGGTTTCATCCCCCCTACTATGGGAGATTTGACCATGAGCAATTCCAAAACCACTCCCCCGACCCACAAGCCAAAGGTACATGACGGCTGGGTGCGAAAACATGAACTGGATGACTACCTCGACCGGCACCTTCCTATTCCCACCCAGGTCGTGTCCAACGAGGAGTTCATCCCCATCCCGCAGACAAAAAAGCAACTCGCGGTCGAAAACCAATTGCTCGAAGTGGGTAGCGGAATTTCCAAACAACTGGGCATAGACCGCCGGCAATTCTTTCGCACGACCTGCGGAATGGCGGCTGGTTTTGCTGCCATGAACAGCGTGTTTGGGCATTTTTTCAAAGTAGAGGCAGCCGAGTTATACGACCCTGCGGCTGCCAGCGCAAACAAGACCGACTATTTTATTTTCGATGTGCAAACACACCATGTGGCGGCTGGGCGACACTTCATTGGGCCAATGGATGTCTTTGACGCGCGTCGCTCTGCGGGACAATACAACCCAACCCTGAAGGGCAAAGAACCGAAACAATCGGATTTCGAACTCGATAACTACATCAAAGAAATCTTTCTCGACAGTGACACCAGTGTTGCTTGCCTGAGCGGTATTCCCGACATCACCGAAGCCAAGATGGTTATTCCGCCCGACGACATGGTTCGCTCGCGCAATATTGTGAATGAGCTGACCCATTCGCGACGAATGATGAGCCACGGGCTCTTCTCTCCTGATCTGGGCACGAGGAATTTAGAGAACATGCACCGGCAGGCGGAATCGCTGAAGATCGATGCATGGAAGGGGTACACCGGGCAGGGCCTGGGAGCGGACAAAGATGGCTGGTGGATGGATGACGAGAAGATTGCGTATCCGTCACTGGAGTACACCCGCGACAAACTGAAGATCCGCAACATTTGTTTACACAAGGGGCTCGCCATTGGCGTTTTTAATGAGGGGCATTGCCATCCGCGGGACATAGTGAAGGCCTCTAAAGATTTTCCTGAGTTGAATTTTCTTATTTATCACTCCGGCCTCAAGACCGTCGAAGACGCGTTGCCTGCCGCCGAAGACGGCTTTCGCAAAAATCCCTATGTTCCCTGGGTTTCGGACCTGTGCGACTACCGCCGGAAGAACCCGCACATGACGAACGTCTACATGGAATTAGGAACAAGCTTCGGCACCATGGTAGTGACCCATCCGATGTTGGGAGCCCATGTCCTTGGAATGATCATTCAGGTGTTTGGCGACGATCACGTGCTCTGGGGCACGGATTCGATCTGGTGGGGATCGCCGCAATGGCAGATCGAAGCGCTGCGCCGCTTGGAAATGCCAGAATTGTTAATGAAGCAATTCGGCTACGCGCCGCTTACACCCGAAGTGAAAGCCAAGATTTTTGGGCTCAACGCGGCGCGGCTGTATGGGATTGATCCCCAGGCAAAGCGCAACCCGGTTCCGGCAGACTATATCGACCGCGTTCGGAAACAATACAAAGAAACTGGGAATCCCACACCAAGCAACACGCAGTACGGGTGGGTACGCGCATGAGCAGTTAAACATTGCACGAAGATCAGGTTCAATTGGCACGTGGGAGGAAACATGGCAACTACAGTGATGCCGCAAGTCCAAGCCAGCGTTAGCGAGTTCGTCGGCAAACCGCGGAAAATGTTGATCGGCGGAAAATGGGTTGATTCCGTTTCGGGCAAAACCTTCGAGACGTACAATCCCGCTACCGACGAGGTTTTGGCGCATGTGGCCGAAGGCGACAAGGCGGACATCGATCTGGCAGTCAAGGCTGCCCGGAAGGCATTTGAGTCTGGCCCCTGGCCGGAGATGTCTCCGGCCGAACGAGGGCGGTTGTTATGGAAGCTCGCCGACTTAGTTGACCAGCATCATGAAGAACTGGCTGAGCTCGAAACTCTCGACAATGGCAAGCCGGTGTTCTTCTCGCGCATTGTGGATGTGCCGACAGCCTCCGACGCATTCCGTTATTACGCGGGCTGGGCTACGAAAGTCGAAGGCGCCACCATTCCAATCTCGGCACCGGGAGCAAAGTATCTCGCGTATACGCTTCGCGAGCCCGTCGGCGTTGTTGGGCAGATTATTCCATGGAATTTTCCGCTGATCATGGCGTCGATGAAGCTGGCGCCGGCACTCGCCGTCGGATGTACATGTGTTTTGAAGCCCGCTGAACAAACTCCGCTGTCTGCGCTGCGTTTGGCCGAGCTGGTTATGGAAGCTGGTTTCCCTGATGGAGTGGTTAACGTTGTGCCCGGCTACGGCGAAACAGCTGGGGCGGCGCTGGCCGCACATCCGGATGTCGACAAAATCGCTTTCACCGGCTCAACGGAGGTAGGCAAGCTCATTGTTAATGCTGCCCGCGGAAATCTGAAAAAGGTTTCGCTGGAACTCGGTGGAAAGTCGCCCAATGTTGTGTTGCAGGATGCTGATTTGCAAGAGGCAATTCCGGGCAGCGCGATGGCAATTTTCTTCAACCAGGGTGAAGTCTGCGCTGCAGGTTCGCGGCTATTCGCGCATAAGAGTGTTTTCGACAAGGTGGTGGAAGGCGTTGCTGACTTCACCAAAACCTTCCATATCGGGCCCGGAATCGATCCCGCGAATAACATGGGCCCGCTGGTTTCAAAGGAGCAGCACCAGCGCGTGTGCGGCTACCTCGAATCTGGAGCGAAAGACGGCGCCAAGGCAGTTGTTGGTGGCAAGAAAATCGATCGGCCTGGTTATTTCGTCGAGCCAACCGTGCTTGTTGATGTGAACCCGGCTATGAAGGTGGTGCAAGAGGAGATTTTCGGGCCCGTGGTCACGGCGATTCCGTTCAACGATCTGGATGATGTGGCAAACTTCGCCAATGACAGCATCTACGGGCTCGCTTCAGCGGTCTGGACGCGCGACATCGGTAAGGCGCATCGCCTGGCGGCGAAGCTGAAAGCCGGAACGGTCTGGATCAATTGCTATCACGTATTCGATTCGGCGTTGCCGTTCGGAGGCTACAAGCAATCGGGCTGGGGACGCGAGTGGGGCAAACCGGCATTAGATCTGTACACAGAAAGCAAATCAGTGTGCGCCAGAATTTGAGAGCAAGTAGATCGTGTTTCCTCGTGGAGTTTGTGTCCTGTTCGGGCCCCAGTTCGGTAACCACGGAGAGCACGAACGCAGATTGGGGCAAAGGGAGCTAGATGGATTCCGAGGTAAGCGCAGGAACTTCAATTAAAGCCTATGCACGGTTTCCGAGGGGCACTCAGCCGCCATCGTTATACGAGCCTTATCTTGCGACCGTGAAGCGCGCGCCATTGAAACCTCTGATCGTGCTACCACATACGCTTTCCGAAGTTACGGGGCCGATTTTTGGTCACGAAAAGGTCGGCGAAAAAGACAACGATCTGACGTGCCAACACGCTGGGGAACCAATCGGAGAGCGAATCGTTGTGAGCGGACGAGTGCTGGATAGTAACAGCCGGCCCGTACCCAACACGTTGATCGAGATCTGGCAGGCCAATTCTGCGGGAAGGTATCGCCATCTTGGCGATCAGCATCCCGCTCCGCTCGACCCAAACTTCAGCGGCGGCGGCCGTACGATGACGGACGAAAGTGGAGGGTACCGTTTCATCACGATCAAGCCTGGGGCATACCCCTGGTTCAATCACTACAATGCGTGGCGTCCGGCGCACATTCACTTTTCTGTCTTCGGCAATGCTTTTATTTCTCGCCTGGTCACACAAATGTATTTTCCCGGCGATCCACTGTTTGCCTACGATCCAATCTTTCAGTCGATACCAGATGAACAAGCCAGGCAGCGGCTGATTTCGAGATTCGACCTGGAGACCACGCAACCGCAGTGGGCCAAAGGCTTCAAATTCGACATCGTGCTGCGCGGGCCGGAGGCCACTCCGTTTGAAACCTGATATGGAACTGGTTCCCACCGCGTCACAAACCGTCGGCCCGTTTTTCAAAATTGAGCTGACGACCGACGAGCACTGTGTCAACTGCATTGCAGGCCCACAGGCCAAGGGGGAGCGCATTTGGGTCACATTTCGCGTGTTGGATGGAGATGGTGTCGCCGTGAACGATGCCATGCTGGAAATCTGGCAAGCGGACGCAAATGGAAAATACAACCATCCCGATGACGCGCAGGCGAAGAAACTTGATCCGGGTTGGAGCGGCTTTGGCCGCCTCGCCACGAACGGAGACGGCAGCTGCGTGCTGGAAACGATCAAGCCGGGCCGCGTCGACCAGAATGGAATCTTGCAAGCACCACATCTCCTGGTCGCGGTCTTTGCTCGGGGAATGCTGAAGCAGCTCTACACGCGAGTTTATCTTGCCGGAGAGCGCGCCAACGATGAGGATTCTACCCTCCAGTTGGTTCCGGCTGACCGCCGCGAAACGCTTATGGCTTGGCCAGTCTCCGACCGTCCCGGGCATTGGTCCTTCGATTTGCGACTTCAGGGAGATCAGGAGACCGTCTTTTTCGACGTGTGATTTGCTGCTCTGTCTACCTCATGCGACTTGAATATGGGAAAACTGAACTGGGCCGCACAATAGGACTTCTAGGGTTGGCAACATTTGTGACAGTGAGTTCGGCTGCCTGCAATCACGCGACAGTTGTTTCCGATACTCCTGTGAAACCTGCGGATGTGAGCGAATCTCGGATTTCTGACGCGGACCGCGAGCCGGGAAATTGGATGACCTACGGCCGTAGCTACAACGAGCAGCACTTCAGTCCACTGAGTGAAATCAACGATCATAACGTCTCGCAGCTGGGACTTGCGTGGTATTACAACCTGGATACAAACCGAGGCCAGGAAGCAACTCCCATCGTGGTTGACGGCGCGATGTACTTTACGACCGCATGGAGCAAGGTTCTTGCGCTCAATGCAGTAACCGGAAGGTTGCTATGGTCCTATGATCCAAAAGTTCCCGGGAACTGGGCTGTTAATGCATGTTGTGACGTGGTGAACCGCGGAGTTGCAGCCTGGAACGGTAGAATTTTTTTCGGGACACTCGACGGACGTCTGATCGCGCTCGATGCCAAGACCGGCCAGCCCGTTTGGGAAGTGCTGACCATAGATCGCAAGTTCCGCTACGCGATTACTGGCGCGCCTCGCGTCGTCAAAGGCAAAGTCATCATCGGAAATGGAGGCGGGGAATTCGGGGTGCGCGGTTACGTTTCCGCCTACGATGTGCAAACTGGCAAGCTTGTGTGGCGCTTCTACACCGTTCCGGGCGATCCTTCCAAGCCGTTTGAGAATGCGATTCTCGCCAACGCTGCCAAGAGCTGGAGTGGTGAGTGGTGGAAAGTTGGCGGGGGTGGCACGGTCTGGAATGCCATCGCCTACGATCCCGAACTCGATCAGCTTTACATCGGCACGGGCAACGGAACGCCTTGGAGCGGAAAATTCCGCAGCCCCAAAGGCGGCGACAATCTGTTCACGTGTTCGATTATTGCTCTCAAGCCGGATACCGGTGAATACGTATGGCATTACCAGGAAGACCCGGCTGACGCATGGGATTTCGATTCCGCCGAAGACATCATCCTCGCGGATCTCGCCATTGATGGCCATACGCGCAAAGTTCTCTTGCAGGCACCGAAGAATGGCTTCTTCTATGTGCTCGATCGCACCAATGGCGCACTGATCTCCGCCCGTCCTTACACATTTGTGAATTGGGCCAGCGGCGTTGATCTCAAGACCGGTCGGCCAATAGAAACGGCCATGGCCAGATATCAGGGCGCTGATCCCGCTCCCATCGTGCCCGGACCAATTGGCGCGCACAGCTGGCAACCGATGTCGTACAGTCCAGTTACCCGGCTTGCCTACATTCCGGTGAATGATGCCGGATTCAAATACAAGCTGCCTGAGAACTTTGAAGCGAAGAAACTCGCGCCAAATTATGGGATTGATGCAGTTGCGGCAGGCTTGCCGCAGGATCCGAGGATCAAGAAAGCGATCTTGGGAACTGTAAAGGGAAAACTGGTCGCCTGGGATCCCGTGCAGCAGAAGGCGGCATGGTCGGTCGAGCGACGAGGTCCTTGGAACGGCGGCACACTCGTTACCGCTGGAAATCTCGTTTTCGAAGGCACTGCAAGCGGAAATTTCGAAGCCTATCGTGCAGACAGCGGAGAGAAGTTATGGTCGTTTGCGGCTCAAACAGGAGTGATGGCTGGCCCGGTAACTTACGAAGCTGGGGGCAAACAGTATGTGGCTGTGCTTGCCGGATGGGGTGGTGTATTCCCGCTGGCGGCGGGTGAGGTTTCTTTCGCGTCCGGGCACGTACGCAACATCAGCCGCATGCTGGTTTTCGAAGTCGGAGGGAAGGCCAGTCTGCCGCCCGTCGAAGTGCCAGAGCAGCCGGAATTGACGGTCTTGCCAAATCGAGCGAGCTCCGCAACGATTCGCAAGGGCGAGCAACTGTTTCAAAGTTATTGTGCCGAATGTCACGGCGATGTTGCCGTGAGCGGAGGTGTGCTGCCGGATCTGCGGCGCAGCAGTGCCCTGACCGAAGATACATGGTTCGAGATCGTGATGCGCGGCGATTTGCAATCGCAAGGGATGGTTTCGTTCTCACCCGAACTCTCTCGTGAGGACGCAGCCGCCATCCGATCCTACGTGATCCTTCGCCGCAATCAGGATGTCAGCGCCGTAGGCCATTGAGAAGGAGGTCGGCATGTATCGAAGCGATATTGTCGGAAGTCTCTTGCGTCCGCAATATTTGAAAGACGCCCGGGAGCGTTATGAAAAAGGTCAGATGGCGCCCGGGGATTTCAAGGCCATCGAGGACCGGGCTGTTGATGAAGCGGTCGAGTTGCAAAAGCGCGCGGGCTTAGACGTACTCACCGACGGCGAGATGCGCCGGTATGCCTTCTATGGCCACCTGATCGATGCGGTCGAAGGTTTCGATAAATTCGGAGGCTGGGCGATTCCATTTCGCAATGAAAAGGGTGAGGAAGTGGTGCAGCCTCGGCCGGTGGTGGTTTCTAAGCTTCGCCGCAAACGTCCGCTATGCGCGGAGGAGTTCACGTATCTTCGTGCGCGCACAAAGCATCCTGCCAAAACAACAATGATCAGCGCACAACAGGCAGCGGCGTACTACGACATCAAGAAGTCATCCGCTGCTTATCCGAAGATTGACTCGTACTTGTCCGACCTCGTCGATATTTTGCGGGATGAAGTAGAGGAGCTCATTCGGCTCGGATGCACCTACATTCAGATCGATTCGCCGCAATACGCCGCTTTGCTCGATCCTAAGTTGCGGGAAGGGTACCGCCAGCGCGGCAATGATCCCGATCGTCTTCTCGATCTTTCCACCGAAATGGACAATGCGGTGATCGGAAACCATCCGGGAATAGTTTTTGGCCTGCATCTGTGCCGGGGAAACAATCAAAGCCGGTTCTATGCGTCGGGCGATTACGGCCCGATCACGAAAGTATTTCAGAAAACTCGTTTTCACCGCTTCCTTCTTGAATATGACGATGAGCGCTCGGGTGGCTTCGAGCCTCTGCGCCAGGTTCCGGAGGATCGCACGGTGGTCTTGGGGCTGGTGAGCTCCAAGAAGAGAAACTTGGAGAGCAAAGCCGAGTTGAAGCAGCGGATTGAGCAAGCCTCGCGCTTTATTCCGCTGGAGAGGTTGGCACTCAGTCCGCAATGCGGGTTTGCCTCGACTATCGAGGGGAATCTAGTCAGCGTGGCCGACGAGGAAGCCAAGCTACGCCTCGTCGCCGAAACAGCTAGAGAAGTTTGGGCTCAACCTTCAGCAGCGGTGGCGGATTAGCAGCGCGGCTTGCGAGGTATTTTCTCGGGCAAACCTGAAATTCGCGAAGGTCGCTTTACGTTGTGATCAGCGGAACTTTGTTATGCGGGCCATCGACTATTTCGACAAAGGTGCCGAAGCCAATCCTGACCGCACCGCAATCGTTGCGGACGATGGCTCGTGGACATACCGCGAGATGCAGATCGCGACAGAAGATATCGCGCGCGCTCTTTGTGCGAGCGGGCTGCGCGACCAGGAGCCTGCCGGCATCTACTCGCACAATGATGCCCGAGTATTGTTCTGCATGCTGGGCATCATGCGCTCGGGAGCCGTGTGGGTGCCGATCAATTACCGCAACGCCGTTGATGCCAATGTCGAATACATGAACTACGTGGAAATGGGATGGCTGTTCTATCACAGTCAGTTTCATGAAACTGTGCTCGAAATCAAGCAACGCGTACCTTCGCTCCGCGGCGTCATCTGCCTTGACCAGGATGATGGCGAGCATCCATCTTTGCAAAATTTCATACAACGAGGGAGGGCCGTGGCAGTCCCGGATTGGGGCGATGCCTGCGGAAATCCCGACAGGCTCGCTGGATTGGTGCCCACGGGAGGCACCACCGGCCCGGCGAAAGGTGTTCGGGTCACCAATCTTGCGTTGGGAACGATGACGGAAATGGCGAGACATTACTGGTGCGGTGACGTTGAACATCCGATCTGTCTGAACACGGCACCGCTCTCGCATGCGGCGGGGGTTCTGGCTTTCATGATGTGTTCGGTGGGAGCAACCAACGTCGTTATGCCGAGATTTGATGCGATCGAAGTACTTCGCAATCTTGAGCGCTATCGAGTCACGCACCTCTATCTGCCTCCCACTGCGCTTTACAGTCTGCTCGCGCATCCGGAGGTTTGCGATTTCGATTACTCAAGCTTGCGCGGGTTTTTGTTGGCGGGATCGCCCGTTGCACCAGACAAATTAAAGGCCGCCGTGGAAGTTTTCGGTCCCTGCATGTGCCAGTCGTATGGTCAAACCGAAGCGCCGAT
>Ga0187777_10001236_pt1 | contig 16697 bp, 19 predicted proteins | sample 1015_Q2_SP5_10_M_FD_132416 | JGI IMG/M metagenome (GOLD analysis project Ga0187777, IMG submission 132416) | Tropical peat soil microbial communities from peatlands in Department of Meta, Colombia - 1015_Q2_SP5_10_MG | ecosystem: Environmental > Terrestrial > Soil > Wetlands > Peat | place... | reverse complement strand
GGCTCCTGGAGGGCGTCCCGGAGGACGCGTACCTGTACTTCGCGCACTCGTACGCCGGGCCGGCCGGCGTGGAGGCCGCCGCCGTCTGCGACTACGGCGCGACCTTCGCTGCGGTGGTCGAGCGGGCGAACGTGTTCGGCGTGCAGTTCCACCCGGAGAAGTCCGGCCCCGCCGGCGCCGCCGTGCTGGCGAACTTCGTCGCCGCGGTGGGGAACGGCACGGCCGCCCCCGGTCGAACCCGATCGCCCGCGCGGACGGCCCCGTGACGCTGGCGCGCCGCATCATTCCGTGCCTCGACACCGACGGGGTGCGCGTGGTGAAGGGGGTGCGCTTCGAGTCGCTGCGCGACGCCGGCGACCCTGTCGCGCTGGCCGAGCGCTACGATCGGGAGGGAGCGGACGAGGTCGTTGTCCTCGACATCGCCGCCGCCCGCGACCGTCGGCCGACCTTCGTGAAGACGATCCACCGCGCGGCGCTGGCGCTGTCGATCCCGCTGACCGCGGGAGGCGGCATCCGCACGCTGGAGGACGCGCGCGCCGTGGTCGAGGCCGGAGCGGACAAGGTGACGGTGAACACGGCGGCGGTGCGCGACCCGGAGCTCGTCACGGCGCTCGCCGACGCATTCGGCTCGCAGGCGGTGGTCCTGGCGATCGACGCGCGGCGCGCGGAGCGTGGGTGGGAGGTCTGCACCCGAGGCGGCCGCGACCCGGCGGGCCTGGACGCCGTGGACTGGGCCCGCACCGGAACGCGGCACGGCGCCGGCGAGATCCTGCTCACCTCCATCGACCGCGACGGCACCCAGAGCGGCTTCGACTGCGAGCTGACTGCGGCGGTCGCCGAGGCGGTGGGCGTGCCGGTCATCGCGTCGGGAGGCGCGCGAACGCCGTCGGACTTCCTGCACGTCTTCGAGCGCGGCCGCGCCGACGCCGCCCTCGCCGCCTCGGTTTTCCACGACGCGGATCTCGGCATCGGCACGCTCAAGGCGTTTCTCGCCGCCAACGGCGTCGAGGTGCGCCCGCTGCCGTGATCGTCCCGTGCATCGACCTGATGGGCGGGCGCGCGGTGCAGCTCGTGCGGGGGCGCCGTCTCGCCCTCGAGGTCGCCGACGTCACGCGGCTGCTCTCGCGCTTCCGACGCTACCGCTGGCTGCACGTCATCGATCTCGACGCGGCGCTCGGCCGCGGCAGCAACCTCGGCCTGGTGCGGGAGCTGTGCGCCCTGGCCCCGATGCGGGTCCGGGTCGGCGGCGGCGTGCGCACCGCCCGCCGCGCCGAAGTGCTCGTCGAGGCGGGGGCCCGCCAGGTGATCGTGGGCAGCCGGGCCTTCGTCGAGAGCGGCGTCAATCGGCGTTTCCTCAGGGCGCTCCGGGCGACGGTGGGGCGCCGCCGGACCGTGGTCGCGCTGGACGTCGCCCGCGGGCGGATCGCGGTGCGGGGCTGGCGGGCGCGGCTCCCGCTGCGGCTGGAGGACGTGGTCGCCGAGCTGGAGCCGTTCTGCGCGGGCTTCCTGTGCACCGACGTCGACCACGAGGGCACGCTGCGCGGAACTGACCTCGCCCTGTTCCGCCGACTGCGGCGCCTGACGAGCCTGCCGGTCGTCGCAGCCGGCGGCATCCGGAGTCGCGGCGAGGTACGCTCGCTGGCGAGGCTCGGGATGGACGCCGCGGTAGGCATGGCGCTCTACCGGCACCGGACCCTGCCTTCCTCGTCCGCTCGGCGGCGCGTGTAGATTGCGCCGTGCCCCACGGCATGTCCCTGGCGATCAGCGTCGGTCCCCTCCTCCACCAGCACCCACTCGCGGCGCTGGGGGCGCTGTTCCTCGCCGGCATCGCCACCAGCTTCACGCCCTGCATCTATCCCATGATCCCCATCACGGTCGGCATCCTCTGCGGCGGCGCGGCGGGGCGCGGCCGGCTCCGGACGCTGGGGCTGAGCCTGACGTACGCCACGGGGCTCGCCCTCCTGTACGCGATCCTGGGGCTCGCGGCCGGCCTGTCGGGAAGCCTGTTCGGCACGGTGTCGTCCAGCTGGTGGGCGCGGGCGATCGTGGGCAACCTGCTGCTGGTCTTCGCACTGGGGATGCTCGACGTCATCCCCGTCAGCGCGCCGGCGCGGCTCGTGTCGTGGGCGGGCGGCCTGTCGGGCGGCTCGTACCCCGCCGTGTTCGTGATGGGCGCGACCAGCGGCATCGTGGCGGCCCCGTGCGGAGCACCCGCCTTCGCCGCCGTGCTCACCTGGGTGGCGGCCACGCGCAGCGGGATCCTGGGCTTCGCCTACCTGTTCGTCTTCGCGCTCGGCATGACGGCACTGCTGGTGGTGGCGGGCCTGTTCTCGGGGAGACTGGCGGCCCTGCCCAGGTCCGGCCGGTGGCTGGAATGGATCAAGCGGGGGGCCGGCGTGGTACTGCTCGGCATGGCGGAGTACTACTTCATTCTCGCCGGCCAGGTCTGGTGAGCGGCGCGCTGCGGATCGCACTCCCGATCGCCGCGTCCCTCGCGGCGCTCGTGGGTCCGGTGAGCCTCAGGGCGCAGGACGACCAGGTTGGCCTGCCGCTCGGCACGGCGGCGCCCGCCGCGCTGGTGCAGGACCTCGACGGGCACGCCTTGGATCTGGGAACGCTCACCGGAAAGAAGCCGGTGGTGCTGGAGTTCTGGGCCACCTGGTGCCCGATCTGTGCGGCGTTGATGCCCAAGGTGCTGGCCGCGCACGCGAGGTACGGGGACCGGGTGGACTTCGTCGAGGTCGCCGTCGCCGTCAACGAAACGCCGGCGGCCGTGAAGCGGCACGCCGACGAGCACCGTTACCCGTTCCGTTTCGTCTTCGACGCCAATGGCGCGGCGGTCCGCGCCTACCAGGCTCCGACCACCTCCTACGTGGTGGTGCTCGATGCACGGGGCCGCGTCGTCTACACGGGGTCCGGGGCCGACCAGGACATCGAGGCCGCCACCCGACGGGCGCTGGGGATCTAGGCTCCGCCGCGCGCCGGCTCGACTCCGGCCGCGGGCGTGGCGAGGTCTTCGTCCAGCAGCGCCCGGGCCTGCCGGCGCTCCTGCAGCTGTCCGATCCGCAGCACGTCCACCAGCGCCAGCGCCCGGTGCAGCCATGGGTCCGCGAGGGCCGCGTCCGGCGCTCCTCCGTAGAGCGGCTGCAGGCTCCTGCCCCGGGCCTTGCCCGATGCAGACGGCCACACCACCGCCAGGCCGGTCGGCAGCTTCCCGGCCAGCGGCGGAGCGCCCGTGGCCGTGGGGACGCCGGCGGCCTCGCCTCCCAGGACGGGCGCGAACACGTAGCGCACCCCGTGCACGAGGAACTCTTCCAGCGCCTGCCGGTCCACCCGCCGCTCGCCGGCCATGACCAGGCCGGCGCGCTCGAGCCGCCTCACGCCCCGATGGGCCTCCGCCACGCCGAGCCGGAGGACGCGAGCCAGGTCGCCGTAACGCGCGCCCGGCACGCGGGCGAGCTGAAGAGCGAGCGCGACGTCGCTGGGCCTGAGTGACGGGTGTCGTTCCATATTCCGGAATCAGGAATATACAGGCGATGACTGGCCTTTACAACGTCACGTGCCTGACCAAACGCAGAGGGCCCGGCGCCAGCCGGGCCCTCGTCGCCATGGCGGATGAGCGTGCTAGTGGCTCGCGCTCGAGTCCGGTCCCGCGACCCGGTCGATCGCAGCCCCCAGCTCGGTATACGCCGTCGGATCGATCTCCCGGAACGGGGCCGCCTTCCACGCGATCTTCCCGTCCGGACCGACGATGTACAGGGTCCGGTTGTCCAGGTTGTAGCGCTGGACGTAGGCGCCGTACAGCCTGCCCACCGCCGAGCCACTGTCGCTCGCCATCAGGAAGGGGAACTGGTCGTCCCTGGCCCAGCTCGCCAGCGCGTCCGCGGAATCGGCGCTGATGGCGATGAGGACGACGTTCTGCCCGAGGTGAAACAGCTTCGCGTACTGATCACGGTACGCGTGCATTTGGATCGTTCAGCCGCGGGTCCTGGCCTTGAAGAAGAAGGCCAGGACGACCGTCTTGCCGCGATAGTCGCTCAGCCGCACCTGGTCGCGCAGGATGCCGAACCGGGTGGCGCCGGTCAGGGCGAAGTCCGGGGCGACCTGGCCGACCTCCAGGGTCGCAAGCTGCGGCGAGGGCTGCTGGCCCGGGGCCGCCGGCGCGGCGGCCAGGAGGCCGCCCGCCGCGAGAGGTACCACGAAGCGCAGACGCATCCGGAACGCCTCCGGGAGAGGGGTCGCGCGATAGGTGAGGTGGATCCGACAGGAAGATACGTACACCCGGGGGGCTATGCTGGTTCAGCCCCTCCCGCCATCACCGCCAGGATCTCGCGAAACGTGGATTCCCCGCGGTCCCGGGCGTACCACCGCCGCACCTCGGCGAAGTAGTCCTTCGAGGTCCGGCCCCGGGCCCGCTCGGCCATCACGAAGGCCTGGAGCTCCGCAGGCCGGGAGCCCCAGCGGCCCACCTCCTCCATCGCCTCGGTGAGTACGATCACGACCGGGATCGCCCGGCCCCCGGTGGCGCTGAGATACCGGTCCATGACCTCGGGGTGGCGGTCGCGCCGGAGGATCCGAAGCTCCATCCCCAGGGCCTCCGCGAACCGCGCCACCACGGGCACCGTGCTGGAGGCGTCGCCGCACCAGTCCTCGGCGAGCACGACGAACCGGAACCGGCCGCCGAGGCGCGAAGCCTCCTCCGTCGCCCAGGAGGGCACGTGGGCGGTCCGGTACACGCCGGCCCACAGCTCGCGGTGCTGGGTGGACTGCTGAAGGAACGCGTCGAAGGTGAGGGCTTGGGCCCAGAGGGGTGTGAATGGCCAGGGCATGGAGCGAAAGCTAACGTGAGCGGTGAGACGTGAGGGGTGAGAGGTTCAAGTGAGAGGTGAGAGGCAACTGCCGTGAGAGGGACCCTCTCACGCCTTTGCACTTCTCACTTCTCACTTGAACGTCTCACTTCTCACCCCTCACTTCTCACTTCAGCACATGGATATTCCGCTCTTCACAGATCCGGTTGAGTGCGTCCGGCCACACCGTCACGCTCACTTCGCCAAGGTGCGCCTTCCGCAGCAGGTACATCACCGTGCGCGACTGGCCGATGCCGCCGCCGACGCTCAGCGGGATCTCGTCCTTCATGATCGCCTGGTGGTAGGGCAGCTTCAGGAAGTCGAGCTGGCCGCTGATCTCCAGCTGCTGCTTCAGCGTCTCCTTGGTCACCCGGATGCCCATCGAGCTCAGCTCGTGCCGGCGCTTGGTGACCGGGTTCCACACCAGGATGTCCCCGTTCAGCCCATGCATCGGCTTGCCGCCGTCCGACGTGGTCGGCGTCACCCAGTCGTCGTAGTCCGCCGCCCGCATCTCGTGCGGGTAGCCGTCCTTCAGCACCCAGCCGATCCCGATGATGAAGACGGCCGGGTACTTCTGGAGGATCTGCGTCTCGCGCTGCTTGCGCGGCAGATCCGGGTACAGGTCGAGGATCTCCTCGGCGTGGAGGAACTTCAACTCCTCGGGCAGCGGCGGATAGCGCGGATCCTTGAGCTTCGGGAACATCTCCAGGACCTGCTTCTCCGCGCCGGTGATGACCTTCCAGATCCGGCGCACGACGTCCTTGAGGAACGTCAGGTTGCGCTGGTCGGCCGTCATCACCCGCTCCCAGTCCCACTGGTCCACGTACGACGAGTGGTCGTGGTCGAGGAAGTAGTCCTTGCGCACCGCGCGCATGTCCGTGACGAGGCCCTCCCCCGGCTTCATCCCGAACTGCTTCAGCGCCATCCGCTTCCACTTCGTCGCGGCCTGCACGATCTGCCCGTTGATCCGCTTCTCGAGGCCGAGCCCGCAGGGGAACTCGATCGGCGTGCGGGACCCGTCGCGGTCCAGATAGTCGTTCACGCCGCTCTCGCGGCTGACGATCAAGGGCACCTCGACGCGGATCAGCTTCAGCTCCCGGCACAGCCCGTCCTCGATGAACCGCTTGGCGGCCGTGATCGCGATCTGCGTCTCTTTCGGATCCAGGACCGACTTGTAGTCCTTCGGCAGGATCTTCGCGACCTCCTCGTACGTGCTGATCCCGGGGCCGGCGAGATCGGCCTTCTTATCTGCCATCGCTCTACTCCCCTTTCGTCTGTGCCACTCGGCGTTGTCGCTCATCAGGTACTGCAATGGCGAGATGGCTCCGCAAGCTCCGTTCCCGGCCGATACCGGCGGGGCAAGGCGAGAGCGGAGCCCGTCTTGGACGGCGGTGGAGCTAGGGGATCCGGCGGGTGCGCACCGCGTGGATGAAGTCCGTGTACGCCGGCTGGTGCCCCGCGGCCCGCACCTCGGCGGCGACCTGCCCGCGGTGATACGCCGAGTGCATGACCACGTGCGTCAGCACGTCCTCCACGCTGCTCGTGAACGCCTCGCCCTTGGTGTTCGTGTAGGTCACGCTCTCGGCCAGGCGCGAGGGAACCACGCGCTCCAGGTACGTGCGCCACAGGCTGCCGAGGTCACCGAGCCAGGTCTCGATCTGCCCCGGCGCCATGTCCGGCCACACGGCCAGGGGCGCCTGGACCCCGGTGAGCCGTGCGTGCCACAGGCCTTCCGCGGCGGCGATGTGCCCCATCCAGCGGAGGCAGCGCGCGGGCGGCGTCGGCACCGCCCTCACCGAGGCGAGCGCCTCGCGGTTGGCCCACTCGTCGTAGCGGAACAGGCGTTTCAGGTCGGGCATGGGGACCGATCCGGTCTAGCGGAGGAACTGCGCGAGACGCTCCAGCATCCGGGGCCAGCGCGCCGACGCCGCGCGGCCCACCACCCCGTACTCCGCCAGCGCGCAGTGGGTTCCCCGCGGCGTGGGCCGCAGGATCATCACCAGCTCTCCCGCCGGAGCGTCCGCCGGCGAGCCCGTCCTCCACCGGACGTAGCGGTCCTCGACGGCGTCCACGACCTCCGCGCCATCGAGCGCCCCCTCGCTCCACCGCGGCAGGACCGCGGGGTCCGTCAGCGCGCGGTAGACCGTGTCGGCTCCCGCCGGCATCTCCGCCGACGCGAAGTACCGCTCGCGCCCGGCCAGCGCCGGCGACGACGCGCGCGCATCCTTGCCGGCCTCGACCAGCAGGCCGAGGGCCGCCAGCGCCTGGAGCCAACCGGCGAAGTGGCCGGCCAGCGCATCGCGCGCCGCCGCGTCGTCTTCCCACCCCTCGTGACGCAGGTCCACCCGCGTGCCGCCGCGGACGGCCGCCAGCGTGACCTCGACGGTCGTCGTTCGTCCGCCGTCGCCGGGCCACGCGGCTCGCAGGCGCGACGGGCTCTCCTCCTCGCGGCTCTCCGGCCAGGCGGTCAGGGGCAGCGCGTCGAGCACGACCTCGCAGCGGCCCGTCAGCGCCCGCCACACGAGCGCCGGCGCCGCCGTCACGAAGCTCTGGATGTGGATCGCCTCCACTACTGCCGCGTCTCCTCCACCACGATTCCGCGCTTCGCCAGCTCCTCGACGTAAGGCCCCGCGGGCACGCACTCGTCCGGCGTGCGCACGCCCCGGGCGGTGATGCGTCCGTCCAGCTGCAGCAGGCCGGTGATGGCGAGGGAGTAGCCCGTCGTGCGCATCATCGCCGTGACGTGGTGCTTCGCGTCGTAGCGGTCCACCATCTGCCAGCGCGAGGCGGCGGGCCGGCCGCCCTTCCGGCCCCGCACGTCCACCATCAGCGCCACGAGGTCGCGCCCTTCCGGCTTGGTCAGCCGCGGCGAGACGATCGCGATGAAGGCGTCCCGCGGCCTGACCCTGGTCCCGTTCACCTCGACCGGGTCCGTGCCGAGGAGCCCCAGCTCCCGGATCGGCTTCATGATCGCGACGTGGCCGGGATAGCGGAGCGTCTTGTACTCCATCGTGCGGATCCTGCCCTCCCACGTGAACGGCAGCGTCGAGATCCCGCCCCCCGTGTGGAAGGCCTCGAGCTTGCCGATCGGGTCGGGGAACACCACGTGCTCGATCTCGGACAGCGGCTCGACCTGGGTCCGCTTACCGTCCCGCAGCACCCAGCTGGGCGACGTGTAGTAGTCGAACGCGCCCTCGAGCGAATACACCACCATGTAGTTCAGGGGCGGCTCGGGCTTCTGGGGGAGCCCCCCGACGAAGATCTTCACGCTGTCCGTCTCGTCGAGGCGGCGGATCCCCTCGGCCGCCAGGATGTTGACCATTCCCGGCGCGAGGCCGCAGTCGGGGATCACGGACACGCCGCGCTTCTCCGCCTCGGCGCCCAGCGTCCGCTGGCGGACCACGATCTCGGTGTTGCCGCCCAGGTCGGCGAAATGCACGCCGGCCTTCACGGCCGCCCGTGCCAGCTCGAAGTTGAAGTAGTACGGCGCTGCCGACAGCACCGCATCCACGCCGCCCACCGCAACCGCCACCGCCTTCTCGTCCTGGAGGTCGAGCCGCTCGAGCGCGAGCGCGCCGCCCTTCCAGGAATCGAGGAACGCCGGCAGGTGCGTCAGGTCGCGGTCCGCGAGCACGACGCGCTCCGTGGCAGGCCGCTGGAGCAGGTCGAACGCGCAGGCGGTGCCCTGCTTGCCGGCGCCGATGACGAGGAATTTCACGGCACTCTCCGGACTGCGGCGGTGAGGAGCCACCGGCCGTCGGGGTCCACCGCCACGTCCGTGGGCGGTCCGGCCAGGTCCACGTTCACCGTCTGGTGCGCCGCGGACACCTCGACGACGCGGCGCGCCAGGACCCGCGCTCCGTCGCGCAACTCCAGTGCCACCGTCGGAACCCGGAACAGGCCCCACGACGCCGGCTGCACCTGGGCGAGGTCCACCACCGCCTGCCGGGCCGCCGCGTCCCACCGCCAGGTCACGTCGAGCCGCGGGTAGCCCGGCTGGTGCAGCCACTCGCCGAAGAACCAGCCGAGCGGACGGCCATACGCCCGCTCCATCACCCGCTCGAAGTCGTCGCTCGCGACCGAGGAGTCGCGATAGGTTCGGTAGTAGTCCCGGATGCCGCGCCAGAACGCGGTGTCCCCGACCGTGCCGCGCAGCATGTGCAGCACCCAGGCGCCCTTGTTGTAGCTGTTGGCGTTGAGCAGACGGGCCGGCTCCGTCACCGCGTCGTCCACGACCGGTCGCTCCACGTCGGGCGACGCGAGGTACCCGCGGGCCAGGCCCGCCATGCCGCGCGCCAGCACCGAGTCACCGTCCAACGCGGCGCCGACGACGACGGCGAAGTAGTCCGCGAACCCCTCCGACAGCCACAGGTCGTGGAAGTCCCGCTCCGTGACCGCGTCGCCGAACCACTGGTGCGCCGTCTCGTGCCGCACCACGCCCTCGCGCATGCGCCGCGACACGTACGGCTGCTCGGCGTAGAAGATGGCGGTGGAGTTCTCCATGCCGCCGTAGCGGGTGGACGACTCGACGTGCGCCAGCTTCTCGTACGGGAACGGCCCCACCAGGCGCTGCATCGCCTCCACGATCTCGGTGGCCCGGCGGAACGGCACCGAGTCCGCGAAGGCCGAATCCTCGGGCTCCGCCCAGACCTCGATCGGGATGGTGTCGCCGTCGCGGGCCACCGGGCGGTGCCGGCTCACCGTCAGGCGGGACGCGCCGAGCACCATCGTGTACGTCGGGATCGGGTGCAGCTCGCGGTAGACCCACTGCGTGCGCCCGTCGCCGAGGTCGCGGCGGCCCGCGGCGCGGCCGTTGGCGACGACGCTCCACGCCGACGGTGCCGTGACGGTCCACCAGGCCTGCGCCTTGTGACCGGGATCGTCCACCGTCGGCAGCCAGTCGCGCGCCCGCTGCGGCCAGTTGTCCGCGAAGGCGGATGGCCAGCCCGCCGCGGTCGGGCGCAGGATCAGCCCGTCCTGCGGGACGCCGTGCCACACGACGAGGACGGCCTCCGTCCGTAGCGGCGCGTCCGGCCGGCGCGGCAGCGCGATGGACAGCGCCCGGCCGTCGTACGCGAACGGCAGCTCCACGTCCGTTCCCGGGAGCGCGACGGTATCCACCTGCATGCCGACCAGGTCGAGGCGGAGCGTGTCGCCGCCGGCGCCCGGGCGCACGTAGCCGATCGTGACCCTGCCGCGGATGGTGGAGCCGGTGTCGGGAAGGGTGATGTCGAAGTGGTAGTACCGCACCGCGGGGCCCGGCGCGGTCGCGGCGCCCGCGGTCGCCCGCCCGGTCACCTCGCGCGTCGAGTCCTGGCCGTGGAGGGGCGCTACGGCACCGCAGGCGAGCGCGGCGGCCGCCGCGACCATGCTACTTCGCGTACACGCCCTCCAGGGCGCCGGCGGGGTCCGGCACGCTCGTCGAGCGGCTCTTCAACGCCTCGGCCTCCGCCTCCGCGACCTCGGCCTCCACCCGGGCCTCTGCCGCGGCGAGCGCCTCCGCGCGGATCCCGAGGCCCTTGAGGTGCTCCTCGTACAGGCCGATCGGGTCCCTGCGGCCCCACTCGGCGAACACCTCGTCCGGGAAGAGCTCGCGGGCTTCCCGCTCGTCGTGGGTGGCGTGCCCGCCCATGCGGAACGTGGTGCCGACGAGCATCACGGGACCCGCGCCGGCGCGGCACCGCACGGCCGCGAGCCGCGCCGCCGCGTACGCGTCGAGCACGTTGTTGCCGTCGAACACGCCGCCGGCCATCCCGTACGCCGCCGGCAGCTCCGTGAAATCCTCCGGGAGGTGGTGCTGCGCCAGCCGCGTGCCGAGGGCGACCTGGTTGTTGTGGATGACGAAGATCGCCGGGACCTTCTGGACCGCGGCGAAGTTGAGCCCCTCGTGCGCCGTGCCCGTCTTGGTCGAGCCGTCGCCGATCCAGGTGAGCGCCACGAAGCCCTCGCCACGGATCCGGCTCACCAGCGCCATCCCCGTCACCACCGGCACCACGTCGCCGACGTGGGAGATCGGCTGCAGCACCCGGTGCGCGAACGAGCCGGCGTGCAGGTCGCGGCCGCCGGAGGGCGCGTCGGCGGTGCCGAGGTAGCTCCGCAAGCCGTCGGCGATCGGCATGCCCATCTCGGCACACGCGCCCGCGTTGCGGATCATCGGCACGACGACGTCGCGCGACCGGTCCAGCGCGTGCACCGGTCCGACCGTCATCGCCTCCTCGCCCGTGCCCAGCCAGGCCTTGGAGATGACGCCGGTGCGGACCCACCGCTTGAGCACGATGTCCTGCAGCCGGGTGCGCACCAGGCCGGTGTACAGGCCGAGCAGCGTCGTCTCGTCCAGCGCCTCGACGATCCGCCGGCGCTCCGCGTCGCGGCGGAGTGTCGCGGCGAAGGCGGCGACCAGCTTGCGGTCGGGCGCCCACGCCACGTACTCGGGCGGGTCGAAGGCGGGGTAGCGCTTCAAGACAGGGTGTAGGGTGTAGGGTCTAGGGTGTAGGGGAAAGATAGACGTCGCCGCCCTTCATCACGAACACCGGGTGCTGCAGGACCGTGATGTCGGCCAGCGGGTCGCCCCGCACCGCGACCAGGTCGGCGAACTTGCCCGCCTCGAGGGAGCCTGCGTCGTGCTCCATGCCGAGCAGCGTCGCGCCGTTCATGGTGCCGGCCTGGATGGCCTGCATCGGCGTCATGCCGCCCGCGGTGACCAGCAGCTCGAACTCGCGCGCGTTCTGCCCGTGCGGGTCCACGCCCGCGTCGGTGCCGAGGGCGATCTTCACCCCGCCCGCGACGGCGAGCCGGATCGACTGCTGCAGCGCCGCCCACGCCTGGCGGCCCTTCGCCGCGGCCCACGGCGGCAGGTGCGCGGCGGCCGCCGCCTCGGGCGTCCCGACCGACCAGCCGGCGAACAGCGTCGGCACCAGCCACGTGCCGTGCTCGACCATCAGGTGCACGGCCTCGTCGTCGAGGAAGGAGCCGTGCTCGATGCTGGTGACGCCGGCGCGGATCGCCGCCTTGATGCCCTCGTTGCCGTGCGCGTGGGCCGCGACCCGCCGGCCCAGCATCCGCGCGGTCTCGACCGCGGCGCGCATCTCGTCCTCGGTCATCTGCTGGGCGCCGATCTCGTCGCCCTGCGACAGCACGCCGCCCGTCGCGCAGATCTTGATCACGGCGGCGCCGTACTTCACCTGCAGCCGGACCGCCTCCCGCACCTCGTCCACGCCCGCCGCGATGCCCTCGAGGGGGCCGCGCTCGGCCGTCGCGCCGGCGGCCAGACCGTTCTGGTCGCAGTGGCCGCCGCTGATCCCGATGAGGTGGCCGGCCGCCAGCACCCGCGGGCCCGGGATGCGGCCCGCCTCGATCGCCCGGGCGACGGCGACGTTGGCGAAGCTGGCGCTCCCGACGTCGCGCACGGTGGTGAAGCCCGCGAGCAGCGTGGCGCGCGCGTTTGCCGCGCCCCACAGGGCGTCGTCGCCCTCGTCGTCGGTGATGCCGCGGTGCACCCAGTCGCCCACGCCGATGGGGCGGCTGGCGAGGTGCACGTGCGCGTCGATGAAGCCCGGCAGCACCGTGTAGGCCGACAGGTCCACGACGCGCGCGCCCGCCGGCACGCGCACCGCGGGGCCGACGGCCTCGATGCGGTCGCCCCGGACCAGGATCACGGCGTTCCTGACCGGCGTGGCGCCGGTCCCGTCGATCAGCGTCCCGACGCGGATGGCGACCGCGGCCGCCGCGCCCTGCTGCCCGAGCAACGCCGCCGGCGCCGCGGCCGCGACGGCGCACGCCAGCGCCGCCGCCCGCAAGCGGTGGTTCATGCCGACCTCGTGGTGTCTAGAAGAGCTTCTTGAGCTTCCCCATCATCCCGCCGCCACCCTCCGCCGCGGCTTCCTCGAGCGCCTTGCCGAACTCGCCGGCGCTCTGGTAGCGGGCCGCGGGGTCGGACTCGATCGCCTTCATCAGCGCCTTCTCGAACGCCGCCGTGAACTCGAGGTCCGTGCGCGCCTTGCGCAGCGGCAGCGGCTGCCCGCGGAGCCGGGCGATCATCATGTCCTGCGCCGTCTTGCCCTCGAACGGCAGCTTGCCGGTGAACATCTCGTACGCCACCAGGCCCAGCGCGTAGATGTCGGAGCGGCCGTCCAGCGGCTTGCCGCGGATCTGCTCCGGGCTCATGAACTCCGGCGTGCCGAGGATGATGCCGGTCGCGGTGAGCTTGGCCATCCCGGGCTCGGCGCGCCGCTCCTTCGCGAGGCCGAAGTCCGTCACGACCGCCTTGAGGCGGCCGTCGGGCTCCGGGCAGATGAAGATGTTCTCGGGCTTGAGGTCGCGGTGGATGATCTGCTGCTGGTGGGCGGCCTCGAGGGCGTCGCACACCTGGCGCATGATGGGGACGCCGACCTCGAGCGGCATCGGGCCCTCGCGGACCTCCTTGTCCGAGAGCAGCTCGCCCTTGAGGAGCGGCATCACCAGGTAGATCAGCCCGTCCTCGGTCTCGCCGAGGCGCATGATGCGGCAGATGTTGGGGTGGTCGAGGCGCATCGCCAGGCCGGCTTCGCGCCGCAGCCGCTCGGCCGCCGTCTTGTCCTGCGCCAGCTTGGGGGTCATGATCTTGACCGCCACCGATTCGCCGCTGGAGATGTCCTTCGCCTCGTACACGAACGACATCCCGCCCTCGCCGAGCTTGCGGCCCACCTGGTAGCGCTGGTCGAGCACCTGGTCCCGCAGCGTCTTGGCCGGATCGGCGGCCGTCGCCTTGGGCTTGACGGCCTGACGCACCTGGGTCGAGCCCGCCGAGGCCTGCGACGCCGGCGGCGGAGGCGGGGGCGGGGGCGGGGGCGCCGCGGAAATGTCCACGAGCGGGGACCCGTCCTTCGTGCAGAAGCGCGCGTCGTCCGGGTAGACGGTATGGCACTTGGGACAGCGTCGTTGGCTCACTGGCGCACCACGTTGCGGCCGTCCGCCTTGGCGCGGTACAGCGCCGCGTCGGCCAGAGCGATAAAGGACTCGGGGCTGTCCACGGCCGGATCCGGGAAGCAGGCCACCCCCACCGAGACCGTGATCTTCACGGGCCGCGTGGGGTCCCCGAAGGGGAAGTTCGCGATCCGCTGCCGCATCCGGTCGGCGAAGATCATGGCGCCGTGGGCGGCGGTCTCGGGCAGCAGGATCACGAACTCCTCGCCGCCGTAGCGGGCCACGGCGTCCACGGAACGCGCGTCGCGCCGCAGCAGCTCACCCAGCTGCCGCAGCACCGTGTCCCCGACGAGGTGGCCCAGCGTGTCGTTGATGCGCTTGAAGTGGTCCAGGTCCACCATCAGCAGCGCCAGCACCAGGTTGTAGCGCCGGGCCCGGTCCACCTCGCGCTCGACCGCTTCCACCAGCGCCCGCCGGTTGAGGCACCCGGTCAGCGGATCGGTCGCCGCGAGCCACTCGAGGCGCTCCTTGTCGGAGACGACGGTCTCAAAGTCGTGCGCTTTCTCGATCGCCGCAACCGCCGCCTTGATCACCGCGTCGGCGAACTGCGCGTCGTCGCGGCCCAGGGGCGCCTCGCCCTGCACGGTGCGCAGGTAGAGCACCCCGCACTGCTCCTCGCGCATCCGGAACGGCAGAGCCACGACCGAGCGGGTCGGCACCGGGATGCCGTTCTTCGCCCACATCGCCCGCACTTCCACGAACAGCGGGTCGCTCGCCACGTCGCCCACGATCACCGGCTGGTCGGTCTCGAGCGCCTTCAGCATCTCGGGATAGCGGGACAGCTCGATCCGCAGGTTCCGCAGCATCGGGTTCTCGTAGGCCGCCACCACCGTGCCGAACACGTCGCCGGGCTTGGCGAGGACCAGGGAGCAGCGCGAGATGTTGAGCGCCCGCGCCACCCGCCGCGCCAGGATGTGGTAGATCTCGTCGGGCTTGAGGGTGTCGGTGAGCTCGTGGAGGATGTCCGCGATGGCGCCGCGGGCCCGCGCGTCCTCGCGCGCCGAGCGCAGCTCGCGGCCGCGCTTGAGCTGCGACTCTACGCGCGCCAGCAGCTCCTTCACGCGGAACGGCTTGGCGACGAAGTCCGACGCGCCGAGCCCGAGCGCCTTCGCGGTCCCGTCCTCGGCGTCCATCGAGGAGATCATCAGCACCGGCAGGTCGTGCCACCGCGGCTCGTTGCGGATGCGCTCCAGCAGCTGCAGGCCGTCCAGCTTCGGCATCATGATGTCCAGCAGGACGAGGTCCGGCCGCTCCTCGCTCAGGCGCTCCAGCAGGTTCTGGCCGTCGGGGCAGGCGACCACCTGGCAGCCCTGCTCCTTGAGGATCCAGGTCAGGGTGCCCACCAGGGCGGCGTCGTCGTCCGCCACCAGCACCTTGGCGCCGACGAGCTGGCCGACGCCGGTCACGCCTGCGTCCCGAGGAGCGTCTCCAGACCCTCCCACTCGATGTTGCCGCCCGAGAGCACCGCCACCACGGGGCCGTCGACCGCCCCGGCGTTCTGGCCCAGCACCCACGCGAGCGTCGCGGCGCCCGAGGGCTCCACCACCAGCTTCAGCCGGTCCAGCGCGTAGCGCACCGCCTCGACGATCCGCTGGTCGGACACCAGGCACGCCCGGGCCGCGTGCCGCGCCAGATGCGCGAACGTCAGGGTGCCGATGCGCAGCGGCAGCAGTCCGTCCGCGACGCTGCCCGTGTGCTCCAGCGTCACCGGCGCGCCCGCCGCCCGCGCGCGCTCGTAGGTCGGCGCTCCCTCTGGCTCGACGGTCACCACCGTGGCGTCAGGACGCAGCGCCTTCACCGCCGTGGCCACCCCCGCCGCCAGCCCGCCGCCGCCGACCGGGACGGCCACCGTGCGGACGTCGGGGCAGTCCTCGACCAGCTCGAGGCCGGCCGTGCCCTGGCCGGCGATGATCGCCGGGTGGTCGAACGGGGGCACGATCGCCAGCCGCTCGCGCTCGGCGAGCTCCACCGCACGCGCGTAGCGGTCCTGCGACGTCCGGCCCGCCAGCACCACTTCGCCGCCGAGCCGCTCCACGCCGCGGCGCTTCGGCACCGCCACCGTCTCCGGCATCACGATCACCGCCCGCAGGCCGAACCGCCGCGCCACCCACGCCACCGCCTGGCCGTGGTTCCCCGACGAGTAGGTGATCACGCCGCGCGCGCCGGCCTCGGCCAGCTGCCGGACCAGCGTGAACGCGCCGCGCAGCTTGAACGCGCCGACCCGCTGCAGGCTCTCCGGCTTGACGAACACGGGCACGCCCAGCCGGTCGGACAGATCGTCGGCCGGCAGCAGCGGCGTGCGCACCGCGACCCCGCGCAGGTGCCGCGCGGCCTCGCGAATCGCTTCGAGAGTGACGAGCTCGGGGGCCGACGCGACCGTCACGAGGGCGACGACTCCATTGAGGGCCGCAAACTACGGCTCGGCCGGGGTAGCGGCAAGGTTGCGGCCCCCGCCTGCTCAGCGCCGCCGCGCCGCGCGGCGCAGCAGCCAGTGCGTGGCGGCCAGATCGGCCACCATGACCGCAAACAGCACGATGGTTCCGGTCGTGGCGATGATCCGAAAGTAGCGCAGGGCCGCCACGAGCAGGGAGTACGCCACCACGCCGCCCAGCACCAGCGGTCGGCTCACGCCGCCGGCGCGGTCGGCGGCGCGACCCCGCGCTCGAGCAGCGCGATGAACTCCCGCGCCGCGGGGCCGGGGTCGACGTCGGGATGCTTCACCACGGCAAGGTAGCGGGAGAGATCCAGGCCGGCGACCCGCCGCACCCGCAGCCGGAGCGCGAGCGGCGGCTGTGCCACCGCCAGCGCCGTGACCACCGCCGCGCCGAGGCCCGCGGCCACCGCCTGGAGGATCGCCTCGGTGCTCGGCAGCTCGAACAGCACCCGGAG
>Ga0187777_10001234_pt1 | contig 16715 bp, 13 predicted proteins | sample 1015_Q2_SP5_10_M_FD_132416 | JGI IMG/M metagenome (GOLD analysis project Ga0187777, IMG submission 132416) | Tropical peat soil microbial communities from peatlands in Department of Meta, Colombia - 1015_Q2_SP5_10_MG | ecosystem: Environmental > Terrestrial > Soil > Wetlands > Peat | place... | reverse complement strand
GGCGACCGTATAGGGAACCGAATGCGATCGCGTCTGTTCGAAATGTGCCGACCGATCCTAGTCGTCGGCCAAGACTATCGCAGGGAGCTCCGTGCGGCGGGTTTCGGCTAGAATAGTTGCCTCCTCTTACGTGGTCGATGGCGAACTAGAATGATCGAGTGCTGTCCAATCGACTAGAATTCACACCGGAGCGCGACGCGGAAGTCTTCGCCACGGTTCGGGCGGCCCCAGCGGTTTTCCTCCTGCGAGGCGGCGACCCCGACGCCGAGCCTTACCTCAGCAAAACTGCGAATCTGAGGCGGCGGTTGCAGCGATTGCTGGGTTTACCCACACAGCAAAGTAAAAAGCTCAACCTGCGCAACCGGGTTCGGGAAATCGAGTATCAGCCCACCGGCTCTGACTTCGAATCAGGGTTTCTGTTGTACAAGCTTCTTCGCGACACGTTTCCCAAGACCTATACCAAGCGTCTGCGATTTCGTTTTGCACCCCTGATCAAGCTGCATTTGGAGAATGAATATCCGCGAGCCTCGATCACGACGCGGCTGGGGCGTTTGAACGGGCGCAACATTTATTACGGGCCATTCGCGTCGCGGGTTGCTGCCGAGAAGTTTGCCAACGATTCGCTCGACTTTTTCAAAATGCGGCGTTGTGTCGAGGACTTGCATCCCGATCCCAAATTTCCAGGCTGCGTTTATTCAGAGATGAAGATGTGCCTCGCGCCCTGTTTCAAAGGCTGCACGGACGAGGAGTACCAAACCGAAGTCTCGCGGGTGAAGGCATTTTTTGAAAGTAATGGTCAGGCCCTTGTCCGTGAAATTTCAAGTCAGCGCGATACCGCTTCAGCCAATCTGGAGTTTGAGAATGCCGCGAGCCTGCATATCCGGCTGGAAAAACTGAAGCGGGTAGTCAGCCAGGTTCCGGAGATCGTGCATCGGATCGATCGCCTGACCGGTCTGATTGTCCAACGAAGCCATATGTCCGAATCCCTAAGTCTTTTTCGCTTGCAGGCGGGATGCATCAGCGGACCCCTGAGCTTTCCTATTCAGGCAGCCGAACACGCTAAGTCGCAATCGATGGAAGCGCGGCTGGTGGAAGCCATCGAGAGCATTCCAAGATCCGATTCAGGTACGACAATCGGAACTATGGAACATCTGGCTTTGTTGCGGCACTGGTATTACCGCAGCGCTCGGATCGGGGAGATTTTTCTCGCTGATGACAAGGGCGAATTGCCATTTCGCCGAATCGTACGAGGCATTTCGCGCGTCTATCGGGGTGAGAAAGTGGAGGAGGATGCTGCGAAATCCATAGATCCTTCGCTTCGCTCAGGATGACATTGGGATAGAGGAGTGGAAATGGACAGCGACAAGAGTTTGCGTCAGCATTTAGTTGAGTTGCTGCGAGGTGGACATGCGCACACCAAGTTTGAAGATGTAGTCGCGGATTTTCCTGCGGACCTTCGTGGCCAGAAGGTGCTGAATCTGCCGCACTCAGCCTGGATGCTGCTCGAGCACATGCGCATCGCGCAGCGGGACATTCTGGAATTCAGCCGCAACCGCAAACATAGCTCCCCGAAGTGGCCGGAAGGATACTGGCCCCAAACCGACAATCCGCCGAGTACCGAGCAATGGAATGCCAGCGTCAAGCAATTCGGTTCAGATTTGAAAGAAATGGAAGATCTGGTGAAGAACCCCAAGACAGATCTCTTCGCCAAGATTCCGTGGGGTGATGGCCAAACGATCTTGCGCGAAGCTCTACTGGTTGCCGATCACAACGCATATCATTTGGCGCAGATTGTGGACGTGCGGCGGCTGCTGGGGGCATGGGAGCAGTAACAGGTCGCGAGCTGCAGCCGAGCTACCCCGCCTTTTCCAGGCTGGCTTCTCTTGGTGCAGGCGTGGTGAGCCGTTGCGAATTGCGTTTTCGATATACCACCCGAATGCCGTCGCGCCAGCGCTCGTCGATGGCTAACAGTTCCCAACCGATCCGCGGCGAAATGTGACGCAGCAGTGTATCGGTTGCGGGATGAACGTGCAAAGCGGGCGCGACAAGGAAAAGAAACGGCTGTTGGGCGCTAAGCTCCCGGTCGGGGAAGTATCCGAAACGCTGGAATTCGCCGCGGGCATGGTGCCACAGGACACGCGACCAGTAGTCGACGCCCTGCAAGGGCAGATGAATGTCTTCGTCGGCTTTTAATTCCACAACTGCGAGCCGGCCGTGTCTGGTTGTGCAAAGCACGTCGATCATGGCGCGATCGGATGCCGAGAAGGCCGGAACCTGAGAATAAAGGCGCGTGGGATCGAGACGCTCGTCGAGGCGGCTAACATCCTTCACGACCAAAGACTCCAGCCAGCGCTCGGGATGCAGCCGCCATAAGGGGTGGTCGTGTGGTCCATCCGGATGGCGCACCTCCCCGATGCTCCTTACCAGTTGCACGAACCGCGAGCGGTTGGCTTCAGCGAGAACTACCTCCTCAGCTCCCAAACCAAAGACGATCTCGCTGGAACTTCGAAACGAACCGAGGTCATGTGTGAGGCGTGCCCGTGCGAACTCGAGGCCATAGCGACGGAACGCAATCTCACCCGGAGATAAGATTGCCAGCTCGACTTCGCTCATCAGCTCCCAAACCTGGGCAATGACTGTGGCAAAACGCTCCCGCACCGCCGATTCGTCGCTGGCGTGCACCAGGCGCGTTTCGACGTTGCCGCGGTCCAGAATGTCGATCTCCTTGACCTCGTCTTCTCGGTCTTCTACTTCGTACAACTGCCATTTGGCCGCTTCCGCGTTCAGGTGCGCCATCCGGTCGCGCGTGAGGGTGGATTTTCCGCTGGGCAGGAACAGCTTCAGCCCTTCCACGACCAGGTTCCCGGCGTGGTGCTGGCGGCAGGTGTCGAGCCACAAGACTCCGAAGGTCAACGCGGCATCGATCGATGCCTGAGTCTCCTGATTGTTAACTCCAAGTAGTGCGTAGGCGGATTGGCCCTGGCGCAACAATCCGCGAGCATAGATGGGTCCGAAAGAACGCTCCAGATCCATGGCCGAACTGAGCGGGGCAGCCTTGCAAGCCGGAAACTTGCGCTGCAGGGTGCGCTGGAGGATTTTCTGATACGCAAGTCGGACAGCACGCTTTGCAGTTGGAGTTCGCCGGTCGCGCTCACGGCAGATTTCCAGTTTTGTCGGGTGCGATTGTCCGAGGCGCTGCACTGAAAGGCGCAGAGTCTCGTTCCTGACCTCGGCCTCCAAAATCCGCCGAACGATGTTGCGTTCTGACGACCAAATATGCAACAGGCACTTATTGCGTTCGCCGGAAATGGAATACTTCGACTGCGATAGATCGAAGATTGCGGCTCCATCCTCGACGATCACTGCATCGCGGGCGCCGGCGAGGAAATCCTGCAAATAACCGACAAGCGAATCGGGATCCACATCCGGATTCTGGCAATGCCGTTTTGCTGCGTCTGTGATCGCTGACCGCTGTCATTACGGGCACCGGTTGACAATGCCTTTTCGGGAGTGTATTACGTTTTCTTACGGTTCATTTCGTTAGTGATCGAGGTCAACATGGATAGGAACGGTCATCTTCTGAGACTTGTGTGGATCGTAGGTCTCCTTGCGACATTGGGTTGCCAGCGTTCGGCTGTAAAGCCGGAAACTGCGCCCTCATCGTCGATAAAACTCGACATCCAGCCAAATGGGCCGGTTGTAGTGACCACCAGCACTGCCGAATTCCAAATCCTGCGATCCGGCCAGGTTCAGGCTCTGCTGCTAAGCGAAGGGAAAAGGTTGACGCTTGAGGATGCAAACCAGAATGCGGGATCCAGCGGTGACTATCTCCTCAAAGATGGTTCTCCAGTCCCATTCACGCTCGACTTCTCGAAAGCGAAGGTTGTAGAGGCAAGTGGGAAGCTGGGACTTGGCAAACGAATTGAAATCCCCGGTCAGAGTGTCTCGGCTCCTTATATCACGCAGACACTAAGCTTCGAAGCTTATGACGATTTTCCTAACCTGCTGCTCTCAAGTGCTGAGTACAAGAATGGTGGCGGTAGTGATTTCTCATTTGATCGCGCAATCGGGCAGCAGCATCGGTTTAATGCCAAGCTCGCGGACGTGAATGCGCAGCCATACGAGATGTGGTCGTTTCAAGGATCGAGTTACGACTGGGGCAAGGATGATGTTTTGAAACTGACGCGCACGTTTTCTCAGCCCAATGAAATGGGACGCATCATCAAGGGCGGATACGGCGGCGGAATACCCGTGGTTGCCTTCTGGACTGCCGTAGTCGGAGAAGCCATCGGGCATGTCGAAACGCTGCCACTGTCACTATCAATACCGGTAAAAGTTGACGCTGACGGCGATGTGAGGGCTGCGATGGAAATTCCGGCGGCGGCGACCCTCAAGGCGGGCGAGAGCTATTCCACTCCGCGAAGCTTCGTTGCGGTGTATGCGGGAGATTTCTACAAGCCGCTACGCTTGTGGTCCAGTGTGCTGCAAAAGGAAGGGTGGGAGATTCCCAAACCTTCCGGCGAGGCTTACAACGTGAGCTGGTGCGGCTGGGGATACGAGTTCAACGTCACTCCAGTGCAAATGTTGGGGACGGTTCCGAAGCTGAAGGAGCTTGGAATCAAGTGGGCAACGCTGGATGATCGCTGGTTCGACAATTACGGCGACTGGAACCCGCGCAATGATACCTTCCCCGGTGATTCTATCCAGCGAATGGTCAGGGATTTTCATAAGCAGGCAATCCTGGTGCAGTTGTGGTGGCTGCCGCTGGGGGTGGAAGACGGAGAGGGCAAGTACGAGTCGCACAAATACGCAATCTCGCAGGTCGTGAAGGATCACCCAGACTGGTTGATTCTTGATGAGAAAGGCAAGCATGGGCGAATGACTCGCGACCTCGCCACGCTGTGTCCGGCGGTTCCCGAAGTGCAGGCTTTCTACAAGCGGCTCACCGAGAAATTCATACGCGACTGGGACTTTGATGGCTCGAAACTGGACAACATTTATACCGTTCCGGCCTGCTACAACCCAGCCCACCATCATAAGTCGCCGATGGATTCAGTGAATGCCATGGGCGAAGTTTATAAGACGATTTTTCAGACCACGCGGGCCCTGAAGCCTGAGAGTGTGACGCAAGCTTGCCCCTGTGGCACGCCGCCCTCCCTGGCGTGGCTGCCATATATCGATCAAGCGGTCACGGCGGATCCGGTGGGTGCGGTCCAGGTCCGCCGCCGCGTCAAGATGTATAAGGCCCTGCTGGGCCCTGAAGCCGCCGTGTACGGCGATCACGTAGAGCTTTCTGCCATGCGCCGTACTGGTAAGGACTGGGTCGAATATGGGGAAGACTTTGCCTCGACAATTGGAACAGGTGGAGTGGTAGGAACGAAATTTGTGTGGCCTGATCCGGGACCGAAATTCAAGCGCGTCACGTTGACCTCAGCGAAAGAGGAACGCTGGAAAAAATGGATTGGCATCTACAACGAAAAAATGCTTTCCAAAGGAACGTTCCTCGATCTCTATACCTACGGTTACGATGTGCCGGAAGCCTACGCAATCGAGAAAGATGGCACGATGTACTATGCCTTCTTTGCGCCACAGGAAAATGGCTCGTGGACGGGAGAGGTGGAGCTGCGTGGGTTGAAACCTGGTACTTATCAAGTGCTCGATTACGCGAATGGTAAACAGCTGGGCCCGGTGGAGGCGAGTGCAGGCAAGACACCGAAGTTAAAGACGGAATTCAAGCAGCATCTTCTTCTGGAAGTGAGGCCGTAAGACCAAAGCAAAGCCTCTCACGTACTAAGCCTTGAGTGCGCAGATGTATGCTCGCCGAAGAATCGTTTTCGGTGAGTGGAGTCGCGAAAGGCTTCGGTTCCGCCAGGCTTGGTCGTCGAAAGCGCCCCAGCCAAATTTCCCCAAGCCAGGCAGGTGGCGAGGTCGGCCCCTCGAATGTAGTGATGCAGAAATCCGGCATCGAAACTATCACCCGCACCGACAGGATCCACCATCGTGACGCAAACGGCCGCGGCTTGTACTTCCTCGGCTCCACGCCGCGCGATGGCACCTTTTGAACCGAGCTTTACCACCAGGATCGGAACAAGCTCCGAGAGTTTGGCAATCGCCTGATCAAGATTATCCGTGTGCGCGATCTTGCAGGCTTCGCGCTCGTTCGGCAGGAAAACATCAACGTAGCGCAATACATCTTCGAGACCTGACCAGCGATTCTCGGGATCGTCATTGGTGTCAAGCGAGATGGTCAATCCGGCGGCTTTCAGGCGGCGGAATAACTCCGGGATGTCGGGTCGCAAGCTATTCTGCAGATAAAACGACGAGAGGTGAAAGTGGCGGGAGTTGGAAAGATAGTCCAGGTCGAGATCCGCGACCTTCAGCTCCGAGATAGTCCCGCTATAAGTGAGAATGTTGCGCCAGGGATCGTGCTGCAAGATCACGGTCAATCCGGTGTTTGAGGTTGAAGAGCGGCGAACAAGCGATGCATCAACGCCGCTTGCGGACAGACGCGTGAGCGCGATCTGGCCAAAATCATCCTCGCCGATTCGAGATTGAAAACCCACACGGCTGCCTAGAGAGGCCAGATTGTGCGCCACGATAGCGGATGACGATCCGAGCGTGAGCATCATTCGATCGGCCAAAAGCTCGCGTTCGCGGGGAAGCTCGGCAGGCAGGCCGTAAAGGATCAGGTCGAGATTCAGTTCGCCGGCGATGGTGACATCAAAGCGCGGCATGTTCTGTCTTGTGGGAGGCATCGCCGAGGATCACAGAACGGCTCAGATTTCGAGGTGTATCGGGATCGAGGCCTTTCTTTAGGCCCGTGTAGAGCCCAAGCAGTTGCCCTGGAACAAGCGAAGGTGCAAGCAAAGCAATCTCTGGCGCGTCGACTGACAGGTCAACCAGGAAATCGGCGGAGGCGCGCACACGGTTGTTGGCATGATTGGCGACGACGAGTGTCGTGCCGCCAAGCGATTTTATCTCCTCCAGCATTTCGCATTCGGCATCGCGTCCCTGTCCTGAGATCAGAAAGATCAACAACACTTCCGGAGCGACAATGGATTTCGGTCCGTGACGAAATTCGAGAGTGTGAAAGGCCTGCGCATACGAAACCGACATTTCAGTGACCTTAAGGGCATACTCACAGGCAAGGCCGAAGAATGGTCCTTGTCCGAGACAGACGTAGTCGGCAGAGCGGTGTTGCGCAACGAAAGCCCGTATTTTCTCTGCTAACGTACCTAGCGAAGGCGTAGCGAGTTCAGGGATTCTGGCCAGGCGCTCAGAAGCTTCTGCATTATTGCCGATTTTGGCCGCCAAAGCCTGCAGGATCAGCAGCATGGAAGTAAAGGATCGGGTCATCACGGTGCTTTTTTCGTCCGCTGACGGGACTGTAATGGTTAGTGACGCCAACCCTTCGAGTGCCTGGCCTTCGGCGCAGGAAATTGCAAGAGTCGGGATCGACCGTGAGCGCAGCAGTTCAGCGGCTTGCAACACTTCTGAAGTTTGGCCGGAGCGTGAAATGAGTACTGGCAGGAAATGCTTCGTCGCTGCCAGAACGAGCTCGGGATAGAGCAAGATTTCCGAAGCCGGGATGGCGCGAGCGCGGCGGCCAGTGAAAGCAGTCATGGTTGCGGCTGCGCACAGCGCGACATAGTAGCTGGAACCACAGCCCATGAAGAGGTAGTCATCGCAATTTATGAATTGATCTCGAACCTGCTCCAATATTCCGCTTTCGCTCACCTCGCGAAGGCAAGAAGCCCAAGATTGTGGCTGCGAGAGAATCTCCGCCAGACTATATGCACCGGGCGCTTTTGTGGGCTGGTGACCGTCGGATGGCTGGTTGGGGTGCATTGAATTAGACAAGAGTGACCTCAATTCCGGCTTTTTTCAGTGCGCGCAAATCGGATCTTGGAATGCCGCGATCGGTGATGATTTCATGCATGGCCGAAGTCGGAGCGATAAGCGACAGACTGCGTCGCCCGAACTTGCTTGAATCGCAAACCAACACGGTGTATTGCGCTACCTCCATCATCACCCGATTCACTTTCGCTTCCAGCAAATTCGGGGTAGTGAGCCCATAGCGAACATCGAAACCGTCCACCCCTAGAAAAAGGAGATCGGCATTAAGGCGACGCAAGGTATCCTCGGCCATCGGGCCAACCAGGGAAAAGGAATTCTTGCGCAGTGTGCCTCCGGTCAGGATGACATCAACCGGAGTACCCGCTAACTCGGCGGCAATGTTTACCGCGTTTGTGATCACCGTAAGATTCTGATGGTCACGCAACGCCCGGGCGACGGCGGTCGTGGTGGTGCCGGAGTCCAGAATTACGACTTGACCTTTCTGCACCATGCGCGCCGCCGCTGTTGCGATCAGGGTCTTTTCTCGGCGATGAAGCTGTTCCTTTTGGCGAATCGTGGGGTCGTCCAGAGCTCCCTCGCGCGAAGGCAAGGCGCCACCATGGGTGCGATGCAGCTGCCTTTGGGTGTGCAGCAATTCCAGGTCCTTACGGATTGTGACCTGTGAGGTATGGAAGCGACGGGCAAGATCCGCTACCAGCACGCGGCCGTCGCGGTTCACAAATTCGATAATGGCGCGTCGACGTTCTTCGTTGAGCACGGCAGTTGGCCGCAAGACCCGGAACCGCTACCGTCTTGCCCTTTTGTTTTCTATTTCCTTTTATAACGTTTACTTTCGTTTGTCCAATAAAAGTTTCAGTGCAGTTGGGGAGAAGCCGGAGTTTCGCCGGTGGTAACGTCCGGAGGTATTCTCCGGCGGTATCTGTCTTGCAACCGGCTAATTTTTGCGCTTGACTTCTGCCATGTCCGTAACTAATAGTATGAAATCGAAATAATACGAAAGCCCCGGCTCTCTCCGAACCTTTGGCGGGCTCATCAGGAGGCCCATATGTTTCGGTCCATGTTCCGCTCTCTGCGGCCGTGCCACGGCCTTTTTCGTTTTCGCACCTTCACCCTCACTGCGATCGTAGCGATTAGCTGGGTCGCGGCCTTCGCTCAAAAAGACACCGGAGGGATCACGGGAATCGTGACCGATCCGAGTGGTGCTGTCGTCGGTGCGGCGAAGATTACGATCACTGACGTGGATCGCGGCATCACGGTTACGACCAGCACGAACACACAGGGCGAATACGTAGTCAGTCCGCTGAAGATTGGCCGCTACACCGTGACCGTCGAAAAGCAGGGCTTTCAAAAGGCCGTACTGGGACCGGTCAAAGTCGATGTGCAGGCGCAGCCGGCGGTCAATGCCAAGCTCCGAGTTGGGAGCATTTCGGAGACGGTCACTATCACGACCGAAGGGCCGCAGCTCCAAACTGAGACTTCGGAACTCGGCCAGGTGCAGGATAGCCATACCATGCAAACCCTACCCCTGAACGGCAGAAATTATGCCCAGCTCGCGCTGCTAGGGGCTGGCGTCGGCCCTGCCGAACCAGGTTCGCGAGTGGAGCAGTCGTTTGGGTTCAGCTCCAACGGATCGCGTTCGTTGCAGAACAATTTTCAGCTTGATGGCATCGATAACAATTCCGATCTGGGCGATGTACTGAACGGAAGCGCCTACGTGATTCAACCTTCGGTCGATGCTTTGGCTGAATTCAAGGTTGAGACCAACTCCTATAGTGCGGAATTCGGCCGTGGCAACGGCGCGGTCATGAACGCGGTGATCAAGTCCGGCACGAACGGCTTTCATGGCGATGTCTACGAGTTTTTCAGAAATGACAAACTCGATGCTCGCAACGCTTTCGATGCATTTGGCCGCCAGCCGTACCAGCAAAACCAGTTTGGCGCGACTCTTGGCGGGCCGATCATCAAGAACAAGACCTTCTTCTTTGGGGACTACGAAGGTCTTCGCATCCGCCAGGCACTGCCGCAATTAGTGCTCGTCCCGACGCCGGCCGAGATTGGCGGTGATTTTTCGTCGTTTCTAACGACGACGCCTGTGATGGCGGTGGACACGAACGGCAGTCTGACGAGTCAAGTGGCCCAGGACTGCAACGGGCACCCCACCTATAAGGGTGAGATTTTCAACACCCGCTTGACCCAGCAAGTGACGCCTTCGAAACAATTCCCCAACGGTTTTTGTGGGGTGCCGATCGGGGTCGATGCTGCAGGCAACCCCACGAACATATTTCCCAAGGGGCTAATCGATTCACTGGCGGCCCGCCTCTCGGCCCTGTTCCCCACACCTAACGTGAATCTTAATGGTTCCAATTTCCTGGCGGAGCCGAAGAGACAGACGAGTCAAAACAATTTTGATATTCGTGTCGATCACACGATTAGTGACCGTGATTCGCTGTTTGGCCGATTCAGCTACGAGCATCAGCCCAGCTTCATTCCTTCGCCGTTTAACAATGCGCTCGACGGGGGTGCGTTTCAGGATGGGTATCAGGATGACTCCTACCGTAGTGCGGCGATCAGCGAGACTCACACCTTTTCCGGCAGCATGATCAATGAATTGCGGATCGGCTATAACCGCATCAATTCGCACCGCTTTCAACTCAACTACAACACAAATGTCGCGGCACAATTAGGGTTTCCGGGGGTTCCACCGGGACTTGACAATGGCGGATTGCCGAGCATTTCCATTAACGATGGCACAGCGGCAATTGGCAGCTCCGGTTTCCTACCGTCGATCGAGAAGCAGAATGCATACGTAATCGCTGAAAACCTGACGAAGGTGCATGGCCGGCATTCGATGAAGTTTGGAACAGAATTACGCTTTGTCGAATTCACGATCTTTCAGCCGGCCGCTTCGCGGGGAACTATGAACTTCGCCAGCGATTTCACGGACAATCCTGCCGCTCCAACCACGGGAGGGGAAGCATTCGCTACTTTCTTGTTGGGAATCCCGGATGGGGGGACGCTGACGAACCAACACAACGTCGACTACCACCGCGGTGACTATGCCTGGTTTGCCCAAGATGACTTTCGCGCTACCCGCAAGCTGACGCTGAATTTGGGGCTTCGCTATGAGCTGTTTACCGTGGTTAAGGCGCGAGATAACGAAGAAGCTAATTTCGATTTTTCGACTGGTTCTCTGGTCGTTCCCAAAGGCCAGAACGCGCAATTAACCCCCACCCTGGCGGGCATCATTCCGATCCAGCGCAACGGCTCCCCCGGCTTGATTTCGCCGAAGCTGACTAATTTCGCACCCCGGCTTGGGCTCGCGTACCAGGTTACAGATAAGCTGGTCCTGCGAGCGGGCTATGGAATCTTCTATGGCGGCGAAGAGAACGGACCGTTTTCGAACCCAAGCCCTGGCTTCAATCCACCCTTCTTCGTGACACAAAACTTCACCCAGCCGTGTTTCTTGTCAGCGGCAAATCCGAATGGACCGGATTGCTCTATCGCAGGCTTGAACGTCCTGTCTCAGGGCTTTCCGGCAAGTTCATTAATAGATCCGAATACCCCGACACTATTTTCTGAAAGTCAGCACTTGGCGACGCCCTACACCCAGCAGTGGCACCTCGGGTTTGAGTATCAGTTGCCCAGCCAGACGGTGTTGGAGGTTTCGTACGCCGGCTCCCACGGAGCAGATCTCTATGGGATGTACAACGGAAATCAGGCGCCGCCAAATGTGACGTTTTGCACGAGCAACGGAAACACTCCTCAGAATTGTCCAACCGCGCCCAGGCGCCCGTTTCCAGCAGTTGATGGAACCATCGACACACTCCGTGCCAACGACATTTCCAACTACAATGCGCTGCAAGTCCACGTGGAAAAGAGATTGTCCAATGGACTACAGTTCGGCGCTTCTTATACTTACTCCCATGCCCTCGACGATGCGTCGAGCGCGAGCCTCGGGTCTTTGAACAACGGCGACTTCCGCAACCAGCTATTTCCCGGACTCGAATATGGCAACTCAGACATCGACGTGCATCACCGTTTTGTTGTCAATTACGCCTATAGTTTGCCCTTTGGGAAGGGGAGAGCACTGGGCCGAAATGCCAGCGGCGTTTTGAACCAGATCATCGGGAATTGGCAAGTGGCGGGCATCACGACGGCACAGACGGGTAACTGGTTCACAATTACGAATGCCGTAACCAACGTTTCCACTTCTGATGGCGGAGGAACAGTCGGATTTTTCGAAGTGAGGCCGAATGTTGTGGGAAATCCTAACGGGAAGCCGTGCGTTCCTGGAACGTTGTTTAACACCTGCGCATTCGTCGACAATACGACCTTCTTCACCTTTGGGAATGCCGGCAGGAACATTGTGCGCGGACCTGGGCTGCAGGACTGGGACATCTCGATTTTCAAACTTTTTCCGATTCGTGAGCAGACGCACCTTGAGTTCCGGGCAGAATTCTTCAATGTCTGGAACCACGTGAATCCGCTGTTGGGACCTCCCGGTGCGATCAGCCAAGAGCCGGTAGCTGTGGAATTCGGAACCCCGCAATTCGGGCAGGCGATTGCCGCCCGCGATCCACGCTTCATTCAATTCGCGATGAAGTTCTATTTCTAGTTTTGTGGTTGCGGATTCGCATCCGTCTTGCAGAGGGAGAAGACTGCAGTGTCCGGGACAGCCCAGCCCTTAACCCGACCCTCTACCGCAACTGCACAACTCGCCGAGATTCTCAGGCAGAACCATCAGGGCAAGACCGTCGGCATTTATTCAATTTGCTCGGCCAATCGCTTTGTGCTGGAGGCCGGCATGCTGCAGGCAACGCGGGACGGCAGCCTGCTGCTTATCGAATCCACTTCCAACCAGGTGAACCAGTTTGGAGGTTACACGGGGCAAACTCCGGCACAGTTCATTGCTTTCGTAAGAGAAATCGCGGTTGGGTCGCATTTCCCAGTTCAACGAATGGTGATTGGCGGCGACCATCTCGGCCCCCATGTCTGGCGCAAAGAAAATGCCCACAGCGCTATGGAAAAAGCCCTCGAGCTTGTGCGTGCGTGCGTCCTGGCCGGCTATACGAAGATTCATCTGGATGCGAGCATGCGTCTCGGTGGAGATCCTGGAAGCGAGTCTGAACCAATTGCGGACGAGGTCATTAGCGGTCGTGCAGCCGATTTGTGCTGCGCTGCTGAAGACGCGTACAAAGAACTTCCGACGGGATCGCCCAGGCCGCTATACGTAATCGGAACGGAGGTACCAATTCCGGGCGGCGAACTCAGCGAATCGAAGGCACCGCTCGTGACCCGAACGGAAGACGCGGCTGGGACGGTTGAAGTGACCCGGCAGGCATTCAGGACGCGCGGTCTCGAAGCGGCGTGGGAGCGCGTGATCGCTCTAGTCGTGCAACCCGGCGTGGAATTCGGCGATACCGATGTCTTCCCCTATGTTCCCGAGAAAACGCGTGGTCTGGCGCAATTTGCCAGCCGACAATGGCAGAGGGTTTATGAAGCGCACTCCACCGACTACCAGTCGCCTCCAGCCTTACGTGAGATGGTCCAGGACCACTTCGCCATCCTGAAGGTCGGCCCATGGCTGACCTTTGCGTTTCGAGAGGCGGTGTTTGCGCTGGCAATGCTGGAAGAGGAGTGGCTGGGGAATCGGAAGGAAATCGCAATTTCGCATGTCAGGGAATCTCTTGAAGCTGCCATGCTTGCCAATCCGGAATACTGGAAAGGCTATTATCACGGCGATGAGGACGCACTGCGGTTAGCGCGCAAGTATAGCTTGAGTGATCGTTGCCGGTATTATTGGCCTCAGCCAGAAGTAGCCGCCGCACTGCAGCGGCTGCTGGCAAACCTGACTGCCAGTCCCCCTCCGGTCTCAATCATTAGCCAGTTCTTGCCTAACCAAAGTGTCGCGGTACGTTCCGGTGCCATCGCGAATAACCCGGTTGCCATGATTCATGACAAGATTCTCGAAGTCGTGAATCACTATGCGGCCGCATGCGGTCTTATGAAATGAGCAACCGCGGCCGCAATGCTGTCTGCGAATACCTAAGAGTTGGGAGACTTGAACAGGTGCGCCAAAGCATCGATGTCAGCTGTGCTGGCGTCACCGACTGCGAAGTAGCGAAGTCCGCCCTGAGACCAGGTTTCCGTGCTGAATGAAGCCTGCTTTCTTGCACCACGATTCCGCTCCAACCGGACGGGAAGGGCGTTTTCGGGGAAGATGAATACCGAGATGCGATGTTTCCGAACTGCATAGATCAGCTGTGCGCCGGGAATCTGGTCCAGGTACGTCACGCGTCCGCCAATCAGTGAGAAATCAGAATTCTGAACTTCTGGCAGGTCGAAGGCGAACGGAATTTTCCCCTGAAACCAGGGCTTGACCGTGTGCCGATCCGAAGAAACTACATCCACGGGTGAGGAACTGGCCATCGTGGACACATGCTGATCCACCAGTTCGCTGTAGAGCTCTCGCCTTTGTTCACGACGCCTTCCCAGGTAGCTCACACCGACACTGCCGACCAGCAATGAGGCGAGCACAGCCGAAGCAATCACCCATAAGGGAAAGCCGAGGGTCGGCTGCGGTTTTGAAATTCTTTCCTGAATCTGCTTGCGAAACTCAGGGCTGGCAGTAAATCTTCGTCCGGCAACCTGGATGCTGCGTTTCGTTTGCGCTCGGGCAAGCGCGTCGGCAGCGCATGCGGCGCAAGTACGAACATGAGTGGCGAAAGCTTGCGTCTGGTCGGGCGGAAGCTCGTCGTCTACGTAACTCTCGATTTTTGTTTTCCAGGACTCACAAGCCATAAATCATCCGTTAATGGCGGCGGTCGAATCTGATCGAACCGCGAAATCCTTTCGGACGCGCTCTCGCAGTGCCTTTCGGGCCCGTGACAGCCGCGACATCACCGTGCCAATCGGGACGGAGAGCGCTTCGGAAATCTCTTGGTATGACATTTCTTCTACTTCACACATAAGCAGGACCTCGCAAAAATGCACGGGCAGATCGTCCATGGCGCGCTGTAGCAGTTGCGAGTTCGACCGGTCGATCGCGAGCGTTTCAGGTGTCTGAATCTCCACGAGTTCGGAGCCGTCACTTTCCGGGTCAATTGGGACCGTCACTTTCAATCCGGTACGAGAGGTCAGGAACGTGTTACGCAGAATTCGGTACATCCAAGCGCGAAAGTTGGTCCCGATCTGAAAAGACGAGAATCCTCGCAAGGCCTTGACATAAGTTTCCTGAACCAGATCCTCGGCCTCGTCCGGGTTTTGTGTCAGCCAGTGCGCGAAGTTGTACAGCTGGTCGAAAAGCGGCATGGCCAACTGTTCGAACGAACCGGATTGGAGATCCGCAGCTGCCACGCCTGAATGGTAAACCAGCAGAAAAGTGATTTTATTCCAGGTTCAGAACCACATTCCTAGCGCGGGGTTGCCTTTGGTCGATCAAATATGACCTGATGTCGGTGAATGTGACGTACTCGACAGCCCATATCGAAACCTGGCGGAAGACCACAATTCTTGTAGCACTTTAGGTATCTGAGAACTGTTACTGCGCGTTGGTAGAGTCGACGCTTATGGCATCTGTAACGGAACAAATCAGGGAGCCCGATACCGTACAGGCGCTTGTACAGCTGCTGCGCAGCCGGTCCTACGAAGAGATTCGGCAGCGGATGTACGACAGCCCGCCCGGCAGCCATTGGTGGCAGGCATGCAAAACCGAGCTGGACATTCGAAACGGCGAGCAGATGGCAACCGCGCTTTCGGCGACATCGCGCGTATTGGAGCGCCTGCGCGCCTCCACTGAGCACTTCGAGCAACTTGCCGACACCCTATACCACACTACCCAGGAAGTGAGGGACGTAATCAAAGCCACTCAGGAGTCCAGCCGGAGGCTCGAAATTGCAGTGTATGCGGCAATCGGGATCACGCTGGTGCAACTCTTCAATCTGACCTTCGAAATTTTCCGCAAGCGGTAACCCCAGATTCAATCGGTGGAGCACTATATCAAGACCAAAAATTTAGGGCGGCCCCAGGCCGCCCCCGAAATGTTTCCTGGATTATCGGACTAGAACCGCCACAGCAACCCAGTCGAAACGCGCGCGTTGTTCTTGTCGCTCACACCATTGAAGCGCGTCATCAACCAGTCGGCCTGGAACAGACGAACGGCGAAAGCCTTGCGTCCGTAATCCATGCCGCCGCCGAACATCAGCACCATACCACTGTTGCTCACGCCGGTGCTGGAAGCGCGACCGCCGCCAAACAGGGCGTGCGCAAACGGCGAGATCGCATGCCTGTGCATCGAAACCACCGGTCCACCTGTGTAGGTGTAGAAATGGGTGCTGCCACTCCCATAGGCGCCGCTAAAGTCGCCAGTAACGCCCATCCAGCGGGTCAAATACATGGAAGCGGCACCGTTCCACCCATTCGCATGCCAGGAGGGATCGAGAGTGGTGAACTGGTAGCCACCAAACACTTCCGGCTTGGGCACTTCCTGGGCAATGCCGAGCATCGAGATCAAACCTACGAACAGGGCAACGCCGATAAACTTCCTCATAGTTGTCAGACTCCTTGGTTTGGATTGCACCCTCTAAGCTCGCGTCCAATCGGGCTTAGCCGGGGAGTGGCTTCCCGTCAAGCTTCCGTACTTTCGCGGAAGTGGAAGCATCAGGTGCTCAATCATCATTGCGGTTGCACCGGGGATGGGGCAAGTAACTGAAGCCGTAAGGCGGCCGGTAGGGAAGCACACAAGTCTAAGAAACTAAACAACTTATAGTGCATTCGTGATTGCGGCGCGCAATTCGTCGTACGACATTAGCCCCGGATGATAGAGGACAACCCGACCATTGCGGTCCAGCAGAACGATC
>Ga0187777_10001233_pt1 | contig 16717 bp, 18 predicted proteins | sample 1015_Q2_SP5_10_M_FD_132416 | JGI IMG/M metagenome (GOLD analysis project Ga0187777, IMG submission 132416) | Tropical peat soil microbial communities from peatlands in Department of Meta, Colombia - 1015_Q2_SP5_10_MG | ecosystem: Environmental > Terrestrial > Soil > Wetlands > Peat | place... | reverse complement strand
TGAAACGGAAGGAACGGAGGCACACTTATGAAGGGGTTGCTTCCGTTGTTTCTCGGTGTGTTTGGAACATTCACATTTTCGTGGGTTGGACTCACGGTGATTCCAAATCTCCAAATTGGTTCCCTCAGTCCGCAGGTTAGCCCAGACGACGAGAATGACATTTATCCGATGCCGCAATCAGGAATGGCTCAGCACGGGCGGCAGGTTTATGCTGCAAACGGTTGTATCTACTGTCATAGCCAGCAACTTCGTCCCGATTATGCGTCCGCGGACACTGACCGGCTCCGCGATTCGGCGCCTTCACCTCAGCCGAAATGGGGCGTACGCCGCAGCGCGCCGCGTGATTACATTTTTGATCGGCCAGTTTTGCTCGGGAAAGAAAGAATGGGCCCCGATCTGGCAAACATTGGCAAGGCTGTGGCATCCGAGGAAGCAAGTCCGGCAGCGGCACCGGCTGCAAGCGCGCCCGCGGCTTCGCCATCCACTTCTCAAGCGCCGCCCGCCAATAAGCCGGGCGCGGTCGCGTCATCTTCGGCATCGCCACCGCCTGCGGAGGCAACCCCGTCAATGACGCCGAACCCGAATGGGGTCCCGCCCGCGTATTCCGAAGCATGGCATCATCGACATCTTTATGCGCCGCGCAGCATGGGCCCGGATACGAGAGATTCAAACATGCCCGCGTATCGATTTCTTTACGAGAAGCGGCGCATTACCGGTGAACGATCCGCGGACGCATTGCAATTGACCGGTACGGACGCGCCTCCAGCCGGCTGGGAAGTTGTTCCGACTTACGACGCCAAATGTCTGGTCGCGTATTTGATGTCACAAGACCAATCTCATCCGTTGAAAGAAGTTAAAAGCGCGCCGGGAGCGGCACCGGCCGCGAGTCCATCACCACCAGCGCCGGCTCCCGCCGCATCTCCGGCCGCGGAGCCACCAAAGAAATGAATCGAGCGAGACGGAACGAGCGAGATGCACGGCGACGCGGCGAGGGTAGCCGTAATTTTCCGGGAGGAAAATTATGAACGACGAACCTCCAAAACCATCATCGCTTACCCGCCAGGGAATGGATTATGGCGAAACGTCCGACGTACAAGAAGTGCATGCTGCCATTCAGCGCGAAAAGCGCGAACCACGAGTCGGGCTTGAGCCCCTCTCGATTTGGTTGATAGCTGTTTACGGTCTGGCAATTTTCGCCGGTGGGGCTTACCTCGGGCGTTACTCGGGAAATTTCTCCGGTGACGGCTTGGACCCGTTAATGGGACCGCCGCCTGCGAAGAAAGGTGGTGGTGGAACGAGCGAGGCAGCCGCTGTGGAATTATCGCCGCACGATCGCGGCAAAAAGATTTTCTCCGCGAATTGTCAGACCTGTCACCAAGCCAACGGTGAAGGCGTTCCTGGACAATATCCGCCTCTCGCGGGTTCTGAGTTTACCAACGGTGGGTCGCGCCGGATGGGAATGATTGTGCTGAAGGGCTTGCAGGGACCGGTGAAGGTGAAAGGTCAGCAATTTGGCAGCGCAGTGATGCAACCGTGGGACAAAACATTGACCGACCAAAAAATCGCCGATGTGATGACGTACGAACGCAGTGACTGGGGAAACAAAGCCACGCCGGTTACGGCCGAACAAGTTGCGGCTTTACGGAAAGAGCTCGCGAGTCATCCCGAATCGTTCTCGGAACACGATATTTTGGCTGCACCGGATGAAGATATTCCGGGCGGCGCCGCACCTGCCGGGCAAGCTCCTCCTAAGCCGGGCGAAGCCGTCAAGTCGGCACCTCCAAAGCCTCAAGGCTAACTGCTTCCCCTTAAACCCAGAGAACGCCAAGTATCTTGTGTTAGACGAAAATTTTCGTCTACTTCTCGTTAGATGGACGGTCTGAGGTATGAAGGAGCATCCCAATCGTGTACTTAAATCTTTTCCGCGCACTTGGTATTTCCCAAAATGGCATTTGGTCACTTGGCACCCGCTCGGCGTTCTCGATGATACGCTAGCCGACCAGATCGTCGCCTTTGTTGAGATGGAAGAGCGCATTCAGGCGACCGCCTTTGATCGCTATGTGGACTTGTCCGGTTTGACAGATGTTCGATTAGAAGCGGGGCACGTTTTCAACATTGCCAAGCGCCGCCATCGGGCCAGGGACAAGGTAAAATCCGCCTTCTGGACGGACAAAATAGTCACTATGAGTCTAGCTTATATGTATGAAACGTTCATGGCGGGTGCCCCGATTAATGTTCGTGCGTTCACGAAACAAGAGGACGCTGCAGAATGGCTCCAAGTGCCGATAGAAATTCTTTCGGAGCTTTCGGATTCCTAGGACAAGACAGTGTATTGGCGGTATTCGCCATCTAACCAAGCGACGAAGCCAACCGCCCCATTGCGAAGCAACTTCAGTGAAGTTATTGCAGCACCCTGCAGTGGCTTATCTTATTCTCGTTAGGCCGAAAGTTTGATGGATCCATTACGAGACGGCTGTCAGTCAAGATAAAGCGATCGCGTCTGCGATCAATTCGGCCATGTGCTTTGGACAACGTTTGGTCAGATCCAAAATCTGGTGGCGACAACTTGTGCCGGACGCTATGACAACGTCTGGTTGCTGATTGTCGATCTTGCACAGCAAGTCGGCCGCGACCTGTTTCGACAGTTCGTGCTTTTCAGCCAGCGCGCCGAATGCCCCTGCCATACCGCAGCAACCGGTCTCAAGTAAGGTCGCGTCCCGACCGGGCAGTCTTTTGGCCAGGCGCTGAAGGAACGTCACATCGGTGAGTGACTTGGCGTGACAATGCGCATGGATCGCAACTCTTGTCTGGCTTTCTTTAAATTGAAGGGCGTCTGGTTCGCGTTCCAGTAAATCGTCGACAAATTTCTCGAACAGAACGCAACGCTCAGCGATTTTCCCAGCGTTCGCGATCTTTAATTCCCGGTAATCGTCCACGAACATCGACCAGCACGATGGCTCCAGGAAGATGATAGGAAGTTGAGAGTTGAGAGTTGAGAGCTGAAAAATGTTGCAATGGGCGAGCTGGGCCGCGAAATCCAGATTTCCCTGACTGAACGCGGGACGACCGCAACATTTTCGATTTCGGAGCAATTCGACTTCGAATCCGAGTGATTCGAGCACTTTCACTGCAGCTATTCCGATGTGGGGTTCATAATAGCGGACAAACGTGTCGTCCCACAGAATTACTTTGCCTCTCTTTGGGTAGGGCGAGACTCTGTCGAGCCGACGATCTCGTTTTTCAAACCAGCGGTCGAATCGTTTGCTCGCGTATCGCGGTAGCGAACGCTTCGCTGAAATGCCGAACGTTTTCTCAATGAAGGCGCGGAGGGACGGAAGATTGGCAATCGCATTCGCCAACCAAGGGACCATGCAACCAATTTGGCCGAGGAGGTCGACGTTGCTGAAAATTCGTTCGCGAAACGGCAAACCATCGCGTTTCCAGCGTGCGTAAAGCATCTCGGCTTTAAGCAGCGCGAGATTCACGTTTGAGGGACACTCCGGCGTACATCCTTTACATGACAAACAATTGCTCAGGGCCGCGTCGAGTTCCCCCGATTTTAATGGATCATGCCCATTCGCCTTCAGTTCGAGCGACCGCCGAATGATATTCGCGCGTCCTCGCGTTGACATGATTTCGTCGCCAGTCGCGATAAACGTCGGACACATGATAGGCGCGTCTTTCCGACAGCCACCGCATCCGTTGCACTGTTCGAGGTTGCCGATGAACGAGCGATCCTTGAACTCAAAGGCGAGCCGCGGCTCGAAGGGCAAACTAATCGGCCGGGTGAAATTGTGGCGGAGGTGATTGTCAATTTGGTAGGCGAAGCCAAAAATCTTTCCGGGATTGAAGACGTTTTTTGGGTCGAAGATCTGCTTGATCTGGCGCATCACAGTGAGGAGCCGGTCTCCGAGCTGCTCGCGCATGTATTCGGTTCGCGCGATGCCAACACCGTGCTCAGCCGAAAGCGATCCTTTGAATTGACGGACGAGCGCCGACGTTTGATCGGCAACCAGGCGATACTTTTTCAAGTCTTCCACGGTGTGGAGATCGAGGACCGGCCGCACGTGAAGCAAACCGCTCGCGGCATGGCCGTAATAGCTCGCTTCGAGTCCAAGCGACTTCATCATCGATTGCAAGCCTCGGACGTAATCGGGTAGTTGCGGTGGCCGGACTGCGGCGTCCTCGATGAACGCGACCGGTTTCCTTGGACCGACACATCCTGTCAGAAGCGAAAGTCCAGCCTTGCGGACCGACCAAACCAAATTCATTTCGTTGGGGTCACTGCAAGTCTTGGTACGCGATCCAAGATTCCGCGATTCCAGCTTGGCCAGCTTGTCGTCAACGTCGCTGTAGAATTCGACGAGCAACATTGCCTCACACGGCTTTGCATCGAGCTCCAGTAGATCGCGCGCGGCCTGGAAATGGAGTTGGCCCTTGGTTTGGTCGAGCAGGGGACGATCGATATGTTCGATTGCGACCGGTTTGAGATCGAGCAATTCCACAGTGGCTTGCATCGCATCCATCACCGAATCGAAAAAGATGAGGGCGAGGCCTTTCTCAGTGGGAAGCGGCGAGATCTTTACTTCGGCAGAAGAAATGGCCGCCAGCGTGCCCTCGCTGCCAGCCAGAATTTCGTTCAAGTTCATGGTAGGGGACCGTAAAAATCTTTCGATCCCGTACCCGGGCCAGCGCTTGAGAATTCCTGGCGGCCAGCGCTCTGCCATTTCGGCCGCGTGCGCACGAATAAGATTGTCGATCCTGGTTCGCTCATCGGTCAACGATCGGACAGGCGACCCAACTGTAACGGTTCGTCCGTCTGCCAGGACGATCTCGGTAGAGACGACGTGATCGGCAGTTGTGCCATAGAGTGGCACCCGTGCGCCGGAGGAGTTGTTGGCGATCATTCCTCCAATGGTGGCGCGAGAACTGGTGGCGACGTCGGGGCCGAAACAAAACCCGTGCGGTTTGAGGAACGTGTTGAGCCGATCGAGCACCACGCCGGATCCGACGCGAACAGTGCGCTTATCGACGTTGAGATTGTCGATCTTGCGATTGTGGCGCGAGAAGTCGACAACCAGTCCTTCGCCAATTGCGTTTCCAACCAGGCTAGTCCCGGCGCCGCGTGGCGTGACGGAAATGTTCTCGTCAGCCGCCGTTTTTATCACTGCGCTTGCTTCTTCGACGGTGGTCGGAAAGGCAACGCCGAGCGGCTCGATTTCGTAGATGGAGGCGTCCGTGGCGTAGAGCTGGCGGGTGAGGTCGTCAAAACAGACATTGCATCCAGACGCGCGGATCTTTCGTTGAGCGCCGAGGCTGATCACGGCCGCCAATTTATCACAAGAACGCGGAGTCGAGAGACTCTGGCAGGTGAAATGCTGTCTAGGCCCGCTTAAAGCAGTGAGCATCAGGCTGAAGAGCAAGATCCGTTATGGCGGGAAGGAGTATTCCAGTCCCGCGGAATTGCCGCCTGATATTCGTTTGGCCTACGAAAAGGCGCTCCACGACGGGGCCGTGAAAAAGAAATTCGTTGTGAATGGTCAGCAGTTCGCGAGCGAAGACGCCATGCCAGCCGACGTCCGGCGACTCTGTGACGATGTGATGAGCGTGATCGAGAACAACGGTGAAGTCACGCTTCCCACTGGTGCAAACTCGGACCCGATCTTGACCAAGCGTGAAGTAGCGATCGTGGTCGCTTTTGGAGCCGGGATTCTCGCGCTAGTCCTTGCCCGGATCGCGCACGGTTAAGCAGGCGGGTCCAAAAACAGCGGCATCTGTAATTCGGGGCGCTCGTTCTCGGCAAAACGCACGCCTACTCCGATCAAACGCACTTTCTTTCCGGTGCGGGCGAACGCTTCAGCCAAAAGGGATCGGAATGCGGGTAATGTCGGGTCCAAGCCTGCGCGCTCGGCCGTCGTCCGCGTGAAGTCCGCGAACTTTAACTTCACAAAGATCTTCGCGATGCGTCGCTCGTTTTCTTTTTGGGCGAGGTCCGCCATCAACTCCTCGAAGAGTTCGTCGAGTCGTTGCTCGCACTCCCCGAGCGTCTCGAGGTCGCGCAGAAAAGTCTCTTCGGTGCTGAGAGATTTGCGTGCCCGGTCAGGTTCAACCGGGCGATCATCAATTCCGCGGCAAAGATCGAACAGCTCGCTCCCAAACTTTCCGAAAAGATCGACAAGTTCCGGTCGCGAGAACCGCTGAAGTGCCCCACAAGTTCGGACTCCAAGATCTTGCAGTCGCTTCTCCGTTTTTTCCCCAATGCCCAAGATTTCGCGCACCGGAAGCTCTCTCATGAATTCAGAAACCTCGCCGGCAGCTACTTCGAGCTGACCGTTCGGCTTTCGCATCGTGCTCGCGATCTTGGCGATCAGTTTGTTTGGACCGATACCGGCCGAGGACGTTAGCTTCGTTTTTTGGAAAATTTGATTTCGTATCACTTGCGCAAGGGGCCCGGGCGCGCCCGGATGCGAGGTAAGGTCGAGGTAAGCTTCATCCAGGGAAAGCGGTTCAATCAAGGGAGTAAAGCGATGGAGAATCTCGCGAACGACTGCGGCTTCGCGGCGGTAAACGTCAAATCGTGTCGGCAGTACGATCAGTTCGGGACAACGCTGTAATGCCATGAACGTCGGCATCGCTGAGCGAACCCCAAACGCGCGAGCTTCGTAGTTGCAGGTTGTCAATACCCCACGACGATCCCGCGCTCCGCCGACGCCTACCGGTTTGCCGCGAAGGGACGGGCGGTCGCGGACCTCGATCGCCGCGTAAAAGCAGTCCATATCGAGATGAACGATGGCCCGCGGTGCCAAGCTGCTTTCCACATCGAAAATCTAGCTCCAAACCAACCTCCTCTCACCTTGCCGATGTTATGGATTGACGGGAAAAAGCGAAATCGCTAAACATCGTTTCCCACCAGTAGCCGGCCATGTCTCTGATCCCGAGCGAATCGTACAGTTTTCCGGACCATTTCACCAGTACGGTGATTCCTACTCGGGAGCCGAAGCATGAGAAGGTTCCGCCGGACAAAATCCAAGAGCAGCCCACGATTGTTGCCCTGCCCGATCCAAAACCGGGGCCGGCGGTTGCAATAAGTCCTGTCGAGCCAGAGGTAATTTCGGAACGTTCGGAGGTCGAAGTCCCCAAAGTTTCTCGTCCAGTGCTCAATCCTGCCCTTCGCCGCGCCCAGGCTCCTCCGCCGCGCATTCAGGGCGCGCCAACGCGAAAAATTGCGTTGCCTCCAACCCTAAAGCCGGGCGTGCGCTGGAATAACCGCGCTCCGGCGATGGATCCATCGCAACCTCATAATAATGGAAACGGCCATCGGCCTAACGAATTCGCTCCAGCGCCAACACCGCTTCCGGCGCAGAATGTTATTCCAATGCAGGCGCCGAGGACTGCGCCGCCCCCGCAAAGCGTCGCGACGCCGATAATGAAAGCGCCGACGTCGAGGCCTCCGGTAAACGCTCCATCACCGCCGCCGGTGATGAAAGCCCGGCCACCGTTGCCAGAGCCGTTTAAAAAATCACTCCCAGTTGCGCCGACTGCGGGTGCCGTTCAATCCCAACGAGCCCATCAACGGCCGCGCCCGCCCGCACCTGCCGCCGCCAATCCACAAGCCGAGTTTTTCGAAATGTTCACGGATGAAGATGACGAAGTTGCCAATAAACGTCGCCGGCAAATGAAATTCCGCCGATTTGTTGCTTGTGAGATCGGCGCTGCCGCGGTCTTGCTTCCCTTGTTAACTCTGGGACTGACCTCAAATATCACGACTCCATCTCTTCGCTGGATCCTGGACATTTTCACGATAACCGCCGCAGTGTCAGCTGCGATAATTCCGATCGTGTTTTACGCCCGCACGCCAACGCTGCCTGAACTCGAACGCTAGATTTCGGCGCGCTCTACAGCGGGATCGGACCGATCGTTGGAAGATTGCCTTTTCGTGAAATTTACACGATTGACGTCCATCAAATATGAAGTCGTCGGTCACCCGAGTGTTTTTGGTGCGACACGGTGCCACCGTATTGAGTGCGGAAGATCGATTCGCCGGCGCAACAGACGTCGCATTGTCCGATGAAGGTAGGGAGCAAACGCGCCGACTCGCGGACCGGCTGAGTGACGAAAAAATAGCTGCGATTTACGCATCCCCTTTGAGTCGAACAATGGAAACGGCGCAGATTCTGGCCGCGCCGCATGATTTGGAAGTCCAACCTCGCGACGGGCTTCGCGAAATCAATCATGGTCACTGGGAGCAAATGACGCGGTGCGAAGTCGAGCAGAAATTTCCCGAGGAAATCGCCGAATGGGAAAAAGATCCCTACACGTTTGCCCCGCAAGGCGGGGAAAGTGGCCTGGCGGTGACCGCACGTGCGCTGCCAGTGTTAATTGATTTGGTGCGACAACATTCTGGCGAACATTTTCTCGTCGTGTCGCACAAGGCCACCATTCGGCTGTTATTGAGTTCGCTGCTCGGCTTTGATCCGCGCCGATACCGGGATACTCTCGACCAAAAGCCTGCCGCCCTAAATATTGTCGATTTTCGCGACGCGGCTACCGCAAGACTGGCGCTTTTCAACGACTCCTCACATTACGACAGAACCGGCGCTGCGATCCCAGAAGTATCCGAGGCGCGTTTGTCGAAATACTGGAAGCGGCGGAGCCCGCGCTGATCCTGGAGCAGTGACAACCGGTCCTTTAGTGATTGGCGCGACGGGCGGCTCCGGAACGCGCGTGGTGGCGCGATTGGCACGTCACGCGGGCTGCGATCTGGGTCGTAATCTTAACTCCGCCGGGGATGCTCTGGAATTCTATTCGTTTCACGACAAATGGATTAACCGGGTCTTATTGGCGGAACGTCACGGTAAAGCGTTGTCGAAATCGGATGCCGAGTGGATGGAAGCTGACTTTCAGTCCGCACTGAATCGGCATTGTCCTGAGACGATCAGAAAGGAAAGGTGTTGGGGGTGGAAAGCGCCTCGCAGTATCTATTTATTGCGTTTTCTGTACGCTCGACAGCCGGGTTTGAAATTCATCCATGTCTTGCGCGATGGCCGGGACATGGCGCTTTCTGCCAATCAGGTTCAGCTGCGGAAGCATGGAGCCGCGGTTCTGACTTTGGGCGAACGCGTTTTCCATTCTGTCCCCGAGCGCTCTCTGCTGCTTTGGGCGCGGGTAAACCTTCATGCAGCGAAATACGGCGAGTCGGAGCTGCGCGAGAACTATTTGTGCGTTCGTTTTGAAGACCTCTGCGCGAAGCCAATCGAAACGACTTCGAAAATCATCAATTTCCTCGGAGCGCGAGTTGATCCGGAACCGATTGCGCGTTCGGAAATTACGCCGCCTTCGACATTGCAGCGCTGGCGAAATCATCGGCCGACTCTGATTACCAAACTCGAAGAACTTGGCCGAGATTCCTTGCTTAAATTCGGGTATTTAGCGTAAAAACTCATGGAATTACGGCCGCTGAAAAGCCGGCAATCGATCAATTTCTGACTTTGCAATGAAGCTTTCTCTTTTGATATTGAACAGCTAACTTTCTCGGCAATGGACGCTTCCACTTCACTCGAGACGCACGGCCAACATCATCACGAGGCAGGGCACGAACATGAGCATCACGAGCTCGGTTTCTGGCGAAAATACATTTTCTCTACGGACCACAAGGTCATCGGAATTCAATACGGAATTTGTGGCCTCGCCTTTCTGTTCTTCGGCTTTTCATTGATGATGTTGATGCGCTGGCAATTGGCCTATCCGGGCCAGGCGCTCCCGATCATCGGTAAATGGCTCCCCTATATCTTTGGCGCCAATAGCATGCCGGACGGCAAGATGACGCCGGAGTTCTATAACTCACTGGGCGCGATGCACGGCACCATAATGATCTTTCTGGGCGTCGTCCCGCTGGCGTTCGCTGCTTTCGGGAATTTTGTGGTGCCGCTCCAAATCGGCGCGCCAGACATGACGTTTCCAAAAGTGAATGCGGCAAGCTTCTGGGCATTCGCGGTCGGCGGCGTGATCATGTTTACGAGCTTTTTTGTCCCGGGCGGCGCGGCGAAGGGGGGCTGGACTTCCTACACGCCACTATCGGATATCTCTGACAAAGGACCGGGGTTCAACGCCGTTTTGAACGGGCAATCGCTCTGGCTCATCGGATTCATATTTCTGATCACTTCGTCGTTACTCGGGGCGATAAATTTCATTACCACCATCATTCAACTACGAGCCAAGGGCCTGACCTGGATGCGGCTTCCGTTTTTCGTCTGGTCACAATTCGTGACTGCGTTTCTGTTGGTGCTCGCGTTTCCTCCACTGGAGGCAGCGATCATCATGCAATTGATGGATCGTACCGCTTCGACCAGTTTCTTTCTCCCGGCGGGAATGATAGTAAACGGTGCGCCGCTGCACATCAGTGGTGGAGGGAGTCCGCTTTTATGGCAGCACCTGTTCTGGTTCCTCGGGCACCCAGAAGTTTATGTCTTGATTTTGCCTGCGTTTGGAATCGTCGGTGAGATTCTCGCTAACAACTCGCGCAAGCCGCTTTGGGGTTACAAATCACTGGTTTTTTCCGTGCTCGTGATCGGATTTCTCTCTTTCATCGTGTGGGCGCACCACATGTGGCTTACGGGAATGGGTTCCACGGTGAGCGCGTTTTTCCAAACTACGACTCTACTGATCTCAATCCCATCGGTGATCATATTGAGCGCATTCTTTATTTCACTTTGGGGCGGCTCGATTCGATTCAACGTGCCAATGCTGTTTGTGACTGCCTTTCTGCCGATGTTCGGAATTGGCGGATTAACCGGCATCCCGCTCGCGTTTAATTCTGCGGACCTTTTTCTGCACGACACCTATTACGTCATCGCGCATTTCCATTACATCGTCGCGCCTGGAACGATTTTTGGCTTGTTTGCCGGCGTTTATTATTGGTTCCCGAAAGCGACAGGCCGACAAATGAGCGAGTTCTGGGGCAAAGTGCATTTCTGGCCATCGCTGATCTGCATGAACGTGATTTTCCTTCCCATGTTTCTGCAGGGAATGCTGGGAATGCATCGTCGTTGGTACGATGGAGGCCAGGGTTGGACGCTGGCGGGCGAACATATTTGGGGCTTGACCGGTTTCCAATGGAACACCCCGATCTCGTGGGCGGCGTGGATCATGGGACTCGCGCAGATTCCGTTCATCATCAATTTCTTCTGGAGCATCAAGCACGGCAAGAAAGTAAACGACAATCCTTGGGAAGCGACGACTCTGGAATGGACCGCACCATCGCCGCCGCCGCATGGAAATTTCGTGACAACTCCTGTCGCCTATCGCGGGCCCTATGAGTACAGCCTGCCCGGACGCGAAAAAGACTTCACCATGCAAAACGAACCGGTCGAACCCTCCGAACGATCAAAAAGAATGGCCGAACCGGCGCTGGTGCATTAACGAATGGAAATCCCGTACACAATATCCACTCGACCGGACACGGGTCTGTGGAACGCGAAGGTCGGCATCTGGCTGTTTCTGGCTTCGGAGGTGATGCTTTTCGGAGGACTTTTCTCCGCTTATGTTTTCTTGCGGCTTGATGCCCAACCTGGGGAATGGCCCCACGGTCTGCTCAACGTGCCAATCGGCACGATGAACACCGCGGTGCTGATTATTTCATCAGTCACCGTCGTTCTTGCGTGGGCAGCCCTCAAAATGCGGCGTTATCGAGCTTATTGGTGGTACATGCTTTTCACCATCCTCTGCGGCGTCATCTTTCTCTTTGTTAAACTTTATCTCGAGTGGCCCCAGAAATTTTCGCACTACGGCGTTTTCCTTAAGCCCGCCGCCCGCGAAAAATACGAGCAGTATTTAGGCAATCATCGCCGCGAGGAGAAGGGATTAGAGCCGCGTATCGAGATTACCGGCCATTTGGAAAATCGCGAAGCGTTGACGGATCCAAATATCAAAGAATACGAAATTGCAATGGATCCGGGGAACGCGGATCCGGACAATCCGGCTAATGATCGAGCGCACTTCATTCCGTTGCCGGCCACGGACAAGATTGCAAAGATCGACAAGGCCGACGTCGAGCGAATCGATTCATTTGGTCCGTGGCATAGCGCGTATTTCGCCAGTTATTTTACCATCACCGGGCTTCACGGAGCGCACGTCCTGGGCGGCGTTCTGGTTTTTCTGTATATGTGGCTGCCGGTCAGCAAAAAGATTTATCAACGCAACCCAGAACACCTGGCCAATCGAGTGGAAGTCGCCGGGCTTTTTTGGCACTTCGTCGATCTGATCTGGATTTTCGTTTTTCCGCTTTTCTATTTGCTATAAGCCATGAACAACCCACCTGATATCGCGCAAGATCCGGCTGAGCATGAAGAATACGCTCATGGCGTGCACCAGCACGTTTCGCGATATTTGATGGTCGGCGGTCTGCTGCTTTTTTTCACGCTTCTCACGGTAGCGTTGTCCTACGTCGATTTCGGCGGGTTCTTTTCCTGGCTCTTCCACATGCACATCTCGCCCGAAGGCAGCCGGAAGCTGAATATCACGGTGGCGATTATCGTGGCGACCTTTAAGGCAAGCCTGGTGGCTCTGATCTTTATGCACCTTGCTGCCGAGAAGCGCTTGATTTATCGAGTTTTGATTTTTACCGGCTTTTTCGTCCTCGGACTTTTCTGGCTCACTTATCTGGCGTGGTACGATCCGATCTCTCGGTAAATGTCACTTAAAGCCTTCCATATCGTCTTTGTCATTTTCTCAACGCTCCTGGCGTTGGGAGTTGGCGCGTGGTGCGTTTGGGTCAATCTCGTCGAAGGCGCGCCGGTGTATCTTGCCGGAGCAATCGCGTCGTTCGCTTCTGCGGTCGCGCTCATTGTTTATGGTGTCTGGTTCTATCGCAAAATGAAACGGCTCCGAATCATTACATGAAAAGGTTTTTGGCGATCGTGATGCTGATAATTGCGCTGGCCGCTCAGCAGGCGAGCGCTTGTCCGTTTTGCTACGGCGCGAAAGACAGTAAAGCGACTCAGCATATGGCGGTCGCGATCTGGTTTTTGTTCGGCGCGGTTATGTCCGTCCTCGGTGGAATCGGCGCGTTCAGTTACAGCATTTGGCGGCACGCCCGGATGCCCGCGCCGGCTCACGAGCAGTTAATTGAGGATTTGGACAAGGATGAATAGTCTCGCGCTGATCAATGAATTCCTCGGGCAGCCGCCCAACGCGTCCGAGCACGGTTATCAGATCGACCACATTCTCGAGTTCGCGCATTGGTTCATGGCCGCGCTCTTCGTCGGATGGTCGCTATTCTTCATTTTTGTTCTGATTCGTTTTCATCGGAGCCGACATCCAAAAGCCGACCACGCCGGGGTAAAGAGCGCCATCTCCACGCATTTAGAATTTTCCTGCGTGCTCATCGAAGCCGTCTTGCTCATCGGATTTGCCATTCCCCTTTGGGCAAAGCGGGTGAACGAATTTCCTCCCACTGGTGACGCAATCCTTGTTCACGTTGTTGGGCAACAGTTCAACTGGACGTTTCACATGCCCGGGCCCGATGGCCAGTTTGGGCAGCGCAACATTGACCTGGTCACGAATTCGAACCCCCTTGGAATTGACCCGAACGATCCATCCGGTAAGGACGATATTGTCGTGCTGGGCGAGCTCCACGTGCCTGTGAATCGCCCTGTCATTATCGAATTGTCCTCGAAGGACGTGATCCACAATTTCGACCTGCCGCATATGCGCATCGCGGCAGACGCGATCCCCGGTTCGCTTATTCCAATGTGGTTCAAGCCAATTAAGACCGGGACCTACGAAGTTGTTTGTGGTCAGCTTTGCGGTCTCGGCCATTATGGCATGAAAGGGACCCTGGTCGTTGATTCGCCCGCTGATTATCAAGCGTGGTTGAAGGAACGCGCGGAATTGGCCGGGACTCAAAATACGCCGCCAGCGACGCAACGCCCCCCTGGTGAGCCGCCAGTCGGTCCGACTCCTGGGACGGTTCCTCCGCCCGCGGCGCCGAAAAACGAAAATCCGGCTGCGAAAATCTCCCCAAGCCCGAGCGGCCACTAGTCGGGCTGCTCAACCGTGCGGGAGAGATCGAACTTGTCGGGGCGATGGCTTAATCGGTTTGCCTGGGTCGTCGCATTCGCAACGTTGTTGCTGATCTGCAGCGGCGGAATGGTAACCAGCAAGGGAGTTGGCCTCGCTGTGCCCGATTGGCCAACCACGTTTGGCTATAACATGTTTCTATTTCCGGTCTCGAAGTGGATCGGCGGAGTGTTGTTCGAACACACTCATCGCCTGATTGCTTCGACAGTCGGTTTTCTGACCATCGTCCTCGCGGTCTGGCTTTGGCGTGGAGAAACTCGACAAACCGTCAAGATCCTGGGCTTGCTTGCCGTTGCCGGTGTAATTTTGCAGGGCATTCTCGGCGGTTTGCGCGTGACCCTGTTAAAAGATCAGATGGGAATCTTTCACGCCTGTCTGGCGCAGGCGTTTCTCGGCTTGCTCGTCCTGATAGCAATCATGACAACTGACTTCTGGCGAACGTTGCCCGAGAAGTTGACTGGTTTAACCAGTCAACTTTCCGAACGGATTTCGTTGATCACGAAGATCGCTATTACAACCACAATCCTGATTTATGTTCAGCTCGCGCTTGGCGCCACGATGCGGCACCAACACAAGGACCTCGCAATTCTGGACTTCCCAACCGCAAACGGTGGATGGATCCCGGACACGAGCGCGGAGGCGTTGGGAAAGATCAATGCCTGGCGCGATGCACGTGCTCTTTCGGATGTCGATGCGTTTCAGATTTGGCTACAGATGACGCATCGGTTGGTGGCGGTGTTGATTGGAATCGCGGTAGTTTCATTTTGTGTGCGCGTTTTTCGAGACGCTCGGCCGATTGGTGCGCTTCGCCGATTATCGATCTCATGGGTAATTTTGTTTTTGGTCCAGTTTTGCCTCGGTGCCCTGACGATTTGGAGTAACAAGGCCGCCGACATCGCCACGACCCATGTCGCGGTCGGTGCGATCATGTTATCGTTTGGCGTCAGTGCCTGGGCCATTTGTGCCCGGGCGCTTCAAACCACTAATCCATGAAAGCTGCGATGATCGATTCGACCGCCAAGGAGGCGGAAAAGACGCGGTCCGGACTTGTTCGTGATTTGATAGAGCTTGTGAAAGCCCGATTGACGTTGCTCGTCCTGGTCACAACCGCCGTCGGTTTTTATCTCGGTGCGGAGGGTCCGATCAATTTCGGCGCGCTTCTGCACACCGTTCTTGGAACGGCGGCGGCTGCAGCGGGCGCGGCTGCTCTCAACCAATGGTGGGAGTACAGACTGGACGCCGTGATGCATCGGACCCAATCCAGGCCCATCCCCGCCGGGCGGATGCGGCCAGTCGAAGCCCTCGCGATCGGTGCCATCCTGTCGATTTTCGGTGTGACATATCTGGGACTGGTGTGCAACGCGCTGAGCGCAGGGCTCGCTGCGATCACCATTATCATCTACATCTTCGCTTACACACCGTTGAAGATGGTGAGCACGTTCAACACCGCGCTCGGCGCAGTTCCTGGCGCGTTGCCACCAATGATCGGCTGGGCGGCGGCACGCGGAACATTGAACGCCGGGGCGTGGATGCTTTTCGCGATTCTTTTTCTCTGGCAATTGCCGCACTTTTTCGCAATCGCCTGGATGTATCGCAACGACTACGCGCGGGCCGGCTTCCAAATGATCTCAACTGAGGACCGCACTGGTGAACGCAGCGCCAGCCAAAGTGTCTTTTTTTGCATGCTTTTGTTGATTGTCGCGGGTTTGCCGGCTTATCTCGGCATCGCCACTGTCTTTTATCTTCTGACGGAATTGCTTCTCGGGGGACTATTTGTCGGTATGTCAATGCGGTTCTTGAAAACGCGTTCAAGAGCGGACGCGCGGCGACTGTTTATCACATCGATTGTTTACCTACCGTTATTGCTCGGCGCGCTTGTATTGTCCAAAGCATGAACGGCACTGCGATACTCGATCGGCAAGCTTCGAAAGGAGTGATGATTTGGAAAGCGACGCTAATCGCGATTCCAATTGTGACGCTAGCTGCCCTGCTTTGGTTACGCCAACTGGAAGTCAACGCGCTTCGCCAACGAACGGTTTCGTCATATGGAAGCGTTCCAGAATTTCAGTTGGTAAATCAGGACGGAAAAAACTTCGGCTCCGCCGATCTGCGCGGCAAGATCTGGATTGCGGATTTCATTTACACGACTTGTCCGGGGCCTTGCCCAATGATCAGCAGCCGGATGAGTGAATTGCAAAAGCCATTGGAGAAAACGGACGTGCATCTTGTTTCCTTCACGGTCGATCCGGTTAGGGACACTCCAGCAGTCCTGCAAACTTATGCGGGAAGGTTGCAAGCAGAGCCAGGCCGCTGGGATTTTCTGACTGGCTCGCAATCGACGATTTACAATTTATCCCGTAATGGATTCAAACTCGCGGTGTCCGATGGCGGCGATGCGCAGGGAATTCCCGTCCACAGCACCCGAATGATCTTGGTGGATCGCCATGGGGAGATCCGTGGTTATTACGATGCCGCGGAAGCGGATGCGGTGACAAAACTCGTGGCCGACACCACCCATCTCCTGCGCGAACAGCCTGAGTAGGCATCAACCGACCGGCTGCGGTCCAAAGGTTTGTGCTTCCTTGCAAACCATGCCCAAATAGTTGCGGTATTCGCCGTGAGGCAATTTATCTAGAGTTTT
>Ga0187777_10001232_pt1 | contig 16721 bp, 24 predicted proteins | sample 1015_Q2_SP5_10_M_FD_132416 | JGI IMG/M metagenome (GOLD analysis project Ga0187777, IMG submission 132416) | Tropical peat soil microbial communities from peatlands in Department of Meta, Colombia - 1015_Q2_SP5_10_MG | ecosystem: Environmental > Terrestrial > Soil > Wetlands > Peat | place... | reverse complement strand
TGGCCGCTCCGGGTTACCCCTTTGCGACCACACGCCCACACCCGCGACCGGAACCCCGATCTCGTGCGAGGCGGCCGGAGTGCCGTCGTGAGGCCGGGTTGCCAGTCCCCGCCGGTTCCCGGTCCGCCATCGCTGTATGCAAGGTAACGACACGGAGAGCGGTCATCTTGAGCGACATACGCCACTCTGCGTGGTCTTCCGGAACGCGGTCCGCCTAGAAACGAAAGACGAATTGGATGATCGCCGCACCGAGGATCAGCACCAGGAGGAGCACGAGCACCACACTCGTTCCCCACCTCACGGTGCGGTCTCCGGCGTCGTGAGCACGCAGGTCTGGCCCGCCCGCAGCGCGAGCTCGGAGGCGGCCGAGCGCTGGTCGAGCGCGAGTGCGCACATGCCGTAGGCGTCGACCAGGACCACGAGCTCCGACGGCTTGGCGGCTGCGAAGGTCGGCACCCAGCGGGCGCGGCGCTCGCGCTCGCCGACCCGAACCCCGACCACTCCGCCCGGCGCGATCCCTCGCTCGGTCAGCTGCTCGGGAGCAACGTTCAACTGGCAGTTGCCGTAGCGGTCGACCCACAGCACCTCGCACGCGATCGAGCCGTCTTCGCGCTCGTTGGGCAGCGGGACGAGACCGGGCGCGAGCGACGCCGGGTCGACGACGGGTCCGAGCGACTCGAGCGGCACGCCGTTCGCGAGATGGGCGGCCGCGGGCGCCATGATGTCGCGCCCGGCGAAGGTCGGTCCGGGCGCGGGCAGCCGGTATTCGGGCGACTCGAGCGACACCACGCGCCGCGGCCCGCCGAGCATTGCGACCGCGGGCGCGAGCAATCCGTTGTCGGGCCCGACGAGGAATCCTTCTTCGACCTCGACCACCAGACAGCGGCGGTCGGTTCCGACGCCCGGATCGACGATCGCGAGGACGACGCCGGCCGGCAAGTACTGCACGGCGCGAACGAGTGCGAGGGCACCGGCGCGCACGTCGAAGGGCGGGATCTCGTGGGTGATGTCGACGATGCGCAGCGCCGGCGCGAGATCGAGCATCACCGCGTGGCAGACGCCGACGAACTCGTCGGCGCGGCCGTAGTCGGAGAGGAACGAGACGAACGGAGGCTGATCCGACACCGATCAGACGCTATCGCCGCGACCCTCGAAGGAGACGATCGGACGCGCCGGTCGGCGCTAGCCGGCTTGGGTGTAGCGCGACGCGAGGTATGCGTCGACGTCAGGTTCGGAGACCCGGAACGAGCGTCCGACCCGCACCGCGGGTAGCTCGCCGGCCTTGATCAACCGGTACACCGTCATCGATGAGACGCGCATCAGATCGGCGACTTCCTGCACCGTCAGAAAACGCGCACTGCTCAGTCCGTTGCCCACGCGGAAACTCCCTACTCCGTCTGTCCGCTCGGAGGCGAGCGTACGCCGGTGGGATCGAAGTTGTCGAGGTCAACTCACGTTGTGTGTGAGACGTCACACTTCACGACGGACTACCCAGATGTGTTTCCCGGAAGGGCACCAGTGGACTATTGGGCTCCGAGCTCGCGTGAGCGTTCGGTCGCCGCGGTGACCGCGTCGAGGATCGCGGCCCGCAATCCGTGCGCTTCGAGCTCACGGAGCCCGGCGGCGGTCGTCCCGCCCGGCGACGTCACCGCGGCGCGCAGCTCCTCCGGTCCTTCGTCGTCACGCGCCAGCAAGGTGGCCGATCCGAGCAGGGTCTGCACGACGAGCTGGGACGCGATCGGTCGGGGCAGGCCGACGAGCACGCCGGCCTCGATCATCGCCTCCGCGACGAGGAAGACGTAGGCCGGCCCGGACCCCGAGAGGCCGGTCACGGCATCGAGCGCCGATTCGCCGACCCGTACGACCGTGCCGACCGCTCCGAGCAACCGCTCGGCGAGATCGAGATGCTCTGCGGTCGCGTGCGTGCCGGGCGCGATCGCCGAAGCGCCGACACCGACGAGCGCCGGCGTGTTCGGCATGGCACGGACGACAGGACGGTCGGGAACGAGCTGTTCGATGCGCGCGATCGTGACGCCCGCCGCGATCGACACGACGAGCGTGTCGGGCGGAAGGGCGGGGAGGGCCGTCTCGAGGGTCGGTGCGACGTCGCCGGGCTTCACCGCGACCACGACGACGTCGGTGTCGGCGACGGCCCACGCCGGACTCGGGACCAAACGGACTTTCGGAAATTGTTGCTCGAGCGCGGCTCGGCGATCACTGTCGATCTCGGCGATCGCGAGCATCTCGGCATCCCATCCGGCCTCGATCAACCCGCCGACGAGCGCCGCTCCCATCTTCCCGCCCCCGAGCACACCGACACGCGCCATGGCTACGCAGGGTAAACCCGGGTGGGCCCGGTCGGACGCGTTTCCCGGGTTCCCGTCGTCCGGATGCCGTCGGAGATATGGGCCGAATCGCTCATTGTTGGTGCCAGTTCGTGCCGATACGGTCGGGGCGAGTCGCACGGGCGCGGCGAGGCGAAACGGATTTCGCTGGGGGATTGCACGGTGGATGTGCTTCGGGGGAAGCGGCGCCAGCTTCGCGTGCAGCGGCGCGGGCTCGTCGCGACCCTTGTCGTGGCGCTGGTGTTTGCGGGCGCGGTGAGCGCGGTCGCGGCGGTGGTGGATCGGACGCCGCCGGCGGTGAGCTCGGTGCGGGTGTCGTCGCTCAGCGCGACGAAGGCGGTCGTGGCCTGGCACACCAACGAGCCTGCGTCCGGCTACGTCGACGACGGCCGCCCACCAAGTACACGACGCGCACGTTCTGGAACCACATCTACGTCACGAACCATGCCGTGACCTTGCGCAATCTCTTGCCCGGGACGCTGTACCACTACCGCGTGTTGAGCATCGACCGCGCCGGCAACCGCACCGTCGGCAAGGACCACACCCTCATGACGATCAAGCCCGCCGCCGCGACGACGACAACCACATCCACGACGTCGAGCACGACCACGACGTCGTCCACCACGGCTATCCCACGGGCGCGATCGCGGCCGCACAGTGCACGCGCGGATGGACCATCCGCAACAACACGTTCACCGACTGGAAGTACGTGCTCGACGTGCAGCCCGACGCCGGCCCGAGCTTCTGCGAGGTGCGGAGCATGGACAACGTCGTCTTCGACCGCAACACGGTGCGGAACACATACACGCCGTGGATCTACGGCGACATCCCCGTGTTCATCCACGCGGGCACGAACCTCGCGACGACGGTCGACAACGTGACGATCTCGAACAACATGTTCTCGTCGGCGATCTGGGACGCGTGCATCTGGAGCGACGCGGGCAACAGCCAAGACGTGAACCCTGGGGTTGTCCGGATCGTGGGCAACACGTGCGCGAGCGCGAGCCGGCGCTGGGGCGCGATCGCCATCGGTCCCGTCGACGTGACGGAGAATCCGACCTTCCCGCAACAGAACTACGTCATCGCGGACAACGTGATCACCGGCCTCGGCACCGGTGAGTGGAACATCGCGACGACGGTCGCACCGGCGAACCTCGTGCTCAACGGGAACGTCTGGTCACCGAACGGCACGTTCGTGTGGAACAAGGGCTCCGCAACGAACCTCGCGGGCTGGAAGACCAGTTCACACGAAGGCAGCGCGTCGAAGCAGTGCAACCCGACGTTCGTCAACGTCGCCAACGGCGATCTTCACCTCGCGCCGGCCGACACGTGCGCGCGCAACGCCGGCATCGACACCAGCGCGAGCACCAACCACGACATCGACGGCCAAGCCCGGCCCCAGAACGCGTGGGACGCGGGCGCCGACGAGATCCCGTAGCGGGCACGAGTCGGTCGCGACGCCACGGTCGCGCGCGGGGGCCCGAGGAACCTTCGGTACAGCCCCGCACTTCCCCGAACGGGGCCGACCTCCCGCACCTCGGGCCCGTCGACAATCGCACGGTAGCACGCCGGCTCTATACAATACAAGACATCTTGAGATGATTTCTCATGATCTCAGGCGCGGCGGAAGCCGAGGCGGATCGCCGGCTGAAACCAGCGTTCGACCATCTCGTAACACGCGCCGATGATCCGGTCGAGCTCGGCGGCATCGAGGTGCTCGAGGAGCACGCGACCCACGAGATACACATCGCCGTCGGGCCCGATCGAGAAGTGCGCGCCGTACGCCCCGTGATTCCGCTGCAGCAAGAAGCGGTACAGCTCCTCGTGATGCTCGGGTGGATCCGGCATGAAGTACACCTCGTACCGGAGCGTGCGCTGGTGGATGTCGAAATAGATGGTGGCCGCGTCGCGACCGTCGCAACCGAAGCGCACGTACCAACGCGGGATCTCGGGGTCGTACTCGACCGTTTGCACGAAGGGCTGCTTCGCGACGTCGTGTTCGAGATGCGCCGCGATCAGATCGTGCTTGGCTCGCCATGAAACCGGCGTGAGGGGCCGGCCGTCGTCACCGTCTCCGGCCACGAGCTAGTCGCAACGCACGAGGCCGCGGGCGACGAGATCGCCGTACAGCCGCCGGAGCCGCGCCGCGGTCATGCTCCACGAATAGCGCCGCGCGCTCGCTGATGCATACGTCCCGATCTCCGCCGCGAACACGGCATCGGTCAACAAGCGCTCGACCGGCGCCGCGTATGCAGTCGCGTCGCGGTCTTCGACCAGGAACCCCGACCGCTCGTGCGTGACGAGCGAGCGCAGACCCCCGACGGCCGCGGCGACGACCGGCGTGCCACAAGCCGCGGCTTCGAGCGCCACGAGCCCGAAGGACTCCGACCGCGACGGCACGATGCACACGTCGGCCGCGCGGTAGAAGTCGGCGAGCCGATCGTGCCGCTGCGGTACCACCCACCGGATCTGGCCTGCGACACCGAGCTCGTCGGCCAGCGCGTGCACGCGCCGGAGCTCGCTTTCACCGTTGCGACCGCTCGGGCCGCCGACCACGAGCAACATCGCCTTCGGGTCGTCGAGCGCGGCGAGGCAGCGGATCGCGAGATCGGCACCTTTCAAGGGTTGGATGCGACCGACGAAGAGCAGCACATGCGGCGCGTCGATGCCGAGGCGATGCCGGGCCGCCTCGCGATTGCCGGGGGAGAACACGTGATGGTCCACGCCCGGAGGTACGACTTCGATTCGCTGCGGATCGGCGTCGTACAGGCTCGACAGTTGCGCGCGTTCGTCGTCGGTCGACGCGAGCATGAGATCGGCGCACGCGATCACCTCGTGCTCGACGCGCGTTCGGTGTTCGGCGTCGTCGTCGAGGCCGACCTCGGCCTTGACCCGCGCGAGCGTATGGAAGGTCGCGACGAGAGGGAGATTCAGCGCGTGCTTGAGCCGGTGCGCGACCGCGCCGGAGAGCCAGTAGTTGCCGTGCAACACGTCGACCGGCTCGGCGTCGAGGACACGTTCCGTCGCGGCGTCGACGAACGGATCGACCAGCTCGTGCAGCGCGTGCTTGGGTACCGGCGCCAGCGGACCCGCGGGCACGTGCAGCACCCGAAACCCCGGCTCGACGCGCACGACGTTCGGTTGACTGCGGTGCTCGGCGCGGGTGTACACGTCACACTCGACGCCGGCGCGGGCGAGCGCGGCGCCGAGTGCGCGGACGTACACGTTCATCCCGCCGCCGTCGCCCCGACCGGGCTGGGCCAGCGGCGACGTGTGCATCGAAAAGACGGCGATGCGGCGCACGGACATCGGCCGGATCGTACTCAAGCCCCGAGGAACGCCAGCCCCGTCTTCTGGTCGCGCTCGCTGCGGGCCGGGATACCCGGCCCGCGACCGCTCGCCGCTCCGCTACGCCTCACGTGCGATCGCCGCCACCACACCCGCTCCCACCACGAATCCTCGACTCACTCCCGCCACGGACCCGCTTACCCGACGTCGGCGCTGTGGCTGACGTTCTCGGCCTGGAAGGAGCGGTAGATCTCCACCAGCGCCTGGCGCTGGCGGTCGTTGATGGTCGGGTCGCGGACGATCGCGCTCACGAGATCGGCGACCTCGCCGGCCGCCCGCTCGTCGAGGATGCCGGCCCGCACGTAGAGGGTCTCCGCCGAGATCCGCAGCCCCCGGGCGATCGCCTGCAGGATCTCCGCGGACGGCTTGCGCAGCCCCCGCTCGATCTGGCTCAGATACGGGTTCGAGATGCCCGCCAGCTCGCTCAGCTTGCGCAGCGAGAGCCGCGCGTTCCGGCGTTGGTCGCGGATGAACTCGCCGAGATCGTGCAGGCGTGTCTCCAGCGAGTCGAGCGACTCGGGTGTCATCCCGCGGTCCCGGCAACCTGCCTTGCCGCGATCTCGCGCTCGAGCGTGTCGATCACACCGTGCATGCCCTTGCGCAACATCGACAGCTCGCGCTCGAAATCCTTCAACCGACTGATGGTCGTGGCGAGCTCGGCGTCGGGGATGAGCGGCAGGTTGGCGAGCGTCGTGTCCGCAACGAGCTGCTCGCGCTGGTCGGGCCACTGCAACTCGACGACGGCCGCGTCGGGCGGCGGCACGCGCGTGTCGGCGATCGCCGACCGCCCGGACTCTGCGCTCAAGATGCGCGGCAAGTCCTTGACGAGATCGCCGACCGACCCGCCTTTCGCGCGGCGGTCGGACTCGGCTTCGAGGATCTCGATCCGAGCCTGTGCAAGCCGGCGAAGATACGACAATGCGTTCTCGACGTCGGTGCACTCGGCCTTCATCGCGCGCAGGTCGTCGAGCGCGCGCGCGTCGAGCTCGGCGAGATAGTCGTCGGCAAGCAGCTCCTGGATTCGTTCCGTCGAGCTCACTCCTCGGACTCACCCCTCTCGCACGTGACGCGGCGCGCTCACCCTAGTGTGCGCCACCGCTCACCGGGGGAAGAACCGCAACCTCGTCGCCGTCGTGCAACGGCGTGGTCAGGCCGGCGGTCGGCGCGTCGCCGTTCAGCCAGACGCGGGCAGCAGCGAGGACGGCCGCGAACCCGTCGCCGTAGCTGAGCACCGCCTGATCGAGCAGCACCTCGATCGTGGTGCCGTCGGGCACATCGTGCTCCTCGGACGCGCGGCCGGCGGCCTCACGCGCCGCGGCAAACATACGGAGCGTGACGATCACCGCTCCGGGCCGTTGCCCGGACGCGGCTCGACGTTCGTGCGCGCCGCGGGATACGCGGACAACCGCTCGGCCGCGATCGGCTCGCCGGTGTTCTCGTCGATGCCGTACGTGCCGTCGTCGAGACGTTGCAGCGCCGCCTCGATCTCCGCGAGCTCGTTCTCCAAGCCCTCGAGGATCGCAAGATCTTTCTCGCGCTCGAAGGTGTCGGAGGCCTGATCGGCCGGATGCTGGTCGTAGTGCGTCAGCTCACCCGACTGTTCGGACTCTTCCTGATCGAGGCCTTCGTTGCGAAGGTCGGCGACGAGGCCTTGCACGCGATCCCGCTCGGTTTCCAGCGCCTTGCGCGCCGACTCGGCGTCGAAGTTCTCCGTCATGCGCAGCAATGTACCCGCATCACACGACTGCCACTCAGTCCTCGAGCTCCAATCGCGAGCGCAGCACCGCGGTGGCATCGTCGATCAACGAAGCGAGCAGATCGAAACGGGTGCCGACATCGGGTGCAGACAGCACGCGCTGCGCGTCGAGCGGCCCGATCGGCGCCATCGCCGCGGCCTCGTACGACGCTCGCAACGGATCGGCGGCCAGCGGCGGGATCTCGCCCAGGCGCGGATCGATCCGGCGTGCAAGGCCGACGAACTCGGCCAGCGCAACGGCGACGCGGTCGCGGTGCTCCGCGTCACGTCGCCCGGCCGGCGGGTCGTCGAACGGCTCCACGTCGGCCTGCGGGTACGGATCGTCGCGCAGCCATTGCACGACGCGGATGCGACGGGTGCCGACGGTCGCCAGCCCGAAGCGCCCGTCCGGCAACTCGGTGGCGTGCACGACGCGCGCGACCGTCGCGACGTCGAAACGTACGTCGCCGCCGCCGACTTCGTGCCCGCGCTCGATCAGCACGACACCGAACTCGCGGTCGCCCTGCATGACGCGGCGCGTCATCAACCGGTAGCGCTCCTCGAACACGTGCAACGGCAGATCGGCAAACGGAAACAACACCGATCCGAGCGGAAACATCGCCATGACCGTCACAGCGTCGCGCTAATTCCACCGGGCGCGCACCGACTGGCGCAGCTCGGTCAGACGGCGCTGCTCGGACTCCGCGAGTCCGGGCAGCGAGAGATGGAGATCGCACATCCACGCCAGCTGGGTGGGATCGGCCGCGAGGCGGCCCTGCTCGAGATTCATCAGCATCCGTGCGACGATCGCGCGCGGCGGGGTCGGCTGGAGCATCTCGATCGAGAACGCGTCGGCGCTGCGGTGCACGCGCGCGAACAGGGCACGGCAGTCGTCGGCGTCGTAGAGCGCACCGCCGTTGAACGGGTCGCACCATTCCTCGTCGCGCCGCGCGTCTCGAACGAGGAAGTGACCGGGCATGCCCACGCCGAACACACCCACACCGATGCGCCGCCCGAGCTCCATCATCGCGACCGCGAGCGTGATCGGGATCCCGCGCCGGCGTTCGAGCACCGCGTCGAGGAAGGAGTTCTCGGGGTCGCCGTAGTCGTAGCGATTCCCCGAGAGCTTCAACGTTTCGAAGCAATACGTGTGCAGCGCCGCGAACGACGCTCTCGGGCACGCGTCCGCGAGCCGATCGAGCTCTTGACATGCGGCGTCGACGTCGAGCGAAGGATGCGCGCACGCCGCGATGCTGAACGCGGCCACGTCGAGCTGCACCTCACCGGCGACGGCCGCCGCGAAGCGCTCCCCGGCCTTCACCCAATCCGGCGCGCGAGATACGTGGAGAACCAGCCCGCGTAGCGGTCGCGCAGCTCGGGGATCTTCCAGTCGTCGCTCGTGACGACGCCACGACAGCTCTCGCTCCCACAGCGGCAGGCGAAGTGGTCGTAGTCGTCGGAGTCGGTCATCGCGTAGTCGAAGCAGATCTCTTCGCCGGGCGCGACATCACGCAACGTCACGAGCAACACCGAGCCGACGATCCCGCAGTTCGGGTCGCACGAGTGGTTGACGAAATCGGCCGGGTCGAGTGGCGGCAGGCTCGCGAGAAAGAGGTCGTCGTCGATCTGCAGCGCGTGCGTGCGGATCTCGTCGCTCGCGGCGTGCAGCTCCTTGCTGTCCATCACGTGACCGCCGAAACCGGCAACCGTCGTGCCGGCCGGGATCAGTTCGGTCGCGAACACACCGGTACCCTTCGCCTCGGTGACTTGGGTGCGGGCGCTCGGGTGGAGCCACGACTGACGCACGACCGGAGAATCTATCCAAATGGAGAACACGCTCTTCGATCTGGTCGGCGGGCAACCGTTTTTCGACACTCTCGTGACGAACTTCTACACCCGCGTCGAGCACGATCCGGTGCTGCGGCCGCTCTACCCCGACGACCTTGCGCCCGGCCGGCGCGCGCTCGCGTTGTTCCTCGGGCAGTACTGGGGCGGGCCGCCGATCTACAGCGCGGAGAAGGGGCATCCCCGGCTCCGCATGCGTCATGCGCCGTTCATCATCACGAGCCGCGAGCGCGACTCCTGGCTCGCGGCGATGCTCGCCGCCGTCGACGAGAGCGATGCGCCCGATGCCGCGCGCGCCGCCATGCACGACTATTTCGAGATGGCCTCGACCGCGATGATCAACGCGGAGGATTAGCCTGGTTCCGTGGGCAGACGCCAGGAGAAGGAGAAGCTTGCGCGGCGGCGGAGCGCGGCCGCGCGGCGCGACGCGGGCTCACCACGCCGCCGGGGGATCCGGCCCGGGCACCTCTCCCCGACCCGCGAGGTGCCCGCCTCGATCACGCGCCCGCCGTACGCACCTGATGCGCCGGCGCTGCTCCCGGCGGTGCCGCCGGCCGAGCTCGCGGACCGGATGCGCGCGACCGGGCACGCGGCCCGCGAGATCCTGCTCGAGCTACGCGACGCCGTGCGCGTCGGCATGACGACCGACGAGCTCGACCGCATCTGCCACGAGGCGTGCATCGCGCGCGGCGGCTATCCGAGCCCGCTGCACTACAAGGGATTTCCCAAGAGTCTCTGCACGTCCGTGAACGAAGTGATCTGCCACGGCATCCCCGACGATCGCCCGCTCGAGGACGGCGACATCGTCAACTGCGACGTCACGATCTACCTGCACGGCGTGCACGGCGACTGCAACGCGACCTTCTGCGTCGGCGACGTCGACGACGCCGGTCGAACCCTCGTGCAAGTGACGCGCGAAGCCCTGTGGAAGGGCATCGATCGAGTGCGGCCGGGTGCGCGCCTGAACGAGATCGGCCGCGCGATCCAGATCCATGCCGAGGGTGCGGGCTTCAGTGTCGTACGGTCGTTCGTCGGTCACGGCGTCGGCGAGGAATTCCACACCGCGCCGGCGGTGCCGCACTACTTCGATCCCAACGCCGACTTGGTGCTCGAACCCGGCATGACGTTCACCATCGAGCCGATGATCAACGAGGGCTCGTGGCAGCTCGGCCGCATCTGGTCCGACGGCTGGACCGCGCCGACGAAAGACGGCTCGCGCTCGGCTCAGTTCGAGCACAGTCTCCTCGTCACGCCGACCGGCGCCGAGGTCACCACGCTGCTACCCGGCGAACCGCACGGCTCGTAGAGTCTGCGGTCATGCGCATGAAAGGCGAGCGCGCGCTCGTCACCGGTTCGACCGCGGGCATCGGACGCGCGATCGCACTCGCGTTCGCGGCCGAGGGTGCCGCGGTTGTCGTCACCGGGCGCGACGAGGGTCGCGGCCGCGCGGTCGTGTCCGAGATCGCGGCCGGTGGTGGAACCGCCGTGTTCCTGGCGGCCGACCTGCACGACGAGACGGCGTGCACCCGGCTCGTCGACGACGCCTCGGCCGCGCTCGAGGGGCTGACGGTGCTCGTGAACAACGCGGCCGGCGGCGATGCACGAGACGCCGCGGTCGCCGACATGACGACCGACGCCTGGGACGCGATCCTGCGCGTCGATCTCACCGCACCGATGTGGTGCGCACGCGCCGCGATCCCGCATCTGCGCGCGGCCGGACACGGCGCGATCGTGAACATCTCGACCCGCCAGGCGGAACGGGCGAGCGCGGGCCTGGCCGCCTACGTGGCCGCCAAAGCCGGACTCAACGGGCTGACCCGCGCGATCGCGGTCGAAGAAGCCGCTCACAACATCCGGTGCAACACGATCAGCCCGGGCTACGTGCTGAACGACCGCCGTGACGCCGACATCGCGCCCGAACGGCGAGCGCGCTACGAAGGCATGCACCTGACCCGGCTGGGCACCGCGGCCGACATCGCGCATGCGGCCGTCTACCTGGCGAGCGGCGAATCCGAGTTCCTCACCGGCGTGAATCTTCAGCTCGACGGCGGCAGCAGCATCGCGCGCGCCCTGACGCTCGGATAGGCCGTGCACCCGCGGACGTGCGTGAGCGCGATCTCGACGTTCCGCTTGTCGTTGCCGGAGGATCTCGAGTTCTGGTCGAGCCATCACATCGAGCGCGTCGGGGTGTCGGTCGCCAAGCTCGAAGCGTTCGGCTGGGAGAAGGGAACGGAGATCGTCGCCGCCGCAGTCGAGCGCGGGCTCGCCGTCGTCGATCTCATCGGACTCGGACCGTTCCGCCTCGCGCACCCCGAGCGGTGGAACGCGCAGCAAGAACGGCTCGTGCGCTCGATCGAGACCGCGACCGCGGTCGGTGCGGGCTGCATCGTGTTCACGACGGGACCGTTCGCGCCGCTCACGTGGGACGAAGCGGCCGACGCGCTCGAAGCCGCGCTCGCGCCGGTGCTCCCGGAAGCTCGCGCCCGTCACGTCGACTTCGCGATCGAGCACACGAACTCACTGCGCGTCGACGTGGGATTCGTGCACACGCTCCGCGACGCGATCGATCTCGCGCGCCGCCTCGACGCCGGCGTGTGCATGGAGCTCAACGCCTGCTGGGCCGAACGTGATCTCGCGGCGACGATCGCGAGCGGCGTCGATCGGATCCGCTTGGTACAGGTGAGCGACTTCAAGGTCGGAACCATTGCGTCGTCGCAGCGGCTCGTCCCCGGCGACGGCGACATCCCGCTCCCCCGCATCATCGGCACGCTCCTCGCCGCGGGCTACAACGGCGTGTTCGAGCTGGAGCTCATCGGCGACGCGATCGCGTCCGAGGGCTACGACCGGGCGGTCCCGCGCGCGGTCGCCGCCCTCGACGCGCTGCTCGCCGACGCCGGCACTTAGCCGGGCCTCGCCCTCATTGGCCTGCGGCCGTTACCCTTCTTTCGTCCTCGTCATCTGGCACGCTCCCCGAACGAGCACAGGAGGATCGAATGGCGCTCCCGACGCACGCGCAAATGAACGAAGCAGTTGACTCCCGGTTCTTCGAACAGCATCCGGACGCGCCGCGCAAGCTCGATCCCGACGACCCGGCACAGGCCGCACTCGTCGCCGACTGGCTGAAGATCCGCGACGACATGTTGAACGAGTGGACCGACTACTACTTCTTCGAGTTCTACCCCGACGCGCCGCGGCAGCTGAACAGCAACGATCCGGCCGATCACGACCTCATCGAGTTCTGGAACGACATCCACCACCAACTCCTCACCGGCCGGCCGGGGCGTTGGTCGTGGGAGTCGGCGGTGCCGCGCGCAGCCGACGCGTCGGCGGTACCCCCGCTCCAACACGTTTCGGTCGAGGCGATCCCGGACCGCACCGGTTTCATCGTGCACTTCAACCGCCCGACCGGCGTTCTGGAAGTCGAGGCGTACGTGTGGCCGGGCCAGGACCACCTGCCGGTCGGATGCGGCGTCGAGGTGAACCCCCAAGGCGCGAGTCAGGCCACCGTCCAGACGACCGTCACCGCGCTCTCGATCATGCGACCGGATCTCGCGAACGAGATGTCACAACTGGGAATCCTCACCGCGGAGTGACGCGCGCTCATCGGGCGGGCCGAACCGGATGTCGGCGCGGCGCGGCCGCCGTTCGATCGCACGCCCTTCGGCTGCTTCGACCCGCACGAAGTATTCGTCGGGCCAATCCACCACCGTGCCCTGCTGCACGACGAGCTGCACGACCCATGCCCGCGCCACCGCGCGGGCGGCCGTCGCCTCCACGATGCGCTGCTCCAAGAGCGCGGCTTTGCCCTCTCGGCGCACGTACTTCATGCCGCCGACGTAGTGCTCGCCGGGCAGTCCCTCGCTTTCGTACAGCACGTGGACCTCACGCGCCGCGATGACGAGACCGTCGGACCGGATGCGCTCCGACCACCACGGGTCCAGTACGTGCCGGACGTACGCGATGCGCATGTCGTTGAACAACCGCACCGTCGACGCGTTGTTCAGATGGCCCTGGCCGTCGTAGTCGGACGGGTCGGGCGTGACCGGCCCGACGAAGCGGTAGCCGTCGGCCTCGAGCGCGGCCGCGCCCGTCACGCCCACATGAACGCGCCGCCGTCGGCCATGAACGTATGGCCGGTGAGATAGCGGCAGGCGTCGGAGCAGAGGAACCACGCGATGGGCCCGATGTCGAGCTCGGGATCACCCTGGCGCTTCATCGGGCAGTTCTCGATGAAGATGCGGTAGCCCTCGCTCTGCTTGCCGGCCTCACCGTGATGCGTGGCCGCCGCGGGTGCGATCGCGTTCACGACGATGCCGTCGACGGCCCACTCGCGCGCCGCGGTGCGCGTGAGTGCGCGAACCGCTTCCTTCGACGCGTTGTATGCGGCGAAGCCGGAGCCACCGGTGATGCCCATCGAAGACGCGAAGTTCACGATGCGGCCCCAGCCCTGCGCCTTCATGTGCGGGTAGACCGCTTGCATCGCCCACAACGTGCCCTTCACACCCGACGTGTAGAACACGTCGACGTCGGACGCGCTCACGTCGGCGACCGACGCGAGGGGCCGGAAGGTCTGCGCGTTGTTGATCAACGCGTCGACCCGGCCGAAGCGCTCGACCGTGCTCGCGACCATCGCGTCGATCTGGTCCTGCTGTTGGATGTCGCAGACGACGCCGAGATTCTCGATGCCGAGCGCGTCGAGCTCGCCGCAGGTCTCGTCGAGGAGATGCGCCTTCCATTCGGCGACGACGATGCGCGCGCCACCCTTGCCGAGGTGCAACGCCATGCCCTTGCCCACGCCGCGCCCCGAACCGGTGATGATCACGACTTTGCCCGCGACGGCGTGCATGTCGGTGGCGGCGGCATCGGGCATGCGGGTCACAGTACGTGGGGCGTAGCGTCGCCGTCATGCTTGCAGGAACAGTGATCGTGACCGGTGGCGGCAGCGGAATCGGACGGGCGACGGCCCAACGGGCCGCCCGCGAGGGCGCGGTCGTCGCCGTCCTCGACCGGGCCGCCGACAACGCGGAGGCGACCGCGGCGATGATCGTCGACGGCGGCGGGAAGGGCCGGGCCTATCCGTGCGACGTGGGCGACGAGGACGAGGTGCGAACGGCGGTCGAGACCATCGGGCGGGACCTCGGGCGCGTGACCGGCGTCGTCACCGCGGCCGGCATCTTCCACGGTCCCGATCTGCAACCGGCCCACCAAGTGAGCGTCGACGAGTTCGTGCACGTGCTGCGCGTCAACCTCGTCGGCACATTCGCGGTTGTGAAGTACGCGCTGCCGATGTTGATCGACGGCGGCGGTGCGATCGTGACGATCGCGTCGACCGCCGCGATACGCGGCCACGGTTACGGCGCGGGTTACACGGCGAGCAAGGGCGGGGTCGACGCGCTCACGCGATTGCTTGCCGTGCAATACGGCGCGGCGAACGTGCGCGCGAACTGCATCTGCCCTGGTGGCGTCGATACGCCGATGACCGCGGGCGTGTTCTCGACCGACGAAGCGAAAGCGCGCGCGAAAACGCGCGTTCCGCTCGGGCGGTACGCGCAACCGGAGGACATCGCCGACGTCGCGATCTTCTTGTTGAGCCCGGACGCGAGGTACGTGACAGGTCAGACATTCCCGGTCGAAGGTGGCGCAACGATCGCGTAAGTCACCGAACTGGTTCGAATTACATGTGAGAAATTTGCATTGCGGCTGAGCAGCGAATCCTTGCTCCGGGTATGACCATCACCACGAAGCGTGAAATCGAGATACCCCACTTTGCGTCGCGGTTGGTTAGCGTCGTCAACCGTGCGCCGGAAGTCTCGCCGCTCGGCGAGCGTCGGGCGCAGCATCGGTGTGGCGGAGCACCACTTCCACGCCGGGCTGACGCGGCTCAACATGACGGGTTGTGTCGCGCTCGCATGTCTCACCGCGTTCGTGCTGTTCCCGGCCGTGAGCGCGCACGCGACGCCGACGACTGACCGGCTCGCGGCCGCCCGCGCCGCCGTCGACCGGATCGCGCAACGCTGGTTCCAGGCCGAGAACGACGCGGCCCAGATCGACACGAAGATCGCCGCCACGCAGCACCAGCTCGATGCCGCGCAAGCGCGGGTCAAGTCGACCGCCACCGTCGCCACCGCGCGAGCCATTGCGCTGTACATGACGAACGACGAAGCGTTGAACTCCGTCTTCGCGAGTGACGCGCTCGATTCGGCGCGCCGCTCGGAGCTGGCCGACGAGGCGAATCAACAAAGCGTCGATGACATCAACGCGCTGACGAGTGCCGTCGACGACCTCAAAGCGCAGGAGCAGAGCCTCCAGGCGCAACGCGCGCACCAACAGCAGGTGCTGCGCGATGTCGCGAGCCAGCGCGACGCGCTCGACGCCCAGCTCGCGGTCGTGCGCGCCCAGGCCGACCGCGAGGCTGCGGTGGCACTCCGGCACGCGCGCAGCAAGGCCGCCCTCGCTCGCGCGCAGGCCCGACTCGCGTCTCTTGTCACGGCACCCGCGAGCAACGGGTCGGCCGCGCCGACGCGCAACGTCACGGCGACCACGCTCGACACGCCGACGGCGAGCGCGCCCGCGCCTTCGGGCGGCGGCGTGAACCCGCACCACGACGATCCGTTCCTCGTGTGCACCCGCGCGCGCGAGAGCAGCGGTATCTACACTGCCGTCAGCCCGAGTGGCTATTACGGCGCGTATCAGTTCCTGCCGTCGACCTGGGACACGACGGCGGTGCATGCGGGCCGCATGGATCTCGTCGGCGTGCTGCCGTCGCGCGCATCCGAATACGACCAGGACGAGATCGCGTGGACGCTCTACCAGTGGCAGGGCAAGGGCCCGTGGGGCGGTCGCTGCTAGCGATCGCTCACGACGCGCCGCGCAACGACGACAGGTCGTCGAGCACCTCGGCAGCGAACGCGTCCACGGCCGTGACCTGATACGCCTTGCGGATGACGCCAGCCGGATCGATCAGGTACCCGATGCGCTGCGCGAAGTCGGCGTACGGCTCACCCGGTTCGCGGCTGGCCTCATAGCGGGTACCGACCGCGCGGTCGACGTCCGACAGCAACCGAAACCCGAAATGCTCCGCTTCGGCGAATGCGAGGTTCTCCGCGGGCGTGTCGAATGACGCGCCGAGCACCACGCAGTCGGCGGCGTCATACTCGGCGGACCTGTCACGCAGGCCGCGGCCTTGGCGCGTTCAACCGGGTGTCGATGCCTTCGGATACCACCACAGCAGCACCCAGTGGCCGCGCTGGTCGGCGAGCGACACGTCGGTTCCGTGCTGATCGGACAGCGTGAAGTCCGGTGCCGGCATTCCCGCTTTCAGCATGCGCGCCAGCGTAATCGCGGGCGTGAGCGCAGCGAAGCGGAGCGAACTGCCGGAGTCCCGAGCGTGAAGCGGCCCGGGTATCCCGGGCCGTAGCGAGGGCGACAAAGAATCATGTACCGACGAG
>Ga0187777_10001231_pt1 | contig 16726 bp, 18 predicted proteins | sample 1015_Q2_SP5_10_M_FD_132416 | JGI IMG/M metagenome (GOLD analysis project Ga0187777, IMG submission 132416) | Tropical peat soil microbial communities from peatlands in Department of Meta, Colombia - 1015_Q2_SP5_10_MG | ecosystem: Environmental > Terrestrial > Soil > Wetlands > Peat | place... | reverse complement strand
TTGGGAATCGCGATTCCCTTTGGGAGAGGGCCGTGTGGCTTGGACTCCGGTCTTGATGGGCTGTGGGTTTTTTAGGCCCCGTCTACCTGGGACAGTGTCCTCTTCCGGAGTGGGACGTCGGGCAGAATGTCTGCAGCCAGTTCTGCCAAGTTTCTCCCAATGAAGAGGAGAAAATTGGTTCTTCTCCCCTTAAGTCTAGAATATCAACTCTGCAGGGGTAACTATGAAAGACGGAGGGGAGGAAATTTGTGTTTAGAATCAAGGGGTTACGGATGAGTTTATAGAATCGTTAGCTTGACAGGCTGATTGGCGTAGGTTGGGAGGCGATTTTTTTTTTGAGGTCTTCATCGATGTTAACCCTTTCGTTATCCCACCTTTTGCTACGCAAAGGATGGGGCACCCGGCATCGCGTTGCGCGTGGAGGAGGGGCCCGGTAACATCGACCTAGTGCCGCATAGCAACAAGAGCCTATCTACCCTGCTTCAGTCGATCGACTTGGGTTCCTCCGTCGCCGAGTCGGATACATTACTGGAGGCCTCGAGAATCGAAACATCTGCATTTGCTGATCTGTTAAACGACCGTGTGGACCTTGTGCCCGGGACAAAGGGTTCCGGCAAGAGTGCTTTGTTTAGGATTTTCGTTGATTTTCTTCCCGATATCCTTCTTCAACAAAAGAAGGTTGTGGTGGCTCACGGTATCCAAGCTCCTGGCGACCCTGTGTTCCATGCCTATTTGGATCGCTTTTCTGAGCTTTCTGAAAACGAGTTTATCAATTTCTGGTGCGTGTATCTGGTCTCGCTGGCGCAGGAGCAATTTTTAAAAGGCACACGGTATCGAAAATTTCTCGGTGCCGCCAAGACGCAGATTGAGATGTTTCGTCAAGCATGTGCGAAGGCGCGGATTCCTGAAATCGAGGCAAGAAAGTCGCTTAAAGAAATACTTGATTGGTCGCTAAACGTCCTTTCGTCTTGGAGGCCAAAACTGAAGTACAAGGCGCCACATGGTGGTGGAGAAATAGAGGTCGATCTGTTCGGCGAGAAGAATGAGCCGGTGCCTCAGGATATCGGGAGGGAACCTAGCCATTCCCTGCCGAAGTACGTGAACGAAATCAAGGAGGCGCTTGAGGCCGTTCTGAAGGCGTCGGGCTTGTCCTTGTGGCTCATGGTCGATCGCCTTGATGAGATTTTTCCGAGAAGGTCGGAGGTTGAGAAGACAGCGCTTCGGGGCCTTCTTCACGCCATGCGCTACTTCAGTTCAGCATCCATCAGAGTCAAAGTGTTTCTACGAGATGACATGCTTGAACAGGTTGTGAGAGCCGAGGGCGGATTTACTGCCCTAACCCACGTGACCGCGCGACAAGCCGACAAGTTGCAGTGGACCGAGGATCAGATTCTTTCGATGGTGGTTAAACGCTTTTTTGCCAACGACAGACTGGCTCAACGGTTTGGAGTTGATGCGGACCAACTAGACGCTAATGTCTCTAGCCGCCGTGCGGCCTTTTATAAGATCTTTCCCCCAACTGTTTTCAAAGGTTCAAAACAGAGCCCGACGATTCGCTGGATTTTTATTCGCTGTGCCGACGGACGTGGTGTAGTGACTCCCCGCGACGTTCTTGATCTTCTGATACGCGCAATTCAGAAACAGCAAGACATTTTCGCGGCTGACCCGGACAGCACTTCGGATCACCTTATCAGCACGGCTGCAATCCAATATGGTTTTGAACAGCTGTCCAAGCGTAAGCGGGAGACCTATCTAGAGGCCGAGTTCCCGCACCTATGGAAGGAAATGGAGAAATTTGTAGGGGGCAAGACTGAATATGATGAGTTTGCTCTTCGAAGCCTCCTTGGTCCCAACTGGAAGTCCACAAGCGATCACTTGCTGGCTATAGGCTTTTTTACTAGGGGGAAAAAGGGCGGCGAGGACTTGTTTTCCATACCGTTTCTCTATCGACACGGTATGAATGTCACTCAGGGGAAAGCTTGATCTCGTTTAGTCGACGGGGGCTGAAATGCCACTTCGCTGCCCTGCATCGCGCCTACGGCGCACAGCACTGGTGGCCGGCGGCGACGCCGCTGGAGGTCGCCGTAGGCGCTATCCTCACCCAGAACACCGCGTGGGTGAACGTGGAGCGCGCGCTGGCCAGCCTGAGGCGCGCCGGCAAGCTCTCGCTGCAAGGCTTGCGCAGCACGCCCCGGCGCGAGCTGGCGCAGCTGGTCCGCTCTTCGGGGTATTTCCGGCAGAAGGCGCGCAGCCTGCACAACTTCGCCCGCTTTGTTGCCCGGCAGTACGGCGGCTCGCTCGCGCGCATGATGAAGCCGAAGGCGAGGCCGGTCGAGCCGGAAAATACAGGGCATCTTCGCCGGCAGCTGCTCGCGTTGAAAGGCATCGGCCCGGAGACGGCTGACGCCATCCTGCTCTACGCCGGCGGCCATCCGCTGTTCGTGGTGGATGCGTACGCGCGGCGCATCTTCGAGCGCCACGGATTATTCCCCGCCCGCACCAGTTACGACGATATCCGCAGCGCGGTGGAGCAGGCGCTGGCAGCGATGAAGCCGGCTGCGGCGCGCGACAAACGGATGGGCCACCGCCCCTCACGCATGAGCCGGGCGCGGCGCTCTCCGCTGGCGCGGAAGCTGGCCGAGTTTCACGGATTGCTGGTGCTGGCAGGCAAGCAGCACTGCTTCAAGAACAGGCCGGATTGCGCCCATTGTCCGCTGAAGAAATTTTTGCCGGAGGATTCGAGGTTACGGATGCAGCCAGGCGACTGAGAGCAGCGAGCCGTGGTCTTCTGCGCTCTGCTGCTGGCCGCTGATGGAGGCATACCACTCGCGCCACTGGCGCGGATCGTCGCCAAAGCGCTCGCCGCTGATGTCGCGCAGCGCGTCGAAGATCCAGGAGCGGGTCATGGCATCGAGGTGCGGGTCGCTCACAAAGCGCACCAGCTCGGGCAGAATGTGTCCGCGCTTTTGATTTATCATTTCGAGGGCCTCATCCGAGATAAAGACAAAGAACGAGACTAACGCCGGCCGCCCGCAGCGGCAAGTTACTTGAGTAATCCTCGGTATTCCCCGGCGACTTGCAGATTTTGCAGCGGTTGGCGGCCGGAGAACATCTAAGAGTCAGGCGAAATCAAGCTCTGTTATAATCGGGCTGTAAGCGATAGCAAGCAAGGAGATTGACTAATGTCTTCAACACCAATGACCGCGACCGAGACGCCGCAGGCGCGGCCGACAACGCCGGTTTCTCTCACTCCCGTCGCCATCGCCAAAGTGCGCGAGATCATGGCGCAGCAGAACCCCGTCCCCGCCGGATTGCGCATCGGCGTGGTGGGCGGCGGATGCTCCGGATTCTCTTATTCCATGTCGTTCGAGAACGCGGCCGGCGTGATGGACAAGAGCTTCAACTTCGATGGCCTCAAGGTCTTCGTGGACGCCACCTCCATCATGTACCTGAACGGCTGCATCGTGGATTACGTGGAGACGCTGGAGGGCGCAGGCTTCAAGTTCGATAATCCGAACGTGAAGAGCACCTGTGGCTGCGGCTCTTCCTTCAGCGTGTAACCGGTTTTTTGGGTCTTCTCATCAGCCCCGCATCGCGCGGGGCTTTTGATTTTGCGGCTAATTCTTTTCCGAGGGCGGCAAACCGTTCGCGGGGTTCTGCGGCGGCGGGTTGCCCGGATTGCCTGTTCCCAGGTTTCCGGCCGGCGTCATGCCCGGATTCTGCGGCGGCGGGCTGAGCTGCGGAAGCGGCACCTCAAAGCGCGGATCGTAGAAAAACTGCCAGTCGTTGTAGTGGTCTTTGCCGTTCAATACCTTCAGGGATTGCTTCTCGCTGGTGCTGGAGACGCCGACGATCGGTCCGCCGCCAAAGGTCGGTCCGGTGTCGCCGATGGGACTGAAAGGCGAACTCGCCGGCTGCGTGCCGATGGAAGGTGCACCGGAAGAGGAGCCCGAAGAGGATGAAGGGGATGGACCCGATGACGAACCCGAAGCGGTAGAAGATGAAGCCAGGTCCCCGCTCACGGGATTCGAAGAATCACCGGTAGACAAGGAAGTAACGAAATGGCTGGGCGTGTTCCCCGAAGAGCCTGCCGCCATCTGACTCGCGGGAGTCAGGCCAGCCTGTTGCGGTTGCATAGCGTTGGGCTGCAGGCTCTGTCCGAAGAACCCTGTGGGCGTGAACGTCACCTCGCCGACGTGAAGCATGTGCCATTTGCCATCGGCGCTCATGGGGTCTTTGTACTCGCGGCGCAGAAAACGCAGGCGGTTGGTATCGAGCAGGTCCTGGATGGTGTTGGGATAGTGGCCGAACTTGCGGTAGTAAAGCCGGATGGCGCGCGCATACTGCTGGCCGCGGTGGATCATCTCCTCCTCGCGGTCGCGCTGGATCTGCCGCGATGCAGCAGGCAGGCCCGCGGTCACCGTGAGGCTCATGAGAGCGATCAAAAACAGGACCACCATCAAGGCATAACCGCTCTGCTGGTCAAACGCCCGCGCTTTGCGGCGGCCGGGCTGCACAAGTCTATTCTGCGGCATAGACGAAAAGCCTGGCAACGGCCGCAGCTCACTGGTTCTGCGTAGGCGCATTCTGCGAAAGGGGGATGGTTTCAGTGTGGTTGAAGAGCAGATCGGTGACATCCACCGAATTGGCGGCGATGCGCCCGACCTTGTAACGGCGGTTCACAATCTCGCCTTCGGCGGCGATAAAAACGTCATCTCCCTGAGTGAGAAAGACCTTCTTGGGCTCACCGGTGCGGCTGGCAAAGCCGAAGAACTTGAGCGCAATCGGAGGAGGAGGCGGAGGAGGAGGAACGCTGTAGACCTTGGCCATCGGCGGCGCCAGCGGCGCCGGAATCTCCGCCTGCGGATTGAAGATGTTGCGGCCGTTGCCCTTGTACTCCATGCTTTCGCTCAAACGAAGCAGATCGAGGCGCAGAGATGGATCTTCGGAGCTGACGGGCGCGACCCGCGCAGGTGCGCGCGACGCCAGCGGCGCTGCTGCCAGGTCGGCCGGGGCCTGAGCGGAGGCATTGGCGGCGGGCGTGGCATCGCCGGTGAGGTCGCGGATGATCACAAAGACGGCCAGCAGCAGCAAGGCCGCCAGCGCGATCATCAGGTTGCGATTCTCAGCGCCTAATCTCATCGGCTTCAGATCCTGCGAAACGTCTCCAGCTTCAGGCGCAGGCGGACTGCGCCGCCCTGCTGCTGGTCAAGCACAATGCTGCTCAGGATAAAAAACATCTTATCGCGCTCGAGCGCGTTAATGAACTTGACGGTGTTGAGATAACCGCCTTCCAGACCGGCGTCGATCCGCACCAGATTCACGCCGTCTATCCCGGAGTCGCCTTCATCGTACTTTGCTCCAGCAAGATTGACGCCGTTCGAGGCAGCCAGCTTGCCCAGTTCGGCGGCGATGGCTGAATCCTTGGCCGGCAGCCGGTCGCGAAAGAAGTTGTCGAGGTCGCCGCGGGCATTCTTCAGTTTGGCGTCCATGCCCATGAGCGGCGCGGTCTCTGCGCGTTTCTGCTCCAGCTCGGCCTGGACCTTCTCCAGTTCCTGTTGCTGCGCCGCAGGGCGCGGCCGCAAGGGAGAGATCATGTAGATGACGAGGCAGGCGTCGAGCGCCAGCATCACCGCCAGAGCCGAGTACATGCGTGTCTGTACCTGCCGCAGGCTGGCCACTACATTCCTCCTTTGCCGGCGGGAGCTGCAGGAGCAGGCGCCTGGCCCTCGGGATAGTAAAGAGCGGTGATCTCAAAGGCGATGGTATCCTGCGGGTTCTGCGCGTTATTTTCCTTCTGCTCGGCGACCAGCTTGGCAGCTCGGAAGTGCGGGCTGGTCTCGAGCTTCTCCACCAAATCGAGCGCTTTCTCGCGCGAGTTGCCAGCAACGATCATGTGCATAGCGATCTGGTTCTGCTTGTTGAGCTCGGGATTGATGGAGACCACATGAACCTGATCGGGCATCACGCTTTCCAGGTCGCTGAAGACCTGGGTCCAGGAAAAGGCCTTCTGCACGATGAGTCCGTTCACGAAATGGGAGTGGTCACGCGTGCCGCGGTTCTCTGGCCGGTTCAGGATGGCCAGTGAGTCATCGCGCTCTTTCTGCAGCGCGGCCAAGCTGCGCCTGGCCTCATCGATCCTGGCGTTGAGCGCACGTGTGTTGCTGCGCTGATGAAGGGTGAGCCCGATGAGAAAGACCGTGAGCAAAAAGACCAAGGTCAGAGCTGTACCGGCGCGCAGGTAGAAGCTGCGCGCATCCTGGTAGGGATTGGAGGCGAGATTGATGTCGAAGCGCATTTACGCGAGCAATGCTCCAACTACACCGGCCAGTGGTCCGGAGTGATTCACTCCGCTCAGGCCCCCGCTCACGTGCCGAGCTGCGACCAGGTCCTCGATGGGGGCCCTGGTGTGCGAGCCGAGAACGGGCGCGAGCTCGCGCGCCGAACTTTGTCCGGCCACGAGCACTCGCTCCACATGAGAGCCAAACTGATCCTCAAAGAAGACCAGCGAGGGGTAAACCTCTTCGATCAGACGGGTGGGGCCAGCGGCGGAAGAGGCGAAGTCAAGGGTGCGGAAGAGGCGTAACTCGTGCTGATCCACGATGGCGACGGTCACCGTCTGTTCGGCGACCTTGAGCACTAGTGTCGGGCGCGCTGCATCCACTGTTCCCAGCGCTGCCAGCGTGCTGGGCAAAACCACGCCCGGCGCGTAACCCGCTCTCACAAAGACATCCTCATACTCGTGGATGATGGAGGCCAGCGCAACCGAGGCCACGACCTTCACGTTGGCTCCCGAGTTTCGGGCGTGAAAGGAGATCACGGCTTTTTCCACATCGAAAGGCAAGGATTTCTTGAGCCGGAAACGGATCATCCCCGCGGCTTCGCCACGCGACTCGGGCAAGGCGTCGAAGTCGAGAAGGACGATACGAACTGCAGCATCGGGCACGATGGCGATGACATCGCGCGAGCGACCGCCACCGACACCCGCCAGAGCGTCTGTAATCGCGGAGCTCACGGCGTTTGAGTCGGCAATGTTGGGGTTGACGAGCGAAGGAGCAACCGCGCCGGCCGGCAGCTGCCTGGCCGTGTGCACTTCGATATGGCTGCCGAGAGGCGCAACCCGCGCGGCCAGAACGCGATCAGGAAGAATCTCGCAGGCGAGGATGGGACCGGCCGCAGTCTTGGCGCGAGATGCCATACTTAACGCGAGGTCTCGATGAACGTGACCTTATTGATCTCCTTGAGCGTGGTGGTTCCCGCTTTGACTTTGAGAAGAGCCGATTCCCGCAGGAATTTCATGCCTTCATCATGCGCCGCTTTGCGAACCTCTGAACTGGGTTTTTTGGCCAGGATCATCTCACGCACATGGTCGCTCAGGTCGAGCAGTTCGTGAATGGCGGTGCGGCCGCGGAACCCGGTGCCCGCGCACTCGATGCATCCCTGCCCTTCATAGAACGGTATATGCGACCACTCTTGCGTATCTAAACCGCTGGCCTCAAGCACGTCTTTGGGATATTTCAGGGCCACTTTGCAGGAGTTGCAGATGATGCGCACCAGCCGCTGCGCCAGAATGCAGTTCAGCGCGGAGACGAAGTTGTAAGGGTCAACGCCCATGTTCACGAAGCGGCCGAGAACGTCCACCACGTTATTGGCGTGGACGGTGGTGAAGACCAGGTGCCCGGTGAGAGCCGATTGAATGGCGATCTGGGCAGTCTCCTGGTCGCGAATCTCGCCGACCATGATCTTGTCTGGGTCGTGGCGCAGGATGGAGCGGAGGCCGCGGGCAAAAGTGAGCCCCTTCTTCTCGTTCACCGGGATCTGGGTCACGCCTTTGATCTGATACTCGACCGGGTCCTCGATGGTGATGATCTTGTCTTCATCGGTCTTGATCTCATTCAGCGCGGCGTAGAGCGTGGTGGTCTTCCCGCTGCCGGTAGGGCCGGTGACCAGGACCATGCCGTAAGGCTCGGCGATGTACATGCGGAATTTACGCAGGTCTTCTTCGCTGAAACCCACCACATCGAGCGTGAGCTTGCGGAATTTCTCGCTCATCGACTCCTTGTCGAGGACGCGCAGCACCGCATCTTCGCCGTGGATGGAGGGCATGATGGAGACGCGGAAATCTATGGGTCGGCCGCTGTAACGGACGCGGAAACGGCCATCCTGCGGAACGCGGCGCTCGGCGATATCCAACTCGCTCATGACCTTGATGCGCGAGATCAGCGTGGTGTGGTGCTCTTTGGCGATGGGCTGCATGGCGGGCTGCAGAACACCATCAATGCGGTACTTGATGAGCACAGAGTCATCGCGAGTCTCGATGTGAATATCGCTGGCGCGCCGCTGCAGTGCGGTAAAGATCGTGGTATCGACCAGGCGGATGATCGGGCTCATATCGCCATCGGCGGTGAGGCGCTCGATGGAGATGTTTTCCTCACCTCCGCCCTCATCCTCGTTGATGACATCGAAGGTGAGGCCTTCGCCGGCCTCTTCCAACACGCGCTGCGATTGCTCGGTCTTCTTCAGGATGTCGTTGATCTGGGCCAGAGTGGCTACGCGGCAGCTGATCGGACGGCCGAGCAACAGACTGATCTCATCGATCATCATCAGGCGGCTGGGATCGTCGATGGCGATGGCCAGGCGACCGTCCGCAGTGTTCTCCAGCGGCACGAAGTTGTAGCGGAACATCAGCTCGACCGGCACCGAACGGAACAGGTCATGGTCCAGATGGAAATTGCGCAGCTCGACGAACTCGCTGCGGTAGCGGCGCGCCAGGTCGCGCGCGCGCGACTCTTCTTCCGCCGCGTTCGCCGGTCGGCCGCTGCCACCATCGACAAAGAGTGATTTGTTTTCCGGCATCGTTTGACTACCCGTGACTCACTGACCTATCGCCGCACCCAGATTGAAGATGGGTAAGTACAAGGATAGCAGGACAAAACCAACCACGATCCCCATCCCGATGAGAATCGCCGGCTCGATCAGCGACATGGCCTTGGCCAGCTCCGTCTGGACCTCTTCTTCAAAAAAATCAGCCACGGAGTTCAGCATGGCGCGCAGCGCGCCCGTCGATTCGCCCACTTCGATCATTCCTACAGCGGTCTCCGGGAATATTCCAGTCTCCTCCAGACTGCTGGCCAGCGACCGCCCTTCGCGTACGCGCTCCGTGGCCCGGCCCACCGCATTCGAGATGAGCTTGCTGCCCATGGATGTACCTGCGGTCTCAAGCGAGGGAACGAGAGGAATACCGCCCGCCAGCAAGGTGGAAAGGGTTCGCGAGAAGATCCCTACCTGATACTTGAGCCAGACATTGCCGAGCTGCGGCAAGCCGAGCAGGAGCCGATCGATACGCTCTGCACCCGCAGGCGTCTTGCGCCAACGGAGGAAGAAGAGCACGGCCAGAACCAGCCCAATGGCGACAAAAGGAGAGTATCGCTGGCCTGCCTCTCCCACTTCCAGGATGAAGACGGTGATGGGCGGCAGCTTGGCGTGCAGATCGGAGTAAAACTCGCCGAAGCGCGGCACCACATGCGTGATCAAGAAGGTAAGCATGATGGTCACCATCACCACCAGCACCGCGGGATAGACAAGCGAAGCCACCAGCTTCCGCCGCAAGGTGAGCGCGGCGCGCTGAAAACTGATGTAGCGGGTGAGCACCTCCTCCAGATTTCCGCTCTTTTCGCCGGCCAGGACGGTGGTGGTGTAGATACGGGGAAAATCCTTGTGAGCGGCGAAAGCTGCTGAGAGCGGGTCGCCGGACTGGACCCGCGTACGAATATCCTGCAAGACGGATTTGAAGTAGAAATTGCGCTGCTGCCGGTGCAACAGGTCCAACGTGGTCAGAATCGGCAGGCCGGCATGCAGCAAGGTATATAGCTGCTGATTGAATACCAGCGATTCCTCAAGGCTGATCCTGCGGCGGCGCGGCAGATGAAACGTGCCGCCGTGCAGCAGGCCGCGCGACCGAACCGATTGCACATACATCCCCTGCTGGGCCAAACGGTCACGGACCTCCTGCTCCGAGTGGCCGCTTTCCACCTGCTCCACCACCCGGCCGCGCTCATCCGCCAGCTTGATGACAAACTCGGCCATGTCTATGTTTGGATGCCGCTGGGTTCAGTCTACACTGCTTTTGGCAGCTCTTGACCCAATCAAGGTGTAACCTCTGCGCTATCAACAACTTGTACGCCGGGCGGCGGGATGAAGTGGAACAACGAGTCGGGCAGGCTGGTATTCATCTGCAGGTTGCGGAAGCGGAATCCGGTTTCGGAGCCATCTTGTTCAGTGATAAGAATCCGCACGATCTCGTTCGCCGGTGTGACCTCCAGCTCAACTTCGGCGATGCGCCCCGCCTGGATCTTGGGCTGGCCGCGCAAGACCACATCGCCGGTCGAGTCTTGCGGCCCGGAGACGATCCCCAGGTTGTGGAACTCCTTCTCCAGCTTTGTCTTGCCCAGCAGATAGCGAAGAGGAGAACGGAGGTCCTCCAGTTTACTGATCTCGCCTTTCTGCGCCTGCGAATCGCCTTCCACGTAGAAGAAGGCATATTTGCCATCGCTCACGAATAGCTTGTGCTGTGGAGTCAGATAGTTCCATCGCATTTTGCCAGGGCGCTTGAGTTCGAGAGTGCCGGTCTCATTGCGCTCGAGACCCGCGCTCTGGTAGCTCTCATCGAAGTCAGCGCGCAGCGTGGAAAGCTGGTTGTAGCGCTCATCGACCCGGTTGACGATCTCGCGCAGTCGATCAGAAGACACTGGCTGGACTTCTTGTCCCGGGACAACAGATGCAAGCATGGCAACGACGATGAGCGCCGCGCGACTGAATCTTGAGATCACGGGCGGCTGAAGTCGAAGTCGCTGGGCTGTTTGCCCGGCGGCAATCCTTTGTGGATGTAAGGCAACTGAAGGTAGTCGTGGATCTGGATGGAGCCATCCGGCAGCATCTCGTAGGGATCGCCCTTCGGATCCACCGGGATCCTGACAAGAATCCCAGCCTGGATGAGATCGGCAAAGCTTGAAGGAGCATGACCGGTGCGCTGGCGATAGAGTTGCACCGCCTGTTCAAGCTCCGTCACCTCTTCGTCCGCTCTGAGAGCGATGAGATGCTTGAGCGCATTGGTTTTGATTTGCGGATCTTTTGCGCTCTCATACAGAGCGCGCCACAGCATCTGCGAAGTTTCGTAGTCTCCACCGTGGGCGAGCGTGCGTGCCGCCATCACTTTAAGGAATGGATGGGCTCCGGGAAGCTCGGCGGCAGCGGCGAAGGCCTTGCCCGCCGCCGGATAATCCTTGAGTTCGACATAGTAGATGAATCCCAGATCCTGGTAGAGGCGCCACTCCTGCGGATTGTTCTGGATGCCGCGGTCGAGCAGCGCAACCGCTTCATGCGGCGAGCCGGCACCTGCCGGCGGAGGCTGAGTAAGAAAGATGGAACCGAACTCGTAGGCCGGGATCAGTTGCGGATCGAGCCGTGTGGTGATGTCGAGCAGAGGATAAAGCAATTCATAGTTCAGCGAATTGGCCAGGTGTTTTGAGCCGAAATACTGGACGGCACGTGTCCAGTAGATATCCGCAACCAGCCCCTCAAATCCCAGGCTCAAGCGCTTGATGATGGTTGGCGAGGGCAGATACAGCACTTCTTCCAGCGTTGCCCGCGGACGAAGCCGGTCAAGCTCATGCACTGAGATCACCGAGCCGGAGAAACACACCAGCAGCAGGAGCGCAAAAGTCACGGTGCCGCGAGAGTCGCTCACTTCAGGTTCCTGCGCTCAAAGATAAGCACGCTGCCGCAAAGCACGGCTGCAGTGTAGAGCAGCGCATAGACCGTGTTCTGCATGGCCAGGGCCAAACTCACCGGCTGATCATGAGCCACGGATGTGATCACGTTGAGAGAGGCAAAATTGGGGACAATGTAGGCAGCGGCAGTGAGCAGCCAGCGCATGGGGCCGTGTGCGATGACTGCGAAGTTGCGAAGGTCCTCGGCGAAGGTGCCGATCACGAACATGCCAAAAGAGAGGATGGCGGAGAGAATCGGGGTCGAGAACGAGGAAAATAACAGTGCAAGCGAAACCATGATCACGAACTCAAGAATGATGAAGTAAATAGCGGTCAAAGGAATCAAGTCAGTCTTGCCCAGCCCATGTGAGACGTAGAGCAGCGCAGCGTAGAACCCAACGGTCATAAAGAGAGTGTTCACGACCAGCGTCTGCACCAGTCCGCTGAACTTGCCGATGATGAATTCCCAGCGCCGCACAGGCCGCGCCAGCACCGTGTAAAGCGTTTTCTTCTCGATCTCTTTGGATACGAGCCCGATACCGATAAAGATGGCGATCAGGACACCAAACACCGAAATAGAAGTCAGGCTCAGGTTAATCACCACTATGCGCTCAATGCCAATCGAGATCTGCCCGAAGAGGACGGCTGAGCCGACCAGCAGCAAGACAAATAGGATCAGGTTATAGAGGACACGGTCGCGAATCGCCTCTCGGAAAGTATTCGATGCGATGGCGGCGATGCGCGTGATCATCTGGAGACCTCGATGGCAGAGTGAGGGCTCACGCCAACTGTCTCGAGAAAATAGTCTTCGAGCGTCGTCCGCACCGGATTCACAGAAAGAATCTTGCATTGACTGCCACGAATCCTCTCCAACGCGGCCTCAAGCTGGCTGGCGGGCAGTGTGGCGCGAACGGTGTCGCCGACAATGCGGCACTTGCCGCCAAGATGCTTAATAGCCTCGGCTGCGTGCAAGCCATGCCAGACGATCTCCGTCTCATCTGCAGCTTTGCCACGATGGACCAGTTCCGCGACCACTCCTACGCCACGCAACTCGCCGTTGTGAATGACAGCAACGCGGTCACAGAGCGATTCCGCGTCGGAGAGAATGTGGGTGGAAAAGAAGACAGTCTTGCCTTCATCCTGCAATCCGTGTATCAGGTCGCGGACCTCGCGGCGCCCCATTGGGTCCAGGCCGGACGTCGGCTCGTCCAGAAAGATCATCTTCGGGTCGTGCAGAATGGCCTGCGCAATGCCCACACGCTGCAGCATGCCTTTGGAAAACTTGCGCAGCTGCAATCTGGCCGCGTCTTTCAGGCCGACCCGCTCCAGCATCGTGGACGCTCTTCGCCGCTGCTCGCGCGCCGGCACTCCGGAAAGCGAGCCGTAGTATTCGAGCAGCTCCTGGGCAGTCAGGTAATCGTAGAAATAAGGCTGCTCCGGCAGGAAACCTATCTGCGCCTTTACCATCGGTTCGCGCCAGTCCATCCCCAGGATCCGGGCCGAGCCGGATGTGGGATAGATCAAACCCATCAGCAGCTTCAGGGTGGTTGTTTTTCCTGCCCCGTTCGGTCCGAGGAAGCCGAATACTTCGTTATCTTCGACTGTGAGGTGAAGGGGTTTCAGCGCTTCTCTCTCGCGCTTTCGCCAGAAGCCGACGGTGTAATTCTTTTGCAGGCCAAGAATCTCAAGCGCAGGCATGGCAGGGCGAGCCAATTATAACAAGCGCGATTTGGCCGGTCGGGGCTTGAATGGCGTTTTCTCTTAAGACGGACACGGCTTTTGGGCCGCGAGCACCAAAGTGCCACCGCGTCGTAAGAGTGTCCCAACCGCTACAAGCGGCAGAGCTAAAGCGGAAAAGAAGAATCCGGCCAGCATAGTAAGGACTCTGGAACCACGCCGCTCGGCGGAGCAGCCACGCAGCTCATCAAAAAACTCGTTGGGCCGGGGCAGCAACCGGTTCAGCGCGCTCTGGCTCCATCCCAGCAGGTCGTACTCGAACTCCTGATGCCAGGAGTGCACTTCGCGCAAACCGGCTTCGCGCACCATCCGGCGCAGCGAATTGCCGGTGAAATGAAAGACATGGCGTGGCACGTCCAAGTGCAGCCATGCGTCTCGAAAAATCTGCGCTTGCAAGCCGCCAGCGTCCGGAACGGCAACCAGCAAGAAGCCGCCGGGCTGCAGTAATTTGCTGGCGTGGCTGATGGTTTCGACAGGATCAGGCATGTGCTCCAGGCTGTGCCACAACGTGATGCAGTCAAATGGACCCTGTTCTTGCACTTGAGCCAGTGAGCCCCGAACATCCAGTGCTTGCGCACGCGCGGCCTCAGGTTTGAATTCTGTCCCCGCGACTATCCATCCGTTCTTTCGGGCCAGCAGAAGAAATGTTCCCTCCCCACAGCCGATGTCAAGCAGCTTTCCGATATTCGCTTTGCCTGCTGTCTTTTTCACCCAGCGCATTCGACGTTGCACACAATACTGAGCGGTAAAACCGTGCCGGCCGCCGTGATAGGCCGCAGAGTAGTACTTGCCCAAATCAGCAGGTATTGGGAGAGTTTGACTCAAACCGCAAGAAAGACATCCCATCACAGAAAAGACGTCTCCACTATCGGTGTCACGGGCCTTGGGGATACGGACCTCAAGGTGCGCTCCGCAGAGACGGCAGGTGGCGGGATTGTCGCGCGGTGTGGCGGTGGAAGCCATCCGCTGGTCAGGCCTTCACTTCTTCGTAATAGTCTTCGAGGAGACGGTTGCCGTGCGGGCTGAACAGCGCAAACCGGCCAACGTGCATCTTCTGCATCCGGTACTGAAGTGACGTCCATACCACACCCAACCCGTATTTCACGCTGCGCGCGAAGCTGATGGATGACGCTTCCGCGAAGTATTTCGTCGGGCACGAGATCTCGCCGATGCGGAAACCAAAATAGATGATCTGCGCCAGCATCTCGTTGTCAAAGACGAAGTCATCGGTATTTTCCTCCAGCGGGAGGGCCTCCAGGACGCTGCGCGAAAATGCGCGGTAGCCGGTATGGTATTCAGAGAGTTTCTGCCGCAGCAGGATATTCTGAAACGCCGTCAGAAAGCGGTTGGCGATGTACTTATACAGCGGCATGCCGCCAGCGCGGGCACTCTTGCCCAGAATGCGTGAGCCCAGAACCACGTCGTATTCTCCGTACGCGATCATGCCAGCCATGGGCACGATCAGCTTGGGCGAATACTGGTAGTCAGGATGCACCATGATCACGATATCGGCGCCTCGCCGCAGCGCCTCGCGATAACAGGTTTTCTGGTTGCGGCCATAGCCAAAGTTGCTCTTGTGCTGAAAGGTCGTGAGGCCAAGTTCGCGCGCCAGAAAGACCGTCTCGTCTGAGCTGCCATCATCCACAAGCAGCACCTCATCCACGATCCCCAGCGGAATCTCGCTGTGAGTCTGCCGCAGCGTCTTGGCTGCGTTGTAGGCAGGCATCACGATGATGATTCTCTTTCCGTTGAGCAAGACTCTCCTCGTTAGCGGCTGGCGACATTATAAGAAAGATACTGAGAAGGCGGGAGAAAAGGCCCGGAGGAGCTGGCTGCAAGAGACTAGTTTGCCAAAGGTGACATGGCATTCGTGCAAGCACTGCCATCGACCGCTGTAGCGAAGGTTGATGCAGAAACGCGCACGACCGCATCCTCAATGGCACAGAAGGAGCGGTTTCCGGTCGAAGCCGAGCCGGGCTTGCCGCCTTCGTTGTAGCTCGTGATCATCGCCGGACCGGTACCCGTCATCGTATAGGTGTAGCCGCCCTTAAGGCCGGTGGAAAGCTGCCCATCGATCAGGCAGGCAGTGTTGGAAGCCGGGACACATGCCACGGTAGGTCCGCCACCACCGTTTCCCAATGTGGCCAGAGACGTGGCATACCCAATGGTGGGATAGGCTGCCTGGTATTCAATCTCAGCCGTGGTCAGGGTGCGCACCGTGTGGGCTGCTCCAGCTTCATTAGCCGTGATCCGTGCGCGCAGCAAATTCGGGATCGCGATGGCGGCGATGATCAGGATGATGGCCACCACAATCAGCAATTCAATCAGCGAAAATCCTTTGGACCTAGACGCCCCTCGTCCGTACGTCATAGTCTCCTGCTCCTCGTGCTCCGTTCTTGACTCCAGGGAGCAAACTGAGTCGCCAACACATTACTCTCGAGTCCCCATAAGAGCTACAAGTATTTGCTGCCAACTGCTACCAAACACGGTTCGTCCAGTCAGTCATGTTTTCCGCCGGTGATGCCGGCAGCAGCAAGTAGCTGCGTATCGTCATATTGACTACTGCAGGCTATGTGCCAGAGATTTGAGTTCTGGGGCGGGATTACCACAATGCCAGTAAACTTTGATTTATCAGTCACTTATGAGCCAGCACTATGTCGCAGATCAGGTATGATTGCCGGCTCCTAGAGATTATGACTTAGGTAACGCCAGAGTTTGTCAGGCAGAAGTGACATTTCTTGTCACTCCTGCCGACCAAAATTGATCAAGAAGAACAGTAGAAATGGACTCTAATTGCCCAATGGAGTCATCGTGTTCACGCAGGCTGTGCCAGCTACGGCAGTGGCAAACGTGCTCGCCGAAACGCGCACAACCGCGTCCTCGATGGCGCAGAACGAACGGTTGCCGGTCGAAGCGGAGGCCGGCTTGCCGCCTTCCTGGAACTGCGTGGTGGCGCCGTTGACTGCGGTGGTTGCTGCTGCGCTGTAGATGTATCCGCCCTTGTTGCCAGTGGCCAGAACGTCATCAATCAGGCAGGCTGTGGCTGAGGTCGGGGTGCAGGCGCCAGGGCCCTTACCGCCGTTGCCCAGGTTGCCGATCGCCGGGGCATAGCCCGTGGTCGGATACGCAGCCTGGTACTGGATCTCAGCTGTGGTCATAGTACGGGTCGCTCCGGCGGCCGATGACTCGTTCGCCGAAATGCGGGCCCGCAGCAGGTTGGG
>Ga0187777_10001230_pt1 | contig 16727 bp, 15 predicted proteins | sample 1015_Q2_SP5_10_M_FD_132416 | JGI IMG/M metagenome (GOLD analysis project Ga0187777, IMG submission 132416) | Tropical peat soil microbial communities from peatlands in Department of Meta, Colombia - 1015_Q2_SP5_10_MG | ecosystem: Environmental > Terrestrial > Soil > Wetlands > Peat | place... | reverse complement strand
TCGCACCTTGCGTGGCTTGCAACGCGAGGTTGTTGGCCTCGACATGCGGCCATCCCCGTTCACCGAGTGCGTGGGATCGATCTGCAATCGCGCCTTCGTGAAAGAGAGCCTGCGCGGGGTGCATGCGGTAGTGCATGCCGCATCGCTACACAAGCCGCACCTTGGAACTCGTTCGGCTCAGGACTTCGTCGATACGAACGTCAACGGGACGCTGGTACTGCTCGAGGAGTCCGTGGCGGCGGGCGTCGACTGCGTTATCTACACGAGCACCACGAGCGCCTTCGGCGCAGCACTCACGCCCGATGCAGGTCAACCAGCCGTCTGGGCAAACGAGAATCTGGCGCCGAAGCCGAAGAATATCTACGGCGTCACGAAACTCATGGCCGAAAGTCTCGGTGAGCTTTTTCATCATCGCCATGGTCTGCCCGTCATCGTATTGCGCACCTCGCGATTCTTCCCCGAGACGGACGACGACGCCGCGGTGGGCAATGTCTACGAACTTCCAAACGTGCAGGCCAACGAGCTGCTGTACCGCAGGGTGGACCTCGAGGATGTCGTCAGTGCGCACCTCCTCGCGCTTGAACGTGCCAGGAACATCGGCTTCGCGCGCTACGTCATTTCGGCGACGACGCCATTTGCGCCGAAAGATCTCGCGCAATTGCGCTCGGATGCAGCGGCCGTCGTGCGTCGGCTGTTTCCGGAATCTGAAGCGCTGTTCGCGGCGCGCCGCTGGCGGCTCTTTCGCAAGATCGACCGCGTGTACGACAATCAGCTCGCCCGCCGCGAGCTCGGTTGGCAACCAAACTACGATTTCGCCCATGTGCTGCGCTGCCTGAGAATGGGCCGGAACTTTCGCAGCCCGCTCTCGCTCGAGGTCGGCAGCAAGGGCTACCACGAGCGGATCTTCGCAGACGATCCTTATCCGGTCTCTTAGCCATCGCACCGGTCGGGGGATCGCTTGACGGTACCTGCCGCCCGCGTAACACTGTCAAGGTAAGCTTGACAAGTGGAGTCCAGCCATGGTTCTCGGCCGAAGGCGTCGCAGGCTGCGCTGTACCTTTTGTGGCAAGAGAGACGAGCAGGTATCGCGGCTCATCGCCGGCGCGCGCGGATACATCTGCGATGCGTGTGTTGGCGTCTGCAACAAAATCCTGGAAGCGACACCGTCTTCGTTTTCGGGCTGGCAGGTGATGAGCGATAAGGAGCTCTTGGATCATCTCGGGTCGTGTCTGGCAACCGTCGAGGCCACGCGGCAGGTACTGCAGATGCAAATCGACACGCTGCGCGGGCGCGGCGTCAGCTGGGACCTTATTGGCAAGTCATTGGGCGTATCGCGACAAGCCGCATGGGAGCGCTTCTCGTAGTCACCGCGTGCGCGAGTTCAGGCGCATTTCAAGGCATCGCCGCGTCGCTCAGGAAGACATTCCAGTCGGTGGTCGGCGGCTTTGCGGGAATCTGAAAAAAGAGGTCACTGACCCAGCCGCGGTGATAGGTCGCGTGATTGACGATATGCATGAGGATTTGCGCACGTGTCATGCTGCCCTTCTTTCCGGACACGAGCCGAAACGTGACGATCTCTTGCAGGCTCGAGGCTGACTGCCCCGCAGCCCAGGCGATCAGCCACTCGTTCGCTTTCTGCTGAGCGAGCCAGAGCGCAGGGAGCTCCGGATGCAAAACGAGGTTGCGCGCGCTGAACCCATGCGGCCGGCCCTCAAGATTCGCCTGCCATATGAGATCGACCACGTAAGTGTGATTGAGGGTGCCGATGATGCTCTTGAAATGCGTCGGACGCTCGCGGGTGACTTCGCCCGGTGGGAGAGAGGCAACCGCATCAAACGTGAGCTGATCCGCCCACGCCTTGTATCTTGCGAGCAGGTTGGCGGTTTCCTTGTCGAACATGGACGTGAGTGCGCTGTGTACCGCTCGGGGGCCCAGAGCTTTGCGCAGAGACTACCTCCTGCGACGCCCAGCGCGCAGCACCCCGTACGGGGGAGCGCAGAGTCAATCGGCGGGCGCGGATCGGTTAGAATTTCGCACCACGAGCGGCATCTGCACTTTTTGAGCCGGAGGACTCTCCTGCCATGAGCCTCACCCTGACTTCATCCGCGTTCACGCAAAACGGCGCGATCCCGAAGCACTACACCTGCGAAGGGGCGGATCTGTCACCGCCGCTGCAATGGTCGGGTGCCCCCCGAGGCACCAAGAGCTTCGCACTCATCGTGGACGACCCGGATGCGCCAGACCCGCGCGCGCCGAAGATGACCTGGGTGCACTGGGTGGTCCACAACCTCCCGGCGTCCGCGCAGTCTTTGCCGGAAGATGCCGCGCGCCGGGGCATGCCCGAGGGAGCGGTGCAGGGACTTAATGACTGGAAGCGCACGGGCTACGGTGGTCCATGCCCGCCGATCGGCCGTCACCGCTACTTTCACAAACTCTACGCGCTCGACTCGGTGCTTACTGGGCTGGCAAAACCGACCAAAACTGAATTGCTCAACGCACTGAAGCCACACGTGCTCGCCGAGGCGGAGCTTGTCGGGACGTATCAGAAGGGCGCCTGAGAACCATATTGCCGCGAGCGCCGCGGCGATGATCGTGATGCTGATTGCGTCGGTAAGTGCCGCCGCGACCAACGTGCCCTTTACGAACGAGCACGCGTCGCAGCACCCACCGGCGAGCGTCGCCGAGTGGGCGAGGGGGGCGCGGCTTTTCGCCGACCTCGGCAACTACCACCGCACCGTGACCACCTCATCCCCGCTTGCGCAGCAGTACTTCGATCAGGGCATGCGACTTCTGTGGGCGTTCAACCACGACGAGGCGACGCGCTCCTTTGCCAAGGCCACGGAGCTCGACCCGGGCTGCGCCGCTTGTTACTGGGGCGTCGCGCTCACCGTCGGCCCGAACTACAACGTGCTCAAGATCGAGGCAGTGCGCGCGCAGCTGGCCTGGGATGCGCTGCAGGAGGCGAAGCAGCGCGCGGCGAACGCCTCCGCCGTCGAGCAGGCGCTGATCACAGCGCTCGCCACGCGCTATCCCGCCCCCGATCCGCCGGCGCCTAGCGACATCGAGCGCATCCTGAACGCTTACGCGAGCGCGATGCTCGAGGTGGCCGGTCGATTCCCCGACGATCTCGACGTGCAGACGCTTTGCGCTGAGGCACAGATGACCGTTCATGCCTGGAAACTCTGGACCGCGGATGGACAGCCGGTGGCGGGGACACTCGATATCGAGGCGCGCCTCGAATCGGTCTTGCGGCGTGCGCCTGATCACCCGGGCGCCAATCACTACTACATCCACGTCATGGAGGCCTCACCGCACCCGCAAAAGGCGCTCGCCTCGGCCGAGCGGCTCAAGGGACTCATGCCCGCGGCCGGGCATCTCGAGCACATGCCGGCCCACATCTTCCAGCGCGTCGGGCGTTACGAAGCGGCCGCCGAGGCCAACCGCCGTGGAGTGGTTGCGGATCACGCCTACTTTGCCGCAACGGAAGCGCCCGATTTCTACGTCATGTATCTCGGCCATAACTACGACTTCCTCGCGTACGCGGCGGCGATGGAGGGCCGCAAGGCCGAGACTCTGAACGCGGTGCAGGAGGGAGTTGGCGTCATGCCGCTGCCGATGCTGCTCGCGATGGGCAGCACGGGCTGGACACTGAGCGCGCAGTACGCCGCGCTCGTGCGGTTCGGACTTTGGGACGAGCTGATCGCGCTCGGGCCGCCGGATACCCGTGCGCGTGGACTCACGGCCGGCTATCTCTATGGACGTGGCGTAGCGCTCGCCGCGCGCGGGCGGCTTGCCGAAGCACAAAGCACGCTCGAGGAACTCAAGCGTTTCGCGGACGCCGAGAATGCCGCCGCGGACAAAGACGATACCCTCGTCGGAGTTCTCGCGGTCGCTGTGCCAATCGTAGCCGCGCGCATTGCCGCCTCGAGCAACGAGGGCCTGCAGGCGATCACACTCCTCGAGCAGGCGGTCGCCGCAGAAGACCGGCTCCCTTATAACGAGCCCGCCGAGTGGTTTTTTCCCGCGCGTCACCTTCTTGGTGCGCAGCTGCTTATCGAGGGTCAGGCAGCGCAGGCGGAGCGGGTATACCGCGAGGATCTGCGGCGCAACCCCGAGAACGGCTGGGCGCTCTACGGTCTTGAAGCTGCGCTGCGTGCCGAGGGCCGCGCGCGCGAAGCGGCGCGGGTCGCGCAGTCGTTTGAGGTGGCCTGGAAACACGCGGACATCGAGCTGCCGGCGTCCGCATTCTGGTTCGCAGGCCCGGACACCGCGAGCTGCGAATGCGAGCACCATCCGCCGGCCGCCCCGCCGCGGCGTGCCGAACCTATTCGTGAGCCACCGAGCGCTCGTGTTGACTGAAGGCTCTCAGGGCATAAACTGCGCGGGCCCTGACTCTTAGCGAGATGACGATGAGTGCCCGGCCCGCAGCGATTGCGCGTCCTGCCCGCGAGGGCGCGGCGCCCACCCCCGAGGTGGACTGGCGCCGCGTCGCGACGTTGCTTCACGCCTCACGCGCCCTCGATGAGATCGAGGAAACGCGCCTCGTGCCCGAGCGCAAGGTGCTCTACCAGTTCTCGGCACGCGGTCACGATCTGGCGCAGATCCTCCTTGGACTGCGCCTCACCGATGCCCACGATGGCCTCGGCGTGTATTACCGCTCCCGACCTTTGATGCTCGCGCTCGGGGTCAGCTTTGAGGATGCCGCCGCCGGGCCGCTCATGCGCGCTGATTCCTTCAGCGGCGGGCGCGACATCGGCGTGGTTTTCAATCGTCCCTCGCGCGGCGGGGCGACCGTGCTCCCCTCCTGCGGCGGGGTCGGTACGCAATACACGCCCACCGCCGGCTGGGCGCAAGCGATCCGCTATCGGCACGAGGTGCTCGCCGACCCCAGTTACGCGCAGAGCATCGCGGTAGTGCTTGGCGGCGATGCATCGACCGCGACGAACGGCTTCTGGTCGGCACTCAACATCGCGACCACGCTCAAGTTACCGATGCTCTTTTATATAGAGGACAATGCGTTCGGGATCTCCGTGCCGTCGGCGTTGCAGACCCCGGGCGGCAACATTGCCGCCAACCTGCGCTCTTTCAGCGGACTCTCGATCCTCGAGGGCGACGGGAGCGCGCCGCACTCGGCAGCGGAGCTGACTGCGAGCGCGGTGGCGCGCGTGCGCCGCGAGCGCTCGCCGCTGCTCCTGCGCCTCACGGTGCCGCGACTCTCGGGCCATTCCGGACAGGACACACAGGCGTACAAGTCTGCGGACACGCTGCGCGAGGAGCGCGGACGCGATCCGCTCGTCCAACTACATGAGTTCCTGGTTCCCGCGCTCATGCCCGAAGCCGAGTGGCTCCGCCTCGCGGACGAGGCCCGGCGCGAGGTCGCTGAGGCGATCGAGCGCGCCATTGCCCGCGCCGCACCCGATGCGCGCACGCTCACACGTTACGTCCGTTCAGAGGCGGGTCCTGGTGGAGAACTTCAGCGACAGGGGGGGCTTCGGCCCGAGGGTTACGCATTTGCGCCCTCGAGCGTCGTCGCACATCCTGAGCCGACTCGTATCAACATGCTCACGGCGATTCGTCGCACCCTCGATGTCGAACTTGGAAACAATCCGCGCATGCTGATATTCGGCGAGGATGTGGGACCGAAGGGCGGGGTGCACGCCGCAACGCTTGGGCTTCAGGCGAAGTACGGCGGGAGCCGCGTGTTCGATACGAGTCTCTCCGAAGAAGGGATCATCGGGCGCGCGGTCGGCATGGCGCTCGCGGGTCTGCTCCCGGTCCCGGAAATCCAGTTTCGCAAGTACGCGGATCCGGCGGCCGAACAACTGAACGACTGCGGCACGCTGCGCTGGCGCACTCACAATCACTTTGCGGCACCCATGGTGGTGCGTATGCCGGGCGGATTCTTCAAAACCGGCGATCCCTGGCACAGCCAGACGAACGAAATCACCTGGGTGCACGGCGTCGGCTGGCAGTTCGCGGTGCCCTCTAACGCGGAGGATGCGGTCGGGCTTCTGCGGCAGGCGCTGCGCGGCAACGACCCGGTGGTTTTCTTTGAGCACCGCGCCATGCTCGACGCCGCTTGGGCGCGACGCCCGTATCCGGGGGACGACTTCGTGGTGCCCTTTGGCGCGGCACGCACGCTGCGCAGGGGGAGCGAACTCACCCTCGTCAGCTGGGGCGCAATGGTCGAGCGTTGCGAGCAGGCGGCGATCGAATCGCAGATCGACGTTGAACTCCTCGACCTGCGCACGCTCTCTCCCTGGGACCAGAAGGCGGTGCGCGCATCGGTCGAGAAGACCCACCGTTGCCTCATCGTCCATGAGGACAACCTGACCGCGGGTTTTGGCGCCGAGATTGCCGCCACGCTGGCGCAGCAGAGCTTCTACAGCCTCGACGCCCCGATCGAGCGGCTCGCGATGCCCGACATCCCAAGTCCCCACAGTCCGGTGCTGCTGGAAGCCGCGGTACCAAGTGTCGCCCGCATCACGCAGGCGATTCGCGAGCTCGCGGGTCTCTGAGCCCAACATGAGCAGCGGTGTTGAGATCCGCGCGCCGGTGGACGAACAAGCCGAAGGCACCCGTTCGCAGATCCTTCGCTGGCTCAAGCGGCCGGGCGAACGCGTCGCGGAGAACGAGCCGCTCGTCGAGCTCGAAACCGACAAGGTGACGGTCGAAGTGCCCTCTCCGGGATCAGGTGTGCTTGCCGAAATCCTAAAGCACGAACAGGACGAGGTGAGTCCCGGTGAGCTGCTCGGGCGCATCAATGTGCAGACGACGGGCGCCGAGCCCAGGGGTAATACGCCCGCGCCCGAAACTCCCGCGCGTGGCGCCGCGACGGCAAGTCGGACGGCTGCGACGACAGTCGTTCAAGCCGAGTCGGTTACGGCCGAGGCGCATGCCGCCGGGCAGTTGAGTCCTGCGGTGCGGCGGCTTCTCGCGGAGCGCGGCCTCGCTGCGCACAGCGTGCGCGGCACGGGTCGGGGCGGGCGAATTACGGTCGAGGATGTCCTCCAGGCCGGCGCCCCTGCTGCCGGCAACGAGAGCGCAGTGGCTACAAGCGGGCAGCGACCCACCGCGGAAATGTCCGCCGAGCCAGCGATCCGCAGCCATCGCGTGCCGCACACGGCGGTGCGCCGGAGAATTGCCGAGCACATGGTGCAAAGTCTCTCGAGTGCACCGCACGTGACGACGGTGTTTGAGGCAGATCTCACCGAGGTGCTCAAGGATCGCAATCGCCGCCGCGAGGAGTTTGCGCAGCGCGGCGTGCCACTCACGTTGACCGCTTACTTTGTCCAGGCGTCAGTGAGCGCTATCCGTGCCGTGCCCGAGGCCAACAGCCGCTGGACCGATACGGCGCTCGAGCTCTACGACTCGATCCACATCGGCATTGCGACGGCGGTCGAAGGCATCGGACTCGTCGTGCCGGTCCTCAAGGATGCGGATGCCCGCGATCTCTTCGATACGGCGCGCGCGCTCGATGATCTCGTCGCCCGCGCACGTGCCGGGAAGCTCACGCCGGCGGACGTGCGTGGCGGAACCTTCACGATCTCAAACCACGGTGTCAGCGGGAGCTTGCTCGCTGCCCCGATCATCATTAACCAGCCCCAGTCGGCGATCCTCGGCGTTGGTAAGCTCGAGAAGCGGCCGGTGATCGTGGAGGATGGTGATGAGCAGAAGATCGTCGTGCGGCCACGCTGCTATGTGACGCTCACGCTCGACCATCGGGTCATGGACGGGCACCAGGCCAATCGTTTCCTTGAGACGTTCGTAGGCGCGCTCGCGAACTGGCCAACCACGGCCGGGTCTTGAGCTGCCGTGCCGGGGCAGCAGCGCAGCAGGCAGCTTGAGCCGATCGAGCGGGCGAGTTGCGACGAGCTGCGCGCGCTGCAGCTCGAGCGCCTCAAGTGGTCGGTGCGTCACGCCTACGAGAACTCAGCTCCGTATCGCGCCAAGTGCGAAGCGGTAGGCGTCCACCCGGATGATCTCGAGGCACTCGAAGATCTGCAGCGCTTTCCGTTCACGCTGAAGGACGACCTGCGCGCGAGCTATCCCTTCGGGATGTTCGCGGTGCCTCGCGAGCAGGTGGTGCGCATCCACGCCTCGAGTGGCACGACCGGCAAGCCGACGATCGTCGGCTATACGCGTCGCGACATCGACATCTGGGCGCACCTTGTCGCACGCTCGATTCGAGCGGCGGGCGGGCGTCCCGGGGACATCGTGCACGTCGCCTACGGTTACGGACTCTTCACCGGGGGCCTTGGGGCGCACTACGGTGCGGAGTGCCTCGGCTGCACGGTCGTCCCGCTCTCGGGCGGCCAGACCCAGAAGCAGGTGCAGCTCATCTGTGACCTTAAGCCTCATATCATTATGGTGACGCCGTCCTACATGTTGGTGATCGCAGATGAGTTTGAGCGGCAGGGTCTCGACCCCGGGGCCACCTCACTGCGCGCCGGCCTTTTTGGCGCCGAGCCCTGGACGGGGGCGATGCGCGGGGAGATCGAATCGCGCATGGGGCTCGATGCGCTCGATATCTACGGACTCTCCGAAGTGATGGGCCCAGGCGTCGCGAGCGAATGCCTCGAGACCAAGGACGGAGCGGTCATCTGGGAGGATCATTTCTATCCTGAGATCATCGATCCGGTTTCCGGGGAGACCTTGCCGGAGCGCGCGCACGGCGAGCTCGTGTTCACGACACTCACTAAGGAAGCACTGCCGCTCATCCGCTATCGGACGCGTGACCTGACATCTCTCCTCCCACCGACGGCGCGCTCAATGCGCCGTCTCGCGCGCATCAGCGGTCGCTCAGACGATATGCTGATCGTGCGCGGCGTGAATCTCTTTCCGAGTCAGATCGAGGAGCTCCTGCGCGAACTCCCGATGCTGACTCTCTACTATCAACTCGAGCTCACGCGCAGCGCGCATCTTGACGAGCTCGCGGTCAAAGTCGAGTGCCGCGAAGCAATCGTCCGTGACCATGTCGCGCGCGCCACCGCGGCAAGCTTGCTCGAGCGCAGCATCAAAGCCCGGATCGGCATTTCCACTCTTGTCGCGGTCTGCGATCCCGGCACGATCGACCGCTCTTCCGGCAAAGCACAGCGGGTCATCGACAAGCGCGATAAGCGCTAGCCGCTAGCGGGTAACCGAAAACGGGCTGGTGCGTTTAACCATGCACCGGCCAAGACTGCCTGTTCCGGCGCGAACTGTGACGTGATCTGCATTTGCAGGGGGGAGGGGGGCGTAGTCTGCCGCACGCGCAGGAGGAGGAGGTTCGCGATGTTGACATTGTCGGCCAAGCGCCTGTTCACCATTCGTTCATCTTCACGCCTGGTATTGCTCGCTGCAGCGGCAGTGCTCGGAGGCTGCGTGGTGGAGGTACCGGCACAGCGCGTCTACGAGGCTCCGCCGCCATCCGAACCCGCGGCACCCGCAGAGGTTGCTGCGGTACAAACACCTGAACCGCCGCCGCCGCTTCCAGAGTTTCAGCAGCCGCCGTGTCCCGTGGAGGGATATATGTGGACCCCAGGCTATTGGGCATGGGGGCCGGGCGGTTATTACTGGGTCCCCGGAACCTGGGTCGAGCCCCCGCACGTCGGACTTCTCTGGACGCCCGGTTATTGGGCGTTCGCGAGCGGCGTGTACGTTTTCCACGCCGGCTATTGGGGCACACACGTCGGCTTCTACGGCGGCGTGAACTATGGTTATGGTTATGTGGGCACGGGTTACGCGGGCGGTCGCTGGGTCGGCAACGCTTTCGCCTACAACCAAGCGGTCACGAACGTCAACGTGGTCAACGTGCATAACGTGTACCACGAAACCGTGATCAACAACGTCACGGTCAACAACGTGACCGTCAATCGCGTGAGCTACAACGGCGGAGCCGGCGGCATCCAGGCCACGCCTAACGTGCACGAGCGGCAGTGGGCGCAGGAGGCGCACGTGATGCCAACTGCGGTTCAGCAACAACATATCGAACAGGCGTCCCGCAATCCGGGCATGTTCGCGACCGCGAACGGTGGGCGCCCGCCGATCGCCGCCACTCCGCAGGCCGCGAACTTCACGGGTCCTGGCGTCGTGCACGCCAAGGGTGCCGTGCCGCCGACCTTGTACAGCGCAGGCCGCGCGGGCTACACCGGCACCATGCCCGAGAACGCTCCGCACACTAAGACTCCGGCGCCGCCGCCGCCGGTTGCTCAGCAGCAGACGCAGGCGAAAGCGTTTAACGCGAACGCCAATCCGCAGGCACAGCACGGCGCGCAACCTCAAGCGCAGTACAACGCTAAACCGCAGTCGCAGAACAACGGCAAGCCGCAATCGCAGAATAACGGCAAGCCTCAGGCGCAGAACAAGGAGCATGGCTCCGCGAGCGGTGATAAAGACAAGCACCCCGAGCAGCAGCAGCACTAGCGGCTGATACCCGGCCTCTGAAAGCACGCCCGCGGCACGCGGGCGTGGCGCCGCATTCCCCCGGGCGGACAAGGCATCCGCTACCTGCTAGGCTTGCCGAACGCGCAAGCTCTAAAGCAGCGCGATTCTCCGCATGTACACCCAGGCTCTCGACACCCACGGCAAGGATCCGGTCGCTACGGATGGCGGCGCGGCGGCCGCGCGCTTTCAGGCGCGGATCGACGCCGAGGAGAAGATCGAACCCAAGGACTGGATGCCCGACGCCTACCGGCAGACGCTCATCCGGCAGATCTCCCAGCACGCGCACTCGGAGATCGTCGGCATGCTTCCCGAGGGCAACTGGATCACGCGCGCGCCGACGCTCAGGCGCAAGGTCGTGCTGATCGCCAAGGTGCAGGATGAGGGCGGTCACGGCATGTATCTCTACAGCGCCGCCGAAACGCTCGGTATTGCGCGCGAGGAAATGGTCTCACAGCTGCTCTCGGGCGCCGCCAAGTACTCGAGCATCTTCAATTACCCGACGCTCACCTGGGCGGACGTCGGCGCGATCGGCTGGCTGGTGGACGGCGCGGCGATCATGAACCAGATCCCGATCTGTCGCTGTTCCTATGGCCCGTACGCGCGCGCCATGGTCCGCATCTGCAAAGAGGAGAGCTTTCATCAGCGGCAGGGGTTCGAGATCATGCTGACACTCGCCCGCGGAAGCGATGCACAGCGCGCCATGGCGCAGGATGCGCTCAATCGCTGGTGGTGGCCGTCGATCATGATGTTCGGCCCGAGTGATGCCGACTCGAAGCACACCGCACAGTCGATGCGTTGGAAAATCAAGCGTTTTAGCAACGACGAGCTACGGCAGAAATTCATCGACATCACCGTGCCGCAGGCGCACTTTCTCGGGCTCGCGATTCCCGACAAGGACCTGCGCTGGAACGAAACCACACAGCACTACGAGATCGGTGCGATCGACTGGAACGAGTTCAATGCGGTGGTGAAGGGCAACGGTCCCTGCAACCGCGAGCGGCTCGAGGCACGGCGCGCAGCGCACGACTCGGGCCGCTGGGTGCGCGAGGCCGCCGCTGCGTACGCGGACAAAGAGCGCGCCCGCGCATCGCGCGCCGCCTAGGTGCGACCATCTGAAGGGGCGCAAGCCCAAGCGAGGTAACCGTGAGCGACGACTGGCCGCTGTATGAGGTGTTCATTCGCTCCCGCTCGGGACTCGAGCACAAACATGTCGGGAGCCTGCATGCGGTCGATGCGCGCATGGCGATCGAGCACGCGCGCGATGTCTACACGCGGCGGCTCGAGGGGGTGAGCATCTGGGTGGTGCCATCGAAAGAGATCATCGCCTCCGATCCAGGCGATGCCGAGGCGCTGTTTGAGCCGGCGCGCGACAAGGTCTACCGGCATCCGACGTTTTACACGATCCCCGAGGAGGTCAAGAACCTGTGAGCGCGGTGGCCCGCGACGAGATTGCGCCACCTGAGGACGCGCACTTTCGCTACGTGCTGCGTCTCGCCGACACAGCTCTCGTGCTCGGCCAGCGCCTCGGGGAGTGGGTCGGTCACGCGCCGGCGCTCGAGGAGGATCTCGGGCTCGCGAACCTCGCGCTCGATCTCCTCGGCGAAGCGCGCCTGCTTCTGACGTATGCAAGCGAGCTCGAGGGCCGCGCACGTGATGAAGATGCACTCGCGTTTCTGCGTGAGGCCGAGGAGTTCGCGAATCTCGCGCTCGCCGAGCAACCGAATGGTGATTTTGCGCATACCATCGTGCGTCAGTGGCTCATCGACTGCTGGCAGCTCGAGATCTATCAAGCGCTGCTCAATTCCCAGGATGCGCGCCTCGCGGCGATCGCCGCCAAGGCGCTTAAGGAAACGCGCTACCACTACCGCTTCAGCAGCGGCTGGCTCGTACGGCTCGGGGATGGCACCGCGGAAAGCCATGGGCGCATGCAGCGGGCGCTCGATGATCTTTGGTGTTTTACCGCGGAGTTCTTCGCGCCCGACGAAGTCGATGAGCGCATGAGCGCTGCCGGCATTGCACCGCCGCTCACGCGCCTCGCGGCGCCCTGGTCGGCCCGTGTTGAAGAGGATCTGCGCCTGGCGACGCTCAAGCGCCCGCCTGTGCAGCCCTATCCCTGGCACGGGAAACGCGGCGTGCACACCGAGCACCTCTCACACATGCTCGCCGAGATGCAGCACCTGCAGCGCACGTACCCCGGCGGCCGGTGGTAGGCTGAGACGATGGCGATCGCGATCGAACGCTCGGACGCTCGGGAGCGCGAACAGTTTGTCTGGGAGCTGCTGAATGCGGTTCCCGACCCCGAAATCCCCGTGCTCACCATCGTGGATCTCGGGATTGTCCGGCACGTACGGCACGAGGCCGATGGCCGTCTGCACATCGGCCTCACGCCGACCTACTCGGGTTGCCCAGCGACGGAAATGATCCGCACCGCGGTGCGCTCGAGCCTCGATGCACACGGGGCTCAGGATGTGATCCTCGATGAGGTGCTCTCCCCGCCCTGGACGAGCGCGTGGCTCAGCGCCGCGGGCCGCGAAAAGCTCCGCGCGTTCGGCATCGCCCCTCCGGAGGAGGAAGTCACGAATCCCCGCCAACTGCTGCACAGTGCGCGCCCGGCGTGTCCGCGCTGCGGATCGAGCGCGACCGAGCGCGTGAGCGAGTTCGGCTCGACGCCTTGCAAGGCGCACTACCGCTGCACGGCTTGTCGCGAGCCTTTCGACTACTTCAAGTGCCTCTGAGATGCTCAGGTTTCACGCGCTCAAGGTGTTAGAAATCACCCCCGACGCCGAGGACGCGGTTGCGATTGCGCTCGAGGTGCCGCCCGACCTGCGCGAGACTTATCGAGGTCGCGCCGGGCAACACGTCGTCGTGCGGCACGGGATCGACTGCCAGGAAACCCGCCGCACATACTCCCTCGTCAATGCCCCGGACGAGTGGCCGTTACGCATCGTGCCGCGCGTACATGCCGAGGGACGCATGTCGCGCTATCTCGCGGAACGATTGCGGGTGGGAGACAGTCTCGAGGTTCTGCCGCCAAATGGTAGCTTCACCGCGAGGGAGCCGCTCGCGGAGCACGCGACCTATGTGGCGTTCGCGGCGGGCTGTGGCATCACCCCGGTGCTCTCCATCATGCGCGCGCTCCTTTCCGGTAGCGGAAGTCGCATTATTCTTTTCTATGGCAACAGCGGCGCCAACCGCACGATGTGTCTCGAGGAATTGCTGGCCCTCAAGGATCGATACCTCGAGCGGCTCGCGTTGCACTTCGTGATGAGCCGCGAGCCGCAGGAAGTGGAACTCTATAACGGCCGTCTCGATGGCGCGCGCGTGCGGCAGTTTGCAGGGGCTCTCTTTGAGCCGACTCGAGTGCGGGAGTATTTCGTCTGCGGCCCGGGCGACATGATTGAGCAGGTGAGTTCGAGCCTGCGGGATCTTGGCGTCGACGGCGCGCGCGTGCATGCGGAGCATTTCACGCTCGCCACCGCGGAGTCGCCTGCCGCGCGGCTGCCCGAGCGCCTCGAGCGCGAGCCAGCGCCGCGCAAAGCGCAAGTTGGCGCGGCGGGGATGGCCGAGGTCACGATCCTCATGGACGGCCGACGCCGCTCCTTCAGCATGAAGATCGATGATGAGACCGTGCTCGACGCCGCGGAGCGCGCCGGGATCGAGCTACCGTTCTCGTGCCGGGCGGGCGTGTGCTCGACGTGTCGCACCAAGGTGATCTCGGGCGAGGTGGCGATGATCCAGAACTATGCGCTCGAGGAGTGGGAACTCGAGCAGGGGTACGTGCTCGCATGTCAGTCGCGGGTCAAAAGCCCCTCACTCGAACTCGACTACGACGTGAAGTAAAGAGTGGGCGCGGAGTATGCCAATGAGCTACCAAAACATTCTTTTTGAGATCACGGGAGGTATCGCCCGTCTGACTCTGAATCGACCCGAGCGCCTCAATAGTCTCAACACCGAGATGCACGCCGAACTGCGCGCTGCGCTCTCGAGCCTCCAGGGGTCGGGCGCGCGCGTGCTCGTGATCACCGGGGCGGGGCGGGGCTTTTGTGCGGGCCAGGATCTTGGCGACCGCGCGGTGGCGCCGGGGGGCGCGGCGCCCGATCTCGCCGACTCCATCGAGAAGAACTACAAGCCCCTCGTGCTTGCGATCCGCCGCCTGCCGCTCCCGGTCATCGCGGCGGTGAATGGCGTCGCGGCCGGTGCCGGCGCCAACATCGCCCTCGCCTGTGACCTTGTGATCGCGGCCCGCTCTGCCGTCTTCGTGCAGGCGTTCGCGAAGCTCGGCTTGGTGCCCGACTCGGGCGGCACCTGGTTCCTGCCGCGCCTCGTCGGCACGGCGCGTGCGCTCGGGCTCGCGCTTCTTGGCGACAAGCTTTCGGCGGAGAACGCGGTGGCCTGGGGACTCATCTGGCGTTGCGTCGAGGACAGCGAGCTCGCGGGGGTCGTGGCGGGAATGGCCGAGCAACTCGCCGCGGCGCCGACGCGCGGACTCGCGCGCACCAAGCAGGCCATCTACGAGGGCTGGAGCCGCGCGCTCGCCGAACAGCTCGATATCGAGCGCGACTATCAGGGCGAGCTCGGCCGATCGGCGGACTATGCCGAGGGTGTGGCAGCGTTCGCCGCGAAGCGCACACCGCGATTCACTGGGCGATGAAGCATGCGTGATGGTGACAAGGCGGCGGCCGCGCAAGAGCGCGCCGAGCGCGCGGCGCGCGCCCTTTTCGAGCGCGATCGGGCCTCGCAGGCGCTCGGCATGCGCCTCAGCGGCATCCGCCCCGGCTGGGCGCGGGTCGCCCTCACGGTGCGCGCTGACATGGTGAACGGCCACGCCGTCGCCCATGGGGGCATCGTCTTCACGCTCGCAGACAGTGCGTTCGCGTTCGCCTGCAATTCGCACAACGAGGCGAACGTCGCCGCGGCCGCCGCGATCGACTTTCTGGCTCCGGCGCGCGAGGGCGACGAACTCGTCGCCGAGGCGAGCGAGCTCTGGCGCAGCAAGCGCCAGGGAATCTACGAAATCACGGTCACGAACCAGCGCGGGGAGCGCATCGCGCTCTTTCGCGGACGCTGCTCGCGTATCGAGGGGCAGGTCGCGAGTGGAGAGTAAGAAGTATGCAACTTGAAAGCTTTGTGGCCGGCAAGTGGCGCACGGGCGCGGGAAATGGCGTCGCGCTTCGGGATGCGACCACGGGGGAGGTCATCGCCAATGCGACTGCGGACGGGCTCGATGGGCGCGCCATGCTCGAGTACGCGCGCACCGTGGGCGGACCGCGCTTGCGTCGGCTCACCTTCCACGAGCGCGCCGCGCTTCTTAAGGCGCTCGCGAAGCTACTCACAGACCGCAAGGACGAGTTCTATCAGCTCTCCTACGCCACAGGAGCTACCAAGGGCGACTCCTGGATCGACATCGATGGCGGCATCAGCACGCTCTTCGTCTACTCGAGCAAAGGCATGCGCGAACTGCCCGATGCACGCGTGTACGTCGATGGCGCGACGGAGGGGCTTTCGAAGACCGGAACCTTCCTCGGACAACACATCTGCGTGCCACTCGAGGGGGCCGCGCTACACATCAACGCCTTCAACTTCCCGGTATGGGGCATGCTCGAGAAGCTTGCCCCGGCGCTCCTCGCCGGCATGCCGGCGATCGTGAAGCCCGCGACCCAAACCTCGTATCTAACCGAGCGGGTGTTCAGGCGGATCATCGAGTCCGGAATCCTCCCGGAAGGCTCGGTGCAGCTCATCTGCGGCGGGGTCGGCGATCTCTTCGAGCACCTCACCTGCCAGGACGTCGTGTCATTCACCGGTTCCGCCGCCACGGCGCTCAAGCTCCGCCAGCATTCGGCCGTCGTCGCAAACTCGGTGCGCTTTACGGCGGAGACCGATTCGCTCAACTCCTCGATCCTAGGCCCCGACGCTCTTGCCGGGACGCCGGAGCTCGAGCTCTTCGTGCGCGAGGTGGTGCGGGAGATGACTGTGAAAGCCGGGCAGAAATGCACGGCGATCCGCAAGGCGCTCGTGCCCGCGGCGAGCGTCAGCGACGTGCTCGACGCCCTGCGGAGTGCGCTCGGCAAGGTCGTAGTGGGCGATCCCAGGCTCGAAAAAGTGCGCATGGGACCTGTCGCCTCACTTGCGCAGCGCCGCGAAGTGGTGGAGCAACTCGCTAAGCTCAAGCGCGAAGCCGAAGTGGTGTACGGGGAGGGCGCCCCTCCGAAGCCCGAGGGCGCCGATGCCGACCGAGGCGCGTTCATGGCGCCGACGCTTCTTTACTGCCGCAACGCGGGCAACGCGCGCGCGATTCACACGGT
>Ga0187777_10001227_pt1 | contig 16751 bp, 11 predicted proteins | sample 1015_Q2_SP5_10_M_FD_132416 | JGI IMG/M metagenome (GOLD analysis project Ga0187777, IMG submission 132416) | Tropical peat soil microbial communities from peatlands in Department of Meta, Colombia - 1015_Q2_SP5_10_MG | ecosystem: Environmental > Terrestrial > Soil > Wetlands > Peat | place... | reverse complement strand
TGCGGCTGAGGTCGTCAATCCGAAGCGCAACCTGCCCTTGGCGCTCGCTTTGGGGACGGGCATTGTCATCACGCTCTATGTCTCGGCTAATTTCATTTACCTGATGGTCTTGCCTCTCCACGGGGATCCCAACGGTGCCACCGTATTCTCGCGCGGCATACAGTACGCCACCGCCGATCGCGTCGGCACGGCAGTGATGTACCAGATGTTCGGCAGCCTGGGCGCAAGCCTGATGGCCATTGCCATCCTGCTTTCGACTTTTGGGTGCAACAACGGACTCATCCTTTCCGGAGCGCGGGTGTACTATGCTATGGCTAGAGACGGCCTCTTTTTCCGTTCGGTCGGCAAACTGCATCCCCGCTTCAAGACGCCGGCTGTCTCGCTCATCGTGCAGATGATATGGACTTGCGTCCTGTGCATCTCAGGCAGCTATATCCAGCTGCTGAACTATGTGATCTTCGCGGTTCTGGTCTTCTACATCCTGACCATCATTGGCCTGTTTGTGCTGCGGGTGAAGCGTCCCGATGCTGAACGTCCGTACAGGGCAGTTGGATATCCGGTTCTGCCTGCGATCTATATCGTGATGGCTCTCTACATAGATATAGTATTGTTGCTGTACCAACCTCAGTACACTTGGCCGGGATTGATTATTGTGCTCTTGGGCATTCCGGTGTATTTTACGTGGTCGCGAAAAAGTCCCGCTTCAGCAAGTGCATGATTCGTTAGCTCTCAATTCTCATACAAGGAGAGAAACCAGAATGGCCAACCTGCTGGCTACCAAGCCGTTGAACCTGTTGATAGCCGAAGCAAGCGAAGAAGGCGAACACAGTCTAAAACGTGCCTTGGGTCCCATTAATCTCATCACGCTGGGGATTGGGGCCATCATCGGGGCCGGCATCTTCGTTCTCACCGGCTCGGCGGCGGCGCAGTACGCAGGCCCGGCCATCGTGCTCTCCTATGTGCTGGCAGGGATCGGGTGCACTTTTGCCGGCTTGTGCTATGCCGAGTTTGCCTCTCTGATTCCGATTGCCGGCTCCGCCTATACCTATGGCTACGCGACCCTGGGCGAGATTTTTGCCTGGATCATCGGCTGGGACCTGGTCCTGGAATACGCCTTTGGAGCTGCCACGGTGGCTTCTGGATGGAGTGCTACTCTGGTGGCATTCCTGCAGGACTATGGGATCCAGTTGCCGCCACAGATTTGCGACGTGCCAGGAACGGTGTGGGTGCAGTATCCACAGCAGGGCGGTTACTGGCAGCCGCTTGGTACCGTGCAGCCGCTCTTGACGGCCGCGAACATTGACTGGCACACACTGCCTCATGTGACTACCACCTTCAACCTGCTTGCATTCATCGGTATCGCCATCGTGACCACGATCCTGGTCATCGGCATCAAGGAGTCGGCAAACTTCAACACCACTGTCGTCTTCATCAAATTGGTGGCTGTGCTCATCTTCATCGGCGTAGCCGCTGGCTACGTGCTGCATCATCAGTCTCAGACGATACAGAACTGGACTCCCTTCATCCCCGCCAACGGTGGCCGGTTCGGTGACCACGGCTGGTCAGGGATTCTGCGGGCCGCAGGGGTCGTGTTCTTTGCCTACATCGGCTTCGACTGTGTTTCCACCGCGGCTCAAGAGGCCAAGAATCCGCAGAAGGATATGCCGATCGGCATCATGGGCTCACTTTTTATCTGCACCGTTCTCTACATCCTGGTCTCAGGCCTTCTGACCGGTGTCGTTCATTACAGCCGTCTGAATGTCGGCGCTCCGGTCTCTCTCGCCATTCGCGAGACTGGTGTTGCCTGGGGGAGCCGCATGGTGAATGCCGGGGCGCTTGCGGGGCTGAGTACCGTGATGCTGGTCATGATGCTGGGTCAGGCACGGGTTGCTTATTCCATGTCGCACGACGGCCTTTTGTGGAAGTGGGCTAGCGACGTCCACCCGCGCTTTCGTACGCCTTGGAAGACGCAGATCATCGTCGGCGTCTTCGTCGCCATCATGGGAGGATTCATTCCGATTGGCGATCTCGGCCAACTGGTCAGCATCGGTACGCTTCTGGCCTTCGTCATCGTCTGCGCCGGAGTCTGGGTTTTGCGCCGTCGCCGGCCCGACCTGCCACGTCCCTTTAGGACTCCCTGGGTGCCCTTTGTGCCCATCATGGGTATGGCAGTCTCTCTGGCAATGATGCTGGGGCTTAATCTTCTAACCTGGGTACGGCTGGTGGTTTGGCTGCTGATCGGTATGATCATCTATTTCACCTACAGCCGGAAGCACAGCAAGGTTCAGCTGGAGCAGTCGAAGTAGAACCGAGACTGCGAGTTTGCGGACCCTCCGTGCGCAGAGCTCTCTGTTTTACAATTCAACTTCATGCTTATCGTCTCTGCCGCCGAGATGCGCGAAATCGATCGCATCACTTCGTCGCGTTATCGCGTTCCCTCGCTCACGCTCATGGAAAATGCAGGCACTGCGGTTGCGGACTATGTTCTGCAGCAGTATCCGTATTTCCTGACCATAGGAGTCGTCTGCGGAAAAGGCAACAACGGCGGAGATGGCTTGGTTGCGGCGCGCAGACTGCAAGCGGCAGGGAAGCAGGTTTCGATCCTCCTGCTGGCAGATCCCAGGGAATTGAAGGGCGACCCGGCGGCGATGTACACCCGTCTCGCAAAGGTACAACTGCAGGCCGTGATCGCACGCAAGAAATCAGATTTGAAACGTGCTCTGGCCAGGCAGGTCTATCAATCCGACCTTCTAGTCGATGCACTGCTAGGGACCGGTTTTCAGCCACCGCTTAAGGATCTCTATGCAGAAGCTATCAGGCTCCTCTGGAAGTCAGAGCGTCCGGTAGTGGCTGTGGACATCCCCTCAGGCCTTGTGGCGGATGAAGTGTCACCCAAGACAGCGATTCACGCTTCTGCTGTGGCGACGGTGTCCTTCACTGCCGCCAAACCAGCGCTTGCCATGTCCTCGGAGATTTCCGCAGGCGCGGTGGTGATAGCGCAGATCGGCTCTCCGCGAGAGGCCATTACTTCAAAGCTGAAACTAAGCGTTACCACGGCAGAAGAAGCAGCCTGGACTCTTCGGCCTCGCATCCCGAATTCCAACAAGGGCAGCTACGGTCACGTGCTTGTGATCGGTGGCTCACGAGGAAAAGCGGGCGCCGCCGCGATGGCAGGATTAGCTGCCTTGCGCGCCGGAGCGGGACTTGTCACCGTTGCCGTTCCAGCCTCGGCGCTTTCGACCGTGGCGGCGTCTGCCCCTGAGTTGATGACCGAACCGCTGGAGGAAACGCCACTTGGCACCATCTCGCTCAAAGCGATTGAGCAGGGAACGCTCGAACGCATTCTGCTGGGAAAGACGGTCATCGCGCTCGGCCCCGGTATTTCCCAGCATCCAGAAACCGCTGATTTCATCCGCGTGCTTCTGAGCAACTGCCGCCTGCCGCTCGTGCTCGATGCCGACGGCCTCAACGCCTTTCGCGGCATCGCCTCGAAATTGGACGGACGCCTTCTGCCCCAACTGGTTCTGACCCCGCATCCCGGTGAGATGGCACGCCTGCTGGGCTGCACGGTAGAAGAGGTTCAAAGTGATCGGCTCGCCGCTGCTCGGCGCTTCGCTCAGGAGCACGGGAGTATCCTCGTTCTGAAAGGCCACAAGACTTTGACCGCGATTCCTGATGGCCGTGTCTGGGTCAACTTTACTGGCGGCCCGGCCATGGCGAAAGGAGGTTCCGGCGATGTTCTCACTGGAATCATTGCCGCCATGTTGGCGCAGTCTCATGCGCAAGAGGGTGCAGGTCTCGACATTGCACTGGGCGGGGAACAGAAGCACGCACGCGCCCTGGCGCACAGACGGCGCGGAGAAAAACTCAGCGGAAGCGAAGCACAATGGCTCGCGCGCTGGATGAAAAAACTCGGCCTGGTCGCTCAGGAGTTTGAGTCACTCAGGCGAGTGCTCCCGGTTGCTTCCGGCGTCTACCTGCACGGACTAGCGGGCGACCTTGCTGCCGCCGCGTTGGATGAGAGCTGCGTGCTAGCAACAGACATCATTCGCCATCTGCCGCAAGCGTTTCGGACCGCGCGAGAGAGCGCCGGAGATCACTTCGTGCGCATCGCTTGATATGTTTTCGGTGAAGGAATTTCTGACTCATTCAGCGGAAGAAACCACAATCTTGGGTCGGGATTTGGCCGCTTTGCTGACACCGCCAAAGCTCGTATTGCTGCAAGGCGACCTCGGTTCTGGCAAGACGACATTGGTTAAAGGAATAGTTGAATATTTAGGTGGAGCTAAAAGACAGGAAGTGACTAGCCCGACATTCAATCTGATTCATGAGTTCCATTCCCCCGCAGCTGAAATCTACCATATCGACCTCTATCGCATAGATACTCCGCGACAGCTCGAGACGCTGGGCATCGATGACCTCACCAGCCTGCGCAGCCTCATCCTGATCGAGTGGGGAGAAAAGTTCGAGCGTTTTCATCGCAATCGCGACGTCGAGATCGTGTTCGAACGCACAGGTGAGAATGCTCGGCGCATCAGGGTCACCGGACTCTAGCCCGAAACCGTCATTTCCGGTCAGAACCCCATGATGTTATATCCACAATCAACGTAGATCGTCTCGCCTGTGATTCCGCTGGCGGCGTCTGAAGCCAGAAAGACCGCCGCTTCCCCCACCTCATTCACGTCCACATTGCGCTTCAACGGAGCGCGCTCGGCATGTGACTTGAGCATGTCGCCCAGCCCTGAAATACCACGTGCGGCCAGGGTCTTGATCGGCCCAGCCGAGATTGCGTTAACCCGGATCTTTTGCTTTCCCAGGTCGCTGGCCAGATACCGCACTGTCGCCTCCAGCGCCGCTTTGGCCACTCCCATCACGTTGTAATGCGGCACGACCTTCTCTGCGCCGTAATAAGAGAGCGTGATGATGCTGCCGCCGCTTTCCGCTGTCATTAGCGGCACCGCAGCCCGGCTCACCGCGATCAGGGAATAGACGCTCACATCATGCGCAATGCGGAAACCCTCGCGTGTGGTCTGCACAAAGTCATTTCTTAACTCGTCGGCCGGCGCAAATGCCACGCTATGCACCAATCCGTGCAGAGTTCGATATCGTTGCTTCAACACTGCGAACAGACTATCGATCTCCTGGTCGCTTGAGACATCGCAGCGAAACGCTTCTGCACCCGGTAATGCTGTGATCAGATCTTTGGCTTCGGCTTCGAGCCGTTCATTCTGATAGGTGATGGCCAGCTTCGCTCCAGCAGCCTGCAGGCGCTGCGCGATGGACCACGCGATGCTTCGCTTATTCGCCACCCCAAAGATGACGACGTTTCGTCCTTCCATGCTCAGTGACATCTTTTCTCCGTCGTGAAACAGGTAAGCATAACAAATGTGGGCGGGATAAGAAGTCGAGTCTATTCTGCCGCGGCTTCTGCGATCAGCGGTTCACTGTTGGCAGCACCGGGCCATATCGCTGTGCCGCAGGCTACAGCATAAGTAAGCGCGATCATCGCAAACGCCAGAGTCAGGCTCACACGGTGGGCCGTCGCCGCCACCAGCACGCTCAGGCAGAGCTGCAGCAGCGTGCCGGCAAAATAGAAGGTGTTTTGCACGCGCCCCATGAAGTGCTTGGGTACAAGCTCCATGAACTCGCTTGAGATCGCCGTGCCTGCCACGCCGCGCGCAGAGCCCATCACCGCGTAAAGCAGCACGGCAATCAGAAGTGCTTGCGAATAGGGAAGCGCGACCAGCGCCATCGCCAGCAACCCTAGTGAAACACCCGCCGTCTTTCGCGCCTTCAGCCAGCGGATCATCGCCGGCGAGTAAAGCACGCTGAGAAACGCACCCATGCCCCACCCGCCATTCAGCCAGCCGTATCCTACCGCCCCGCCGTGCAGGATTCTGTCGCTCAGCGGTGCCGTCACGGCGCCTTGCGTGAGCATGGCTCCGATGAATAACGCCCAGCTGGTGCCCAGCATCATGATGTGCGGGCGGGTCTTCACATATCCGATTCCCTCATGCATTTCGTGCCAGAACTTTCTCCATGCCCCCGAGGGAGCGCTTTTGCTCGCGACCGCAACGGTCGTTCGCCCGCGGCGGACAAAGAAGTAGCAGAGGAATGAGGTCACATAGGTTGCGAAATCAATAATTAAAATCCAGCCCAACCCCAGCTGGTTGTAAAGAAAGCCGACCAGCGCGCCTGCCATCAGCCAGCCACCTTGCACCGCCGCAAGGATCAGCGTGTTCGCCGCTACAAAGTCCGAGCCCGGGGCCATCTCCTGCACCAGTGCTGAAATGGTTGGCCAGAAGAGCCAGAAACCCGCCGCCACCAGGGTGCTCATCAGATACAAATGCCAGAGCTCGACGTTGCCTCTCAGCGCCAGGATCGCAACCATCAGGATGACCGCTCCTCTGGCAAAATCCAGCAATAGCAGCAGGTGCCGCCGGTCTTCGCGGTCGATTACTACGCCGGAGAAGGGAAGCAGCAGCAGTGCCGGTATAGTCTGCAGCACCAGCAGCTTGCCCAGCGACATCTCCGAATGCGTGACTTGCAGCAGGTGCCACACTACTGCGGCCGCATTCATCCCGCTGCCCAGCATCGAAACCACATTGGCCAGAAAGATAAGCCGCATGGGTCGGTGTCGTAGAATTTGCCGCATAGATTCACTGTAGAGGAATTCCTGTGTTCACGCCATGAAATAGAAATCGCGTGTACTCGTTATACTGAACAATCCACGTGCTTCCTTTCATTCACATCGGGAGATTCGCCCTTCCGACCTTCGGTCTGTTGGTCGCGATCGCCGCCATATCGGCGTATTTCGTCCTTCGCGCCGATTTGCGTCGCCGCAAACTGCCGGATATCAGCGATTCCATCATCCTGGTAACGATATTGGCGGGGATTCTCGGCGCCAAGGCCTACCACTGGATTCAGTTCCCCGCTGAATTTCAGGCGATGATCCATGCGCCTTCGGTTGGCCAGGCATTGGAGGCCTTTCAGGCAGGCATCGCGTGGGCCGGCGGATTCATTGCCGGCATCCTCGCTCTCTTCTTGCTGGCCCGCCACTTCAGGATTCCCGTCGCCACGATGTTCGACGCAGCCAGCCCGGCCGCCGCATTGGGTTATGCCATTGGCCGAATTGGCTGCTTCATTTCAGGCGATGGAGACTACGGAATCCCGACTTCGCTACCCTGGGGAATGAGTTTTCCCAACGGCCTCGTGCCCACCACCCAGCGCGTTCATCCCACGCCGATATACGAGTTCATCGCTGGTGTCGCGATTTTCTGGTACCTATGGAAGCTCGGCGCGCGCTCTCTGCTCAAGCCTCGCCCCCCCGGCGAAGTCATTGCTGAATACCTCGTCTGGACCGGCCTCGCACGCTTCCTGGTCGAGTTCATTCGCATAAACCCGCGAACCATTTTTGGCGTGCTGAGTAACGCACAGTTCGTCGCAGCGCTTTCGGCGGTCGCAGGCATAGGGATTCTCGTCTTCATCAGGCGCCGCTTCAAGCGTGACAGCCAAGAGCGCCGTATCGTTCGCCATTACTCAGAACATGGCGACGTCATGCAGCCGGAGTACTCGCAGGCCAGCCCGGAGTGCCCCGGTCCCCAGCGATGGAAGATGTTCGATTCCATGACGGCAGAGGTCGAAGTGCTCGAGTTTCTTAAGACGCTCGTCACTACGCTCAAGCCCAGGCTCATCGTTGAAACTGGGACCTTTATGGGGATAAGCACGCTGTGGATGGCTGAGGGCCTCGAGAAGAACGGCTCCGGCAAGATCATCACCTGCGAAACCGATCCCGTGGTTTTCTCCAAGGCAAAGGAGAAGATAAAGGCTTCTGGGCTCGCGAAATGGATCGATGCTCGCAACCAGTCAAGCCTCGAAACGCAAGTTGATGGCTCGATCGATCTGTTCTTTAGTGATTCCGCCATCGAGCTCCGCGAGCAGGAAGTGCGCCGTTTTTTGCCGCAGATAAGCGACAACGGCGTCATTCTCATGCATGATGCAAGTTCGCATCTCAAGACGGTTCGGGAGGCCGCTCTCCGCCTTGAAAAAGAAGGCCTGATCTCGGTCGTGCTGCTGCCCACGCCCCGCGGCCTCGTAATGGCGCAGAAAGCCAGCCACCACTAACGGCTTTTCCACAAATCCAGGTCAGCATGACATTCGTAACCCTTACGGATGGGTTTGTCGCTCTTCAGAATCGCGTCCGGCGTCTCGCCGAGACCCTCAGCGCCCCCTGAGCGCATTGTCGCTGGACGCGATAGAATGAATTTTTCTCAACCGGAGAAAGTGTTGGCGGCGACTCAACGAAAAGTGGTTTGCAAGGCCGCGCTCGTGAATCTGGATGACGCCGCTTCTTCTCTGCTGCGCGACTGCTTCAAACAGTTTCGTATCGAGGCTCTGGACGTCACCGCCTCCGATAGCCAGTGGGTCTCAGAACGTAAGTACGACGCTTGTGTTCTCCGTCTCGAGCCCGGCTGTGAGACGGTCCTTGAAGCCATGCGCAGCTCGCCCTTGAATCGCCACATGGTGATCTACGGCGTCTCGCTCCCCGGCCAGCACCTGCGCCAGGTTTCAAAGTTTGGCATCAATGTGATGCTCAATCACCCTCTCGAGCGCCAGGCTGTCCTCAAGATCGTTCGCGCCACTCATTTGCTCGTCTTGCACGAGTTCAGGCGGTATGTCCGCTTGCCCGTGATCGCCGAGGTGCAGATTGAGATGGAGCACTCCCGCTATCCGGCGACAAGCGTCGAGATAAGCGGCGGCGGCATGTCGATGCAAACCCGCCATTCTTTCAAAATCAGCCAGGTCGTGGAACTTTCGTTTTCGCTTCCCAACTCTCAACCTCTTGGCTGTGCTGCTACGGTCTCATGGATTGATGAGCACGAGTCCATGATCGGCGTCCGCTTCGACGCCGCTGACGAACGCCGCTCCCATATCAAGCAGTGGATCGAGGAATATCTGGAGATTTGAGTGCCCGCTCCGCTCAGCGAGTTGCGTATCTGCGACTTGCCGATTACATTGGCCTGCTATGTTCTCGGATCGGAGCCGCTGGGATCTTGCGCCCAACCGCTTGACCCGCGCACTCGCTGATCATCAGGGTTCTGGTCGGCCTCTGCTCGACCTGACTCTTTCGAACCCGACCCTCAGCTCCTTCCAGTATCCGCAAGGGTTGCTGGCCAGCCTCAGCCAACCGGCTGCAATCGAATATCATCCCGCGCCTCGTGGCTTGCGTTCTGCCCGCAAGGCTATCGTTGACCTCTATCGCGAACGCGACCCAGCGCGGCCGCTAGCTATTGATCCTGACCATGTCTGTCTCACCGCCAGCACCAGCGAAGCCTACTCATTTCTCTTCCGCCTGCTCTGTAATTCCGGTGACGAAGTACTGGCCCCAGCTCCCAGTTACCCGTTGTTCCAGTTTCTGGCCGATATCAACGATGTCCGCATGGTTCATTATCCGTTGCTCTACGACCACGGCTGGTACATCGACATTCATGCTCTGGAACAGCGCATCACTACCGCGACCCGCGCCATCTTGCTCGTACATCCCAACAATCCAACCGGCTCGTATGTCAGAAGGGAAGAGGCCGCCACGCTCACTCGTCTATGCTCAGCTCACAACCTGGCTCTCATCGTGGATGAGGTCTTTCTCGATTACAACCTCGGCCCTGCTCACCCAGTCACCTTCGTCGCTAACCATGATGCGCTCACCTTCACGCTCAATGGCCTCTCGAAGCTCTGCGCCTTACCGCAGATGAAGCTTGCCTGGATCGTCGCCAGCGGTCCTGCCCATCTAACTGCCGACGCTCTGGCACGCCTCGAAGTCATCGCTGATACGTATCTATCTGTGAGCACTCCGGTGCAGCTTGCGCTGCCGGAGCTCCTGCAAGCGCGCCACCATATGCGAACGCAACTGATGGAACGCATTTTCGCCAATCTGCAGGAACTGGACCGCCAGCTAGCCGCCCAGACCCTGTGCTCCCGGCTGCAGGTCGAGGGCGGCTGGTATACCGTGCTGCGTGTTCCCGCGATACGGTCAGACGAAGATCTTGCAGTCTGCCTGCTTGAGCGAGGAGTGCTTGTTCATCCCGGCCACTTTTACGACTTCGACTCGAATGGCTTTATCGTTATCAGCCTGATTCTGCCTGAGCCGGGCTTCGCACAGGCCCTGGGGAGTGTCTTGAAGGCCGTTCCCGGGCTAACAGCCTTTTCACAGCTTCGGACCGCTGGCCCTTGACAAGAGCCGCAGCCTCGGTTCCCAGAGTGGCGGGGTCGCACTCCTCCGGTAACTTTGCGCCGGCACAATCGCCTTTGTTGCGGGCCGGTTCCGTGATATTTTAAGCGGGTATAGAAAGGCCAGAACCGCCCCTCCCTCCGTACTGGGAATGAGGGGTGGCCTCTGCTCCGGGTCCTTGGGCAGGAGCAGGGAAGTGCCGGTGTGCCAAACGGCGGTGGCGTCGTTGCGGAACAGGGGTTTATGGGATCGAGTAGCGTCACTCAGATCATGCAGTCCTCGCGCGGGCAGAATGAATTGCTCGCGGAGTTGGAAAAATTTCGCCGCGCCATCACCGTGATGTTCACCGACATCAAGGGCTCGACCGCGTACTTTGAGAAGTACGGCGACGTTGCCGGCCTCATGATGGTCCATCAGTGCAATGACATGCTGCGTCTCATCGTTGAGAAGCACGGTGGCAAAGTCATCAAGACCATAGGCGACGCTATCATGGCCACCTTCGAGGATTGCAGGGGTTCGATCGATGCCTCGATTGAAATGCAGAAGGGGCTCATCGATTTCAATGCTCCCAAGCCCGAGCAGGACCACGTTTTCATCCGAATCGGCCTCAATTACGGCCTCGGCATCGTCAAGTCCAACGACGTTTTTGGCGACGTTGTGAACGTCGCCTCGCGTGTGGAAAGTGTCGCCGTCCCTGAACAGATTGTGATCTCCGAGAGTTTGAACGAGCAGGTCGCGAAGCTGAACGTATTTAAGATTCAGCACATCGGCCGCTTCTCGCTCAAAGGGAAAGAAGGCGATCACAATCTCTATGAAGTCGTCTGGACTGACAAGAAGAAGGCCGTCAAGCCTGCAGCTCACGCGGCTGTGGCCAAAGCTTCGCGCGTTGTTCCTAAGTACAAGTTGCAGCATATCAAGAAAGATGGTTCGCTTGGCCTCGAGCATGATTTGAAGAATGGCAGGCTGACCTTGGGCAAGAGCCAGGGGGATTTGCAGTACGCCGCCGATCCGAATCTCGCTCCTCTTCACGCCCGCTTCTTCGTCGAGGAAGGCCAGCTTTACGTTGAGGACTTGAGCGACAAAGGCGTCTTTGTCCGCCTGATTGCCACTTACACCATGCAGAACGGTGACGCGGTCCTGATGGGCAAGCAGCTGCTGCAATTTCGCGAGAAAGAAGATGTCGTCGCCACCGCCGCTGCCACTGGTACGACCGTGATGAACCTCTCTGAGCAGCTGAAAGAGCCGGTTGCTGAGTTCGTCCGGCTGACTCCCGATGGCGTCGATAACAGCGTTCGCTTCCCCCTGCTAGAAGAGGAGACCACCTGGGGCCGCAGCAAAGGCACGTATACTTTCCCGGACGACGGTTTTATGAGCCGCTCTCACGCCCGGGTTTACTTGCGCGGTGAGAACTACTTTCTCGAGGACATGGGCAGCCGTAACGGAACTTTCATCAAGGCTCGGGGTAAGACTCCGGTACCGCAGGGGGCGATGGTGCTCGCTGGCGGCCAATTGCTCAAGGTGATGCAGTAATGGCCCAGAACACGGTCACGAAGATCGGCAAATACGATGTGGTAGAGATCCTCGGCAAGGGCGGCATGGGAGTCGTCTACAAGGCCATGGATAACCTCATCGAGCGCGTCGTCGCCATCAAAATGATGACCGGCGGGTTTGCCGATAATCCCGACCTTCTCAAGCGCTTCTACCGCGAGGCCAAATCCACCGGCATGTTGCAGCACCCCAACATCGTCATTGTCTACGACCTGGGCGATCACGAGGGCAACCCCTATTTGGTGATGGAATTTCTCGACGGCGAGCCGCTCGATAAGATCATTGCCTCGCATAAAGAGATTTCCATGGTGGAGAAGCTGGGATATGTGATTCAGGCCTGCAACGGTCTGGGCTACGCTCACCAGCGCGGCATCGTCCACCGCGACGTCAAGCCCGCCAACCTGATGGTTCTGCGTGACGGCAACTGCAAGATCGTGGATTTCGGCATCGCCCGCATCGGCGACAATTCGATGACCCGCACCGGCCAGGTGGTCGGCACCATCACTTACATGTCGCCCGAGCAGATCAACGCTCAGGTTGTGGATGGCCGCACTGATATTTTCTCCTGCGGCGTCATGCTTTACGAGTTGCTGACCGGTGTCGTGCCCTTTGATGGCAAGGATACGGCTTCGACCCTGCTCAAGATCATCCATGAGCCGCCCCCGCCGCTGAAGAACTATATCCAGAACTATCCCCCCGAGTTGGACCAGGTCATCGGTAAGGCTCTGGCCAAGGACCGCGAAGACCGCTATGCCACCGCCGAAGACTTCGCTTTCGACCTCTCGCGTGTGCAAGAGCAGTTGAAGCGTCAGATGGTCAGCGATTATGTCGCCCGCGCCAAGACCTCCATAGAGAAGGCCGATCTCGCCAAGGCCAAAGAGATCCTGCAGATTGTTCTGAAGGTCGATACCCAGCACGCCGTTGCCAAAGAGCTCATGCAGGAAGTGCAGCAGCGCCTGCAGCGCCAGGTGCGCGGCGAGCAGATCAAGCAGCTTCGCGCCAACGCAGAGGAAGCATTCAGCCAGCGCAGCTATCAGGATGCCCTTGCCTACGCCGAGCAGGCTCTCACCCTCGATAAGACCAATACCGACCTGATCAACCTGCGCGACAAGATCGCCAGTGCCAAGCAGCGGAAGGACAAGCTCGAAGCCGCCATCCGTCGCGCTGAAAATGCGCAGGCGGTGGGTGATCTCGATACCGCATCGAAGGCCGCCGATGAGGCGCTGGCTGCCGATTCCGATAATCCTCAGGCCAAATCTCTGCACGCAAGTATCGGCAAGGAAGTCTCCGAAAAGTCCAGGCAGAAGCAGCTGCAGGGTCTGTTGGAAGAGGCGCGCAAAGACATTTCCGCCCGCAAGTTTACGGCCGCCTTCGAGGTGCTCAAGAAGGCTGAGTCCATCGACGCCAGCAGCCCCGAGATCGCTGCATTGATGAACCTCGCCTCCTCCGGCCGCGACCAGGAAGCTCGCCGCCGTGAGCTCGAAAAGTTCACCAGTGAGGTAGAGGACGCGCTTTCACGCGATGACTACGGCGCCGCCTGCGAGAAAGTGGAGCAGGCTCTCTCTCGCTTCGCCGGTGATGCCGGGCTGCTCAAGCTCAAGGCGCTGGCTGAGAAACAGCGCGAATCGGGCGAGAAGAAGAAGTTCGTCGAAGAGCAGATGGCCGCTGCCCGCAAACTCCTCGATGCCGGCAAAGCCGCCGAGGCCCTGGCCACTCTGGAAAAAGCCTCCCAGAAGGTACCCGGCGAAGCCCGTCTGCGCTCCTTGCTCGCCATCGTTCGCGAGAGTGCCGAGCAGGAAAAGACCGAAAAGCTTAAGAGCGATTACATCCAGCGCGCCAACGAAGCCCGTCGCAAGAAAGATTTCGAAGGCGCCGTCAAGATTCTGGAGACCGCCCAGGCGCAGATCGAGGGTTCGACCGAGATTCAAGGCTTGCTCCAGCTGGCCCGCGATGAGGCTGCCAACTTTGCCCAGCGCCGCCGCGTGGATGCGGCCGCCGAAGAGGCCCAGCGCCTGCTCAACGAAGAGGAATACGAACAGGCCGTCTCCACCCTGGAAGCCGCCATGAAGCAGGCTCCCAACGAGGAGTTGCGCGTGCTTCTGGCCGATGCCAAGCAGCGTGTAGAAGATTTCGGCAAGCGGGTGACCACATCGGTCGCCCGCGCCCAGCGCCTGCTCGAGGCCCGCAAGTTTGAGGAAGCCGTCACCTTCCTCGAGTCCCAGCCCAAAACCTACGCGCGCAAGTCCGAATTTACCGCCATTCTGGAAAAGGCGCGCGGCGAGCAGGATGCTACCAAGGCCGTCGGCTCCGCGATCGAAAAGGCCAAAGAGGCCCTGGGCAAGGGCGATTTCGCCAATGCCCTCAAGATCATGGAGGCCTGCAAGAAGACCTATGGTGAGACCCCCGAGGTCAAGCAGGCCATGTCTGACCTTGAGGCCAAGCGCGTCGCCGCTGCCAAGACCAAGCTCGACAAGGCCATTAAAGACGCCCGTACCCTGCTCCTCGCCCGCCAGTACGTGGCCGCCATGAAGGAGCTGGCTCAAGTTGAGCCCCTGGTCTCCGCCGCCACGCCCGAGCTGCAGAAGCAGTACGAGACTTTGAAGAAGGACGCCTCCGCCGGCGCCGCCCGCATGCAGAAAGAGGAAGACTTGGGCAAGACTATCGTGGCCGGCTCAATGGACGCCTCGCAGACCATCGTCTCCGGCTCCTACGAAGGGGTGGCTACCCCCGCTGCCGGCACAGCCCGTCCCGGTACTGGCGTTGGCCGTCCCGCCCCGGCCCCGGTCTACCGCCCTGCTCCTCCGCCGCCTCCGAAATCCCCGGTCGTGCCCATCGTGATCGGCGTGGTCGTGCTTGCTCTCATTGTCGTCGCCTACTTGATTTTCCGGCCCAAGGGCGGTGGTGGTGGCGGGCAGACTGCGCCGGCTGCTTATATCGAGATCAATGCCGTTCCCTGGGGCACCGTGAAGGCGGTCACGCCCAAGAGCGGCCAGGCTATCGAGGTTAACGACCAGACCCCGGTGCGCGTGCCCGTCAACCCTGGTGATTACACCGTAGTCGTCACCGGTCCCGATGGCGAGGAGAAGACCGCCACTATGACCGTTTCTCAGGACAATCCCGGTAGCTTCACCCCCGTCTTCCAAACTCCCGATCCGGAAAAGATCGTGCAAGGGCAGTGAAGGTTACCGTTCTGGCAACAGGTGTTCCAGGTTGTTCGGTAGAAGGTGCTGAAATGAAGCTGATTCTCAGACTCGTCGTTGCGCTCGGCCTGGTGGCCCTGCCGCTCTTCGCTGCCCAGAAGGATGATGATTTCGCCGCTGCTCAGAAGATGGCCGCCTCCGGCAAGATCGAGGACGCCGCCCGCCTCTTCTGCAGCGTCGCCAAGGCCGACCCTGCCTATCGCAATGGCGAGGCCGCGCAGGATTGCAAGATCTACCAGGACCAGGTCAACCGCGAGAACGCCCGCAACGAAGAGCGCTACACCGATGGCATCAATTTCTTCAACCAGGGCCAGTTTGACAACGCGGAAAGCAAGTTCAAGGCCATCAAGAGCGGTCCCCACCTCGCCGAAGCCCAGGATTACTTGGGCAACAGGATTCCCGGCGCTCGCAAGCAGGCGGTCGCCCAGGGCGCCGAAGCCGCGATGAACGCCAAGTTCGATGCCGGCGTCCAGGCCTTCAACAACAACGCCTTCTCCTCAGCCCAGGGCTCGTTCCAGGCGGTCACTGCTGGTTCGCACCAGGCCGAGGCCCAGAGCTACCTGCAGAAGATCTCTCAGTACCAGCAGCTCATGCAACAGGGCGATAGCGCCGTGCAGAGCAAGAACTACCCGGCTGCGGCCAGTGCGTATCAGCAGGCTGCCGGCATCAAGAGCGACGGCCCCGGCGATCCCGGCGGCAAGCTCTCCAGCGTGCGCATGATGGCCTCGACCACCGGCACCGTCACGCCGCCGGTCCCGGCGCCTGCTAAGCCAGTCACGCCCGTCATTCAGGCCAAGAAGGTCGATATTCCCAAGCTGTTGCGTGAGGCGCAGCTCGCCGAGAAGAAGAAGGATTTTGGCGTCGCCAAGGGCGACTACCTCGCCATCCTCGCCGACGATCCTTCCAACGCCGCTGCTAAAGCCGGCCTCGACGCCCTGCCCAAAGATACCGGCGCCACCGGGGCTGAGGTGGATGTCCTGTTGGTGAAGGGCATCGGTGAGTTCTATAACGGCAACTACTCCACCGCCGAGGTCCGCTTCACTGACTACATCAGCAACAAGGGTGGCAAGAGCGGATTGGCGTATTTCTACCTCGCTACCAGCAAGATCACTCGCTACTTCCTCAGTGGCGCCAGCGATAAGCGCCTCTACGCCGACGCTCAGGAAGACTTCAAGAAGGCCAAGGCCTCCAAAGGTTTCGCCCCGCCCGACAAAATGGTCTCTCCCAAGATCATGAAGGCCTACCAGGACGCAGGCTAGGATCTGAGTTCTGCGATAACGGGGTGCCCCGTTCCAAGCTCCGCTAGGGCGGGAACTTTCGGAATTTTCTTTGCTTTCCCCAACACGTCAATCCTTCCATCCAGAGGTACGACTGGTGCGGTGCCCCGGGTTCGCGCCCGATTTTGGCGCTAACCTGAGCAACGGTGCCTTGACGGCAGGCTGGGATTCTTCGAAAGCCACGAAGCAACGAGAGCAAGAGCCCTCGGAAGGGCGCCACAAGAGTAGCCCAGGGCGTGAGCCCTGGGTAAGCCTACGGAGTGCGCCTTCCGCCCTGCCGGAGGCCTGCGCGCAGCGTCAGCGGAGCGCACGAAACAGGCTTTCGGACTTTTTGAACAGGATCGATCAGCAGATCGTCTACGCCCCCACGGGTGATAAGCTGGCCTTGATGAACGGGATTAGCACATTGGTAAAGGCCTACGTCCCGCTGCCCGACGGTGGCCGCGCGGTTTATAACTCCTCCGGCCTGGCTTACTATCAGCATGCTGACTGGCTGGG
>Ga0187777_10001226_pt1 | contig 16755 bp, 13 predicted proteins | sample 1015_Q2_SP5_10_M_FD_132416 | JGI IMG/M metagenome (GOLD analysis project Ga0187777, IMG submission 132416) | Tropical peat soil microbial communities from peatlands in Department of Meta, Colombia - 1015_Q2_SP5_10_MG | ecosystem: Environmental > Terrestrial > Soil > Wetlands > Peat | place... | reverse complement strand
CAAGTCAGCCGTGCCGTGGGCGATTTTCCAACAGCGCGAAACGAATGGGTCGTCTCCCCCGGCGGATCAGATCTTCGTTCGCTCGTTCGCCAACGGTGCGTGGACGACGCGTGGCGTCGGCACCGTCGGTGGCCGCTCGAGCGCGAGTTCGCAGTTCGGCGCGTCGCTGAACTTCGACCAGGGGCAGGATGGCGAGGTTCCATCGATCGATTTCGCCGGGGCGGGGCGAACCGTCCCGTGGGCTACGTGGTACGAGAACACCACCGGGACGGGGTTCGGGAACAACAATGTGTTCGCCAGCCGCTTCGACAACACCGGCGATGCGAACCAGAACAAGTGGATCTTCGCCGGCCAGAGCCGCGGCACCGGCGGAGGGAGTGTGCCCGTCCCCTCGGTCAACATCCACACGAATCAAGATGCGGAGAATCCCTCGGTCGCGGGCGGCTCAGCCGTCGACCCGACGAAGCCAGGCCCGTGGATCACCTGGCAGGAGACCACGAGCTCTCCCGTGAGCGGCAGATTTCAGATCTTCGTGGTGCGACCGATCGGGCCGGGAGCGGCGAACTGCGACGGCGTTACTCCGGCGGGTGTTCCGGTGGCTGGGCACGTCCCGGCGATCGGTGGTTTTTGTTGGCAGCAGACTGGAATCCCGCGGGTTGGGCCGGCAGGCGCAGACCCGAGCCTCAACGTGGACCCGACCCGCAACGGCATTGAGCCGGACATCACGTTTACCGGCGCGAACGACAGCGTGCCGTGGGTCGTCTGGTATGAGACGGACAGCACCTCGATCAGCGGACTGCGCAGCAACGAGATGGTGTTCGCTGCCAAGGGCGTCAGCGACGGCGTCGCGACAAACGGTGGATTCCACTGGGTGGCGGTCGGGAACACGGTTAGCGGCACGCTCGACACGACCGGTGCCAACGGTTTCGGAACCTGCGCTGCATCGGTGACCAACGAGGAGGGGTGTTCGCTGAACGACGATCCGACCAGCGACGCCGAGGACCCACAGGTTGCCGCAGGGACCATGACGGCCGGCGTGCCGACCGTCCCGTGGGTGACTTGGGATGAGGTGGTCGGTGGTGTAAAGCGGGTATTTGTGTCCCGCCTGGTCGGCACGGGCAGCGCGGCTCATTTCCAGATCGTTAACGGAGGTGCTCCGATCGCGATCGGGACTCGTCCGGATATCACCTTCTCCGCGAACACGCCGTTCGTGTCATGGCGCGAAGACTTCAGCGGTGTGACGAGGGGTTTCGTTGGACACTTCGTCAACGCGAGCAACCCGACGTTCGTGCTCGACGAGTCGAACATTCCGCTCGCGCCGACATCGATCGCCGACGTCCGAGAGCCAATCTCGTCGAACTGCACAGCGAATCCCTTCAACGGCGATGGCTCTGCCTGCCAAGGAGCGCCGCTGCCGACGCCGTTCTTCTTGTTCACAGACCTGCGCAGCGTGCTTGGTCTATTCGCCGGCGCGGTTACAACCGGCGCGTTCAGTCCCACGGGGACGGTGTCGGCCCACGGCCATATGGTGCGGGTCAGCGGGCCGGCGCCTATCTGCAAGCGCGGGGACCGGATCTTTCTCACCGTGCGGATCAAGCAAGGGAGGACCACCGCGGTCGGGGCGTGGAAGAAGCACGGCTGCAACGGGAATCCGCTGCCATGGCACTTGGTGCTCAGCGCCCTCGCGGGCAGATTCCACGCGGGGCGAGCGACCGGGACAGGGTCGGCGAGAATCGTCAGCCACGGCCATACCACGAGAACCATCAACTGGACTAGAGGGCTGACGCTCATCAAGTAGGCAGTGGTACATACGGCGCTAACAGCGCCAACCCGATTCTCGGCCGCTGACGTACCGGTCCGCTGCCCCGAGGGGCGAGCGGCCTGTACAAGCGGTGGCGTGACAACGCGAAGCTCGTGGCGCTCGCGAGATGAGCTGCGCTCGCAATTCGCGCACATGCGGCTAGGCCCTTGCGCCCGCGAGCACGTCGGACACCATCCCGGCGCTAGCCACGGGGGCCCGGCCGGGTTAGATTGCTGGGGTGCCGTTCACGCTCAAGAATCTCAGGGCGGACCTGGAGGACCTCGGGCCTAAATTCGACGGCGCGCCAGACCTCGAGTTCCGCTCGGCGAGCCAGGCGCTTGGGCTTGAGCAGTCCGCTCTGAGCTATCAGCGCGTCCCGCCCGACTATCGCTTCCCGTACGGCCACACCCACAAGACGCAGGAGGAGGTCTACGTGATCGTGCGCGGCAGCGGGCGAATGAAGCTCGACGACGAGATCGTGGAGCTCCGCGAGTGGGACGCGGTGCGCGTCCCGCCCGGTACCTGGCGAGGCTACGAGGCCGGGCCGGAAGGCCTTGAGTTCATCGTGTACGGCGCGCCCAACCTCGGCGAGGTTCCGCGCGACGACGTCGAGGGCAAGCGCGGCTGGTGGGCTGACTAGCGCCCGATCGGACCTTCTGCAGCTCGCCCCACGTACACCTCGACGTCACCGTCAGGCGTGCCACGACCGGAGTGGCGGTGGTCTCACGAATTCGTGACCGAGGTTGTCCTGATCGGACCCGGGCGTGGGCCCGCGTTGCTGCGGGCCTGCGGCAGGGGCCGCAGGCCGGCTGGCCTCAGTTCGCGTTGGGCACGGCGATCCAGACGTGCACGTTCGGTCGACCGTTCACGAGCTGCGGCGGGTGCGTCTGCCAGTAATGCAGCGTGACCCCGCGTTTCCCCGGGCTGGGCGTCGCGCCAGTAACGAAGCGACGTGGTGTGCAGCAGGTTCAAGTGCACGGCCAGGTCCTCGGCCACGCTCCAGGAGTGACTCCACCAGCGTCCGTACCTGAGCGTGGAGAAGTACCAGTAGTTGATCGTTGCTTGTGGTGCGGCCGTTGACGACCGTCTCCGGGTCGCCACCGCCGATCGCGAGTGCCCGCGAGACGAAGTCGGTGCAGTCATCGGCGCACCCGTCGTTGGGCCGACGACCGTTAGTGGTGGTCCGCGAGCTCGTGGATCGCCGGCTGCGCGACAAAGGACTCGACGTGCGCTCGAAGCTCAGTCGTAGCGGTAGAAGCCCGTGCCGGCCTTCCGGCCGAGCGATCCAGCCTCGGCGAGCTCCACCAGCAATCGGGGCACCGGAACCCGAAGCGACTCGCCTATCGCCCTGGACACGTCGAGGCCGACATAGTCGAGCAGCGCGATGGGGCCCATCGGCAAGCCGGTGCCAAGGGTCATGCAGCTGTCAATGTCCCTGGGTGCCATGCCGGTCTCCGACATGAGCTCTACAGCGCTGAACAGGTACGGGAACAGGAGACGGTTGACCACGAAGCCGGGGAGGTCTGGAACCTCGATTGGGGTCTTCCCAAGCGTCTTGCAGAACTGGTGAGCCCGCCGGCGGGTCTGGAGGGTGGCTTCCTGCGGGAAGGCGAGCTCGACCAGCTTCATCTTCGGGACGGGGTTGAAGAGGTGGAAGCCGACGAAGCTCTCCGTTTGGCCGCTCGCATCGGCCAGCTGGGCGATCGATAGGGATGAGGTCGTGGTGGCGACCACGGCGTCGGTACCGGCGTGTCGCGCCAGCTCGCCGAGACCCGAGAGCAGCGCGGCCTTGGTGTCCTGCTGCTCGATCACCGCCTCGACCAGGAACGTCGACCCGGCCAGCTCGTCGAGGTCAGTCACGATCCGGACACGGTCGGCATCGAACCCGTTGAGTTTCGCGCCGGTCTTTACGAGGTACGTGTGGGCGCGACGGGCCGAATTGCTCGAGCGGGCCCACAGCAGCACATCGTGGTGCTCGGCTGCGGTCGCGGCCAGGCCGCAGGCGATCACGCCTGATCCGGCGATTCCGAGTCGTTCCCGCAAGTCAGCTTTCGTGGTGCGCCATTCTTAGAAGAACCCGAGCGGGTTGGGGTCGTAGCTGACGAGCAGGCACTTGGTCTGCGTGTAGTGCTCGAGCATCATCCGGTGGTTCTCGCGCCCGACGCCCGAGGACTTGTATCCGCCGAAGGCGGCGTGCGCCGGATACTGGTGGTAGCAGTTGGTCCACACGCGGCCGGCCTGAATAGCGCGGCCCATCCGGAACGCCCGGCTCCCATCACGGGTCCACACGCCGGCGCCGAGTCCGTACTGGGTGTCGTTGGCTATCTCGAGCGCGTCGGCCTCGTCCTTGAAGGTCGTGACCGCGACCACCGGCCCGAAGATCTCCTCCTGGAATACGCGCATCTTGTTGTGACCCTTCAGGGCGGTCGGCTCGAAGTAGTAGCCACCCGCCAAGCGGCCGTTCAGCTCCAGCCGCTCGCCGCCGATCAGAACCTCTGCGCCCTCGTCGCGCCCGATTTTGACGTAGCTCTCGATCTTCTCGAGCTGGCTGGTCGAGACCTGAGCGCCGATCATCGTCTCGCGATCGAGCGGGTCGCCCTGCTTGATCTGCCCGATACGGTCCAGGACTCGCGCGATGAACTCGTCGTAGATCGATTCCTGAATCAGGGCCCGTGACGGGCACGTGCACACCTCGCCCTTGTTGAACGCGTACAGGACGAGACCCTCGACCGCCTTGTCGAGGAACGCATCATCGGCGGCCATGACGTCCTCGAAGAAGATGTTCGGTGACTTTCCGCCGAGCTCTGTCGTGGACGGGATGATGTTCTGCGCGGCATAGGACATGATCAGGCGGCCGGTAACCGTCTCGCCGGTGAACCCGATCTTGGCGATTCGTTTGTTCGAAGCCAGCGCCTTGCCGATCTCCGCGCCGGGCCCGTTGACCACGTTAATCACGCCCGGGGGAACGATGTCGCCGATCACCTCCATCAGTTTCAGGATCGACCATGGGGTGGGGCTGGCGGGCTTGATCACCGTGCAGTTGCCAGCCGCGAGCGCGGGGGCGATCTTCCACGCGGCCATCAGGAGCGGGAAGTTGAACGGGATGATCTGACCGACGACCCCGAGCGGTTCATGGAAATGGTAAGCGTAGGTGCTCTCGTCGATCTCGGAGATCCGTCCTTCCTCGGCGCGAATCGCGCCCGCGAAGTAACGGAAATGGTCGGCGGAGAGCGGGATATCGGCGGCAAGCGTCTCGCGTACGGGCTTGCCGTTCTCGTAGCTCTCCGCGACCGCGAGCATCTCTAGGTTCTGATCGATCGCGTCCGCGACCGCGTTCAGCACCGCGGCCCGGTCCGTCGGCGAGCGCCGTCCCCACGCGCCCTTGGCGGCATGCGCCGCGTCCAGTGCAGCTTCGATGTCTTGAGCGCCCGAATGGGCCACTTCGCAGAACGTCTCGCCGGTCGAGGGCGTGGGGTTCTCTCGATATTCGCCGGTCGTCGGTGCGACCCACCCTCCCCCGATGAAATTGTCGTAGCGCTCCTGCAGCTCGACCGGGCTGCCGGACTCGCCCGGCGCTACAAACGCGGCTGATGCGATGACGGTCATGACGAACCTCTCCGGTTGCGGAATGCAGATTGGCTATTCCAGTTGATACGGGGTTGCACTTGCGTTGCAGCCACGCCTGTCCGGGTCGGTGTGGCTAGGGCGTAAGCCGAGACCCCACGTTTCCGGTGGTTGGCACAGGTTTCGGGATCTGCGATCGCCTGCCGCAACGAAAGGGCAAACTCCGGGCCGTAGCCCGAGGCCGGTACGGAGAGGACTGCGGGCAACTACGCAAGTCGTTTGCGGAGTTCTCTTACGTCCGCGATCGGCGATTTGCGCTGACCACTTGGGGCTTTGACGGAGGTGCGAACGCGTAGGGAGGCCTACGCTGCGATATCCAGCAAACCCTGTCGTATCAGGCGCAAACGCCCAGGAACGTTGAGGAAAGAAGGCTTGCGATGCCCAGCGCGGACATCTGTCACACGCCAATCAGCGCAACCCCGCAGGCGACCGCGATGGTCAAGCGCCTCGTGCGCGAGCATGGGCCGCTTGCGATCTACCAGTCGGGCGGCTGCTGCGATGGCTCACTACCGCTGTGCCTGCTCGCCGACGAGCTCGGCCAAGGCCCCAACGACGTGCTGCTCGGTCACGTCACGGGTGTCCCGTTCTACATCGATGCGGAGCAATACAAGCGCTGGGGCGAGCCCGAGTTTTTGCTGGATGTAGCTAGCGGTGCCCCGGAGGGATTCTCGCTGGGCGAGCCCGACGCGCATTTCGTCACGCTCTCGTCGTCGGGAGAGGCCTGCAAACTCCGGGCCACCTGATTCACCAAGCGGATAACCCGGGTGTCGCCGCTGAGTGTGTCGAAGCGCCGCTGCCGACAGCTGAGTCGATTTGAGGCTGGCGCCCAAACACTGTGGCAAATTACGGACAAGAGCTGTGACGTGCGGCGGATAGTCCGACCTCGTCAAGAGGATAACGTGCGCGCCGATCAGCACCCCATGTATGCCTCTCTGAGGCGATGGCGGCGGGCAAAAACTTCGAGGCCAATGACCAGTGTCGAGTGCGGCTTGCAATCCGTGGGTGGCGATGGACGTCACGACAGATCCGGTGGTGCGTTCGCGACTGCTTCGCCGCGCCCACGAGCGCGAGTTTGCGGGCGAAGCAGGGTCGTTGCGCGACGTGCGTGAGCTAGTGCGCGAAAGCTGGCGTCGGAGCCTTGCCGCCGGGGTTAGGCCGGACCAGGGAGGAGCGCCGGTGAGGCTGACTGCCAGCGAGCTCGAGCGCGCGCGGGAACGTTCGCCGCTGGGACCAGTGATCGGCATCATCCACTCGAAGCTTTCGAGCCTCGACGAGGACGCGCGTCAGATCGTTGCGATCGCGGACGCCGAGGCGAACCTCCTGTGGGTCACCGGCGACCGGGAAACCTGCGAGCGGGCACAAGAGATGCGCTTTGAGGAGGGGGCGGCATGGGCGGAGGGAGCGGCCGGGACGAACGCCCTCGGTACCGCGCTGGCGCTCGATCATCCTGTGCAGATCTTCTCGGCCGAGCATGTGATCGCGGCGGTGCATCCGTGGACCTGCTCGGCCGCGCCCATCCACGATCCGCGCACCAGGGAGCTGCTCGGGGTGGTGGACCTCACAGCGGATCTGCGCACGCACCATCCGCACACGCTGCCGCTCGCGGAGCTTGCGGCCCTCTCGGCCGAGGCAGCGCTTCACCTCAGGTCGCTGCAGATGGCCGAGCACCTGCGCGAGCGATGGGAGGCGGCAATCAGCGGGCGGCGGACTCCGAGTGTGCTACTGGACAGACACGGTTGGGTAATAGCTGCCCGGGGGATGGGCAAGCTGCCTAGCCGGCTCGAGCTGAGCGTCGACCAAGAGGAGGGCGCCGCTATCCTGCCGGATGGGCGGGGCGGGGCAGTCGAGCCGTTGCAGGGCGGTGGTGCGATCTTCTGGCTTCGGCGGAGATCGCAGACATGGCCCTCGCGTCTGCGGCTGCAGTTGCTGGGGCAGGACGCGAGCGTCCGGCTCGGTGCCGGCCGCCACGAGCGAGGGCTGCGCTCGCTCGAACTGCTCGCGGTACTTGCGATGCACCCGGAGGGGGTCACGACCGAGCAGCTCGCGCTGGCGCTGTACGGCGAGCGTGGCAAGGCGGTGACGATCAGGGCACAGGTCCACCGCGTCCGCATGTGTCTCGGCGCGCGATCGGTCGAGACGCACCCGTACCGGTTGACGGTTCCGGTGGACGCGGATTGGGCTGAGGTCAGACGTCTTGTCAGCGCAGGCCAGCCACGTGAGGCGCTCCAGGCCTATCGGGGACCGCTGCTCCCGTCTTCGGACGCCCCGGAGATCGTGGAGACGCGTGCGCTGCTCGAGGAATCACTGAGGCGCTCGATCCTGACCACCGCTGACCCCGACCTGCTCTCGGCGTGGCTGGCGCATCCGTCCGGCGCAGACGACCTCGCCGCCGCCCGGGCGCTCGTCGCGGTGCTTCCGTGCGGCGACCCGCGGCGGGCAGCGGCGACCGCTACCGCGGCAGCGATCGCGCGGCGCCTATCGCACAACCCGACCTGAGTCACGCGCTGAATGTGTGCCTGCGCCGGCTGCGTGCAACGCTAGTGCAACTCGCCCGTTTCTAGGCTGCCCGCCTCTCCGATGTCGGTGTCCCACACCGTCCGGGCGTCAGCACAGGAAGGAGAACGCGAGATGAACCCGTCGACCGCCGCGACCGAGAGTGAACAGCGGCCGCTGCCCGCAGGGCTGGAGTTGGAGCGCAGGCTCGAAGTGCTGCTGGAACAAGAGGCGTTTCCGCCGCCCGCGGGTTTCTTCACGGAGCAATCCGTTCGCGACCGGCCATTGCACGCAGCCGCGGAGCGGGATCCAGACGCGTTCTGGGCTGAGCAGGCGAGGCAGCTTCACTGGGATGAGCCGTTCACCACCGTGCTGGACGACACCAACCCACCGTTCTACCGGTGGTTCAGCGACGGGAAACTGAACGTCTCTTACAACTGCCTCGATCGGCACATCGAGGCTGGCCGCGGGCACCGCGTCGCATTTCTGTGGGCCGGAGAGGAGGGCGAGGAACGTACGGCTACTTACGCCCAGCTTCTCGACGATGTGCAGCGACTGGCCAATGCACTCAAGGAACTCGGGGTGGGCAAGGGCGACATCGTCGGGATCTACCTCCCGATGATCCCGGAGGTGGTTGTGGCAATGCTCGCCTGTGCACGGATCGGCGCCCCGCACAACGTCGTATTCGGGGGTTTTGCGCCGGAGGCGGTTAGGGAGCGCATGGAAGTCTCCGACGCGAAGCTGCTGATCACCGTCGACGGCGCGAGGCGCAAAGGAAAAACTGCTCCGGTCAAGCACGCTGTTGACGAGACGATGGGCGATCTGCGGTCGCTCAAACACATCGTCGTGGTGCGCCACACGGGCATCGACGTGCCGATGCAAGCGGGCCGGGACGTCTTCTATGACGAGGTCGTGTCGGGAGCCGACCCGGTTTGCCCCGCCGAGCCGATGGACGCCGAACACCCGCTGTTCATCCTCTACTCCTCAGGCTCGACGGCGAAGCCGAAGGGAATCGTGCACACGTGCGGCGGCTATCTAACAGGCGTCGCGGCGACGCACCGGTACGTGTTCGACCTGGACGCCGATCGCGACGTGTACTGGTGCTCGGCGGACGTCGGCTGGATTACCGGACACTCCTACATTGTGTACGGCCCGCTGGCCAATGGCGCCACCAGCGTGATGTATGAGGGCGCGCCGGACTATCCGGACAAGGGGATCTGGTGGGAGCTGATCGAGCGCCACGGCGTGAGCATCTTCTACACCGCCCCGACCGCCATCCGCGCCTGCATGAAATGGGGCGCCGAGTTCCCCAACGGGCACGATCTCTCTTCGTTACGGCTGCTCGGAACTGTCGGCGAGCCGATCAACCCCAAGGCGTGGCTTTGGTATCACCTCGTGATCGGCCGCGAGCGCTGCCCAATCGTGGATACCTGGTGGCAGACCGAGACCGGACAGATCATGATCAGCCCGCTCCCCGGCGTCACGGTTACCAAGCCAGGCTCGGCGACACATGCGCTGCCGGGTGTCGCCGCCGATGTGCTCGACGAGACGACCGGGGAGCGCGTCGACGAGGGACAGGGACTGCTCGTGCTCAAGCGCCCGTGGCCGGCGATGCTCCGCACCCTCTACGGAGACGATGAGCGCTACGTCCAGTCGTACTGGTCGCGGTTCGGGCCGCGGACGTATCTCGTCGGTGACGCCGCGATCCGCGACAAGGACGGATATCTGTGGGTCGTCGGGCGGATCGACGACGTGATCAACGTCTCCGGTCACCGGCTGTCCACCGCCGAGGTCGAGTCCGCGATCGTCGCGCACGAGAAGGTCGCCGAGGCTGCCGTGGTTGCGCAGTCCGACGAGCTCACCGGACAGGCGATCGTCGCGTTCGTCACGCTGCAAGGCGAGCTGGAGGGCACAAACGAGATCGAGAATCACATCCGTGAGCACGTCGCCGCGCACATCGGCAAACTCGCCCGGCCCAAACGAATCCTGTGGGCGGACGACCTGCCTAAGACCCGGTCGGGCAAGATCATGCGCCGCCTGCTGAGGGACATTGCCGAAGGCCGCGCATTGGGAGATGTCACTACATTGCGCGATGCCGCCGTGATGGCCGAGTTGGAGGCCAAGGTCGCCGCCGAGCAAGCCAAGGAAGAGTAGAGCCACGGGAGGCGACGACACGGCGTGGCATACGGCTCCGCCCAACCGATTCGCGCCCCGCGCCTCCCACGACGCGCCGCATGGCCGAGCGGCTCGTTATCCCGGTACTGCAACGCAAGTGCAACGTCCCCTCGCGTAGAACGGATACCCGTCGTTCGTCCGAGGTCACGAGGAGAGATGCATGGCCCTCACCACCCCCAGATCCGCCCGGTCCGAGTCCAAGCTCGGCCCGTACCGCGCCGCGGTGGTCCACGAATTCCACGCGCCGCTGACTGTCGAGGAGGTTCCCGCCCGTCCGCTCGAGCCGGGCCAGATCCGCGTCCGGGTGGAGGCCTCGGGCCTCTGCCATACCGACATCCATGCCGCCAACGGCGACTGGCCGGTCAAGCCGTCGCCGCCGTTCGTCCCGGGCCACGAGGGAGTCGGGATCGTCCGGGAGCTTGGTCCCGGCGTCACCGAGGTCAAGCTCGATGATCGCGTCGCGATGCCGTGGCTCGGCTACGCGTGCGGCACCTGTGACCACTGCGTGTCCGGCTGGGAGACGCTTTGCCTCGAGCAGAAGAACATGGGCTACTCGATCGACGGTGGCTTCGCCGAGTACGCGACCGCCTACGCTCGCTACGCCGTCAAGGTGCCCGACGGGATCGACCCGCTCGACGCGGCGCCGCTCACTTGCGCCGGCGTCACCACATATAAGGCGGTCAAGGTCGCCGCCACGCGCTCCTCGGATCTCGTCGCCGTGTTCGGCGTCGGCGGGCTGGGGCACCTCGCGATTCAGTACGCGGCGATCGCCGGCGGACGGGTGATCGCCGTCGACCTGATCGACGAGAAGCTCGAGCTCGCGCGCGAGCTCGGCGCCGAGTTCACCATCAACGCCAAGAATCAGGATCCCATCGAGGAGATCCAGGCGCTCGGTGGCGCCGACCAGGCGATTGCGCTCGCGGTGTCGCCGAAGGCGTTTGAGCAGGCCTACGGGACGCTCCGCCGCGGCGGCAAGCTCGTGTTCGTAGCGCTTCCGGCCGACAACCACGTGACCCTGCCGATCTTCGAAACCGTTCTAAACGGGATCACAATCGAAGGCTCGATCGTCGGCACCCGCACCGACCTGCGCGAGGTGTTCGAGCTCCACGCCGCCGGCAAGACCCACGTCATTCGCGAGGTGCGTCCGCTCGACACCGTCAACGAGTCGATCGCGGACGTGGAGGCCGGTCGGGTGGCGGCTCGGATCGTCTTCCAGCCGTAGGGCATTCCGGCAAGCTTGCGAGCCGAAACGGCAGATAAACGGGCGGCGTTTCGGCCGCCCCGGGCGGTGTGGTGCCCGGCCGCGCAGCAGGTAATGGGCGTCACGCGCGGCGGTCTCGACGTTCTCCCGTCGCCCATCCACGTCAGCGGACGACGAGGCGGCGATGGTTGACCGCGACCGAAGCTCTGCCTCCGGCATGCTTGGTGTGCCGGATGTGGCATGCGGGGTACTGTCCGACTTGGATGTCGACCTGGTGCTCGAGCGCGTACTTGAGGCGGCGCGCGAGCTGACAGGGGCCGAGTATGCGGCGTTGGGCGTCCTCGACCGCTCCCAGAGCGAGCTTGAGCGGTTCATCACCGCGGGCATGGACGAACTGACACGCCGGCGAATCGGTGCGCTGCCCCGCGGTCGAGGCGTCCTGGGAGAGTTGATCGCGGATCCAAGGCCACTGCGGCTGGCCGATGTCGGCCTGCACCCGCACTTCTACGGGTTCCCGGCCGGACATCCGTCGATGAAGACGCTCCTTGGCGTCCCAGTGCGTGTCGCCGGGCAGGTGTTCGGCAACCTCTACTTGACCGATAAGTGCCACGGCGAGGAGTTCACGGCGGAGGATGAGCGGGCGCTGGTTCGCTTGGCCGAGTTTGCCGCGGTGGCGATTGAGCACGCCCGTCGCTATTAGCGGGGTCGACAGCCACGACCCCGACCTGCGCGAGCGGAGCAGATGTCTCTCCGCTCAGAGCGACATCCCTGGCACGACTGCCGCCGGCGCTGATCGCGACCGCCGAGCACGATCCGCTGGTCGATCAGATCGCCAGCGCTCTGCGCCGGGTCAGCGAGACGGGCGGGTAGTGCTCTATGGCTAAGACCCGCTCGTCAACGTCCTCGGCAAGCCGGACCGCCCGGTGAAGGGCGGTCCGGCCGCTTTTCCTTCATCCGGCGCGGCGTTGCTGAGTGTTAGTGCAGCGTGCCGACCTTGAGCGCGGTCAGCTTGTCGAAGGAGGTGACGAGGCCGGTCCCGAACGCCTCGCATTGCAGATTTACGGTCGTCGGAGCCGCGAACGTGTCGGCGTGCTGGAGGTTGATCTCCCCGACGCCGGCGCCGAAGTTTCCGGACGCGGGCACGACCACCGACTGCTCGTCCAGTTCTGAGTTGAGCATGCAGAACCCATAGCCATCCAAGGTGGTGGAGTTGAGCAGCTGGGCTTTGGCGAGCAGAAGGTACGACCCGGCAGGGACCGAGACGGTCTGCACTGTCGTGAACCCGGTGTTCGGCGCCAGCGTGATCGGGGTCCCGCCTCCGCTCTCGTCGTTGTAGGCATCGCTCGGGCCTGTGGCCCCGGTCGCGCCGGCAGCGCCGAGGCCGGCCGGGCCTTGCGCGCCGGTGAGGCCGGTCGGGCCTTGCGGCCCGGTAAGGCCGGCCGGACCCTGCGGCCCGGTGAGGGCCTTGGCGCCGGACGAGCCGCTCTTGCCAGGCTTGATCGGTTTGCCGGTGCGAACTACGGCGCGCAACACCAGCGGGGTCTCGTTCCGGCGGCACTGGTTCGGGTTGGCTACCACGCGCATAGCGCCGGTGTGCTTGCTCACGCAGACATGAACCAGGCGGCTGGCGATGCGCCCGTGTCCGGATGTGGCAGCGGCAGCAGTCCCTCCGAAGCAGAGGACTGCGCTGAGCGCTGCCACGGGAAGCGAGCGCAAAGGACGAAGGTGAAGCATCGAGGAGAGTTCCTGTCGTTTGAAGGAGGCGGACGGGAGGGTTCCCGCTCGTCGGTCTGCTAGCGAAACTGGCAGTACCAGGACAGTCGACCGACCGAGCGCGCGCTTGAGGGGTTCCTCCCCCGGTTACGGAGTCTGTAGCCCGTTGGCGGTGCTGCCCAGGACGCTGCCCGCCCCGAGCCGTCGCCAGTGCCCGTCCAACAGAAACTCGATCTCGCCTTCGAGCACATGGAACACCTCGTCGAGGTCCTCGTGCCAGTGCGGTACCTGAAACCCGCCTCCCCCAGGCAGCTCAGCCTCCCCACAGCTGGAGCGCCAACCGCTACCAAACCTGGCTCAGCGACAGCCTCCAACACCTCCTATTCAACCGGCGATACCCCGACCCCGCCACTACCGGCCGCGGCCGGCGGAGAGCGAGCGGCGAGGCGCGCATCACGCGCCGGTGAGTTTGAGAGTAGTGGGGGACGCTGAGAGGATCGTGGGGTGAGCACCACGCTCCAGTTCGACGAGGAGGCTTCGCGGCGGGCCGAAGCGCTCTACAGGACGCCTGATTTCGTCGAGCAGCGCCGTGCCATACGCGCGGCCCTGGCGCTCGAAAAGGGGGAGAACGTGCTCGACATCGGGTCGGGGCCGGGAATCCTCGCATGCGAAATGGCGGCCGACGTGGGCGCCGTGGGTTCGGTCGACGGCGTCGACCCGAGCACGAGCATGCTCGCGCTCGCGCGCGCCTGCCGGCCCCCAAGGGGTGCCGCGGAGATCCGGTTCGTCGCCGGCGACGCCTGCGCGCTCCCGTTCGGAGGCGAAACGTTCGACGCCGCGGTCGCAACGCAGGTGTACGAGTACGTGCAGGACGTGCCAGCGGCGCTCGGGGAGGCATTCCGCGTGCTGCGACCGGGCGGCCGGCTGCTCGTGCTCGACACCGACTGGGGATCGATCGTGTGGCACTCAGGCGACGCCACGCGTATGCGCCGAGTGCTGGCGGCCTGGGATGAGCACCTCGTCGACCCCCATCTACCTCGGCGGCTTACCGGGCTCCTGTCGGCAGAGGGGTTCTCGATCGCCTGCCGCGCGGCGATCCCGCTGTTGAACGCGGGTTACGACCCGAACACTCTCAGCGCCGGCATGATCGGCTTCATCACAGCGTTCGTTCCAGGTCGGCAGGGGCTGACCGAGCGCGATGCCCGGGACTGGGCCGAGGATCTGACGGCGCTGGGGGATGACTACTTCTTCAGCCTCAACCGATACCTGTTCCTAGCACTGAAATAGGGCGGGCCAGCCTCATCCGCCGAATTTGGCGGCGACCAGCGCGATCCAACTGCGGCCACCTTGTCTGCGTCCGGAGCACATGGCCTCCCCGGGGACTCCGCGCCGGGTTTAGCCCTCAATCGCTACCGCGTCCGTCGCCATGCAATGAGTCATCCACCTAGTCAGGGGCTGGCCGTGGCGTTAAGCTGGGCTCAGCTTTCCATCAGCTAATAGAGGAGTCGACGTGAGTAGCGATCGTCACGGGACGCATCCGGGCCGCCCGTTCGGGCGGACCGGTGGTGGGTTTGCCGAAGGGCAGGACAACCCTGAGGAGTTCAAGCCGGACAAGACCGTAGGAGGCTTCGCGAGCGGGCAGGAAGACCTCGAAGAGTTTCCCGAGGGCGCGAAGCTGGGCGGCTACGCCAGGGGCCAGGAAGACGAGGAGCACACAGAAGAGGGCACGTTTGGCAGAGTGGAGGGCGAGTCGGAGGAATAACCCAGCGGTCAGATTCGAGGTGGTGCTCGTCAGCAAGGCGGGCCCGCGCTCTCGGTAGTTCGTCCGCCGGCTATGTCGTCGGCGGCTATTCGACGTGTCGTGAACGAGGCGATGGTGCTCGCTGTCGCCGCGCAGCCCCAGGGCTGGGCAGAGGCTGGTGCAAATCGATCAGAACACGACAATCGAGCGCGACCGCGCTCACCGTGACGTGTAACGCGTGCCATGACGCGCGTAACACGGCACGGTCGGGCCGAGCCCGCTGCGTTGTCGCGTTATGACGCGGAGCGGGCCGCCCGTGACCGCGCCGCGCCGGTCGGGTCGATCTAGGTGCTGCACAGCACGGACGAGGAGGGCCGCTGGCGCAGGGCCGACGAGCGCGTGGACCCGTGCCGCGAACGGTCCCCGCCTGGCCGGTAATCCGGTGCAGCGAGGTCACCCGCCGGCGTGCCCGGCCAGCGATCCCTTCCGTGGCTGGCCGCCGGGCAGCGCCTCGTAAACGATGATCTCCCTTTCGCCGAACAGGTCCTCCGCGCGAGCCAGGACATCCTTGATGTGCGGACTGGACAGATGAGCGTCGAGCGCCTCGCGCGAGTCCCAGCGCTCGATGAAGGTTAGCCGTCTGGGGTCGTCCGCGCCCCGGTGCAGCGCGTAGAGGATGCAGCCCTTTTCATTGTGCGTGGGTTCAAGTACCGCTTTAAAGGCGTCCTCCGCCTCCCGCTCCTTGCCATCTCGAGCCGTGAAGGATCCGACGACCACCACCTCTCCCATGCCAACGCTCCTCTCTGGACGTGCCTGCGATTCAGGCGTCAGAGGATACGGACGCGGCGGACCTACGCGACCCGTCCAACGTCCGGAGCGGAGCGAGGGCTGAACGGACCGCGCGTCACGGTCGTATCGGTCGGGGCTGCGTGTTCTACGGGCGGGGCTGCACTTTCGGCGTCTGCTGCCGATGAAGGGGCTGGATGTCGAAACTTTCGGTTGCTGAGCGCCGTCGTGATGGCCAGCCGTACGTGGAGGAGCCACGGCGGATACGAGTGTTGGTCGCAGACGATCATCCGGCGATGCGCGGTGCGCTGGCGCGGCTCGTGCGCGAGCATGGCGCTTTGGAACTTATCGGGGAGGTGGCTGACGGCGAGCAGGCAATCAGCATGATCTCCCGGCTGAGGCCTGACGTAGCGCTGGTTGACGTACGGATGCCGAAGCTCCATGGACTCGGTTTGCTCCGGCGGCTGCGGGCGGAGGATTGGCCGGTACGCGTGCTGTTGATTTCAGGAAGCGACGACAGCGAGATCGCGCACGAGGCGATCTGTTTGGGGGCAGCTGGTTTCCTGTCCAAGGACGCGGAGGAGGCTGAGATCTCCGACGCGATCGTCGCTGTCGCGAGTGGCCGATCGGTGCTTTCGCCCGCGCTGCAATCCGGTGTTCTCGACCTGATGCGCAAGAGCCCGGGTCGGCCGGTGCAGTTGTCGGGGCGCGAGCGGGACTTGCTCGAGCTCGCTGCAGAGGGCGTGTCGACGGCCGAGATCGCCAAGCGGCTACACCTGTCCCCGAACACGGTCAAGACCTACTGGCAGCGCCTGTACGAGAAGCTCGGCGCGAGCGATCGCGCGAGCGCCATCGCAGAGGCAATCCGTCGCGGACTGCTGGAATGAGCGACGTCCGGCGGCCGGATGACCGCTACTCGGGCGGCTCGCGTACCGATGACGGTGCGGCGGTCTCTCTGGCGGTCCTCCGCGCGGCGCTGCTGGCGTTGATCCTCGCCTGCGAGCAGCTCGTCGACGCCCGGCAGCTCGCGGATTGGCAATTCTTCGCGGTGCTCGTGGTCGCGGCCGCGTATTCGCTGGGCGGACTCATCGTCGCGGTCGGCGCGCTCGGGCACTCGGGCGCTCGGGCGTTCGCTCGCGCGCAGCCTGGATGCGACGTGCTGATCCTTGCCGCCCTCGCGTATACGTCCGGCGGCGCGTTCTCGGATGTGCGCAAAGCGTT
>Ga0187777_10001224_pt1 | contig 16762 bp, 13 predicted proteins | sample 1015_Q2_SP5_10_M_FD_132416 | JGI IMG/M metagenome (GOLD analysis project Ga0187777, IMG submission 132416) | Tropical peat soil microbial communities from peatlands in Department of Meta, Colombia - 1015_Q2_SP5_10_MG | ecosystem: Environmental > Terrestrial > Soil > Wetlands > Peat | place... | reverse complement strand
CGGGCCGGCCGCCGCTGATATAGCCCAGCGCCATGATGAGCACGCTGACGAGCATGCCGAGGACGTAAGCCGCGGCGCCCAACCCCGCGAAGGCGAGTGCCACCGATACCACCGCTCCCACCACCACGCCGATACCCTCGGACACACCGATGCGGCGGAACCGCAGCTCGCGCTGCATTCGCGCCTGCGGAACGATCATCAGGCCGGTGATCACGAACTGAGGTGCGAACAGTCTGAAGAGGGCAGTGGTGCGCGCGCCAAACGCCGGCGTCGTCACGAACGGGACGACGAGCAGCGTCAGCAGCGCCAGCCCAACCCCGATCATGATTCCGAGGAGGGTCGCCCCCTCCAGATGCTCGCGCGTGATGTCGGGTCGCTGCACCAGTGGTGTGCCGATCGACTCGTTGGCGATCATGAGCGAGAACTCGCTGGCGATCAGGGCGACGGCGAACCGGCCGAAATCTGCCGGTGAGATAAGCCGTGCCAGCACGACCGCAGCGGCTACGTTGACGATTTGGACAACGGCGGCCGTTAATCCGAACCACCGCACACCGCGGAATGCCGCATCGCGCACCTGGTCATTCGACAGCGCGGCGGTTGCTCCGTCTGGAGCATCGTGGCTCGATGGAGCTTGCGCGGGCATTACCGGAGCGGTAACCGGCGCACGTCGCCCCGGATCAAACCCAAAATGCGTATCACGACCGCACCGCCGCCCGGCCAGCGCCCGTCGGAGTCGCGACGGGTAGGAGGAGCAGGACCGCCGTAAAGCCGATCAGGAGATGCATGAGGAAATCGCCTTGGGTGAACGTGAAGGCGTCGTAGAACCACATCGAAGCCACGAACCCGGCGAGCGCGGCCGCCATCGCGACCGGAAGCAAACCCTCCGGAGTGTCTCGTTCGAGCTTGGCCCGACGGCCGAGACGCTTGATCGCCAGGCCGAACAACCACAGCCATCCGATCACGCCGAGCACTCCCGTCTCGAGGAGCGTGCCCAGCCACTGATCGTCAAGGATCTCGGCGTTGTCCTGGGGATTGGCGCTTAGTGACCCCTGGCCATTGAAGCTGTAGTCGCCGAAGCCGGTTATCTGCTCCCCGATGGAGGTTCTGCCGACAACGCGGGTTCCGAACCCTTCACCGAACAGCGGGTTGTAATTCGCGAATTCGTGTAGTTCGGGACCCCACCGCGACAGACGGCTCGTGTTCTGCAGAGTCCCTCCCGGGCCGTAGGTGGTCTGACTCTCGGAAGAAACCAGCCCGCCCTGCGGGTTGAAACTTGCGTAGAGCCCTCCGATCGCTCCGGGGTCGAGGAAGTGAACAACGATAAGGAGCGGAATCAAGGCGGGCCAGCAACTGAGGGTTTGGCGCGGCCGCAACCATAGGAACACGATCAGCATCGCCACGATCGCGATCAGACCGGTGCGGGAGCCGCTAGCGAAACCGCCGGCAAGCATCACCATCGCCGCGCCATACCACCTGCGCTGGCCCCGCGTCACGCCCAGATAGATCGCGAACGGCACCAGCATCGCCATCACCGCGCCGAGCTCGATTGCGTTTCCAGAAGACGCTTGAGCGCGTGAATTGCCGAATCGGAAGAGGTCGGCGGCACTTGGGGGGTTGAAATGGAAGACGGCCAGCAGCATGTGCTCGTGGTTGAAAATGCTGTAGCCGAGCTTGCGCTCGAGGATCGCGCTGGCGCCCACGATCGTGCCCGCGGAGACGAGAATCTTCACGAGCCAGTCAAGGATCACGCGCGTGCGCACGACGCTAACCACGAGGTAGATGACCAACAGGAAGGACGCCTCAAGCGACACCGACTTGATCACGATGCTCATGGTGCCGCCGACGCGGCTCGGATTGAGGAGCAGCGAGCCCGCGAGCGCGAACAGGATCAGCCCCAGCGGCCCCTCGAAGCCTGTCCGCCGGATCTTCACCCGAGGATCGCATAGCAGCGAGGCAGTCCATCCGACCAGTAGCAGGATCACGAACACCCGGTAGGGTTCGAGCTGGAAGGCGTTCATGCCGGCGAGGGTGTAGCGACCGTCGCTCGGGATCAGCAGGTCGACGATGACCAGGCCCGAGACCAGCCACGACCAGCGCGAGGCGACGTGCGCCGCCACCAGTGTCACGACGACGGCCATCACCAGGGCCGCCGGCATCTTGCCCCCTCCGCCGGCCACGACGTCGGCCGCCAGGAGTCCGACAGCGGCGATCAGGAGGACTGCCGACTTCGGCAGCGCCGGCCTGCGGAGAGCCGCAACCATGCTCAGTCGCGCGACTCGGCTTCGAGGCCGGACGCCCGCGCGCGGTGCGATGGCGTGCGGTCGCCCGATGCCCGGCGCCTGTCCGCCGCCGACGACCCCTCGGCCGCGCCGTGCTGCGTGGCTGCGTTCTCCTCGTCGACAAGCCGGGTGCCCGATGCGGCCCCTCGAAGACCGATCAATTTCATCCTTGCACCGCCTGTCTGAGCCAAACCGTGGTCGGGTTCCGCTACGTGACCGTTGCCGGTTCCGGTGAACGCCGGGCCAACATCCCGGCCCAGCCCCTCATCCAGGCGTCGCCGGGTGGAGCGGACTGGATCGTCGCTGTGGTTGTTGAGGATGAAGGCCAGGGCGATACTCGCCGCCATGACGGCAAACAGCACGAGGATCGGAATGCTCTTGCTATGTCCCTTCTCGAGCGTGGCGGGCGATCCGCTGTTGACCGTCTCCAACTCGACGCGCTGGTCCGCTGTCGTGCCGGAGGCGGCCTGTTCCTGGCTGACCTCGGTCCGAAGGACCGAGATCGCGGTAGTAGCGAGCTTGGCCGCCTCAGCGGCCGTCGGCGCTGAAGAAGTCAACGTAATCAGCGGCTGCGGCGCTCCCGTGCCCGCCTGTTCGACCGCAGCGGCCACGACGGTTCCACAGTCCCCAACGACAGCCGCCGCCGCCGGCGCTGTGGCACTCGTCGTCACGGGACACACGGGCACGTGCGCCGCCATCGCGACCTGGTGCTGGACGTAGTCGCTGTTCGCCATTGCGGCATAGACCGACGACAGGTTGGACATGTAGTTGAGGTCGCCGATCGTCTGGGCAGGGATGGTCGTCCCCACCCCGGGGATGACCTGCGCCACGGCCCGGCCGTAGGGGAATCCCGCCTGCGAGATCAGGACCAGGGCGTTACCCTGCCAGACCTCGGCACCCCGAGGAATGATCGTGGGCTTGCCGCCCTTCAGGCCGGGCGTCCCGTAGGAAAGCGCGGACAACACGACGGCCAGTACTGCGCCGGCGATCACCACTCGCTTGTAGCGCTTGACCACCCCGAGAAACAGCTTCAAGTCCATTCTTATTCCGTTCCGTCCCGGTGCTGCGCCCGGGCTTCGCTAAATCCCGAAGCGGGATGGTTTGCGCAACTCATGTGCCGGATCGTAGTTCTGGCCCGCCGCGCTTCCACCCGTCATCGGTGCGGCTTTGCGAGCGTGCGACTGGCCCAATGGCCAGGCTCACCGGCGAGGTCCGGCGGACGAGCCCCAGAAGGACCGCACCCGTAGGCGAGCTGCAAGAAGGGCGGGCGACCGAACGTTGGATTCTCCAAATGTGCGGACTCGTGAAGAGCTGATGGAGCCGCGAATCCTGATCGTCTCTCCGGTCCGCAACGAGGCGGCCCACGTCGAGCGCGTGGTTCGCGCAATCGCCGCCCAGCAGCTCCAGCCAGCGCGATGGATCGTCGTGGAGGATGCCTCGACCGACGGCACGCTCGAGCTGCTGCGCTCGCTCTCGCGCGACGTTCCGTTCATGGAGGTGCTTGAGGCCGGACCTTCGTCGCCACACGCCGGCGCTCGGGATCGGCTCGCGCGAGCGGCTGCCCCGCGAAACTTCAACCTCGGGCTCGAGGGCGTCGACTGGCGCCAGTACACCCACATAATGAAGCTGGACGGCGACATCGAGCTGCCGCCCCACTACCTGCGCGTACTGCTCGAGCGGTTCGCCGCCGAGCCTCGTCTCGGACTTGCAGGTGGCGTGCTGGTCGAGCCGATGCCGGATGGAGAAACGCGGCGACTAGTGATCCCTCGTCATCACGTCCACGGAGCGCTCAAGTGCTATTCCCGCGAATGCTTTGAGGCGATCGGCGGGGTCCAGGAACGGCTAGCCTGGGACACGATCGATGAGACGTACGCGCGAATGCGCGGGTTCGTCACCGTCAGCTTCGAGGATCTCGTCTCCGTGCACCACCGGCGGTGGGGCAGCGCTGACGGCGTGGTCCGTGGCCGGGTCCGGCTTGGCGAGTGTGCATACATCACGCATTATCCAGCCAGCTGGGTGGCGCTGCGGTCGGTCAAGCTCGCGTGCACGCCTCCGCACGGCCTCTCGGGCCTCGCGTATCTGTTCGGCTACATACGCGCGGCAGCACGTCGAAGCGTACGGGTCGAGGACTCCGCCTACCGACGGTTCACGCGCCGCGAGCTACGCAGACGGATGATGCGGGGCGTGATCGCAGCGCGGGGCTAACCTCGCCCCACCCGCCGGTCGAAAGCGTACCCGGCGGCCTCCCCGCGTTCGAAGCGGCGCTGTCGTCCAACGCGTGTCGGTCACGATGCGTGCTCGCCCCAGAGCCTCTTTCGCCCTCGTTCGTCCTGTCGTGTCGTGGCTCACGGGCCGATTCTTCCCTGATAACCGGCGCCCTTGAGCGCGAGGCCCGTGGGCCGGTAATAACCGGGAGGTGGCGGCTCATAGCCTGGGCCGCTTACTGGCATCCAACTCGTCCTCGTCCAGCTCGGCATCCATCTCACCACGTTTCCGGTCCCTCTTAGCACCGTTTTGGCGCTCCAATCTGCAGAGACGTTGTCCTGAGTGGTGCAGGAGCTAGAGCAATTCCACAAGCTATAGTTGCGGTCACCGGTGATGACCGGGGTGGCGATGTTGTACTCGGCGGTCATGCTGTGCGGATCGGTGTACGTCGTACCCGAGGTACCGCCTAGCGCGATTCCCCGCGTGGCGTTGACGAAAGTGTTGTGCTGAAACTCGAGGCCATGCGGAGCCTGGACCAGCACGGGGTTCGCATCACAACCAGAGGTCTCGCACGTGGGGTCCTCAACATCGAGGTTGTTCCTAATCGTGATGTTGTCCGTCGGCGAGTCCTGGATCAGCACGGTATCGCCACACGATTGCGAGTGCCAAATGATGTTGTTGTCGAACGTGACATCGCGCTGGCCACCCGTATCGACGTGCAGCACGTTGAGATGAGACCCGTCCGCCGCGCAGCGTTCATAGGAAGGGTCGGGCGGACCCTCGAAGGCGTTGTTATCGATCGTGAGACCGGAGATACCTTGTACTTGGATGTAATGCCCGTATCCCCCATCCTGGATGGAGGGACCGATCACGTTCCGGGAGATGACGAAGTTGTGTTCCTCGGCCATGCCTCCGTCGATCTCCAGGGCAGTTGCGACGTGATCGATCTGGTTGTACTCAACCGTGACGCCAGACTGGGTAGAGCCGGCATGGGGGCTGCAGTTATTCGCGAAGGCGTAAATCCCGTCACCGTTCGGCTGGTCTTCGATCGTGTTGTGTTCGAGCTTCAGGCGGCCGGAGATGCCGCACAAGAGCTGAATGCCATTACTCGGATTTCCGCCCTGGCTGTTGCTCACGTTGCCCGGCACCGTGATCTCGAACCCCTCAATAGTGAGATTCCGGGTCCTGGAGCCCGTCACCGTAAAGCCCGCCACGACGACGGTTTGGCCCGGGGTCGCAGCGAGGGTCACGCCAGGAGATGCGTGGGCGATGCTGCTGAGCGTGATCGCCGGCCAAACGCCGGCGTTGAGGCAGACGACGGCACCGGGCGATGCCGACGAGAGCGCACGCTCGACGTTGGCGCCAGGGTTGAGCTTCCGCCTACACCTAACCCCGCTCGGCGTGGGCGCACCAACGTGCGAAGCGGCGCCGTCGCGCGCCGCAGAGACCACGACCGTGGGCGTCGAGCCTGCCGATGCCGAGCCGACCTGTGGCTCGGACTCAGAGGCGCCGCGAGCAGCCACCGCCCCGACAGCGAGCAGCGCCGTGAGAATGAACCAGATTCGCCGCATCATCCCCGAAAGCCGACGCGAGGAGTCGAACCTCGGTCCTCTTCATTACAAACGAAGCGCTCAGCCAGCTGAGCTACGTCGACGTGATGTTCTCGTAGCGCACCTGTCCACGAGATTGCGAGTGACTATCTACCTCTGACTCGCCGAACGACCGTACTCGACGTGATCCATCTCCCGCCTATCCTTTCGAGTAGTCGTTGGTCTCTCATGACGCAAAGCATCGGGCTTGGCTGTGACGATCGGCGGACGTCCGTCACTCGTGACCGGGCGAATGCCGGGTCACGAACCGGGAGCTTGTTCCGGGTTCTTCTGCTCCGGGGCCGCCTGCCGCCTCGACTCCCTGAGCCGAGTCCGCCATAGCGTCTTGACCCTGTCTCCCCACCCGGCCGAGCGAAGAACGCGTTTGGCCCCGAGGTCGCCGGCGCGGACGGCCGTCCGCACCGCGTTGATCCCAACGGCTCGGAACGTCGGCGCGAATACGAGTATCTCTTGCTCGCTCCACGTCTCGCTCCCGTATTGATGCTTGTACGCTGCATCACCGGGTCCAAAATCCACTGCATGGATCGACGGATCGCTGCATAGATCCTCGATCAGCCGGGACAGGACATAGTTGCCTACGCGATGACTCGCGAAGGCGGGGTCGTATCCTGTCGCTCCGATGCAGAACGTGTCGCCGTACGCCCAGCCCATCCAGAAAGCGACCGGAGCTTCGGCGACGTAGAGCACGTAGGCGCGAAACCAGCCTCGCGTGAGCGAGAGCTCGAGCAGCGAACGTTCTTCTTGCGAGTCGGCGAAGCCGGCGCCTAGTGCGCGCTGATACGTCTTCGCCGAGACGAGGTCGAGATCTTCACGAATGCGCGTGAGGTCATCCGGACCGGACAAGATCTTGAGTGTCGCGTCAGCACCGAAGGTTCGCTCGAACCTGTTTCGGTTGAGCTTGATGTGCTTACGGGTCGACTTCGAGCGAGAGGCTAGGAACTCGTCGAATGTCTTGGGTAGCGTGAGTTTGTGGTGAGTCCGCCGATCCACAAGGATCTCGCGACGAAAGCGAGCGACACTTTCCTCGAGCGCACGGGCCACCGGAGACTCGATCGGGATACCGGGCAGGCGGATGAGGTCGGCATCTCGGGTCGCGAAGACGTCCAGCGCCGCATCCATCAGCTGCATTGCCGTCGACTCGTCCACCGGGCTTACGACTCCGCCGAGCGTGGCGGTGAGAGACCGCACAGTTGGTGCGAAGACCGTCGTGTAGCCAAATCGACTCGGGAGCGGGACATTCTCGATCCAGGCCGCGAGCGCCGCTGTTGCTCGCCCGTCGCGCTCGACGAGAATCGCATGCGGGCGTTCGATCTGCGGTCGGGAGGCCATGACGCACAGGTAGAAGTCGAGGTCGGCATCGACTCGTCCCCAGGGAACGGCGCTCCACGCAGATCGGAGCCTCTCCGCCTCATCTGGCGTCCGAGCAACGCTCACCCGCGTCCCACGGCTATCCGGGTAGCCCGGCCCTACCACCGGACCGTGTTCAGACTCAAGTACGCGAAGCACAACAACCCCCAAGTTTGTATAGAGCGATCCGTCCGAAGACCATGCCTTGCTCAGCTAGCCGCGAACTCTGGTGTGCCGATCAGCCCGTTGACGTGGGCATAGTGACTCGCCTCCGTCCGGTTGCCGACGTTCAACTTTCGATATACGTTCGACAGGTGGAACTTCACCGTCTGCTCGGTCACCCACAGCTTCTGAGCGATCTCGCCGTTCGTCGACCCAGCGGCTACCAGCTGCAACACCTCGAGCTCGCGAGAGGTCAGCGGAGACTGCTCGGCGGCCACGGCAGTCGGACGGGATGACCGGGCAGTCACAGCACGCTTGTACACATGGACGACGTGCCCGTCAATCGTCTCCCGGACGAGCGTGGCAAGAGCGGCCGGGTGTGTCGCTTTCGAGATCGCGCCGGCTGCGCCGGCGTCGAAGATGGCATCGAGCCACTCGGAGTCCATCGACGTCGTCAGCATGATCACGGCTGCGCCGCTCTGCTCAGCCTTGATCTGCTCGACCAGCTCGACGGCCTGATCGGAGCCGTCCATGTCGTCAACCAGGACGACGTCCGGGCTCGCCTCGACGATCGCTCGCACGGAACCAGTACGTCCATGGACGTGGCCGACCAGCTTGAACTCGCCGCTCTTGCGCAAACCGATCGCGATCGCTTCCACGATCAGCGAGTTGTCCGCGACGACAACGAGCCGCTTCATTGGGCCTCGTGCCCCCACCACCTGCATGTTCATCGGTCCTCTCGTATGGTGATCAACCTGATCGCGCCCCAAGCTGCTCGGAGCTTCCGAACTGTGCGCGGGGACCGACGTATGCGAAGGTCCTCCAGCCCCCGCGTAACGTAGCCCCGAACTCGTGAGGGCGTGCTGGACCAAGGTACAGGTGCCTTCGCTTCCTCCCCGGTCCGCCGACCGGGATTAGGACCGGTCTTAGGTTCCTGGTCTAGCGCGAAGCCCATGCGCGTGTTCATGCTGCTCGCCGATGAGCTCAGTCACCTCTATCAACGCACACCGGAATCACGCGGAACCCAAGCCAGACCCCAGCGTCAGCGAGGCGCAATACGGCGTCAACGATCTGATCGCGGCGATGGACGACCATACCCGCAACCTGCTCGGGCGCGGGCGTCTCGAGCGGCGCGCCTGGTTGGTGCCACGGAGTCTTCTGGCCGCCGACTTGATCGGGCTCAGCCTTGCCTACCTGCTCACGACGCTGTTCTGGGGCGAGGCAGGGGCATTGGGTTCGTTCCACGAAATCCTTGTTTTCCTTGCGACGCTTCCGTGCTGGGCGATCATCGCCAGGCTTCAGGGCCTGTACAGGAGTGATCAGGAGCATGCCGATCACTCGACCGCCGATGATGTGGTTGGTGTGTTCCACCTCGTGACGATCGGGGTGTGGACGCTGCTGGTGGCCTCACGACTGTCGGGGCGCACAAACCCGAGCATCTGGGCGCTCATCACGTTCTGGACGCTAGCGATATGCATCCTGCCGCTGGCGCGAACGGTCGCTCGCCGCGCGTGTAAGCGGGCGCAGGCATATGAACAGAACACGCTGATCGTCGGTGCCGGCGAAGTCGGCCAGCTGATCGCCCGGAAGCTGGTCAAGCACCCGGAGTACGGCGTGAACGTCGTGGGATTCATCGACCGCGATCCCAAGGCCCGGCGTCCCGATCTACCCGAGCACCTGGCGATCCTAGGCGGTCCGGAGCGGTTGGCGGACATCGTCAACTGCCTCGACGTCGAACGGGTGGTGATCGCCTTCTCGAACGAGCCGGTGTCGGAGCTGCTGTCGCTGCTGCGCCAGCTGCGGGCCTTCCCGGTCCAGATCGATCTCGTCCCACGACTGTTCGAGCTCGTCGGTCCTCGTCTGACCGTGCACTCAGTGGAGGGATTGCCGCTACTTGGGCTGCCACCCAATCGCGCATCGCGCAGCTCGCGGATGCTCAAGCGGCTCATCGACATCGTCGGCGCCGGCGCCGCGCTGATCCTCCTCTCTCCCGTGTTCGCCTACATAGCGCTGAGGATCCGGCTCGACTCCGATGGACCGGTCTTCTTCCGCCAGACCCGCCTTGGGACGAACATGAAGGAGTTCACCGCGCTGAAGTTCCGCACGATGAAGGTGAACACAGACGACTCGGTACATCGGATGGCCATCAAGCAGAGCATGTCCTCCAACGCCGTGGCCACCGAAAACGGGGGCGTGTACAAGCTCGATCGCGCCGACGCTGTCACGAAGTTCGGGCGTCGTCTACGTCGAACGAGTCTCGACGAGCTGCCGCAGCTGATCAACGTGTTCAAGGGCGACATGTCGCTGGTCGGGCCGCGGCCCTGCATCCCGTACGAGACCGAGAACTTCGAGCCCTATCACCTCGAGCGCTTCGCTATGCCGCAGGGGATCACCGGCCTCTGGCAGGTGACGGCCCGCGCCAACTGCACATACGGAGAGGCGCTCGACATGGACATCGCGTACGTGCGCGGCTGGTCGCTGGGCCTCGACCTCCGGCTGCTACTGCGCACACCCCTCAGCGTGCTGCGTCAGCGGTCCTCAACCGCATGACGCGGCGGCTCCGGCGCCAAGCTCCGGAACGGCGAGGTAGATTCGGTTCAGGAAGCGACCGCTGGTTCAGGACGCGACCGCTTCGCCGCCGTTCAGCAGACCGTTGACGTGGGCGTAATGGCTGGCTTCGGTCCGGTTGCCGACTTCGAGCTTGCGGTAGATGTTCGAGAGGTGGAACTTGACGGTTTGCTCGGTGACCCACAGCTTCCGAGCGATCTCGCTGTTCGTCGCTCCGGCGGCCACGAGCCGTAGCACTTCGAGCTCGCGCGCCGACAGCGCGGACTCCTCGGCCGCCGGCGAGCTGCCCGATGATCCCCGGACTGAGCCCGCGGGCTTGTGGACGTGCAGGACCCGGCCATCGAGTGTCTCGCGGATCAGCGTGGCCAGCGCGCCCGGGTTGGTCGCCTTGGAGACGGCCGCGCTCGCCCCGGCCTCGAAGAGCTCGTCGAGTCGCGCGGACTCCGGCGACAGCGTCAGCACAATCACGGCGATGCTGTTGCGCTCGGCCTTGGTCTGGCGAATGAGCTCGACCGCACGATCGGACTGGTCCATCTCGTCGATCAACAGCAGATCGGGCTCGCCCTCGACGATCTGCTGGACCGATGCGGTGCGGGCGTCGAGATGACCGAGCAGGTTGAACTCTCCGCTCTTGCGCAGCGCGATGCCGATCGCCTCCACGATCAGCGAGTCCTCGGCGACGACGACGAGTTGCCTCACCGGGCGTCCGTCCCCAACAGATATCTATTCGGCAAGGGCTCTGAGTCCTTCGGCGTTCGTTCTTCGTCCCCTAAGAAGACCAATCTGCGCATCCGGCCCGGCTGCGCTCCAAACCCCCGAACCGCGATCCGCTGTGACCGACCCATCGGCAGTTTACCGCACGTCCTAAAGCGTTCAGGAAGTTGAACGGCCCAGTGCCACCGCGGCCTATTGCCTGTATCAGGCGCTGCGCGCATCCTTCTCCTCCTAGGGAAGGCCGCGGACGGGGACCGTCCGGAGCGCTGACCCGGGGAAAACAAATAGACCAGGAGATGCTGCCGGCTTACTCGTGAGGGGCGCGAGAGCGGCAGGCTAGGTCTTGGGGCAAATGAACGGAAGGGCACCATGAAGCGACTTGTCGTCGTAGCCGACAACCCAATGATCGTAGGGGCGATTCGCACGGGACTGCGCGAGAGCGGGGCATTTCAACTTCTCGGCTATGTCGACCCTCGCAAGACCACGGCCGCACGCATCACGCAGGCCGGCGCCGAGGTCGTGCTCGTGGACGAAGGCGGCGACTCCGAGGCCGCCATCGCGCTGATCCAGAACCTGCGCGACCAGGACGAGAACATCAAGGTGATCGTGCTGGCGCTCCGCATGGAGGGCGAGTGGCTCGAGCGGGCCTTCGCCGCCGGCGCCAACGGCGCGATGTCCAAGGCGATCCACCCGTCCGCGCTGGCCACGCTGATCCGCGAGACGGTCGCAGGTCACATCGTCCACTCGCCGGCGAGCCTCCGGTCGACCAGTCCGCCGCCCGTCGCCGTCGCCGCGGAGCACTCGACGCTGACCGATCGGGAGACCGAGATCCTGCGCTTCGTCGCGTCGGGCGCGACCAACGCCGAGATCGCGCGGCAGCTGTGGATCACGCAGCAGACGGTGAAGTTCCACGTCTCGAACGTCTACCGCAAGCTAGACGTCGCCAATCGCACCGAGGCGTGCCATTACGCGCACGTCAACGGTCTGGTCGCGCCCGGGGTGCCGCTCGCGCCCGTGCCAACGAGCGCGCCCGTACTGGCGATGGCCTCGTAGCGTTCGGTCTTCGATCGGGGAGCCCGAGGGCGTTCCGCGCCGCGCCCGTTGTGGTTGCGCGCGAGTAACAGCGCGCGCGTCCCGTTCCTTGGATATGAGGCTCCTCGGGCTAATCGTCGTCGAAGATGGCGCTCGGTCGCGGATCTCGGGAACCCGCGGCTACGCGCTCGAGCGGATCGGCAACCGGCCCATCGTCGAGCACGTGCTCGAGGCGCTCGAGCTGGCCGGCGTCGACGAGGTCCTGGTGGCGTCGTCGAGCGCCCGCTCGAACGGGATTCGCGAATGTCTAAGCGCCCGTGAGAAGCCGAACGGCCCGCGGATTCGGTACCTCCACCGAGAGGCCCCGCTCGAGGTCACCGATGCGCTGCGGATGGCGGCGCCGGTAATTGGCAACTCCCCATGTGTGGTGCATCTGGGGAACGGGCTTCTGGATGAGTCGCTCGCCCCGTTCGTGGAGCGGACGTGGGACGCGCCGGACGTCGCGTTGCTCGTGCATCAGACGGCGGGTCACGACGAGCACCTGAGCGCGGCGACGCAGGAGATGCTCCATCTCGCTCCGCTCAGCGCCGACCACGCGCTGGGCATGGCCGGCGTTTGGCTGTTCGGTTCGGGCGCGCTGCCCCTCGCGGTCGCCGCACCGTGGAGCCTGTGCGGTGACGTCGACCTGACGATGCTCGGCAAGCGAATCGCCGCCGCAGACGGCGCCTTCCAGGTTAAGCTCGTCGACGGCTGGCATCACTATCGCGGCGACCCACTCGACCTTCTGGAGCTGAACCGGATCGTCCTCGACCGCCTCGACGCCGGCCTGCGCCGGGCGTGCAATAAGGGCAATCGCATCGAGGGGCGGGTGTGGATCCACGAGGCCGCGTCTGTGCACGGGAGCGTGATCATCGGACCAACGGTGATCGGACCGGGCGCCCGAATCGCCGACTCCTACATCGGCCCGTACACGTCGATCGGCGAGCGAGCTCGCGTAGAGGGCGTCGAGGTCGAGCGATCGATCATCTCTCCTGGTGCGAGCGTCATGCACGTCGGCGGGCGGCTCGTCGCGAGCGTCGTCGGATGCGACGCCCGCGTGTTCCGCGACTTCTCGCTGCCGCGCGCTCTGCGCCTACGGGTCGGCGACGGGACTGAAGTCGCGCTCTGCTGATCGCGCGCAGACGCTCAGATAACGACTCGGCTCACCGCCGAAGCCCAATCTCGACGAGCGCGCCCCGGGCCATCTCCGCGACCTCGCCGTCACCGCGCTCGAGCGCACGACGGTAGGCCGCTTCGGCACCTGCCAGGTCGCCCCTCTCCTCTAACAGCACCCCGAGGTTGAACGCTCCCGCGGCGTGGCCGCGCGTATCCGCGCGATCGAAGGCGCGTTCCGCGCCGGCCAAGTCGCCCTTTTCAGCGAGCACGCTGCCAAGGCTGTATGCGCCGCCGGCGTCGCCGCGCTCATCCGCACGCCGGTAGGCGGCCTCGGCGCCATCGAGATCACCCCGGTCGTGGAGCAGCACGCCGAGGTTGAACGCGCCGGCCACATGCCCGAGCTCGTCAGCCCGGCGGTAGAGAGCCTGAGCCCCTTCGAAGTCGCCACTCTCAGCGAGGACGCCGCCAAGATTGAACGCCGCGTCCGGGTCGACGAGCTCCGCGTCGAGAGACTCAGCCTCGGGCGCCGGTGCGAGCTCGGCGGCCCCCTCGCCATCATCAGGGCGCGACCGCCGTATCGCCGGTCGGGTCAGCAGGGGCACGGCCGCCAACGCGCCGACGAGCGACGAGAGCCGAGGCCGGCGCGGCCGCCAGGCGGGCAGGGTGAGCGCTGGACCACTCTCAGGTTGCAAGCGGTCCAGAACCAGTACCGCGACTCCGGCGGCGACGAGGGCCGCAATCGCGGCTGCGAGAAGCAGCCAATTCAACCCCCCATCGGCCGGTGCGGAGATCATCGCCCCGTTGCTCGCCGAGGCCCCCGGATTCACTCCCTGATGCTGGGAAGGCTCGTGAGGACGGGCGGGTCGGTGAGCCGGCGTGCGCTGCTGTGAAGGCGCCGGCAGCGTCCCAGACGACGCCGGGTCTCCGGATTGTCCTGTAGCGAGCAGGCGCTCGATGATCCCGAACGGCGTTGCGATTGTCGAAAGCGATCCCGACCCTTGAGCACAGCTGCTGCGTCGGGTGGTTTGCTCCAGACTGGTCACGGCCGCCTGCTCGAGCCGGCGCTCTTGCCCGGGAGTCACGCGCAGCATGCGCGCAACCTGCGCTGCGTTGTATGCCCGCTCGAGCCCCAGCCCGCTTCGCAGCGTCAGGAGCTGCCTCTGGCGCGGAGTCACCGACGCGAGGCAGCCGCTGAGCCCCAAGACGAACCGCTCCAACTGATCCTGGGTGAGTCGCTGCGGGCCGCGCTTCCCGCCGCCAAGCGCGCCGCCAATGCCACCGATCGCGCCGGCTAGGCCACCGTGCGGAGCAGCGGCCTCGGACCCGGAAACCGGCCGGCCGGCGATCGAGGAAGCGCCGTTCGATGAGCTTGCGCTCGTCCCCGCTGGCGTTGACGCCGGTGGCGTGCCGCTCGGGCCGGTTGCTGGAGCCGACCGTGGGACCGCGCCGGACGCCGTCTGGGACCCACCGGTCGTCCGCGGAATGGACGCCGCGGGCGCCACGGGCACCGACGAAGCCGGGACCGATGACACGCTGGGCACCGTCGCCGAGGGCGCGCTCGGCACGGTTACGGACGGCACCGTCACCGACGGGACGGTCACGGACGGCACGGTCACGGACGGCACGGTCACGCCCGCCACTGTCACGCCCGGCACTGTCACCGATGGCGTCGTGATCGTGGGAACCGGGACAGACGAGCTCCCCGGGACCGACACGGTGGGCGGGGACACCGCGAGCGCGTTACTGGTGCGCGGCTGCACCGCGAAGACCGCCAGCAGCGCGAGACCGAGGGCAGCCACGGCGGCGATCCAGCGCTTCGCGCGTGTCGATCCCCCGGTGCCGTGCATTCGCCGAGTCCCCATCGGCCTTCCTCTCATTGCCTCTAATAGCTACCCAACACTCATCAATTTGACGGTCAAGTTGTCGCCTGATCGAGCGAATTGCCGAGCGACGACGGTCCCAACCACTTCTCGGGGGCGATCTCGTCGCTTCCCGGCAACGTCATAGAGTCTGTGCCCGGCGCCTAGATACCACGGCATCCAGACCGGACTAGGCAACCCGGGTTCATTTCGGTGGACGCGCGGTTAACGCACAAGTGCGCCCGTCCCTTGTGGTGCGTCGGCCAGGTCTAGACCGACGGCTAGGCCGCTCCTATGGATCCTGTCGGTTCAGATGGTGGCAGATGTCACCAGCAGAGTTACCGTCCTCGTCGATGATCCAGGAACTGCCTCTCGACTTCTTGGACACGCCGCTCTCGGACGTCAGTCCTGACATCGCCGAGGAACTGGAGCGCCAACAGTGGATGCTGGAGATGACGTGGTCGACGCACCATGTTCCCGCTGGGGCGCCAGGAAGCAATGGATGGGCGGCGGCCATCGACATCGCCGAGCACCTGGCGGTCGACCGGGCCTGCCGAATCTTCGGCGCCGAGCACGCGAACGTGCGGCCCCATTCGGCGACCCAGGCGAACGCAGCCGTATATCACGCGCTGCTGGAGCCCGGCGACACGATCCTGGCGCTGGACCTCACGCACGGCGGCCATTTCACGCAAGGCCAAGGCGTGAACATTTCCGGCACCCAGCGCGACGTGATCACGTATCACATGAACCGCGAGTCGAATCTCGTCGACATGGACGAGGTTGAGCGGATCGCGCGCGCGCGTCGGCCGCGTGTGATCCTCGCGGGCTGGACGGCCTATCCCCGGACTCTCGACTTTCGGCACTTCCGCGCGATCGCGGACGAGGTCGGCGCATACCTCGTCGTGGACATGTCCCACTTCGCGGGCTTGGTCGCAGCGGGCGTGCATCCCAATCCGGTCCCCTTCGCGGACGTTGTCACCACGACGATCTACAAAGCGCTAAGCGGGGCGCGCGGCGGGATGATCCTCTCGACCGAACGGCTTGCCAGCAGGATCGCCTCCGAGGTGCGCACCGAGCAGCCCAACGGCCCGCTGGCGCGCGAGATCGCGGGCAAGGCAGTCACGCTGGCGATCGCGGCGTCTGACGCTTATCGGGAGCATCAGGAGCGGGCGGTCGCCGGCGCGAGGACGGTCGCTGACCGGGTGCTCGCCGACGGTCGCGGCACCGGCGTCCTCACGGGCGGCACGGACGTCCATCTCGTGCTCTGCGATCTGCGCGAGTCGCTTGTGGACGGCATCGGAGGTGAGGCGCGGCTTGCCTCAATCGGGATCACGGTCAGCCGCTTGCCGATCCCCTTCGACCCGCGCCCCTGCGTCGTGTCGAGCGGCCTGCGGATCGGAACGCAAGCGCTCGCCAGCCGAGGGCTCCACCTCGACGACTTCGCCGAGGTGGGCGCAATCGTCGCCGAGGCGCTCGACCCGTACGGCTTTGTGGACCGGCGCGCGGCGCTCGCCGAACGCGCTGCGGTGATCGCCGATCGGTACCCGCTCAGCTCCCGGCCGGACGACGCAGCGCCGAACGAGGCCATCGTCCTGAACTTCCCTCGCAGCCCGCTGCCGCCGACCGCCGCCGCGGCGAGCTAACAGGGCATCGCGCCCGGGGTCTGCCCCGCACCCGCGCGCCACGGGCAAAACGCGGGTTTGATTAGCGGCAAATAGAATCGTCTCGTGCCCTCTCATGACGTCCTGATCATCGGAGCAGGCCTCGCCGGCCAGCGGGCGGCCCTGTCCGCGGCCGAGGCCGGAGCGTCCGTGGCGATCGTCTCCAAGGT
>Ga0187777_10001223_pt1 | contig 16776 bp, 12 predicted proteins | sample 1015_Q2_SP5_10_M_FD_132416 | JGI IMG/M metagenome (GOLD analysis project Ga0187777, IMG submission 132416) | Tropical peat soil microbial communities from peatlands in Department of Meta, Colombia - 1015_Q2_SP5_10_MG | ecosystem: Environmental > Terrestrial > Soil > Wetlands > Peat | place... | reverse complement strand
GCACGCGGGGCATAGCCCTACCTGCCGTCGAGCGCGAGATTGAGGGCCAGCACGTTGACGCGAGGCTCCCCGAGGAAGCCGAGCTGGCGCCCCTCGATGTGCTGCTCCACGAGTGCCAGCACGGTGTCCGGCGAGAGCTTCCTCACCCGCGCCACCCGTGGGACCTGGTAGAGCGCGGCCGCCGGGCTGATGTGCGGATCGAGCCCGCTGCCCGACGCGGTCACCAGATCGACCGGCACCGGGGCCTTGTTGTCCGGGTCGGCGGCCCGCAGCGCGTCGACGCGCCCCTGCACCGCCGCGATCAGCGCCGGGTTGGTCGGGCTGAGGTTCGAGCCAGAGGAGGACGCCGCGTTGTAGCCGTAGGGACTCGTGGCCGACGGGCGCCCCCAGAAGTACTTGGGGTCGTCGAAGGGCTGGCCGATGAGGGCGGAGCCCACCACCTTGCCGTCCCTGACGATCAGGCTGCCGTTGGCTTGGTATGGGAACACCACCTGGGCGATGCCCGTCACCAGCAGCGGGTAGGCGACGCCGGTGATGAGGGTCAGGAGGATCAGGGACATCAACGCGGGGCGCAGGTGAGCCACCATGGGGTTTGCCTCCCTCACACGAGCCGGAGGGCCACCAGGATCATGTCGATGATCTTGATGCCCGGGAACGGGATGATGATGCCGCCCACCCCGTAGATCCAGAGGTGGCGCCGCAGCACCGCGGCCGCGCCGATCGAGCGGTAGCGCACGCCCTTCAGGGCGAGCGGGATCAAGGCGACGATGATCAGAGCGTTGAAGATGACCGCAGACAGGATCGCGCTCTGGGGCGTGGCCAGGTGCATGACGTTGAGGGCCCCCAGAACCGGATAGGTGCTGGCGAACGCGGCCGGGATGATGGCGAAGTACTTGGCCACGTCGTTGGCGATGCTGAAAGTGGTGAGCGCCCCACGGGTCATCAGCATCTGCTTGCCGGTCTCGACCACCTCGAGCAGCTTGGTCGGGTTCGAGTCGAGGTCGATCATGTTGCCGGCTTCCTTGGCCGCCTGGGTGCCGGTGTTCATGGCCACCGCGACGTCGGCCTGAGCCAGGGCCGGCGCGTCGTTGGTGCCGTCGCCGGTCATCGCCACGAGCCGGCCCTGACTCTGCACGTCTCGGATGAGTTTCAGCTTGGCTTCGGGGGTGGCCTGAGCCAGGAAGTCGTCGACCCCGGCCTCGGCGCTGATGGCGGCCGCGGTCAGCGGGTTGTCGCCCGTGATCATGATGGTCTTGATCCCCATGCGGCGCAGCTGGGCGAAGCGCTCACGGATGCCGCCCTTGACGATGTCCTTGAGCTGGATCGCGCCGAGGACCCGAGGCCCGTCGCACACCACCAGGGGCGTCGCGCCCGCCTTCGCAATGGTGTCCACGCTCTGGCGGACTTCGGACGGGAACGTGCCGCCGAGCTTCTTGACGTGCTCCTCGATGGCGTCGGCGGCTCCCTTGCGCACCTGCCGACCGTTCAGGTTGACGCCGCTCATGCGGGTCTGGGCGGTGAACGGCACGAAGGCGGCCCCCAGCTTCTCGATCTCGCGCTCGCGGATCTGGTACTTCTCCTACGCGAGCACCACGATGCTTCGCCCCTCCGGGGTCTCGTCGGCCAGCGAGGCTAGCTGTGCGGCGTCGGCGAGCGAGGCCTCGGCGACGCCCGCGGCCGGGAAGAAGGCGGTGGCCTGCCGGTTGCCGAGCGTGATGGTACCGGTCTTGTCGAGGAGCAGCACGTCCACGTCACCCGCCGCCTCGACCGCCCGCCCGGACATAGCGATGACGTTCTTCTGGATCATGCGGTCCATGCCGGCGATGCCGATGGCGGAGAGCAGCGCGCCGATCGTGGTCGGGATCAGGCAGACGAGCAGCGCCACCAGCACCGTCACCGTGATCGGGGTGCCGTGCCCCGCCGCCTCGACGCTGTACAGCGAGAACGGCAGCAGGGTCGCGGTGGCGAGGAGGAACACGATGGTCAGCGCGGCGAGCAGGATGTCGAGCGCGATCTCGTTCGGGGTCTTCTGCCGCTTGGCGCCTTCAACCAACGCGATCATGCGATCCAGGAAAGCCTCGCCCGGATTGGCCGTGACCTCGACCACGATCCAGTCCGACAGCACCTGGGTACCGCCCGTGACCGAGCTACGATCGCCGCCGGCCTCCCGAATCACGGGCGCGCTCTCCCCGGTGATGGCGGCCTCGTTGACCGACGCGATGCCCTCGACGACGGTGCCGTCGGCGGGGATGAAGTCGCCGGCCTCGACCAGCGCACGATCGCCCTTGCGGAGCGCGGAGGCGGGCACCGCGTCGAAGTCTCGCGCGCCCGGGCGAGCGAGACGCTTGGCATTGAGGTCGCGTCGCGCGCGGCGCAGAGAGGCGGCCTGGGCCTTGCCACGACCCTCGGCCATGGCCTCGGCGAAGTTGGCGAAGAGCACCGTAAACCAGAGCCAGACCGACACCCAGAAGATGAACCAGGCCGGCGCTTCGCCTCGCCCCACGAGGGCCTGCAGCCAGAGCAGGCTGGTCAGAATTGAGCCGACGTAGACCACGAACATGACCGGATTGCGGACTTGCCGGCGGAAGGTCAGCTTCCCGAACGAATCGACGATCGCCTGCCGGATGATCGCCCCGTCGAACAGCGACCGCGACCGGACTGCCGTGCTCGCCATGGTGAGGACTCCTTGCCTACTGCGTCGCGATCAGGGTGAGGTGCTCGACGACCGGCCCCAGGGCCAGCGCCGGCACGTACGTGAGGGCGCCGACGAGGATCACCACGCCGACCAGCAGGCCCACGAATAGCGGAGTGGCCGTGGGCAGCGTGCCCGGCCCGGCCGGGACGATCTTCTTCCGGGCGAGCGACCCGGCGATCGCCAGCACAGGGACCGCGAGCCAGTAGCGACCGAACAGGATGGCCAGCCCGAGGGCCGTGTTGTAGAACGGGGTGTTCGCGCTCAGGCCCGCGAACGCGCTACCGTTGTTGTTGGGCGCCGACGAGAATGCGTACAGGACCTCACTGAAGCCGTGCGCGCCCGGATTCGCCATCCCGGTCTTCCCGGCCGCGGTGACTACCCCGACCGAGGTCCCGATGAGGACGAGGGCCGGCACGATGAGGATGACCAGCGAGGCCATCTTCATCTCGTAGGCTTCGATCTTCTTGCCCAGGTACTCCGGGGTCCGGCCCACCATGAGTCCGGCCACGAACACCGCGACAATCGCGAACATGAGCATGCCGTAGAGCCCCGACCCCACACCGCCGTAGACCACCTCGCCGAGCTCTATCATCCACATCGGCACCAGACCACCGATCGGGGTGAAGGAGTCGTGCATCGAGTTGACCGACCCGTTGGAGGCCGCGGTCGTCGCGGTGGCCCAGAGTGCCGAGTTGGTGATGCCGAAGCGGATCTCCTTGCCCTCCATGTTGCCGCCCGGCTGCAGCGCGCTGGCCGTGTGATCCACGCCCTGTTTCACGAAGACGGCGCCGTTCTGCTCGGCCACCACGCAGACGGCCAGCATCCCCGCGAAGATCACCGTCATCGCCGCCAGGATTGTCCAGCCCTGCCGCGTGTCCCCGACCATGACCCCGAACGTGTAGCAGAGCGCCCCGGCGATCAGGAGGATCGACAGCACTTCGAGGAAGTTCGCCAGCGGCGTCGGGTTCTCGAAGGGATGCGCGGAATTGACGTTGAAGAAGCCGCCGCCGTTGGTGCCGAGCTGCTTCATGGCGATCTGCGAGGCGGCGGGGCCCACCGCGATGACCTGCTCGGTCAGTGTCGAGCGCTTGGTCTTGGGCTGCCCTTTCTCGTCAAGGACAGGCTTGCCGTCCTTGTCGACCACCGGCTCGTCGTATTGGCTCGGCTGCGCCACGGTCGCTGTGGGGTATCCCCGGAACGTCTGCACCGTCCCCTGCCATACAAGGGCCAAGGCTAGGACCAGAGCCAGCGGGAGCAGGATATAAAGGGTCGTGCGCGTGAGATCCACCCAGAAGTTGCCGATGGTCTCGGCGGATCGGCGGGCGAAGCCGCGGATCACCGCCACCAGGGTCGCCATGCCGGAGGCCGCCGATACGAAGTTCTGCACGGTCAGGGCGAGCATCTGGGTGAGATAGCTCATGGTGGTCTCGCCGCCGTACCCCTGCCAGTTGGTATTGGTGGCGAAGCTCACTGCGGTGTTGAACGAGGAGTCGGCTGAGACCGCTGCCATGCCCTGCGGGTTGAGCGGCAGGACACCCTGCGTGCGCTGGATGAGATAGACCGCGAGCACGCCGAGGCAGTTGAACGCGAGCATCGCCCCCGCGTACACCTTCCATCCCATCTCCTCCTGCGGTTGGACTCCGCTCAGACGATAGATCAGGCGCTCGAGCCAGCCGAGCACGCGGTCCAGCGCAAGGCGGCGGCCCTCATAGACGCGCGCCATGTAGGCGCCGAGTGGCTTGGCCAGCGCGACCAGTACCACCAAGTAGAAGACGAGCTGGAAGAGTCCGTTCGCGGTCATTGAAAGAGCTCCGGCTTCAGCAGGGCCAGCACCAGGTACACCAGCAATCCCAGCGACACCGCGGCACCGACGAGATAGAGCACGGGCATGGCGCGGTCCCCTACAGGCGCTCGCAGAGCTGTACCAGCAACCAGGAGAGCCAGAAGAACACCACGGTCACGCCGAGGTACACGATGTCTGCCATCACACACTCTCCTCTCGTCCGCTCCGGGACCTCTACTCGGGAGGCCTCGCGGGATAGCGCAGCCTCCAACGGGATAGCCTAGCCACACCGGGTCCAGGTCGCCCTCAAGATGGGCCCGCTCCCCATCAAGGTGCCATCAAGATTCAAGGGTCCGCCAAAGGTCTTGCTCTCGGCGGCATATCGTGTGCCAGAGCGGCTTCGCAATGATCAGGCCTTCTTGCGCGGCGCCGGGCTCGCCCGCTGGGGCCAAGACGCCCCGGGTCTGTAGCCGAGCTCTGTGGCCCTCTCGGGACACCTGTGAGCTGGCGCCGGGGACGCACGACCTCACGTGAGGCGAATCCGCCCTCGGCCCGGGACGGTCTACCCCCTGGGGGCACCCTCTATCCTGCCGACTCGCAATGATTGTCCGACTACGCGCGGCTGGCACATCGTTTGCTCGTCACTCGCCAACACGCGTCACGGGCGAAGGACGGAGGCGGTCAATGAACCTCGTGGTGTGGTTGCCCGCAATGCTTCTGCTTGGCCTCGGCGCGATGGGGCTCTGTCTGGCATTCGTCATCGCGTGCGAGAGGGTGTGAGCTGACGTCGTGATCTACGTGACGGCGATCGTGACTGCACTCGTCGTGATCTATCTGTTCGCGGCACTCATCCGGCCCGAACGATTCTAGTCGAGCCATGTGGGTTCTCCCGCTCCTGATCCTGGCAACTGCGGTCGCGCTCTCGATCCCCTTGAGTCGGTACGCCGCCTTTGTCATGGAGGGGAGATACACGGCTCCACGCCTCCTGCGCTGGTTCGAACAGCGCCTCGACACCGGCCCGCAGGCCTGGAAGCAATACACGATCTCGCTGCTCGTCTTCAACACGGCACTCTTCGTCTTCGGGTTCCTCCTTCTCGCGCTGCAACCGATCATGCCGTTGAACCCGCTGGGCCGCGGCATGCTGTCACCGACGACGATCTTTCACAGCGTCATTTCCTTCATGACCAACACCGATCTCCAGCACTATGCGGGCGAGCAGCACCTGTCCACGTTCAGCCAGCTCTTCTTCGTCATCCCGAACCTGTTCCTCTCGGCCGCGGTCGGCCTGTGCGCTCTCGCAGCGATCATCCGGCTGCTGAGAGGTCAAACGCTGATCGGTAACTTCTTTGTCGACATGTGGCGGGTCGTCGTCTATGCCTTTGTACCGATCGCGCTGATCGCCGGTGTTCTGTTCCTCCAGCAGGGGATGCCGATGACGTATCGGAGCGCCCACGAGGTCGCCGTGCTCGAGCCGGGATCCATGGGGACTACAGAGCAAGGCGACCCGAGGTCGCAGACGATCGTAGTCGGCCCGCTGGCGGCCTTCGTGCCCATCAAGATGCTGGGCACGAACGGGGGAGGGTTCTACGGCATGAACTCCGCCCACCCACTGGAGAACCCTACCGCCGCGACCAACGTCCTCACGACGCTTCTGATGATGATCTTCCCGATGGCGCTCGTCCTGATGTACGGCCGCATGCTCGGCCGACTGCGCCATGCCGTTGTCCTCTACACGGTGATGCTGGTCATGCTGATGAGCCTGATCGGATGGTCGATCTATTGGGACACGCTCCGGGGAAATCCCGCGCTGACCGCTCGCGCCGCCGGCGACGTCTTCGAGATCCCGGGGGCCGCGACTGCAGGCGGTGGTACGGTCCTCCCCATTCCTGCTGCTACCGGACTGCCGGTAGACCAGCACCTCGGGAATCTCGAGGGCAAGGAATTACGCTTCGGCACGTCCGCGGGTGCGACGTTCGCGGCGATCACGACGACCTTCACGTGCGGCGCCGTCAACTGCGAGATGGACAGCCTGAATCCCCTGGCCGCGCTGTCCCCCTTCGTCGGCATGTGGCTCAACTGCGTCTACGGCGGCAAGGGCGTCGGCATGATCAATCTGCTGGTCTTCCTGATCATCGGGATCTTCGTGACCGGCCAGATGGTAGGGCGCAGCCCTGAATACCTTGGTCGGAAGGTCGGAGCGCGAGAGATGAAGCTCGCCATGCTCGCGTTGCTCGTGCATCCAATCATGATCCTCGGGCCGACCGGACTGTTCGCGGCGACCCCCTGGGGGATGAACGCGGTGAGCAATCCCGGGCCGCACGGGCTGTCGCAGATCGTCTTTCAGTTCTCATCGTCCTCCGCGAACAACGGGGCCGCCTTCGACGGGCTGAACGTGACGTATGGGTTCAACAACAATCCGCATCCGGCGCCGACCGCGGCTGCCTGGGACATCGCGGGGGGCCTGGTCATGCTCTTCGCCCGCTATCTGCCGATCATCGCGCCGATCGCGCTGGCGGCCGGTCTCGGCCGGAAGAAGCCGTCGCCGGTCACGATGGGAACGCTGCGGGACGACGGGGCAACCTTCGGGTTCCTGGTGCTCGGGACGATCATAATCATCGGGGCGCTGCTCTTCCTGCCGGTGGCGGTGCTAGGGCCCTTGGCCGAGCACCTCGGGCCTATCCCCTTCGGGGGCTAGAGCCGTCGATCGTGGGTGATCCCATGCCCGTCGCCGAGCCCGCGCCGCCGACGCGTCGGATCAAGCGGGAGGATCTCTTCGCTCCGGACCTGGTGCGCGCCGCGCTCAGGCAGGCGGTCGTGATGCTGCGACCGGACATCCAGTGGAAGAACCCGGTGATGTTCGTCGTCGAGTTGGGGGCGGTTCTCACCCTGCTCTTCGTGTTGCACTCCGCGCTGGGCGACTCCTCGAGCCGCGTGTCGATCACGTACTTCATTGCTCTGGACGCCTGGCTCTTCCTGACCGTACTGTTCGCCAACTTCGCCACGGCCCTCGCCGAGGAGCGAGGCAAGGCGCAGGCTGAGTCCCTGCGGCGCACACGGCGCGAGACCCCCGCGTGGCGGTTGGGCCCGACCGGGGTCGAGCAGGTCTCCTCGACCGATCTCGAGGCCGGAGACACCGTCGTCGTGCTCCCGGGCCAGGTCATTCCCGGCGACGGCGAGATCATCGAAGGGATCGCGTCCGTCGACGAGTCGGCGATCACGGGCGAGTCGGCACCGGTGATTCGCGAGGCCGGCGGGGATCGGTCCGGGGTGACGGGTGGCACGCTCGTGCTCTCGGACCGGATCGTGATTCGCGTCACCGCCGCATCGGGCGAGTCGTTCCTGGACCGGATGATCGCGCTCGTCGAGGGCGCAGTGCGCCAGCGAACTCCGAACGAGATCGCGCTCACCCTCGTGCTCACCGCATTCACCCTGATCTTCACCATCGTGGTCGTTCCGCTGTGGGCCGTCGCATGGAACGCCGAGCGTTACATGATGATCTACCTGGGACTCCGCGAGCCGATCAAGAGCCTCGGGACCGACGTACCCACGCTCATCGCCCTGCTCGTCTGCCTGATCCCGACGACCATCGGCGGCCTCCTCGCCGCCATCGGGATCGCGGGCATGGACCGGGCTCTGCGAGCCAACATCATCGCCAAGAGCGGGAGGGCCGTGGAGATAGCGGGCGACATCGACACAGTGCTCCTCGACAAGACCGGGACCATCACGCGGGGGAACCGGCGCGCCACGGAGTTCTGTCCAGTCGGGTCATCCGTTGCCGGAGAAGTGGCGCGTCTGGCCGCGCTCGCCTCGTTGGCGGACGAGACCCCGGAAGGGAAGAGCATCGTGGCGGCGGTCGAGGTCCGCCAAGGAACGGTTGTGCCGGCAAGAGGCGCGCGGTTCATCGCGTTCACCGCGCAGACTCGCATGAGCGGGATCGACCTTCCTGACGGCGGTTGCATTCGAAAGGGCGCAGTCGAGGCCATCGTGCGGCACGTGGAAAAGCAGGGCGGCTCGATTCCGTCGGATTTGGTGCCGACCGTCAGACAAGTCGCGGCCCGCGGAGCGACACCGCTGGTGGTTGCGAACGGCCGGCAGATCGTGGGCGTCGTCGTCCTCGAGGATATCCTCAAGCCGGGCATTCGTCAGCGCTTCGAGCGGATGCGGCGCATGGGACTACGCACCGTCATGATCACTGGCGACAACCAGCTGACGGCGGCGGCCATTGCTCAACAGGCGGGAGTCGACGACTTCGTCGCCGAGGCCACGCCGGAATCGAAGCTCGCATACATCACTCGGGAACAGGCCGAGGGCAAGCTGGTGGCCATGATGGGTGATGGGACCAACGACGCTCCCGCGCTGGCGCAGGCCGACCTCGGGCTGGCCATGAACTCGGGCACGCAGGCCGCCAAGGAGGCGGGCAACATGGTCGATCTCGACAGCGACCCGAGCAAGCTCATCGAGGTCGTCGAGATCGGCAAGCAGCTGCTCATGACCCGCGGGGCCCTGACAACCTTCTCGATCGCCAACGACGTCGCCAAGTACTTCGCCATCGTCCCGGCGCTCTTCGCCGGGACCCTGCCATGGCTCGGGGCGATGAACATCATGCGGTTGCACTCGCCGACGTCCGCGATCCTGGCCGCGGTGATCTTCAACGCCATCATCATCCCGTTGCTCATTCCCATCGCGTTGAAGGGCGTCGCCTATCGGCCCCTGGGCGCCGAGGCGCTGCTCCGGAGGAATTTGCTGATCTGGGGGCTGGGGGGCGTGATCGTGCCATTCATCGGCATCAAACTGATCGATCTGATCATGGTGGCGCTGCGGCTGGTGGCGTGATGATGCTCGGCCGATACCCGTGGCTGCGGGACGTCTCGCGGAGCGCACGGCTGCTCGGCTTCATGGTCGTGCTGCTGTGCGGCGTCTATCCAGCTGCACTGTGGATCATCGGGCAGATGATATTTCCGTTCCAGGCGAACGGCAGCCTGCTCCGGGGTCCAGACGGCGCGTCAGTCGGCTCACTGCTTATCGCCCAGGCCTTCAGCCACGAGGAGTACTTTCAGCCACGTCCGTCGGCGGCGGCGTACGACGCGGCGGCGTCCGCCTCGTCCACGCTGGCGCCGTCCAACTACCTGCTTCGCGATCGCGTGGCGAGGACGCTGGGCCCGATCGTCAGATACCGGAGCGGTCCGAAACAGGGGCAGCTCGTGGGTCCAGACATCGAGCGGTGGTTCCAGGCGGACCGCTACGACGGGAAGCCATATATCGTGGCTCAGTGGGCCGCTGCTCACAACGGGCTGGCCCGGGCGTGGGTCGCCGCGGATCCAAGCCATGCGCGGTTCGTGAATGGCTGGGCGAAGATGCGCGCGGAGGTCGTCGGGAGGTGGATCAACGACAACCCGGGAACGCCCCGGCCGGAGGCTCCGGACCTCGCGGTTGTCTTCTTCGACACCTTCTCGAAGGAGAATCCGGGTCGGTTTCCTGCCGCCGTCACGCGTCGGGACTCCGGTGCCAAGCCCGTGACGGAGATCCAATTGGTGAACGACGGCGCGGACATTCAATCGATCTTCTTCGACATGTGGCGGCACGAGCACGCGGAGGCGGATCTCGAGGCGGTGCCGGCCGACATGGTGATGGCGTCAGGCTCCGGTCTCGATCCACACATCACCCTCGCGGCGGCCGAGTATCAGCTCGCGCGCGTCGCGTCGGCGTGGGCGCGAAAGACCGCGCGCACTCCGGCGCAGGTTCAGAGAGAGATCGACGAGCTGCTGCAGGCGAAGGCGCGGGCGCCGCTCGGCGGCCTCGTGGGCGAACCGCTCGTCAACGTGCTCGAGGTGAATCTCACGCTGCGCGCGCGCTACGGGCCGCCAGCTCCCTGATGAGGGCACCCTGCGTTCCGAGACGACCGGCGCTGTCCTTCACGTCGCTCCGCCGGCCGGCCGGCGCGAGCCCTCGGAGAGTGGAAGCGTGAAGCGGATGATGAGGCCACCGCCTGGGCGATTCTCCGCCCAGATCCGCCCGCCGTGTGCGCCGACGATCGCCCGGCAGATCGTGAGGCCGAGCCCGGCTCCGCCTCGGGCCGTCGCCGACTTGGCTCGATAGAACTTCTCGAAGACGCGTTCAAGGACGTCGGGCGGCAGGCCTGGGCCTCGATCGGCGAATAGGACGATCATCGAACCGTTCGAGGCCTGGGCCGTGATCTCGATCGCAGATCCCTCGGGCGTATACTTGATGGCGTTGTCCAGCAGGTTGAAGAACACCTGCTCGATGAGCGCCCTGTCGATCGGCACGAGAGGGAGCGTGGACGGGAGATCCGTGCTGACCGGGTGGCCTTCCAGATGCCGACCCATCCGTGTCAGCGCCGTTCCGAGGACGCCTGCGAGGGGCAGGGACTCCCGATGCAGCGGTGCCGTGCCCGATTCCAGCCGCGTCATGTCGAGAAGATTGCGGACGAGATGGTTGAGCCGGTCCGCCTCCTCCGTGATCGCCTCGGCCAGCTGCTTGCGCGTTGGCGCGTCAAGCGTGTCGCCACTCGTCACCAAGGTGCTGGCGGAGCTCGTGATCGAGGCGAGCGGTGTGCGGAGATCCTGTGACACAGAGTTCAGGAGCGAATCACGTAGCTGCTCGGCCTCGATCCGAAGCCGCGCGCGCTGCGCGTCTTGGGCGAGGAGGCTGCGCTCGATCGCTAGCGCAATCTGGTTCGCGAAGGTTCCCACGGCATCGCGCAGTTGGGTGTCGTCGAACCTCCCGGGCTCGCTCGGGCGGACGCCCAGGACGCCAACGGGACCCCGCGCTGCCCGGAGCGGCACGAAGAGCATTCGCCCGCGAGGGAAGGTCTCGGTGCCGGCTCCGGCGGGACGCCCGCAGTCGTAGGCCCACTGGGCGGCGACGACGTCCAGCGGCTCGAGCTGGGCGAATGACATCAGCCTCGCGCGGATCTGCAGGTGACCGTGCTCATCGGGGAGCAGGATGGCGATCTCGCCTCCAAAGATCTCGACCACATGACGAAGCCCGACCTCGAGCAGCTCCGTCAACCCGGGGGTGTCCGCCAGCTCCCGGTTCAACGCGTAGAGCGCAGCCGTCCGGCGCTCCCGGGTGCGTGCGCTCGCCGCCTGTCTCGTGATGCGGAGCGTGAGATCGCTGACGACGAGCGCGACAATGAGGATGACGATCATGGTGACCATGTGTCGGGGGTCGGCGACGGTGAGCGAGTAGTAGGGCGGGATGAAGAAGAAGTCGAGGGCCGCGACGCTCAATAGCGCGGCGACTATCCCTGGTCCACGTCCGGTCCGTGCGACCGCCACCACACCGAGCAGATAGGTCAGGACGATGCTCGAGAGCTCGAAATATGGGAACAGCAGGGCCGCGACGCTGGTGGCGATGAGGACCATACCGACAGCCAAGCCGTACGCTCTTCGGGGCGCGTGCGAACGGGTGGGCCGGAGCTCGATCTCGTCACGTTCCGGACGCCCGCTGATGACCGAGATGTCGATGTCGCCACTGCCGCGCACCAGGTCGTCGACGTCGGAACCGATCAGGATCCGTCTCCAGACAGGCCGCGCCGTCTTGCCGATCAGGATCTGGCTGACGTTGCGGGAACGAGCGTAGGCCAGGACCTCCTCGCTCACGCTCGGGCCGGAGAGCGTCGTCGTCTCCGCGCCCAGGCGCTCTGCGAGGTGCAGCATCGCGGCCACGCGCGCACGGGCCTCATCGGACAGGCGGGCGTGCGCGGGCGTCTCAACGTACGCGACCGCCCACTCGGCGCCGAGCCGCGTGGCGAGGCGGCGTCCGGCACGGACCAGCCGGGCGGCGAGGGGGTCAGGGCCGATGCAGACGAGAATGCGCTCGGTCACCGGCCAGGTTGGCGCCACGGCTCGGTCGCGACGATAGCGCTGCATCTGCGTGTCCACGTGGTCGGCAACGCAGCGTAGGGCCAACTCGCGGAGCGCGATGAGGTTGCCCTCGCGGAAGAAGTTCAGGGCGGCGACCCCGGCCCGCTCGGGCATGTAGACCTTCCCCTCCGCGAGACGACGGCGCAGATCTTCGGGCGACAGGTCGATGAGCTCGATCTCGTCCGCCTCGGCGAAGACCGAGTCGGGAATCGTCTCGCGCACGGTCACACCCGTGATCCTGCCGACGATGTCGTTCAAGCTCTCCAGATGCTGGACGTTAACCGTGGTGTAGACGTTGATGCCCGCGTCGCGCAGCTCCAGGACGTCCTGCCAGCGTTTCGCGTGGCGCGCCCCCGGCGCATTGGTGTGCGCCAATTCGTCGACGAGGAGCAAGTTCGGCCGGCGTGCAAGCGCCGCGTCGAGGCCGAACTCCCTCAGGACCGCTCCGTGGTATTCGATCTGCCGGGAGGGCACGCTCTCGAGGCCTACGAGGAGTTTCTCGGTCTCGGGTCGGTTGTGAGTCTCGACCACGCCGACGACGACGTCCACGCCCGCTTCACGCAGTTGGCGCGCCGCCTCAAGCATGGCGTAGGTCTTGCCCACACCGGGGGCGGCGCCGAAGAAGACCTTGAGCCTTCCCTGCGACCGGCGCAACTCCTCCTCCTTCGCCCGGCGGAGGAACTCCTGGGGGTCGCGGCGGGGTTCGTCTGACACGGTTGCATGATAAGGCATACCGGATGGGTGGCCCGCCGGCGCACGTCGGCCCCGTGGTCCACGAGCGCCCTCGTCACGAGCGTCGTCCGCCCGGGTCCCACGTGACCGGGCCGCTCGACATCCTCCCGTTGATCTTGTCTTGAGTCGGGGGCGCTGGAGATCTTGACGGCTCAATACTCCGAGGAGAGAACCGCGAACCGGCCAGCCGGTGACGTCACGGGACGGCCGTCGTCGCTACAAGCCCAGCTCTCGTGCCGTACGCACCAGCTCGTCGCGGATCAAGGGCATGACGTGGTCGATCACGTAGGGCAGCTTCTCGCGGACGGCGCGGCCTTCGGGCGAGGCGAAGAAGGTGGCCGCCGCTTGGAGCTCGGTCGCAGTGAGCTCGTCGACGAGACCCTGTAGCATGATCTGCTTCATGCGGGACAGGTCCACGTGGTTCGTCATCTTGTCGACGAACGTCTGCCGCCGGTCTTCGGGGACCTCCTCGCCGATATCGTCGATGAGGCGAGCCACCTCCTCGTTCAAGGGCACCGCCACCAGGAACGCCTCGGCGGCGGCTCGACGCGCCTGCAGCGTGTCCGTGAACAGCGTCTCGGCGTGGGCCGGGCGAGGGACAAGCCCGACGGTCACGAGTAGCGCGATCGCCCTCCATCGAGGCTGGCGACTCCCCGTTCGTCGTGCTGGCCGCGTCGTCACTAGAACCGAACGGTCATGTCCAGGCCGGCCTGCCACAGGTAGTTCTTCTTGCCCAGGTCGAAGGCCTGCGCGTTGTACGAGTGGAAGTACCCGATTTCGGGCCTCACCATGAGCGCATCAGTGATCTGGTAGCTCAGGCCGAGCGTGTGGCTCGAGTAGGTCGAGGGGAAGCCGGTCCGCTCGCCCTGCTCGTCGCGCCACAGCTCGTTGCGCACCGTGAGGTATGTCTTCTTCGAGAGCTCGAACATCGTGTAGTTCAGCACCCCGTAGGTCTTGCTCATGCCCGGGATGTCGGCGCCGATCCCGCCTCCGCCCCCCCACGTGTCCGGCTTCCCGAGGCTGGGGGTGCCGCCGCGGACCGCGTCGAACTGCCACATGAAGTACGCCTCGGTCTGCGTGTGGATGCTGCCGGACTGGGTGAACTTGTGCGACCAGGTGCCGACGAGGTAGTCGAAGTTGTCGTGACCGGCGGGCTGCCCGTAGTACGTGAAGCGCTGGAACTTGGCCGTGTTGATGGAGTTCAGGACCAGGTAGATCGAGTCGTTGTTGCTCTCCGAGACCCAGCGCACGCCGAGGAAGCCGGTCGGCACCGCGCCCGGATACCACGGGGCCATGTCTGTGCCGGCATGGAGGCCCCACTGGAACATCCAGTTCCGGTTCAGCTGGTGGGTCACCATGAAGCCGGTCTGCGTATACGTGTCGAAGGTGAAGAGCAGCGAGTGGCTCGCCAGGTAGTTGTCTGGCGCGAACTGGGTCTCGATGTCGGGGCAGGCGATCCAGCGTCCCACGCGGACGATCGTGCCGTCCGCGATCCACGGAATGTAGATGTCGACGTACTGCTCGGTGGGATCGAACCCGTATTTCTGGTTGTAGCGCAGGAGCTGCCACTCGAACCAGCCGCCCGCGGTCATGTACCGGTAGTCGGTGCCGTAGAGGAAGGACGAGCGGAAGCCCCAGTCGATGTGATCCTTCTGGACCGTGTCCACCCCGCGCTCGATCCGGAAGAGGAACTGGTCGAGCACCGCGTCGTTGGGTGAGAACCAGTAGGACTCGGGAGAGTTCGAGTGGCTCGAGCTGCTGAGGTTGGCGCCTCCGGTCACCCAGCCATAGACGTTGATGCGGTGGTCGTTCAGGAAATCGCCCAACCCGGTGCCGGATAGGGCCTTCATCAGCGGCCACGGGCCGCTGCTGTACGGCACGCCGACCAAGGGATAGCCCTGGTACTCCGATCCGGGGAAAGGTGGCGACTGCCAGGGCGACGGCGGGGCGCGCCGCGCGGGCTCGGGCTCGTTGCTCTCGGGCTGCACCTTGAAGCCGTCGTAGTAGGCGTCGAAGAATCGCCGGAAGAAGCCTGGACGGTCGCCGGCGCTCTTCGGCGCCGCGTCACCGGGATCCGCCGCGACGACCTGGGCGAGCGGCGCGACCCCGAGACTGTAGCCACCGAGGCTATAGCCGGACTCTTCGGCGAGCGCGTTCTGCCAGGAGCCGGCGAGGAGTACAGCGGCCAGGATCGAAGCGAACAGCGAAAATCGCATGGCGTGTGTTCTCCCTGGAGTGTCTCGGCCAGAAGCGCCGTCGACTGCTCGGGAGCATGGGGTCCGACCGCCTCAAGAAGCTGTTAAAAGCAAATCGCTCCGTCTCAAGATCGCCTCAATCGACACTTCCTTCGTGGCCTGTCTGTCCCGGGCGCAAGAATGGGACCGCCGCAGGCCGGCCCGCCACATCGGCAGGAGCCGATCAGCGCTCGACGACGCCGGTGTGGGTGGTTCTAACCGCGCTCGCGGGCTGCGGCGACGTAGAGCTTCAGCAGCGGCTTCATCGACAGACCCTGGACGAGGATCGAGAAAGCTACCACGAAGTAGGTCATCACGAGCAACACGTCGGCTTGCCGAGCGGGAAGATGATCCCGGAGCACGAGCGCGAGCGCCACCGCGAGCCCTCCTCGTAGGCCACCCCAGGTGAGAACCCGGATCGTGTAGCGCGCGGGCGCGACGATCGCGCGCACGAGCTGGACGGACAGCCCGGTCGCCGCGAACCGGGCCAGGATCACCATCGGCACGGCCAGTACCCCGGCCACGACGTACTCGCGGCGGATCGGGAGCGCGAGCACCTCGAGGCCGAGCAGGACGAAGAGCACGGCGTTGAGGATCTCGTCGACGAGCTCCCAGAACGTGTCGAGATGCTGGCGGGTGCGATCGGACATCGCGAATGCCCGTCCCTGATTGCCCACCAGCAGGCCTGCGGTCACCACGGCGATCACGGCAGACAGGTGCAGCCGCTCGGCCCACGCGTAGCCGACCGTCACCAGGGCCAGGGAGATCAGGATCTCGAGCTGGTAGTTGTCGATGCGCTTGAGCATGAAGTAGGCCAGGAGGCCGAGCAGGAGGCCGAACGAGGCCCCGCCGAGCACCTCCCGCGTGGCGAGCAGGAACAGATGGAGCGCGAAACCGATGCCCTCGCGCGAGGACGGCCCACCGGCCTGGAGGAGAGCGAGAAACACGACCACGCCCACGCAATCGTTGAAGAGCGACTCGCCTGCGATCTGGACCTCGAGATGTCGGGGCGCGCGAAGCGATTTCAGCATGCTCAGGACCGCGATGGGATCGGTCGGAGAGATGAGGGCTCCGAAGAGCAGGCAGTGGAGCGGGGTCAGGCCGAGGTCCAGCGCGGATGCGAGGAGCCAGCAGAGCCAGGCCACCAGCGCCGTCGAGGCGAGGGTGCCCACGATGGCGAGGACGCCGATGCTGAGCCACTGCTCGCGCAGATCGCCGAACTCGATGTGCAGCGCGCCGGCGAAGAGCAGGAAGCCGAGGATCCCGTGCAGCAGAAGCTGGTCGAAGTCGATGGCGGCGAGGAGCCGCTCGGTGTCCGCCTTGATCGACGGGTAGGCCAAGGAGAGCGCGACGAGGGCCAGTGACAGCGCGAGCCCCATGGCCATTACGCCCACCGTGACGGGGAGGCGGACGTAGCGCTCGTTGAGCCAGCCGAAGGTCGCCGCG
>Ga0187777_10001222_pt1 | contig 16790 bp, 13 predicted proteins | sample 1015_Q2_SP5_10_M_FD_132416 | JGI IMG/M metagenome (GOLD analysis project Ga0187777, IMG submission 132416) | Tropical peat soil microbial communities from peatlands in Department of Meta, Colombia - 1015_Q2_SP5_10_MG | ecosystem: Environmental > Terrestrial > Soil > Wetlands > Peat | place... | reverse complement strand
TCGCCGGTGATCTTTTCGTAAACTTCGAACAAGTTGCCGTAGCGTTCGGCGATTGTTTGCTCTCCGAGACGCTTGATCGCGTCCGCGAAATCAAGATAAACACCCCGACCGCCAGGACCGACGCCGCGGCCTTCGTCGCAGACCTCCTTGGCCGCGCGTGAAGAAATATCGCGCGGGGACAGGTTGCCGAAAGCCGGATACTTTCGTTCGAGGTAATAATCGCGGTCCTTTTCGGAAATCTCGCCTGGAGACTTCGCGCAATCTTCTTTTCGTTTGGGAACCCAGACGCGCCCATCGTTTCGGAGCGATTCCGACATCAGCGTCAGTTTCGATTGGTAATCGCCCGAGTGTGGAATGCAGGTGGGATGAATTTGGGTGAAACAAGGGTTGGCGAAGAGTGCGCCTTTTTTGTAAGCGCGATAGGTTGCGGTCACGTTGCAACCGCGCGCGTTGGTTGAGAGATAAAAAGCATTTCCGTATCCGCCTGTTGCCAGTACCACCGCATCGCCGGGGACCTTTTCGATCCTGCCAGTTCGTAGATTCCGGGTGACGATTCCCTTGGCATGGCCGTCGACAATAACGACATCGAGCATTTCGGTTTGCGGAAACATTTGCACGGCGCCGGCCTCGATCTGACGGCAGAGCGCCGAATAACAACCCAGCAAGAGTTGTTGGCCAGTTTGGCCGCGGGCGTAAAACGTTCGTGAAACCTGCGCGCCGCCGAACGAGCGATTCGCGAGCAAGCCGCCGTACTCACGCGCAAATGGAACGCCCTGGGCGACGCATTGATCGATGATGTTGCCGCTGACTTCCGCCAGTCGATAGACGTTCGCTTCGCGCGAACGGAAATCCCCTCCTTTGATCGTGTCGTAAAACAAGCGATAAACGCTATCGCCATCGTTTTGATAATTTTTCGCGGCATTGATTCCGCCCTGGGCCGCAATCGAATGGGCGCGGCGAGGAGAATCTTGATAGCAAAAGCATTTCACCCGGTAACCGAGCTCGCCCAGTGTCGCGGCCGCTGAACCGCCGGCGAGTCCGGAGCCCACAACAATGATCTCGAATTTGCGGCGGTTGTTCGGACTAACGAGCCGTGAATGGTCCTTGTGGCTCGTCCATTTCCGATCGAGCGGACCGCCGGGAGTTTTTGGATCTAGGCTGCCAATCATGCGAACAAAAATTCGGAATTCGAAATCCGAATTCCGAAACAAACCTCAAATTCGAATTTCCGAATACTTGGAGCGGCGTGATGTAGAGAATGAGCCTTTCGAAATTTATACTTCGGATTTGTTTCGATATTCGGCATTCGAGTTTCGGAATTCTCTTATAGTTATTGTGCCGGCTTAATGAATCCGAGCAGCACGGCAACCGGGATCGATGTGTAGCCGATGAAAAGTAGCCAGGCGAAAATTCGACCGGCGACCGCGAGCTTTGGCGCAAGCCGCTGATTATTCAGACCAAGGGATTGGAAAAAACTCGAGGAGCCGTGCGTAAGATGAAGCGTTAACAAGAAGAGCCCGACGATGTAAAACCCCGACACATAGACGTTTTGAAATCCGTAAACCATCATGGAGAAAACGTCGTAGCGATTGAGCGGATCGAGTTTCAGGAGTGAGAAATGTGGATCAAACTTGCGAGCGGTGAAGTGAAGGAGGTGAAAAATAATGAATGCGAGGACGACCAACCCGCTCACGACCATGTGCCGCGAGGCCCAACTCGCTTTGGCGTAGTTTCGATCGCGATAGGCTTCGGGGCGGGCCCGCCGATTTTCGATCGCCAACAAAATCGTGAAGTAAATATGCAGAATCACGCTGGTGAGGAGAAACGCGCGAATCGCCCAGAGAATCGGCCCCAAGTCCCGGAGGTGCCGCGAATAAGCATTGATCCATTCCGGGCCGAGATAAATTTGCAAGTTGCCTAACAAATGACCGATCAAGAACAGAATCAGGATCACACCGGTAACAGCGACGATCATTTTGCGGCCGATGGAAGAGTGGCAAACCTCGGAGATGAATCCTTGTGATCGCTCTCGCACGGTCGCAGCCGCAGCTGATCTTGGCTCAGTCGTCATTTACTTCCAGGTTTCACGGCCGGAATTTTCGCCAGATCCGGCGGCAGTTGGTCCGCCCCAAAATTCTCCACATTCATTTCGACTAAACTAACGAACGGGCAACCGAAATCCGGCTTCTTGTCGCCACTCCGATCGACAATCACACCGACGGCGCTGACAATTCCGCCGTGCGCACGCACGATGTCGATCGTCTCCTGAACTCGACCGCCGCGCGTCACAACGTCTTCGATTACGATAAACTTCTCGCCGTTCCCGATCTTGAATCCGCGGCGGAGTACAAGTTTGCCCTCGTCTTTTTCCACGAAGATGTGCGGTTTTCCCAACGAGCGGCCGACTTCCTGACCGACAATAATTCCACCCAGGGCAGGGGAAATAACCGAATCGCTGTCGAATCCCCGCAATTTGTCCGCCAGCATTTTGCAAACGCGCTCAGCGACGTCGGTATGCGAGAGAAGGATGGCGCACTGAAAATATTGACGGCTGTGCAATCCCGAACGCAAAACGAAGTGGCCATCGAGCAGCGCGCCGGTTTTCCGGAAAAGGCTCAGAAGATCTTCGGAAGACATTCTTGGACAGGATTAACAGGATTCAGTCGATTATTCAGAAGAAGATGTCGATCTTTTCTGCTGAATCCTCTTAATCCTGCAAATCCTGTCTAGTTTATTCGACCTAACCGGAAGTGTCGGCAACTGTTCCATCTCTGGCGCCCGCGACGGCGACGACTTCGATTTCGATTCGAGCGTTTTTGGGAAGCGCGCCAGCCTGTATGGTCGAGCGCGCAGGCGGTGCTTGTTTAAAATAGCTGCCGTAAATTTCGTTCACCGCCTGAAAATCGCCGATGTCCGCGAGAAAAATTGTCGTTTTGACGATGTTTTCGAATCCCAGGTGCTCCGCTCTAAGCAAACCGCCAACGTTGTCCATTACCCGGCGCGTCTGAACATCGATGCCACCGGAAACTATCTGGCCGCTTTTGGGATCCAGCGGGATTTGTCCCGAATAATAAATGATCGATCCAACGCGCACGCCTTGCGAGTAAGGACCAATGGCGGCGGGCGCTTCGTTCGTGGAAATGATCTTCTTCATGCATCGATCTTAAATGCCGGCGCGACCGGCGCAATCATTGTGATTGAGTTTCCTGCGTTGCCCGGCTCTGGGGATCGGCCTGGCCAAGAGCGACCGAAGGTCCGACGAGGAGCATAATTAAAAAAGATGAGTATTTCACAGGAACGATTCGTCTGAGAACTGCTTCCCTCTCACGGTTCTTGAAACACTCGAGGCAGATCCTTTCATTTTTACCTTGCCGGATCATGCGCGAAACATTGCGGCTCGCTTAATCTCACCGATATTACATCCCTCAGATGGTCAATTGGATTCTAAAGAAGCTTTTCGGCTCGAAAAACCAGCGCGAGCTGCGCCGGCTGGCGCCGACTGTTCGTCGAATTAATGAGTTCGACGAACAGTTCAAGTCCCTGTCGGACGACGATTTGCGCGCGAAGACGGCGGCTTGGAAGGAGGAGCTTTCAAAAATTTCGGATCCGGAAGAGCAATGGCGCCGCCTCGATCAAATTTTGCCGGAAGCGTTCGCAGTAGTGAAGAATGCCGCCCGAAGGCTGAAGGAACAGCAGCATTCTTTCACAGTTTGTGACCAGCCGATGAAGTGGGACATGGTGCACTTCGATGTCCAGTTAGTTGGCGGAATGGTATTGCATCGGGGCCGGATCGCGGAAATGGCGACTGGCGAAGGCAAAACGCTGGTAGCGACGCTGCCGCTCTATTTGAACGCGCTTACCGGTCGGGGCGCGCACTTGGTGACAGTGAACGATTACCTCGCTCGGCGTGACGCGGAATGGATGGGACAGCTCTACACCTTCCTGGGGCTTACCGTCGGTTGTATCCAGCACGATCAGGAGCCGGACGTGCGGCGGCAACAGTACGCCTACGACATCACTTACGGAACGAACAGCGAGTTTGGTTTTGATTATTTGCGCGATAACGGAATGGCGACAACGCGCGAACAGCAGGTCCAGCGCGGTTATCACTTCGCGATTGTTGACGAAGTGGACTCGATCTTGATCGACGAAGCCCGCACCCCGTTGATCATCAGCGGCCCGGCAACGATCTCGACCCATCAGTACGACAAATGGAAGCCGCTGATCGAGCAGCTGGTCCGCAAGCAAACCATGCTTTGCAATCGCGTCGCGAGCGAAGCGGCGGAGAAATTCGAGCAGGGCGATGTTGAAACGGGTGGACGGCTGATGTTCAAAGTGAAACTGGGTCAACCGCGCAACAAGCAATTGCTGCGAATGATGGAAGATCCGGATAAGCGGCGGGCAATCGATAAAGCCGAGCTGTCCTTTTACGCCGACAGCCGAAAGGAAGAACTCTTTCAGTTGAAAGAGGAATTATTCTTTACCATCGACGAAAAATCGAACGAAGCGGATTTGTCCGAACAAGGGAGGTCGTTTCTGAATCCGGACGATCCCAACGCGTTCGTGCTACCGGACTTGATCAGCGAGTTCACCGAGATCGACCTGGACGCGGCATTACCGGACCAAGAGAAAGATAAGAGGAAGTCCGAGCGCCAGGAGCATTGCGATGCGCAGGCAGAGCGGATTCACAACATCTCAAACCTTCTTCGCGCCTATTGTGTGTTCGACAAAGACGTTCAGTACGTGGTCGAAGAAAACAAGGTTGTCATTGTCGATGAATTTACCGGGCGCAAAATGCCGGGTCGGCGTTGGAGCGACGGGTTGCATCAAGCGGTCGAAGCCAAAGAAGGCGTGCAAATCGACCGCGAAACCCAAACTCTGGCGACCATCACCATCCAAAATTATTTCCGGCTTTATCAAAAACTGGCCGGAATGACTGGAACTGCCGAGACCGAAGCGGCTGAGTTCCACGACATTTACAAGCTCGACGTGAACGTGATTCCGACCAATCGGCCCGTCGCGCGGCAGGATTTCAACGATCGCATCTACAAGACTCGTCGCGAGAAATATAACGCAGTCATCAACGAGATCAGAGAACACCACGCCAAGCAACAACCCGTCCTCGTCGGAACGGTCAGCGTTGAAGCGTCGGAGCTATTGAGTCGAATGCTAAAGCGGGAAAAAATTCCCCACAATGTGTTGAATGCGAAATTCCACATGCAGGAGGCGGAGATTGTCATGCGCGCAGGCCAGCCGGGCACTGTGACAATCTCAACGAACATGGCCGGACGCGGCACCGATATTAAGCTTGGGCCGGGTGTTACCGAAATGGGCGGATTGTTCGTGCTTGGAACCGAACGACACGAAGCGCGTCGAATTGACCGACAGTTGCGTGGCCGTTGTGCGCGCCAGGGCGATCCGGGGGGCTCACGATTCTACGTTAGTTTCGAAGACGATCTCATGCGCAACTTCGGCGCGGCGGATCGAATGACGAAAATTATGGAGCGTTTCGGCCTCGAGGAAGGCCAGGAGCTCGAGCATCGGTGGTTGAACAAGTCGGTCGAAACGGCACAGAAGCGTGTCGAACAGCGCAACTACCTGGTTCGCAAACGGACGCTTGATTTTGACGATGTGATGAACATGCAGCGCGAAGTGGTTTATACATGGCGGAATGACGTCATCGACACTGACGACCCGCGCTCGGAAATCTTCGAGGTGATCGATGAAGCGGTGCCGAACAAGCTGAAAGAGTATCTCGAGGGCGAGGAGCCGAACTACGCTGGGATGATGAACTGGGTTAACGTCACGTTTCCGCTTGGTCTCAATAAGGAACGCGCGCAATTCGAGACCCGGAGCGTTGAGGAGAATTCAAAGTTCCTGATCGAGAAGATCAAAGACGCCTACCAGCGCAAGTCGAGTCACGAGGAACCGGCTGCAGTCAAGAGTCTCGAGCGCTACATCATTTTGAACGCGATCGATCGTCTCTGGCAGGAGCATCTCTACGCAATGGACGCACTCCGCGAAGGTGTTTATCTCCGCGGTTACGCCCAAAAAGACCCCCTGGTCGAATATAAGACCGAAGCTTACGACATGTTCGTCGAACTAATGACGAACATTAAGAACGAAGTTCTTCACAATCTTTTCCGGAGCACAACAAACTTGCGCGCATTCGAGGATTTCCTCGGTAGCTTGCCGCAATTCTTGCTCCGCGAACAAGGGCCCGTCGCCCAGACGCCAAATGCGCCAGCCCGCGCGCGGCAGCCTCAACCGGCGATGGCCGGCGTTGCGATGGATGGCGACGGGGACGGCGCGGAGGGAGTATCAATCGATCTGCCGGTGCGGCGGTCGCTGCCGAAAGTTGGGCGAAACGAGCCGTGTCCGTGCGGCAGTGGGAAGAAATATAAAAACTGTTGCGGTCGCACTGCCTGACTCCGGAGAGTCTCAGGCATTCGAAATTGACGGAGCCTCTTAGTTCGGAAATTCTTTCAACTGTTATGCTGACGATTCACCCGCGACGCCCCCTCGCAATTCTCCTGGTGGCGGCTTTTCTCCCCGCCTGCGCGATCCATCCGCCCACGATTCGGGAATACCAAACCGGTCCGGGCGGTCGTGTTTCGATGAACAATGTAACCGAGGAACAGTATTGGAAGGAACGGGTGGACGAACGGATCGCTTCGGAAATCAAGAAGGAGAAACCAGAGTCCGGCTACGACACGTGGGAGAGTTACTGGCGCTGGTGGTACGGAGTGATTCGCAAGAAAAAGAAACCGCCGTTCAAATCCGACAGCTTCAGGACGTCGGAAGACATGGTTAACTATATTAAAGACAGGCGTCGCGCCAAAGGTTTGCCGACTTACGACTGATGATGTTTAAGTAGGCAGACTCTCGCCGAACTGCCTCGGGCGATTGGGGTCAATCGCCCCTACCTTGTCGAGTCGACTTGTAGCGGCGCTCTCTGAGCGCCGATTTGGTTATGTTCGAAGGTTGGAGGTTGCGGGCACCGAAAGTTCGCAGGTGTGAACTGGACCGGACGGCGTGAGTTGACTACAATACAGATGAAACGCCTCGACGCGGGACAACCCTACATCCAGCTCGGCATTTGATTTGAGAAATTTTCGAAGCGCGCCATGGGGAGCTTCCCGGCATCGCGCGAGGGTGATGTGCGGATGCCACGGCCGCAATTCCGGCTCGATTCCGACCGCTAACGCCGCCTCCTGGACACGTTTGTGCAGCTGAAAAAGATGCGGATGTCCCTGGCCGACTCCAATCCAAATTATTTTTACGATTCCCCTGGGCGGAAAAGTTCCCACGCCTTTGATGGGAAGAAAAAATGCCCGGAACTCGATTGCATTGAGTTTTTCGCGCAGGGCAAGCTCGACAGTTTCGGTAACATCGGGAAAAAAACCAAGAGTGAGATGTATTTGATCGACGGGAGTCCAACGGACGCCGCGGATGCTCGGATCAAGCGCGGTGAGGATTTTCCGGATCGATTGCGGCGGATCAATTGAAACGAAAAGACGACTCACTTTACCGGTTGGATCTCAGCGCCCGATCTTCCTTCGTCGCCGCTGCGACTGACTTCCTGCGGCAGTGAGCGATTAAACATCTTCATCGCCTGTGCCATCAGGTTTGGGAACAGGGCGTTGGCTGCGATAACAAGATACGTTGAAAAAGGCATGACCAGAACCGGCTTGCCGCGAGCGCATGCCTTCACAATTTTTCGGGCTGCGCGCTGGACGGAAATCGACGCGAACGGAATCTTCATCGACCCATTGAACCAGCGGTATTCAGCCGCGTGATCTCCCTTAAACCTCGCGTGAACTTCCGAGCCCGTTCGCATCAGCCCGGGGGTCACCGTGGTGACGTAAATTTTATCGCGACCAAGCTCCGCTCGAGTCGCATCGGAAAATCCGGCAAGGGCGAACTTGCTGGCCGAATACGGCACCATGTGCGGGATGGCGACGCGACCACCGATGGACGCGATATTCACTATTCGACCGCCACCGTTATCGCGCATCTGAGGCACAGTCAGGAATTCCAGAATATAGGGCGCCCAAAAATGCAGACGCATTGCGCGATCAAAATCCTTGAACTGCATGTGAGCGAGGGGACCGACTTCAATAATGCCGGCATTATTGACGAGGATGTCGATTCGGCCGAAGTGCTGCAGGGTTTGCTGAACCGCCGATTGGATCTGGGTCGTTTCGAGCAAATCGCACGGGATGGCTACTACCTCGGTGCCTAATCGATCTAGCTCGGTTTTCGCGCTTGCAAGTTCTTCTGCGTGGCGAGCGAGCAGGACAACCTTCCCGCCGCGTGCACAAATCTGGCGCGCAACTTCCAAACCGAGACCCCGCGAGCCGCCGGTGATGAGAGCGACCTTGTCGCGATAGAATGATCGGGACATTCAAAGAACGTCCAACACCGAACATCGAACGTCCAATCTGAATTCGATTCAGGAATGCTTGCGATTGAAACGCGCAACTTCGCGGGCGGTCTCGCGTTCAACCGCTCGTTTTTTCAAATCGGCGCGTTTGTCGTGTGCCACTTTGCCCTGTCCAACGCCGAGCTCCGCTTTTAGTTTTCCGTTCCTCCAATAAAGCTTCAGAACAACAAGCGCTCGCCCTTTGATCTGCGTTTCGCCGTAGAGCTTGTCGATCTCCTGGCGGTGGAGCAAAAGTTTTCGAGTGCGTTTTGCCGCTGGCACTTCGTGACTCGCCTTTTCATAAGGCTGAATATCGGCGTTGTAGAGAAACGCTTCGCCGTTGTCTATGCGGGCGAAAGCGTCGCTGATGTTGGCTTTACCGGCGCGAATGGATTTTACTTCACTGCCTTTGAGCTCGATACCGGCCTCGTAGCGCTCGAGAATTTGAAAGTCGCGCAACGCCTTGCGATTAAGAATCGACTCGGCGGCCATAAATCGCGCGCGGAACGCGATGAAAAGTTAGGCTTTTTCCGGGGAGCTCTTGATCGCCTCAAAAGCAAGTTTGCCGGCGATTATTTCCTTCAGCGCAATATCGGTAAGAGACATCCGCGGAGTAGTCTCAACCATGGGCCGGTGACCCAGGCCGAGCTGGCGCACGCGTTTGGAAACGACGTTGATCAGGAGTTGCTGGTTCGGGATGAGTTGAGCGGCTTCCTGGAGAAGTTGAGTCGTCATATGGCGCAAGGATCTGACGGCGCGAGTCGCTTCCGTCGGGAATTGAAGGATTGTCGGCGCACTCTGGGCGAGCACCGGTGAAAAAACTTGTGGGGCGGCGAGCATAAAAACGGAGCGTGACTGTGCGAGCGGCGACCGTTGTTGTCAACCGATTTTGGCGCTGTTGGGAGATCGCAAGTGTCTGGGCACAGCGCCCGGAATCGATCTAGAGATTTTGCCAGGAGTAGTGGCTGCTCTCGAATGCTTTCTGCAATTCCCGAAACGCAGTCCGATCACACGTAATCTGAAAACGAATTTGCTCGCTCTTGCGGTTCAGAAACATCACGGATCACTGATAGGACTGGCTGTAGTAATCGTAGCTGATCACCACCAGAAGGGTCTGCTTCCATTCCCAACTCTATTAATGTGTAACCTCGATTTTGTGGACAGAGTTTCATATGTCAGATGTGCGGATGGTACTCATGGAACAGGAGTAATTACGGTTTAGATACGTATAAGTGACCGTGACCACGGCCTTATACATGGTCAGTGGAAATGTGACGGACCCATTGGTGTAGGTAGAACTAATATCGGTAACGTTCGTGGTCATCGTCCCAGTTACGATGACGCCGGTCTTCGGGTCCTGATAAACTGGAATATTTGGGTGTGAGTGCCGATCTGCAGTTCCGGTGGAATCTGCGCAGTGCCGTCTGGGTTCGTCTTTTGTGGATTAAATGGACTATCCGACTCGATGAGATCGATCTGATTCATGACGGCGGTGTAGGCTCCGGTTGCGTTTCGCGCGGTGCTGGCAAGGGAGTTAAACCGGGTCAGAGCTCCTACCGCGCAGGCGGTGCCGATTCCGATGATGGCTATGCCGACAACGGTTTCAACCAGGGTTAGAGCTGCCGTCTTGTGGGTGCCGCGGGTCATTAGAATTACCATAAAAACAATTTTTCTCAAACGTGAGAGCAATCAAGCTATCTACCGGGAAAGTCTGCGTGATAACTTTTTGTACAGCCCCCGGGGGCGCTCCTGCATCCTAACCTCCTCTTCGGCCAACTACGGCCAGTCGAAATACCGCCAAATTCGAATCATCGTCCCCCTATAAGTTGTCTCAATTGCTTGCCAGTGGCGGCGAAATGCGCGAAGTATGCGCGCTGAAACATCCGTCGTTGTTTTGGCAGAATTTCGGGCTGTGGCTCAGCTTGGTAGAGCGCCTGGTTCGGGACCAGGAGGCCGTGGGTTCAAATCCCACCAGCCCGATCTCCAAAATTCCCCGCTACTTTCGCGACTGAGACGAAGAACTGGGTTGAACCTGCAGGCTGGATGTGATTGGATCAACAACCGCAAGGCAATTTCATCATGGGTTCTCTCAAAAAGCGACGGAAAGCAAAAATCTCCAAGCACAAGCGTCGCAAGCGTATGCGGGCAAACCGGCATAAGAAGCGTTTGCGCTACAAGGCCTAAGATCTTCGATTCGTTAGGCTAGAGTTGGGAGTTTGCGCCAATTGTGACGGACGGCTACACTCGAGAATGATCGGATTGGGCCGTGGCGAACAGCGGATCGCTGCGTTGCTGTCTGTTTTGTTATGCGGCGCGCCTTCGCCGTCGATTTTCGCCCGAGCACACATGGCGTCTCCATCGCCCACGGTGAGGCCTAGTGCTGCCATCGCAAAAAAGCCTGCCCGGCAGGATGACTCAATCGGTGCCGCCCCCGCCAAGGACCTATTGCTTCGACTCGAGAACGAACACAAAGCCGACGCTTTCTCCCATTTCGTCGAAGGCATGTCATTCGAGGAAAACGGCGAAATGGACAAGGCCCTCTTGGCTTATCGAAAAGTACTCGACGTCGATCCGGGACAGGTCGATCTGGCCTCGCGGGTCGCTTCGCTACTCGCGCGTCAGGACGATTTTCCACAGGCAATCGACATTTTGAAGGATGCTGTGAAAGCAAAGCCGGATGCGCCACAACCCTTGCTCCAACTGGCATTCATTTACGCGAAGTATCTCGGTCGAAATGATCAAGCCATCGAGTATGCGAATCGGGCAATCACGCTTGATCCGCGGAATTTCGACGCCTACGAGCGTCTTTGCGAGATCGCTTTGGCTGCAGGCGATGAGAAAAAGGCGTTGCAGACTTTGGACCGCGCCATCGCCGTCAAGAACGATGACCCGACTTTTTGGACGCGTCTCGGAAGACTCTATGCCTCTCTTGTTTTCAAGACAGACCGCGCTCCGAAGCCTGAAGAAATCGCGCGCTTAAACGACATTTTCAAAAAAGCAGCCGACCACGCGGGTGACGATGCCAATGTCCTGAAAGACCTTGCAGATTATTATGCATCGACCCAGCAGATTAAGGAGGCGATACCGCTTTATTTGCGATTGCTTGAGCTTGAGCCGGACGATGCTAACGCGCGCGAAAAGCTCGCGACCGGCTTTGTTTTAACAAATCAGCGCGACAAGGCAATGGGACTGTTGGAGGAGATCATAAAGGAGCACCCCGAAAAATATCAGCCGTACGATCTGCTCGCGGGACTGTTGGATGATTCGGCGCGTGTTCTGGAGCGAGACAAAAAGATAGACCAGGCAAATGCACTATTCGCCAAAGCTGCGGCCAATTATGAACAAAGCACGATCGTCAATCCGGATCGCGTCAGTCCGTATATGCATCTGGCCGAGTTGCTTCTTGGGCCGCTGAAGCAAGACGACCGTGCAGTCGAAGTGCTTAGCGAGGCGCGGGCGCATTTTCCGAGAATGCCCGAGATTACCTATTATCTTGCGATTGCCCAACGCGAAGCGAAACATGCCCAGGAATCCGTGGCAACGTTCGAAGAAGCGTTGCATGAAGCGGAGTTGGAGGACGCGGAGATCACCAATGCTCGATTCTATTTCGACTACGGGGCGGCTGCCGAGCAAGCTGGGCTGTACGATAAAGCTGCCGATCTCTTTAAGAAATCGATCGCGATCGATCCCGCCGGCGCGGCCGATGCCTACAATTACCTTGCTTACATGTGGGCGGACCACAACATGCGCCTTGGTGAAGCGGACGAAATGGTCAGGCTGGCATTGCAAGCTGACCCCAACAACGGTGCATACATCGATACGCTTGGATGGCTCGAATACCGCCAGGGCAAGTTCGATCAAGCCCTGGTGGATTTGCTTCGTGCCGCTCAAAAACTGACCCGTGATGATCCGGTGGTATTTGAACACATAGGAGACACTTTCGCTAAGATGAACAAAATGGCGCAGGCTGTGGATGCATGGCAAAAAGCGCTCAACCTCGACCCGAAGAACAAAAGCTTGAGCGAGAAGATCGATAACGCCAAAACGAAAATGACCAAAGGCCAGCCAGCGAATGCCAACCCGATTCATTAGAGTTCGTGCTGCTGCCAAATCATGAGCGCTTACCCAACGCCGTGGCAGAAACGAACAATGTGGGCCGCGCTCACGGCCTTTTTTGTTGTCCTGCTTACTGTTATCGCTGCCGCTGTTGTTTATGTCGGCGCCAATCTCATCAGTTTTCTTCAACCGATCTTAATTCCCGTTGCGATTGCGATCATTCTTGCCTATCTACTGGACCCGTTAGTCACGCTGATCTGTCACCGCGGCATGGGTCGCATCTGGGCGATCCTTGTCATTTTCCTGAGCGCGCTCGTGGCGCTGGCCGGTCTGTTTTGGTGGGTGGTGCCGACGATTTCGGACCAAAGCGCGAGCTTCGCGAAAGAACTCCCTTCTTACACCCAGACCGCACGCGACCGGATCGTCGATCTGGTAGTTCGTTATAACAGAACTTTCGAGGGACCCAACGGCGCCCGGGGCAAATCGGCTACATCGGGTTTGGTAAATCTTCTTCTTGGAACACCTCCGCCGCGGTCCAACGCGAGTCCGTCTGCGACGCCGAGTCCCACACCGTCTCCGGAAAGTGCGGTCGAATCGATTGCTCCGGCGCCTCCGAAGCTGAGTTCGGCAGAGCGCCAGAAAATAGAAGCCGATGTGGAGAAAATGATTGCTTATATCCAGCACCAGCTACCGGCCTGGAGCGACAAAGTGTGGAATATCACTCAAAAAAGTATTGGCGGATTTCTAGGCGTTGCGGGTTTCCTGCTCAGTTTGGTCATGGTACCGATTTACCTTTTTTTCCTTTTGAAGGAGCGGCCCCGCATCGAGAGACGATGGAAAGATTACCTTCCGCTTCGTGCGTCTCCATTGAAAGACGAGATCGCGGAGGCCTTATTAGAGATCAACAATTACGTCATCGCGTATTTTCGTGGCCAACTGCTGGTTTGCCTGGTCGACGGGATGCTTATCGGGGCCATGCTTACGTTGCTCGGGTTGAATTTCGCGCCGCTCATCGGTCTCCTGGTCATCATCCTTACCATGATCCCGTACATCGGAATTATTATCTGTTGGGTGCCGGCGGTCCTGATAGCGGCGTTTCAGTGGGGCGACTGGATGCACCCGGTTATCGTCACCGCGATTTTCATTTTGATTCAAAATCTTGAAGGCATGTTTTACGCGCCGCGTATTGTTGGGAAATCGGTTGGTCTTCATCCCATGACCGTGATCGTGTCGATTTTCGTCTGGGGTTTGTTGATCGGCGGTTTGCTTGGACCGATTCTCGCCGTACCCTTGACCGCGACCATCAAGGTGCTGCTCACGCGTTATGTTTGGGGACCGCGAATGCGCGACAGAATCCGTGCCCAGGTCACAGATGTTCCCGTCGTAAGCGAAGCGCACGGCAAAGCCTAGAACTGCGTGCACTTGTTCGGCGTCAAGCCGCATTTGCATTCTCAGGAGTGGCCACGCATAAAGATTAGATGCCGGAGAAAGTCAGACGCGTGCGCCGAAGAAGACGGAGGCACTCTCTACCCGGCGTCGAATCGTATCCCAATCTTCGCTTTCATTTGTCGCCCAGGCGCGTTGTTGTGTACGTTGCGGCGGCCGCGATTGCGGTGTTGACCATCATCGGGTTTGGGATCTACGGCTCCAAGTTTTATTCGGGCTGGCGCGAATCGCGCATCCTAAAGCGTGCGTCCGCGTTGTTGGAAGACAAGGATTACGACGGCGCCAATCGTTTGGCGCGCCAGGTCCTCGAAATCGACCGGGATTCGCTTCCGGCGTTTTTTATTCTGGCCGACGCCACCGAGAAACAAAACTCCGACGAAACCGTTGCCTGGCGGGCGCAGATCGCACGCTTGCAGCCGACAGATGTCGATAGCCAGCTCAATCTCGCATCGGCTGCGTTGCGCTTCGGCCAAATCGATCTCACGCGCAAGACCCTGGAACGAATTAAGCCGATGGCGGAAAACCGCGCTGCTTTTCATGTCGTTTCAGGTTGGCTCGCCCGCGCGGAAGGCAATCTGACTGAACAGGAACAGCAGTTCGACATCGCTGTTCGCAAGGATCCCAAGAACGATCTTTACCAGTTCAACCTGGCGGCCATTCAAATTCGTTCGACCGATCCGGAAAAGAGCGCCCCGGCGCGCAGCACCCTTAATCGGCTCGCTCAGGTTCCTGAATTTCGCAGCGGCGCCCTTCGTGCACTGCTTAACGACGCGGTCGACCGCAAAGACTTCGAATCGGCCGATCGTTCCGCGGAACAACTGCAAATGTCCCCCGATGCAACGTTCAGCGATTATCTCCTTTGTCTGAACTTCTATCGCAAACTTGACGCGAAAAAGTTCGACGCGCTCTTGGAAAAAGTGAAACACGTGGCTTCGCGCAATTCCAGTGACCTGGCGATGTTGATGGATTGGATGATTCAAAACGATCTGGCTTCGGAAGTGATCGATTGGATGGACAAATTGCCTGCGGCGTCCACCGACCATCCGCCACCCGCCATCTCCGTCGCGGCCGCCTTTGTCGAGCTCAAGAATTGGTCGCGATTGCGGCGATGGGCTCGAAGCGAATCATGGGGAGACGATGATTACCTGCGTCTCGCTTTCCAGGCTCTTGCAGCGCACCAATTGCGACAGTCGAGTTCGGACGCCGAGTTCGACACGCTTTGGCGCAGCGCCGTTCACGCAGCTTTTGATCAACCCGATCGCGAAATCAAACTCGCCCGGCTCGCCAGCAAATGGAACCTGACTATCGAGAGCGAAGAACTCTGGTCGCGGCTATCGCGGAATCCTGGCAGCCGTCGCGAAGCTCTCGACGCCCTTTACAAACTTTATCGTGGCAACAACGAACTCAGAAAGCTCTACGACGTGCTTCAGGGTCTCCACGAAATCTCGCCAAACGAAACTGAGATCAGCTGCAACCTTGCCCGGCTCGGTTTGAACATCGACCAAAACACCAAACAGGCGCAGGACCTGGCAAAACAGACGTACGACCTGGCTCCCACGGATGTGACTTGTGCCCTCACCTATGCATTCTCGTTGTATGTTCAGGGTCGCACTCCCGAAGGTCTCGACATCATCCGAAAATTGACGCCGGAGGCGATGCACGAGCCGCACAATGCGGTCTATGTCGCGGTTTTGTTACTCGACACCAGCCAGGCAGATGCAGCCAGGGAATACATCCAGGCGGCGAAACGCGGTCCCCTTTATGTGGAAGAGAAACGTTTGCTCGAAGACGAGCTCACAAAAACTTCCGGCCCACCTCCAAATCCGACTGGATTTTCCCCGCAAACTTCAACCCTCAGCCCTCATGCTTCTGCCCCTGCGCCGACGCCATTGTCTCCAGCGACGGCAAGTCCTTGAACATCAGATTGAGTCGCCATCGCGCGAGCTACGAAGTGGTTTACTACGCTGCTTAGGTCGGGGAAGTGGACTCGATCCGAACGTCACGTTTTCGAATCAGTCGTTATACGGATCGACAACGTCACGGCCGGCCATCGCTACGCCAAGCGGATGCAAGGTGTGAAGAACCCGGATTGTTCCGGCATGTGCCATTAGTACTTCCGGCAAGCGGCGATAGGCCTGCGGCGCCTCGTCCAGGTCTCCTCCGCGCAAAACAATTCCGCGATCTTGCAGCCATCGCATCATCTCATCATGTCGAACCAGTCCCTCCTGGCGGATTCGCTTGTTGCCGACTTTCACGAATCGGCCCTTTGCCGCTGTCCGCGACATGATTCGCCCCGCGCCGTGGACGGTGGAGAACAACGCTTCACGCGAAGTGGGCGAATCGACACCTTCAATGATCACGGCGTCGTCGCCCATGCTCCCACCCACGAATCCTTTCTGACCGGGAAACGCAGGCGTTGCGCCTTTACGTACCACCCAAAACTTCCGGCCGTCGTGTTCTTCGCGCCAGGCGAAATTGTGATGGTTATGCACTTCCTCGAGAATCCGTGCGCCCAAAATGCCCTGCACGACGTGACGCGCGACTGCTTCGCGGCCCGCGTAAGCGTAACGTCCGGCCAACTGCATTCCTGCGAGATAATCGTGACCGATCTCCGACTCTTCGTCTACCACGGTCGGCGGTACATCCATTCCGTCTTTGCCACCGGCTGCTTTCAAGAAATGTGTCGCGGTTCTATGCCCGAGCCCGCGCGAACCAAAGTGCACGCCGACCCAGATCCGGTCGTCCTCGTCCGAAAAAATGTCGACGTAATGATTGCCGCCACCGACTGTACCGAGTTGGTCCGCCGCCGCCGATTTCAAATCTTTGATCGATTTTTTTTTCACGCCGGGTCGTCGAATAAATC
>Ga0187777_10001221_pt1 | contig 16794 bp, 9 predicted proteins | sample 1015_Q2_SP5_10_M_FD_132416 | JGI IMG/M metagenome (GOLD analysis project Ga0187777, IMG submission 132416) | Tropical peat soil microbial communities from peatlands in Department of Meta, Colombia - 1015_Q2_SP5_10_MG | ecosystem: Environmental > Terrestrial > Soil > Wetlands > Peat | place... | reverse complement strand
GGGCCCCGAAAGGGGCGTGACGGTTCGACTCCGTCTCCGGGCACCAGCTAACCCTAATCATTGCTCACACTTACTGCGTTCGCACGCTAGGTGGAGACAATGACAGTAGTGGCATTTTTTCCAGAACCGGGGCTTAAAACGGAGCTAATCTTCCTTCTCGTCGGTCAATTCTAAGGGCACGCGAAAGAGGTGTTTTCAACCGGACGATGGGCAATCGCTGAGTACCTGGAAGGAGTTACTCAGGATCTTTCTTCGGTTCTGCGTTTGCTGGAAGCTTGCCGACGCTTTACGGCTTCCCCCATTTGACGGGGTAGGCTATGCGCAGGGGAAAAGCCTCTGAATCCGTCTTGAAGAAAAAGTCCGGGTAGTGGGCTGTCAGAGCAGCCGACTCGGAACGGGCCCTCGCCGTAGCGGCTACCTCAAGATACACCTGACTCTATCCAAGACCTTCGTTTTTGAGTCATACTCCCGGCTGAAATCACATGGCCAAGGCTATCCAAGTAGCAGTGCTGTCGAAAGACACTGTGTTCCTCTCCATCTTTCAAGACATCACTTCCAAATTGGCGCTCGAACTGGTGGAACTCGATGATGCCGCGCGCTACCTGGACCTGATCTCACAGGAGCCCTTCGACATACTGATACTTGATTGCCACGGATCGTCCGGAGCAAAGCATCTGGTCTCTACCGTTCGTCAGGCGAGCGCTAATCGGGAGGCCATTCTCATGATCGCGACCAACCCGGATGAAATGAGCGCAGCACTCGATTTCGGCACACATGTTGCTTTGGCTCGACCAGTAACCCATGAGCTGGCGGAGCGACGTTTACGAGACGCACTTCCTGTCATCCAGGAGCGTCATCGGCGCTACGACCGCCATCCGCTCGAAATGGATGTCTTCATTGCATGTGACGCGAAGAATTGGGGCCTTACCGCGAAGAGTGTCAACCTGAGCGAGGGCGGTGTCGCTGTGCAGCTACCGCAATGGATCGATCTCAGCATCGAAGACGTGGTCCGAATCATCTTCCAGTTGCCGGATGAAGGAACTGGGCAGATCGAGACTGCCGCAAGTCTTAGTTGGATCAACAACGATCTCCAAGCTGGTTTCAGATTCAAACCACTCACCCTCTCGAACTCGGCGAGACTTTCAGCCTGGCTTAATCAGCATGCGGCACCTCGTCCCGGTGCGGCGCGCAAACAGATCGTTGAGTCTTGGCTGACCCAGCATGGCAAAGAGAGCGGTACGGTCATTATCTCGGCTGGCCTGCGCAGTCAGCTGCTTCCTCAAAGGAAGCCCGCGACACCTCCCGCCGAGGACATGGGAAAGCAGATCCGCACGACAACGCCGGAGAGCACGGGAAAGACATCATCAAGATTCAGGTGGTATTTGATTGTTATCGCTGGCTTTCTGTTGGGTATCGTGATCGGCTTGGTGGCCGCAAAGGTTATTCACTTGCTGTGATCGCGTCAATTGAATATGGTTCAATAGTGCCGAGCGACCATAGCAGCGTCTGATGAAGCTCCAAACCAGAACGAATCTTGCACCCCAGCTGCTGTTACTCCTTGCAGCGCTTGTCTTGCTGGCTTCGTGTTCAACGACCAAACCGGAGGAGCCGACCGTCACAACGAAAATCGGTAACGGCAAGGCCTCGATTCCTGATTTGAACGCCGCGACCACAGTTCACATCATTGACGGGGGCGGAGGCTTGGGAGGTAGCTCTTCGGCTGAGTACACGCTGCAACGCATCCCTGGCCAGTTTGCCGGCCCAGGCGTTTTTTCCATGGGTTCTGGGGGAACACCAGAACTGAAAAAGACTGACAATATCTCGATTCCTCTCCCCGTCATGCAGCATTTCTTTGCGACCCTGATGACGTCGCCACTAGCGCAGGGAGAATACCATCCAACCTTCATCATGACAGATTCTTATCCTTCCATCAGTATCGGAATTGGGCTGCCCCAGGATAGCGTGCTGATTTACTCAAGATCGCAGGGGGAGTCTAGGGTGCCCTGGGCAGCTAAACTTCACGGAAAGGATTACGTCATACACTCACCCGCGCCTGCCGATGCCCTGAAGATTCTGGCACCGTACCTTCATGAGGATGAGCTTAATGTACTTTACAGGCAGGCCATTCAGTCCCGGAATAAGCACTGAGCAATCATCGCGGGCAATACGCCCCAGTGCGGGAAGAAATCAAACCTTCGCCTCAATTGGCCCGCCGAACTGAGAAAATAATTCTCAATCGCTTGAAGCTCCAAAGACTTCCCCTTCGCGATCCCGTATGAGCTAACTTCCTGTTTGCCCGTCATACGGACAAGTGGCGAAGTCGCTCAGCATGGCCCTTCATTCTTCCTACGAGCAAGTGCCAGCTACCGCGGAATCTTCCGGGCATTCAGGTGGAGTCTCTGAGCTGTCGGGTTCGACTGAATCTGGCGCGCAGCGCCATCCAGACCAAGAGCATCCACATCGGCGTGAGGATGCTTGCCATGAGGCCGCTGTGCCCACCGGTGATCCAAGCCGGGCCTTGCAACACTGCTTTCAGAAGAGTTCCTTGTGGGTTCGGAATGATCGGCGTCCGGATACCGAAGACAAACACCGTGCTCCACTCCATGGCGTAATGAAAACCGATTGCGAACCAGAGATCGCCTGTCAGGTTCAGAGTCAAACACATGAGAAGCGCGTAGAGAACCACACTCACGAAGGCGATCGGATTCCGGTACTCAGCAACCAATAGCTTTTCCAGGCCGAAGAGACAGCCCAGCACGATGGCAGCTGGCCAGAAACCGAGACTACGGCTGGAGAGGGACTGCAGATAGCCGCGCTTGAGGCATTCTTCGAAGAGTGCAACGGCGAGCATGGTGACGGCCCAGCGTCCCGCAAAAGCGAGAGTAGTTCGGGCAGTCAACGCGGATAACTGGAATGAAATGCTGTGGGTTGCGCGCAGTACGCCGACCTGCAAAGTGATGGCGCCGAGGCCCCAGGCTGTACCTTCCCAGAAGTTGGCGCGAAATGCCTGCCGCCAAGGCAGTCCATAGCTGGCAAGCGGAAGCCGCTCCAGCCGTGAAGCAATGATCGTTGGAATCAAGACCGCAGCGAAGGCCGCCAGATGCATGAGCGCGGTCCATTCATCTAAGCCGGTGGTCCAGCCGCGCGCGACGATCCAGTTCGCCGGCCGCGCGGTCTGCGGCCAAAGGAGGAATACAGCGGCAAGGAACAACAGCACTCGCCACCGCGGACGCAGTCCTTCGCGATCGAACAGAAGCGAGCGCTCGGGATGCGTTTTGGGCGCGCGGCTGACGGCCGTAGGAGGGACACTCACGGGAGGGATTATCCTACACGGAGCGAGAAGCGCGGAGAAAACACCAACCCTTCGCAGGCTGCGAAGAAGGGGCACACGCTAACCGGACAAGTGCCGCTCACATATCCGTATAGTCGGCTATCCGTAAACTGCGAAACGTTGTCGCTGGCTTCCGGATTGCCCGTCGCTCGGGAACAACCGACTAGTAGCTAAGGTAGCTTCTTCTTCGACTCCGTCACTTGGTCAGCTTTGCGGGCCAGTTGAGAATGACGGTAATGGGTGTGGTCTCGCTCTCGGCTGGCGAGTTCACCAGGATGCGCTCTCCATCCGGAGATACGTCATATCCAATCTGCCCCGCAGTTGGACCGAGGTCGTAAATAGGCGGGCCCGGCGCCAGTCGCAGATGGAACAAGGGATGTATCGCGGCAACCTCGAACGTAGATCCACTCCAGCTCACGTCGGCGGCCATCAACTGGCTGTTGGGAGCAAGATAAAGAAGCTGCTTTCCGTCGCGCCGCCACCGGGGCATGGAACCCCCGGATGGTGAAACCTGCCATTTTCCCTGATGATCCGGAAAGGAGGTGACATAGACCTCGGACCGGCCCGACTCGTCTGAGCTATAGGCGATCCATCCTCCACGCGGACTGAAGTGGCCCTCCGCCACATTGGAATTCGTTTGCAGAAAGACAAAAGGTTTTCGGTCACCAAAGAGCGGCAAAATCCATAATTCCGAATTAGATTTCCCTGGCGGGGTCGAGTTGTAAGCGATGAATCTGCTATCTGCAGACCAGGATGTAGGGAATTTGACGTCCCGGGATTCCGTGAGCAGCTCCTCACCACCTGTCCCGTCCGATTTTCTTCGAACCACCTGGTTATTTAGTCCATTCTGATTTGAGGTGTAAGCGATGCTTTGCGAATCCGGCGACCAAACCGGACCTTGGTTTCTCCAAGGCCCAAACGTAAGTGTCATTTCGGTTCCTCGAAGAAGGTCATAGACCTTGATCTCATAATTGGCTGTCCCGGAATTGAGCGCCTGAACAACTACCCTTTGCCCGTCTGGTGATAGTTGGTGCCACACGAAGTCGCCAGGTTCAGTCACGGTGCGAAGTTGCTTGCCGCTACGGTCGAACCAGGAGAGTTGCCCCGGATTTCCGGTGCCGCCCAAGTAGGCCAACACGCCGTTGGGCGAAGCGGAGAAGACGCCCCTCCACACCAACTGGTTGTAAAGAACATGCTCAGCAACGGGAAAGGCTTCTCCTTTTAGTTCCAAGCGTTTTTCATCGAAAGGCCGTGCCATCAGAGTCCCCTGGTTCATGAAGAGAAGATAGCCGGAGGTGTAGGCAACATTAGAGCGCGCGTGGAACAAAAGCTTGTCTTCCTTGGAGTCCAAGGAAGACAAGTACACGTTTGCTGCTTCCGCCTGGCCTCCGGTAAAGTTGGCGCCGAGATAGAGAAAGTGCCGCCCGTCAGGAAGAGCATAGGGCCAGCGATGACTGGTTTCCTTCTGTGAAGCGTCCAGCTTGGTAGTGAGAACAGGAAGACCACCTGAAGCGGGCACGCTCCGTACGCCTCCCCAAGTAAGGGAGAACAGAATCGTATCTCCGCTGCTCCATGTGGCACCGCGAGGCCCGGACGCATCGCAAAGAGTCAGGACCGGCCCTCCCGCAGCGGCGACGGTCTTGAGCTTGCCGCCAGCAAAAAAGCCCAGGACTTGGCTGTCGGGCGACCAAAATGGGTAGAAGGCACCCTCTGTTCCGGCCAAGGATTGTGCGCTGGGCGCGTCTAAGGGCCGAACCCAAAGCAGGTCCGTGCCCTCTGCGGTTCTGGCGACAAATGCCAGCTTGCGGCCGTCAGGAGACACCGCTACTGGGCCGGCAAAGTTAGAGAACGCGGTCTTTTCGGCAGGCAGGATGTAAGACCAAATCGGCGAGCTTGCGGTGGCCGGACGTCTGTAATAAGCAGCGAATAAACCCGCCAGCAAGATCAGAACCGCTCCGAGCCAAATGACGCGCTCGTGCTTCGTGCGGCGCAGTTCGGCTCCCATTGGGAGTTCTCCCTGCGCGCCGCTTTCGGACATCCACTTCAGCTCCGCCTTGAAATCGGTTGCGCTCTGCCAGCGCTCATTAGGATCTTTGGCCAGTGCGCGCTGGATCACATGATCCAGTGCTGGTGGTGTCAGCGGCCGCGCTGATGAAACCGGCTCCGGTTCCTTCTCTAGGATCGCGCTCATCACGCTGATCTGGCTCTGGCCTTGGAATGCGCGTTTGCCCGTGACCATCTCGTATAGCACCGCCCCCAGTGCAAAGATGTCAGTGCGCGGGTCGCTATGCTCAGCGCGAAGCTGCTCCGGTGCCATGTAGAGAAATGTTCCGACAATCTTGCCTTCGCCTGTCAACGGGTTGCTCATCGTCTCCATCGAGCCCGAGGCCATCGCCGCCAACGTCTGCGTCGGTTTCGCGAGCCCAAAATCCATCAGCTTCGCGCCCGATTTCGTCAGCATGATGTTTCCGGGCTTCAGGTCGCGATGCACGATGCCGCTCTTGTGCGCCTTGTCCAGTGCGCTCGCAATCTGCACTCCGAATTCCAAGGCCTGTTTCAGTGGAATGGCGCCGCGTTGCAGCCGCTCGGCCAGCGTTTCGCCCTCCAGCAGCTCCATCACCAGGAAATCCACGCCATCCTGGTGACCGACATCGTGCAGCGTGCAAATGTGCGGATGGTTCAGCGACGAAATCGCTTTTGCCTCGCGATCAAATCGCGCCTTCAGATCAGGATCATCGGAAAGATGCCGTGGGAGGACTTTGACGGCGACATCGCGTCCAAGCCGCGTATCGCGCGCGCGATATACCTCTCCCATTCCGCCCGCGCCGAGCGACGAAACGATCTCATAAGGACCAAGTTTGGTTCCAACCGGGAGAGGCACAGGTCGGAATTATCTCACTTTCAATGTTCCAGATGATGGGTTGCGCCAAGTCCCGGATGACGGCCAATCCGGAAGACTTGCCAGACATGCCGCTGATCGCATTTCATGGATTGCGCAGATGTTCGGATTTAGTGCGGATGCGGCTTTGGCCTCCCTCTGGAAGCGTGCCACTGCCCGCGGGACTTTGACCAAATCATCAGGTGAGACATAGAGGGTCAACCATTGGCTGAGCACTCGCTTGGTCCGCCCTGAGCATGGCGAGTTACTGTCCGTATGGTCGGCAACCGCAAGTGATCGGTTCTAATTTCCCGAGTGCCCGTTACTCATTCATTTGGTTCGATAAACGGGCTCTCCGCCATCCGTTCTCTGTCCTTGTTTGGCAGAACTAGACCGGGCTAAGGGCGGCCTTTAACAGCCGGCGAATTCTGATGAGCATGGAGCCTTGAGTCCGGCGCCATGCCTCCGGCTCAGAAATAGAACTTGAGCGCAAATTGAATCTGCCGGGGTGGCCGCGTGTACGCGGGAAAACCAAAGGTTGCAGAGCCCAGCTCTGTTGCCGTGTTCTCTGCCACGGTATCAGGATTTGTAAACTCAGGATTGGCGTGGTTGAACGCATTGAAGAATTCCGCGCGGAATTCGAAGCGCATCTCCTCCCGAACCGGAAAGCTCTTGAAAAAAGAGATGTCCCAGTTTTGAAAGCCCGGGCCTTCAATAATGTTGCGGCCTGCGTTGCCGAATGTTCCAACCACCGTGTCCGATGCAAAGGCACAAGTGTTAAATAGCGTCCCGGCAAGGCACGGTTTGCCATTGGGGTCACCAACCACGTTTGGCCGGATGCAGGAAATAGCAACCGTGCCTCCGCAGTCTGAGGTTGAGACATTGGCAGAGATGTCGGTGGGTGTGTACCAATTACCTGTAGATGCCGACACAATAGCGGCGATCTGCCAGTTGCCTATGAATTGGTTCGCCACCGCCGAGACATTCTTTCCGATGGGTTTTCCCCTCCCAAAAGGAAGCTCGTAAATGGAGCTGAATATGAATCGGTGACGGACGTCGAAATCCGCATTTCCGTATTCGGCTCTCGGATCTGTCTGCAGCCGAAAGTCCCCCTGGTTTGCCGAACCCAGGCTTGCGCTCGAAGCGTTATCAAGTGCGTGCGCGTAGGTATAAGACGCCTGGAACTGCAGGCCGTGTGAGAAACGCTTCTCAACCTTGGCCTGTAGCGAGTTGTAATTGGAAAAACCGTCAGAGCGGAACGCAGCGATGGATGAATCCACTGCCGGAAACGGCCTGCGGGGAGCAGTGGGGCAGCTGAGGGGGGTTGTGGGCGGATTGGTGGTTGGATCGTTGCACAGCGCAGCAAACTGCGGCTCGGTTGCGGGGACAGCCTGATTTCCGTTGTAAAAAGTATAGAGCTTCAGTCCCCGCGAGCCAGCGTAGGAGATTTCCAAGACCGAGTCGAGTGGCAGCTCGTATTGGAATCCCAGGTGCCATTGCTGGGTGTATGGGGTCACCAGCTTCGGAGAAATGGAGTAGAGAATCGGAGTATTGGGGTCTGAAAGCGAAGTAGCAGGAAAACCCTGTGAAAGAAAGCTCAGCCCAGGGATCGAGCAATCGATAACCGCTGGGTTGGCAATGCCCTGCGTGCAGGGGGGCGAAAAGGACTGTGTCACAAAGAAGGGAGGATTGAATCCGGGGCTGGGATTCGAGAAGGGGCCATTTTCCTGACCGCCGTAGAAGACGCCATAGCCGCCGCGCAAGACCAGCTTATCCGTGATCCGATACGCGAATCCGATGCGCGGGGCAAAATTGTTCAAATCGGGATCGATCAAGCCCGGGCTTGCGGTAGCGCTGACTGGAATGATGCCGGCCAGAGTGGGAGTCAGCTGTGCACTGACCCCTTTGGGCACTAGCAAGCTATTGGTGGCGAAATCGAATGTACCTTGCTGATTGTCATTTTCTTTGATGGTGCTGAAGAATTCATAGCGCAGGCCCAAATTCAGCGTGAGACGGTCAGAAACCTTCCAATCGTCCTGAGCATAACCGGCGTAGATCTGCCGGCGATAGTCGATATTGTGAAGGTTCGTGATCGAGCCGCCGTCGGTGATGCCGAGCAAGAACGTGGCAAATGCATTCCCCGTTCCTGTGTCGGCGGTAGCGGCCGGGTTGGAGGTGAATTCAGTTCCGAAGTTCAGCGTACCCCGGGATGCTGCTGGCTGGAAGATGGTGAATTGTTCCAAGCGAATCTCGCCGCCCATGCGTAATGCATGTTTGCCGATGACCTTTGTCACATTGTCGGTGAAGACGTAGCTGTTCTGTTTCTCGACCGAGGGGAGAAACCCTGAACTGCCGATGGGGATGGAAGAACCGTCGCTGAAAGTGAGATTAGGAAGTCCGCCATTGCCGGGAGAAAAAGGCACACCCGGAAAACCGAGCTGTTGTGCGACGTTGGTGTTGGCATTGATCTGCAGACGCTGGGAATTGATGTGGTTATACCCGAAGCGAAACTCGTTGATGGTATTTGGATTGAAAGTATGCATTTCGCTGACGGCAAGGCTGCGATAGGAGTTCTTCTCATCGCCGCTAAAAAAATTCCCTCCGTCCAAAGCGTTGGCGAAAGGAGCGGGGATAAAGCGGGGCTGATTCTCATAGCTGAATCGAGCAAAGGAATAATCCTTGTCGGAGAACTTGTGGTCCAGGCGAACATCAAAATTGTTGCGTGTCGTGTCTTCGACGGGGACCGTCAAATAGTTATAGCCGTTGGCGCTGGCGTTAGGTGACGGATAGAGAGCCGCGAGCCTGGCTGCCAGCGGGTCTATTGGCGCATTGCCCCCGAAGACATTCAATTGACCGCCCGGTCCAATGACGGGCACACCGCAGAATCCGTTTGGATTGAGGTTTGAGGCCTGAGTAAGGCGGGAATTGAAGAGCTCACCTACAAAGGTGGGATTCCCGTTGCAATCGACGGCAATCTGGCCCGTAGGATTGCCGTTCGCGTCCGCGGCCATAGCAGGTGTGTTGGTCAAAAAGGAGGAGAAATCGCCCGCAATCATGCTCTGCGTTGGAATCGTCGCGTTCAAAATCAGTCCTTGGTGGATACGCAGACCCTCGTAGTCAACAAAAAAGAAGGTGTGGTCTTTCCAGATTGGGCCGCCCAGGGTGGCGCCGAACTGATTTTGCTTGTAAGGCTCGCGGCTGAAGCCCTGTGCCTTGAGGGTCGAGTTCGTAGCGTCCAGGGCATCATTCCTGAAGAACTCGTAAACATCGCCATGGAAAGAATTGGTCCCTGACTTGATGACCGCATTCATGATGGCGCCGTTGCCGCGTCCGAACTCCGCGCTATAGGAGTTGGTTTGAACTTTGAACTCGCCGATAGCATCCACCGAAGGCTGGATGACAAAAGCGGTCTCGTTCAGGACATCTCCCAAGTTGGCGTTGTTATCCACTCCGTCCAACAGGAAATTGTTCTGCAATGCCCGGGCGCCATTGGCGCTAAACCCATAGCTCGCAGAAACGCGAGAGCCGGGTTCAGCTGGAGACACCCCTGTGCCCAACAAAGCCAACTGAGCGTAGTTCCTCCCGTTAAGGGGAAGGCTGCTGATACGATGGCTGTCAATCACCTGCCCGAGCTCTGAGCTTTGCGTCTCCAGCAGTGGTGCTTCAGCCGTCACCGTCATGCTTTCTTGAGCACTTCCCACTTGCAAGGTGACGTCAATGGTCGGACGCTCCTGAACATCTACTGTCAAAGGCCCTACGACCGTCTTCTTAAAACCTGTTTTCTCGACCGTAATCGTGTATCTGCCAATCTTTAAGGGACTGGCCACGTACTCACCTTGAGCATTGCTGGAGGTCACAAACTCCGTACCGTGATCCACATCTGTGATAGTGATCTTTGCCGAGGGCACGACCGCCTTAGTAGAGTCTCTTACAGTGCCGGCAATTGCCCCGGTATCTTTCTGTGCCCAAGCGGCAGTTGACCATAGAGCCAAAATGATGAGGGCTGCCAACAGCCATCGCGCAAACGCGGAGACGGCTTTGGGCGGTAGGCTGAAGCCGGGTTGAGGGATACAGTCAGCTACCTTTCGCGTGAATGCGCGTATTCTCCACTGCATATTGGACTCCTTAGGGAACCTGTGAACCATTCGAAGCTCGCGGCGGGAGGGGAAAGCACAGGAATGCAGAAATAAGGTCGCTTTTGAACGTGGCAACATTATGTTACGATTCGCTACTATTGCTTTCGTTTTGCGAAAAGTCAAGCAAAACCGTAGCATGCCCTGCAGCATGCGATCAATTGCCAAACCCTGGTCGAACGGGAGGTCCTCGGTGGTCTCTCTCAGCACAAGGCAACATTTGACCAAGATTCTCAGTTGTTGTGTTTGCCTGGTATTGCTCCACCCGCCTCTCCTTGCCGCAGAGGATTCAACTCAAATAAGCAACAAGCAGTTGCGTCTCGAAGCAAACTCCGCGGATGGTTCATTTGCTTTATACTCGCCGGGCGGCTCCACTCCCGTCTTTCGATCCGGCATTGCAGCAGAGGTGGGGCACCGATGGCTCCGGTCTGGCGATTATCCAAGGCATGATGCCCAGGCAACCAAGTATCAGGATTCCCTGGGCATTGGGCAACAGATTGTCATAGCGAATAGCGGCCTGGCCGGTAGTCCTGACCTGATCGCCACGCTGCGACTATATGCCGACCTTCCATTTGGAATGGTTGAAGTAAGAGTTCTCAATTCCTCCATGAACTCTCTGTCCGTCCAAGCCATCCGGACACTTGACATTAGCGGCAGCCCGCCTTTCGATCTGGGGGGCCCAATATCATCAACTCGTGTTCTTTCGGATAGTTTCAGCGAGGATCGACCGGTCTTAGAGATTCGCGACCTTCATGGTGCAGTTGATGGCATGCATCGAGCAGTCGGAAGCCAGCTTTTCTATAACCGCAAGAGCGGGATGGGTTTCCTCGCTGCAACCCTTACCTCCCGAAGATTTCTGACGTTGCTGCATTTGAGGGGTCGCAACGACCAGCAGGGCGATTTTCAGCCTGAGGTCTACACGGCCACATCAACAGGAACAACTGAGATTCTGCGAGAAGAATCGTTGAAAGACTCCGATGCGCGAGACCAGGTTGAGCTCAGCCTCAGCCTCGCGCCTGGTGAAGGGATGGAATCAGAGCAGCTAATGTTTGCTCTAGGGTCGAATTATCACCAGCTGCTTGCAACCTACGGCGACACCATTCGCAAGTTGCACGCGCCACGCAAGGTTTCGGCGCCGATGGTCGGTTGGTGGAGTTGGACCGCCTATTACTTTGGCATAAATGAAGGCGCTGCGCTGACTAATGCCAATTGGATGGCCACTCACCTCAAGAAGGACGGGTACGTCTACTTTCATCTCGACGAAGGCTATGACTACGCACGCGGTGAATACGTCACGCCAGATGCGTCCCGTTTCCCTCTCGGCATGCAAACATTCGGGGAACAGATCGCACGGCTTGGGCTCCGGTTGGGGGTATGGACAGCCCCTTTCGAAGTCTCAGACCGGTCATGGGTGTATCAGCAACACAAGGACTGGCTAGTTCATAACGCACAGAATGAACCCATCCACATCGGTCATGTGGTCGACCAGCTGGATCCACTGTATGTACTGGATGTGACGAATCCTGAGGCGCAGAATTATCTGCGCTTGACGTATCGCACTCTGGCCAACCATTGGGGCGTGCGCTACATCAAGTTGGATTTCATGGACGATTCTGCCATCGAGGGCCACTACTACAAGCCCAATACCACTGCGCTCGAAGCACAGCAGGTCGGCCTCAGAATCATTCGCGAAGCTGTCGGAGACGATGTGGTTCTCGATAAAGACGGCAGCCCGATGCTTAACCCGGTCGGGCTCGTGGACACTGGCCGCATTTCGGCCGACACCGGCCATTCGTTCGAAGTAATCAAGGAGGCCGAGCCCGGCATTGCTGCCCGTTACTATATGAACCATAATTTCTTTGTTGCGGATCCTGATGCTTTTTGTGTATCGAAGCAGGTTGTGATTGACCCGGACTGGCATGGCCGTGTAAGACCTTTGAGTCTCAACGAAGCGGAAGTTTCGATTGTTCTCGCTGCACTCGCGGGCGGAATGTTCGAACTGGGAGACGACCTGCCGGCTCTCGGGGCTGATGAAGACAGGGTCGCATTGGTTCGGAACCGAGATCTGCTGAACATGATCCGACTGGGGCGATCAGCAACCCCGATAGACCTAATGACATTTGCCCCAGATGATCAACAGCCCAGCATCTTTTTCCTGCAACAGGATCGCAGACAATCAATGCTCGCCGTGTTCAACTGGTCTGACCGGCCCACGACACATCAAATCGCGCTGTCGGATCTGGGTTTAGATGCCGCAGCACCCTATCTCGCAACAGACGTTCTGGATTCTGGAAGGCCTGTGTCCATGATTTCTGCAAGGATTAGCATCAGGGAACAAGCTCCACATTCTGTGCGTCTGTTCAAGATCATCAATAACAAGATTGCCGCGGCTGAACCATCAGTCGCGGCCAGCATGCCAAAGAGTGTAGCGGCGACACATGCAGTATTATTTCAAGCCGCGGCTAGCGAGGATGGCCCTCCGGCACTAGCCTACCATTGGGAATTTGACGATGGCGTTTCCGCGGACGGTGCCTCCGTTTCTCACGCTTTCACGAAAGCAGGACAGCATTCCGTGTCTTTGACGGTCGAAGGACTCGACGGTCTCCCCTACCAGAAGGCATACCAAATTACCGTGACAGGCGAAACGGATACTCGCTTCAAACCCGAACACAACCTGCGCTTTGTTCCATCAACACAAGATCCACCGTTCTGAAGGTCTTAGGAGACTGTTATGCCTTGGAAGCCATTTAAGGACATAGTTCTCTTGCTATGCCTGTCACTTGGTGGCGCTTCTTCATTGTCGAGTCAAATCAGCTATAAGTCTCCGCAGGACACTGACAGGAAGAAGACGCTTCTTCTGCGTGACTTTAATCCTAAGACCATGTTGCATGTGTCATCTCATCCTGTTGAAAGAGCGCGGTTTCCCGTCATCGATATGCATCAACACGTTAACGATGCCATGGGCATTGGGGACCGTCTTCCCCCCGAACAAATCCTAGGGATCATGGACCGTACTAATGTGCAGAAAATTGTGATCCTGACAGGTCTTTGGGGCGATGCACTCCAGAAAGTCTTGGACGAAATGGTCAAACCTCATCCCGACCGGTTCATCGTGTTCACGCAGATCGACTGGACTAAGATTGACGATCCAAACTTCGGCGAGCTGATGGTGAAGCAACTGGACGACTCGGTAGCGCGGGGCGCTCGGGGACTCAAGGTGCTCAAAGATTTGGGACTGGAGGTGCGCGACAGGTCGGGCGGCTTGGTCCCGGTGGACGATCCCCGTCTCGATCCGATTTGGGAGGAGTGCGGGCGATTGGGTATACCGGTCGCAATTCATGTGAGCGACCCCGAAGCTTTCTTTCTACCGGTAGACGGAACTAACGAGCGCTACGAGGAGCTGATCGAAAACCCGAGCTGGAGCTTCTCTGGACGACAGTACCCCAGCAAGGAATCCATTCTGGCTGCACGAGACCGTATGTTTTCCAAGCATCCCCATACTAGATTCCTTGCCCTGCATGTCGCCAACTGGCCGGAAAACCTGGACTACGTCTCAGCCATGCTTGATAGCCACCCGAATGTTTCGGTTGAGTTTGGGGCGCGAGAAGCAGAACTCGGCCGTCAACCGAGACGGGCGCGGGAATTCTTCATAAAGTACCAGGATCGCATAATGTTCGGCACGGATTTTACGGCGAATGAAGAAATGTACCGCAATCATTTTCGCTGGCTGGAAACCGGCGATGAGTATTTCGACTATTGGGGTTATCCCGGTCAAGGGCGATGGAAAATCTATGGTATGGAGCTTCCCGATGAAGTCCTGAGCAAGGTTTACCACTTGAACGCGGAAAGGCTGCTGAGCGATTTTCGCGGCCATCCCCAGAAATGAAGATTGACTAGACTGCCTTAACGGCAACCTGCGCTAACAGCTCCTCCACATGTTGCCGTGAGATCATTCCAGGAAACTGCGCAAGACAATTGGCAGCACCGCAAGCTACCGCGAAACTAAGGGCTGAGTCGGGCCGCATCTTCTTTAGCGCAGCAAAGGCAAAGCCTGCCACAGCCGCATCGCCGCAACCAACCGTCGACTGTACCGTGACCTTGGGCGAGGGAGCAAAGAAAGCTCTGGTTCCAGCTTCTCCATTCAAAATAATCCCCTCCTCACCCATAGAAATTGCTGCGCTTCTTGCACCTCGGCGTATTAGCGAGCCAATTGCAGCCTTGGCTGATGAAATATCGGTGACCCTCTCACCTAGTATCCATTCCGCCTCCTCGCGATTGGGTTTCACCAAGTCAGGGGCGGCGGGTAGGGCTTCTTGCAACGCTTCTCCGCTGGTATCCAAGATCACCCAGCAGTTGTAGCGATGAGCCTCTTGAATCAGGTAAGCATAGAAATCGGGCTTCAAACCCGGTGGCAGGCTGCCAGAGATGACGATCACACCACCTCTATTCGCACGAAACAGCTTCCGGCAAAGTGAGAATATTCGCGATTCTTCTTCTTGGTCGATCCCTCCGCCAGGCTCCAGTACTTCCGTTATGACGCCCTCCTTGTCAATGATCTCCAGATTCTGACGCGTGGAGGACTCCGTCCGAATCGCCGAAACCGAGATGCCGAGTCCTCGCAGGCCATTCTGCAACTCGACGCCTGTTGCACCTCCTAAAAAACCGACCCACACAGGTTCCAACCCGAGGGCCTTGGTTGCAAAAGCAACGTGGGCACTCTTACCGCCGGGCAGTGGTTGAGCGCTGCTGGCTCGATTTACCCCGCCCTCCGACAGCTTGCCCACTCGCAGCCGTCGATCAATCGCTGGATTCGCGCTGATGCACAGCACACGTCTGGGTCTCATTCAGTCGCTGACCACATGTTCTCGAAAGAACTTATCCATCGTTTCACGGCTAACAAAGGCTTCTGTCCCGCCAGCACAAGTCAATGAAAAAGCGGCAGAGGCGTTGGCGTACTTCAAGCAGGTTGGCACGTCCCCCCCCCGCAAGTACCAATGAACAAATCCCGCATCGAAACTATCTCCTGCGCCAATGGAATCCACGGGGTTGATTGAGAGTGCAGAAGCCGAGAATTCCTTCCCTGCTGATCGAGCAAGCGCACCCTCTCTGCCTCTCTTTATGACTACCGTTGGCACCGCTTCCGCGAACTGCTCCATTGCTGTAGGCAAGTGATCGGTTCGTGCAGCAGCCCGCGCCTCCCGCTCATTCATGAAGAGGATGTCGACATATGGCAAGACCTCGAAGAAGGCTCCTCCCCATGTATCGGCTGGATCATCATTTGGATCAAGCGAAATTGTCACGCCAGCAGATTTGATCGTCCGAAAGATCTCAGTCATTCGGGGTGCCAGACCGCGATGCAGGAAGAAAGACGCCATGTGGAAGTGTCGGCCAGAAGTCAAATAGTCGAAGTCGAGATCTTCAAATCTCAAACCAAATGTGGTGCCAGAGTAGGTGAGGATCCTTCTTTCAGAACCGCACGGCAGCACAACAGTCAGCCCTGTCCCACCATTTGTCTTGTCCAGTTCAATAACTCGGGAAACATCCGTTCCACTTTCCGCGAGACGCTTAAGGCTGGTTTCTCCAAAAAGATCGCGGCTGATACGGGCGATAAATCCTACTCGGCTTCCCAGAACGCTGAGATTGTGCGCAAAGATTGCAGAGGAACTGCCTAAAGTGAATTGTAATCTGCTGGCTAAGTGCTCCCGCTCGGGCGGCAACTCCTGCGGTAACCCATATAACACCAGATCCATGTTGAGCTCGCCCGCGACAGTGACATCAAAGCGTTTTCCCAAAGTCATTCGTTCAATCCTCCAGGACCACAACCTGCGACAGATGACGTGGCTGATCTGGATCTAACCCCTTTCTTAAGGCCAAATGTAGACCCAATAGTTGTCCTGGGAATGCGGCAATCGGCAGCCACGCGTATTCGGGGATTGATAACTCAAGAGGTATCAACAGGTCGCTGGCAGCGATAGTCGCGTCACTGCCACGGTTGGCCAAAACAATCGTTGTCGCACCGAGCCCTTTTATTTCTTCGAGCACCCTGCGTTCAGGGTCGAAACCCTTCTCGGAAAGGAGAAAGACTACAAGTGTTTGTGGCCCAACGATCGACTTGGGGCCGTGCCGAAACTCGAGCGTGTGATACGCCTGGGCATGGGAGCCGGACATCTCGGTCACTTTCAATGCGCACTCACAGGCGATTCCATAGAAGGGACCTTGCCCAAGGAAGATAAAGTCATCAAACGAGCGGTCCTGGACAAAAGCGGGAATTTTCGTCGCCGCAGAGTCAAATATTTTCCGACTAAGAGCAGGAAGTGCCATGATTGCCTGCGTTGCATACTTATTCCCGGCGATACTGGCTGCCAGATACTGCAGACCAAGCAGCATCGAGGTAAACGAACGCGTCATCACAGTACTGAGTTCCGCTGCCTCAAAGAAATGCAGGGTTGCGG
>Ga0187777_10001220_pt1 | contig 16799 bp, 12 predicted proteins | sample 1015_Q2_SP5_10_M_FD_132416 | JGI IMG/M metagenome (GOLD analysis project Ga0187777, IMG submission 132416) | Tropical peat soil microbial communities from peatlands in Department of Meta, Colombia - 1015_Q2_SP5_10_MG | ecosystem: Environmental > Terrestrial > Soil > Wetlands > Peat | place... | reverse complement strand
TGAACCGGTCGACCGGTATCACGGCGCCCAGCAGCTTGACCGTGTTCTGCGGCAGCACGTTTGGCTCGGGCTGCTCGGTGGTGCCGAACGCGAGCAACATCGACGCCTGCAGCACGAGCAGTACCCCGAGCGAGGAGACGAGCTTCGCCAGCGGCGGCGCCGTGCGAAGCGGCCTGAACGCGACGAGCTCGATCGCCGCGCCGACCGCCAGCACGATCACGAGGCTGATCACGAGCGCCGGCACGGTCGACAGGTGCAGCAGATCCGTGGTCAGCGCCCAGAACGCGTAGCCGGCGAACATGGCCATGCCGCCCGTGGCGAGGTTGATGATCCCCGATCCGCGGTAGGTCAGCACCACGCCGAGCGCGATGCCAGCGATCAGCGCACCCGAGCCGAGCCCGAGGAGGGTGAACAGCAGGATCTGCTGCACTTCAGTGGCCCCTCACGAGCCGGTCAGGGCTACGTCGAGGGGCCACCATGCGTGACTCACGACGGAGGCTGCAGCCATCCCGCCGTCTTGACGAACACGTGCTTTCCCTTGTAGAGGAAGAACTGCGTCCTGTCGTTGCAGATTCCCGGCGCGGCCGGATACTTTCCGCAATCCAGCGCGGGCGCGCCGAGCGCGACCGGACCCGTGAACGACTTGGCCTTGGCCAGGACCGCCGACGGGGTGATGTGGCCGTAGCCGAGCTGGTTCAGGAACCGGGCGGTGGTGAGAACCTGGCCGAAGGTGACGATCACCCACGGGTCCGGGGCGACGGCCGGAGTTCCGTACTTGGCCATCACCTTCATGTACGCCGGCATCCCGGGGTCGGTCGGATCACCGTACAAGGAGCTGGCAATCGCGTAGCTCCAGATCGGGAAGTCCCCGCCGAGACCCGCCGCGACCAGGCCGTTCAGGCACAGCGGCGCCGACAGGATCTTCTTCGTATCGGTGATGCCGAGCTGCTTGAGACCCTTGGCGAGGTTCACGCAGCCCGAGGAGTCGCTGTACGGGATCACGAGGTCCGCGGTCTGCGCGCCGGCGCTGGTCAGCGGTCCGATCAGGTCGGTCTGGCTCTCGTCATAGCCGACCTTCTTGACCTTGACCCCGACCTTCTCCAGGGAGTCCGCGATCGCGGTTGCACCCTCGGTGATACCGGCGATGTTCGGATACACGAGCGCGGCGGTCTTGGCGTGCAGGACCTGCGACGCGTAGGTCCCGAACGGGCCGAGCACGTGGGTGGCGTCGCCGAATAGGACCACATTGCTCTTCTTGGCGCCGTCAAGCGGGGTCACCGCGACTCCTACGATCACCGGCTTGGCCGAGCCGATCGTGGACTGAAGCGACTGGTCGCCGATCGCCACCGCGCCCTCGTCGATTACCGGGATCGACTTGTTCGCCAGAAACTGCTGACCGCACGTCGTGCCTTCCTCCTCGGCGGACCGAATGAAGCAGGTGCTCAGCTTGAGTGGGTGGCCACCGATGCCGCCGAGCTCGCTGTTGATGTACTTGACCGCGATCTGCGCTCCGGTGGTCGCCAGCGGCCCGATCGTCTGCGAGCCGCCCTGCTGGTTGACGAAGCCGATCGTCACCGGCGGTAGCGACGGGTTGGCCGCGCCAGCCTTGCCGTCGACGTAGGTCAGGTAGTTGGTCACCGACTGCGAGCCGGCGCCGCCGCTGCCGGACGTGGTTGCCGGCGTAGCGGTCGTCGCGCTGGTCGAGCTCGAGCTGGGAGCCGCCGCCGCGGTCTTTGAGCTCGAGCTACTGCTGCTGCCGCAGCCGGCCGCGACGATCATGGTGGCGACGAGTGCCGCCACTCCGAGCCACCTCTTACGCGCCTGCGTGGTCACGTTCTCCTCCTTGTGGATAAGTCATGCGTTTCACCGCCGTGTCGTTCAGACCGCGGCCGCCGCGCCCCAAAGCTCCCGCGATGCCAGTCGTGCTCCCTCAGCGAGAGCTGCGAGCTTCGCCCACTGGATCTCGGGATGCACGCGTTGGATGAAACTCCCCTGTGCAAAGCCGCAGTCGGTCCCGGCGAGTACGTTCCCCCGGCCTACGACGCCGGCCAGGCGGATAAGCCGCTGCGCGACCAGCTCGGGATGCTCGACCACGTTGGTGTGGTGTGTCACAACGCCGGGGATCAGCTTTTTGCCCTCGGGTAACGCGACGTCCTCCCACACCCGCCACTCGTGCTCGTGCCGGGCGTTGGCCTGCTCCATCGCGTAGTGGCCGGCGTTCACCGCGAGGATCAGGTCAACCACGTCGCGGAGCGGGGGATCGAATGCGTGCGGCCCGTGCCAGCTTCCCCAGCACACGTGATAGCGAATGCGGTCCTCCGGGAGCCCGCGCAGGGCATGATTGAGCGCGCGAACCCGGAGGTCCGCCCAGCGCCGGTAGTCGTCCCACGACTCGCCGCGCGACATCATCGTGTCGGCCTCGTGCATCATCACCGCGTCGTCGACCTGGAGGAGCAGGCCGGAGTCCACGATGCCCTTGTACTCCTCGTGGAGCGCGTCGGCAAGCGCGAACACGAACTCCTCCTCGCCCGAGTAGTGCTCGTTCTGGAGCCAGTAGGCGCTCGCGGGCGCCACCACCGGGAGGAATCCCTCGATTTCATCGTGCTCGGCCAGCGCCGCCTTGAAGTTCGCGATGTCGCGGTCGAGCGCGGCGCGGTCGTAGGTGAGAGGGGCGGTGCAGACCCAGGCGACGCCCACTCCCGCCGCCGCGGCTTCCTCGTCTCCCAGCGCGCTGGACGCGGCGGCATTGCTCTCGCGCACGGCGGCTTCGTCGAGCGCGTCGAGCGCCGCGTAGGAGCCCGGAAACGCCTGGCGGTCGCGGCTGGGCGGGAGCATGCTGGCGCCTTCGAGCTGGATCGGCCGCACCTCGAGGCCGCTGACCCGCTCGTACAGGTAGGTGATCCAGCTGGCCTTGCCCATCTCGCCGTCGTCGACGACGTCGATTCCCGCCTCGACCTGCCGGCGGACGACGTCGTCAACCGCGTCGCGCAGGCACTCCTGATAGGCCCCCTCGTCGTAATCCTGCCCCCGCTCCTTGGCCGCGAGAAACGCCAGCAAGTCCGGCGGCCGGATCAGGCTCCCGGTATGGGTCGCAAGGATTCGGTCCATGTCCACTCCTCCTCCCTGGCATGGCGCCGGTGCTTGTGAAAGTCGGGGCGATGCTAGGCCCGCTGTGCGGTCCACGAGCGGCGCAGCAAGGGAACAGTGCGCGCAGAAGCAACGGGCCGCCCCGTGCTGTGCGCTGTGCGACAAGTGGTATCGCGTGGTCCGGGCGGTCGCCCGGGTGTTCGCTCATCCAACGCAAATGGAGCGCTCATCGAAGGGCCCTCGGGCGGTAGTAGAGTGGCGTCCGGCTGCCCATATCGTCGAGGGAGAGACAGGCCGCTGCAATCGCCACGGAGCTGTTCTGGCGCACGATGACGTTGATGATCGACACCAACGCGGTGCCGGCACCCGACCGGGTTGATTTCTGGACGAAGTCGTCGTGCGACGCGTATCACCCGTTGCACATCGGCACCGACCGGGGCGACCGTTTCTGGGCGAGGATGTGGGCCGACCATCTCGGTGCGGTCGGCGTGTACCGGATCGCCGCCGGGCCGAATACGATGCGCCGCACGCCCCGGGACATCGCTGCCGGCGACCCGGAATGCCTGCACGTGTCGCTGCTGCTCAGGGGCCGGTTGTACGGCGCCCAGCAGCACCGCGCGACCGCGCTGAACCCCGGCGACATCACGAGTTACGACACCTCACAACCGGCGATCTTCCGCGCCGACGCGCCGTTCGACCTGCTCGTTCTGCGACTGCCGAAGGCGACGCTCGGCAAACACGCCGGCAAGGTCTCGCGTCTGACCGCTGTGACGATCCCGGGCGACGCGGGGCTTCCCCGGTTGGCGGCCCGGTTCTTCTGCGAGGCCGCGAACGGGCTCGCCGACGGCAGCATCGGCAGCGGGGACAGCGGGCTGGCGGAGCACGTGATCGACCTGGTCCGCCGGCTATACGTCGACCTCGACGCGTCGCGGGTGCCGCGCCCACGGTCGACCGCCGAACTCCTGATTCACGCCCAGGCGTACATCGAGGCGCGACTGGGCGATCCGAGCCTGAACCCGGAGGAGCTGGCCCGAGCTTGCTTCATCTCGACGCGCTACCTGCACCGGGTGTTCGAGGCCGAAGGGCTCCGGGTGTGTGACTTCATCCGGTCGGCGCGGCTCGATCGCTGTCGCCGCGACCTGCTGGATCCTGCGTTCGCCGACCAGCCGATCTCGGCGATCGCCAGCCGGTGGGGGCTGCCGAGCGCCCCCCACTTCAGCAGGCTCTTCCGCCAGGCCTACGGTTGTTCGCCTCGCGAGTTCCGGCGCGACGCGGCGCTGGTGGCCGGACCCGACGGAGCGCTCGAGGAGGTCTCGACGATTCCGCCGGCGCGCTGGCCGCTGGAGCTGTGCGAGCCGTGGCCGGCGGTGCCGGCGAGACCGACGGCCAGGCCGGCCGCGTGACGAGCGCGACGCTCGAGCTCGAGAAGCTGAGCGCTGGGTATGACCGGGCGGCGGTCGTCCGCGACCTGACCCTGGTCGTGGCTCCGGGCGAGGTCGTCGCGCTGATCGGGGCCAACGGCGCCGGCAAGACGACCACCCTGCGGGCGATCTCGGGGCTGGTCAAGCCGATGGGCGGCAGCGTGCGGCTGGACGGGGCGGACCTCGCGGGGGTCTCCCCGACGGAGCGGGTCCGCAAGGGCGTCGTCCACGTGCCCCAGGGCCGCGGGATCTTCTACGGGCTCACGGTGAGCGAGCACTTCCGCCTCGACGGGGTGCGCGAGGGGGCGGAGCTCGACGCCGCATTTGCGCATTTCCCGGCGCTAGGGGATCTGCGGGGTCGCCGGGCGGGGCTGCTGTCGGGCGGAGAGCAGCAGATGCTCGCGATCGCGCGCGCGTTGAGCCGGCGCCCGAGGCTGCTCCTGCTCGATGAGCTCAGCCTCGGTCTCGCGCCGGTGATCGTCGAGCGGCTGCTGCCGGTCGTGCGGGAGTTCGCCTCGACGCACGGGACCGCGGTGCTGCTCGTCGAGCAGCATGTCCACCTCGCGCTCGAGATCGCGGACCGCGGCTACGTGCTGTCGCACGGGGAGCTGGTCGCCAGCGACAGCGCCGAGCGGCTACGCGCGGACAGCGCGCTCCTGACCGCGAGCTATCTGGGCGAGCAGCACGCCGAGGACGCCTCCAACTCCCATTAGCGGGTAATATAAGCGGCTCATGGAGCCCGCCAGCGTGGATCGCCGCAGCAGTCAGCTCGACGAGATCGCGGAGGCGCTCCCCCAGCGCACGTCGGCGCTGTCGCGGCTGTTCCTGACGCGGACCAGCGTGTGCGTGTCCCGCACGGAGGTCGGCGTGCTCCGTAACCTCAGCGCCGGCCCGCGGCGGATCACCGAGCTGGCGGCCGAGGAGCGGGTGACGCAGCCGGCGATCACGCTGCTGGTCAATCGCCTCGAGGAGCGCGGGTGGGTGAAGCGGATTGCCGATCCGAGCGACCGGCGAGCGGTCCTGGTCAGCCTGACGCCGGTCGGCGAGGACATATTTCAACAATTGCGCGCCGAGTACCGCGCGCTCCTTCACGAGGAGATGGCGATGCTCGACGACTCCGAGGTGGCGGCGCTGGCGGCCGCGGTCGAGATCCTCGACAAGCTGATCGAGAGGCTGTCGCGGTGAGCGCGGGGGCTGGGAAGCCAGGGGGGAATAGGAGCTTCCCGGCCACGAACGGCGGAGCGCCGCCGGCGAACGGCGGGCTGCCAGTGGCGAACGGCGGGCCGCCGGGGACGCACCCCGACCATTACAAGTGGATCGCGCTGTCGAACACGACGCTCGGCATCTTGATGGCCGTGATCAACCAGTCGATCGTGATCATCGCGCTACCGGCGATCTTCCGCGGGATCCACCTCAATCCACTGATCCCGTCCAATACCAGCTACCTCCTGTGGATGCTGCTCGGATTCATGGTGGTGATGGCGGTGCTCGTGGTGAGCCTCGGCCGCGTGGGGGACATGTTCGGGCGAGTGCGGATGTACAACCTCGGCTTCGCGATCTTCACCGCGGGCTCGATCCTGCTGTCGGTGACCTGGTTGCAGGGCAGCGCCGGCGCGATGTGGATGATCGTGATGCGCGTCGTCCAGGGGATCGGCGCGGCGTTCCTGATGGCGAACTCCTCGGCAATCCTGACCGACGCGTTCCCCGCCGAGGAACGGGGGCTCGCGCTCGGGATCAACATGGTCGCCGCGATCGCCGGGTCGTTCATCGGACTCGTGCTTGGCGGCGTGCTCGCACCTGTGGCCTGGCGGCTCGTGTTCCTGGTATCGGTGCCGTTCGGACTGTTCGGGACCGTCTGGGCCTACCTGAAGCTAGAGGACCGAGGGATCCGGAGCCCCGCGAAGATCGACTGGTGGGGCAACATCACCTTTGGGCTGGGGCTGATCGCTGTGCTCGTCGGGATCACGTACGGGATCCTCCCCTACGGCGGGCACAACATGGGCTGGACCGCCCCGGGAGTGATCGCGGCGCTCGTCATCGGCATCGTGCTGCTGACGGTGTTCGTGGTGATCGAGCGCCGCGTGTCCGCGCCGATGTTCCGGCTGGACCTGTTCAAGATCCGGGCGTTCAGCGGCGGGAGCGTCGCCACGTTCCTGGCGGCGCTCTCACGCGGCGGGCTGATGTTCATGCTGATCCTTTGGCTCCAGGGGATCTGGCTGCCGCTGCATGGCTACAGCTTCGAGGACACCCCGCTGTGGGCGGGCATCTACATGCTGCCGCTGTCGGCCGGGTTCCTGATCGCTGGGCCGATCTCCGGACGCCTCGCCGACCACTTCGGGGCGCGGCCGTTCGCCACCGGCGGCATGATCGTCTCCGCGATCGGATTCCTCCTGCTGATCGCGCTCCCGATCAACTTCACGTACTGGGAGTTCGGCCTCGTGATCTTCCTGATCGGCGCCGCGATGGGCCTGTTCGCGGCTCCGAACCTGACCGGGATCATGAACAGCCTGCCGCCCGACCAGCGGGGGTCGGGCGCCGGCATGGCGGCCACGTTCCAAAACTCCGCGTCGGTGCTCTCGATCGGAGTGTTCTTCAGCCTGATCATCGTCGGCCTGTCCTCGACGCTCCCCGCGGTCCTCTACCACGGGCTCGCGTCACATGGCGTGCCGCAAGCGGCCGCGACGTCGGTCTCGAAGCTCCCCCCGGTTGGCAGCCTGTTCGCATCGTTCCTCGGCTACAACCCGGTCGGCACGCTGCTCGCCCCGACTCTGCCGCACCTGCCGCACGCGACGGCCGCCTACCTGACCGGCCACAAGTTCTTCCCGATGCTGGTGTCTCACCCGTTCGCCACCGGTATCCACACCGTGTTCTACTTCGCCGCGGGATGCTGCCTGGTGGCCGCCATCGCGTCGTGGCTGCGCGGCGGCAAGTACTACTACAAGGCGGATGTGGCGGAGGTCGAAGAGGCCGAGCTTCTCGAAGTCGCCTGACCGAGTGTGCAAGTGGCCGCGCGCCCGGGCTGAGCGGGCTCGCAGCCTCAGGCCGCGGGAAGGCGCGCGCCCGAGGACTCCGCGCCGGGGCCTGGGGCTTCCGCGGCGGCGTCCGGGGCTTCGGCGGCTATCACCTCGGTGACCGGGACGCCCAGCGCGCGGATCCTGCCCGGCACGTCGAGGCTCCGCCAGCGCGAAATGCGTGTCGGCAGCATCGAGACGATTACCTCGTCGAATCCCATCAGCTTGAGCGCGTCCCGCGTCGCCGCGACCGGATCGTGCGCGCCGAGGACGGCAACGACCTCGGATCCGGCCGCATGCGACAGCCGCGGCACCGCGGCCGCGATCCGTCGTTCCGCCTCGATGTCGCGCTGCGACCGGTAGGCGATGCCCGTCAGGATGCGGAGCGACAGCGGCACCAGCAGCGTGAAGTTGCACGGTCCCCGGTCGGCGCGCGCGGCGACGGCCTCGATCAACTCCCGGCTGTCGGCGGTCCGGCGCGCCACGATCAGCACGCGGGTGGAGCGGTAAGCAGGCACGGTCTGACGCAAGGACGCACGGCAGCGCCGATTTGTTCCCGAGGAGTGGCGGTCTGCGCTACAACCGCGAAGGGAAGGACCTGCCACAACGTGGCGTCATCGAGTCAGTTGAACGAACAGCAAGGAGATGTGGCTCGTGCACAGGACACCGAGGTTCACACTCGTGGCAATCGCTCTGGCGCTTGGGATCGGCGCCTGCGGCGGTTCGAGCGGGAGCAGTAGTAGCAGCAGCAGTGCGGCGGCGAGTCCCCCCGCCAGCAGCAGCACCGCTACGAGCTCGGCGGCCGCGTCGTCTTCGGGGAGCGCGAGCAGCGCGCTCTCGATCGCGGCGGATCCATCGGGTGCCTTGAAATTCACCAAGAGCACGCTCACCGCGAAGGCCGGAACGGTCACGATCAGCTTCACGAACAGCTCGCCGCTGGCCCATAACCTGACCGTTCAGCAAGGCACGAGCGGTCCGGTGGTCGGGGCCACCCCGACGTTCATGGGCGGCACCAAGACGCTGACGTTGAAGCTCAAGGCCGGCACGTACACGTACTACTGCAGCGTTCCGGGCCATCGCGCCGCCGGAATGCAGGGCACGCTCACCGTGCAGTGACGTGTCCGCGCTGCGCGCCTTCGCAATCGCCGTAGTGGGTCTGCTGGTCCTGCCGGCGGTTGCGTCGGCGCATGCGCTGTTGACCTCGTCGAGCCCGCCGCCGGGCGTGGGAGTCGGCACCGCGCCGGCGGCGGTCACCGCGACGTTTAGCGAGCCGCTTAATCGCCCACTGAGCACGCTGACACTGACGGATTCGCGGGGCCACACGGTACCGGCAACCGTCGTCGGCGACGGTCCGGTGCGACTCGAGTTGAGGCCGCTTGCGCGCCTGCAGCGCGGGGTCTACGAGGTGCGTTGGCGAACCGTCTCAGCCGATGATGGGCATTCCGCCGAGGGCTCGTACTCGTTCGGCGTACAGGCCTCGGTGTTGGGTCCGGCCGTGTCCGCGGCGCCCGGCCCGCTAGCGGACGGCGGCTGGTTGCGCGCGTTGCTCGACGCGATCTTTGCCGGGGCGTTGATCCTGTTCTGCGGAAGCGTGTTCTGTAGCGCGCTGCTCTCCGCACCCGGCTCGGGTCCGGCGGCGTGGCTGTTGGCGGACGACGCCAGCCCTCGCGAAGACGCGGGCGGGGTGTGGCGCGGGACGATCGCGATCGGCGCCGCCGCGGTGCTGTTCTCGCTGGTCGCGACGGTGGCCGACGCGGCGCATGCGGGCGGCGGGATCGGCGGCCGGGCGCTGCACGACTACCTGCTCTCCGACTTCGCCGGGTACACCCGTCTTGCGGTGCCGGCGATGCTGCTGGCATCCCTCGTAATCGCGGCGCGCGGCGCTCCCCGGTGGGCGAGCGCTCCGGCCGTGCTGGCGCTCGCGGCGGTCGCCGCTGGCGGCCACTCGAGCTCGGCCCGGGTCAGCGGGGTCGCGTTCACCGCCGATCTGGTTCATCTGATCGCCGCGTCAGTGTGGCTGGGGGGAATCGCGGTGATCGCGATCGCGTGGGTGCCGAGGTTGCGCGAGCTGGGAGCCGCCGGTCGCCGGCGGATCGTCGAGGTCGTGCTGCCACGGTTCGGCGCGATCGCGCTGCCAGCGTTCTTTACGCTCGTGGTCGCGGGCGCCCTCAACGCCGCGACCGAGCTCGGATCGCCGCAGACCCTGTGGAGCACCGGCTATGGGCGTGTGTTGATCGCGAAGACTGCGCTGGTGGGCGTGGTGGCCGCGCTCTCCTACGGGCACGCGCTGCGGTTGCGGCCGCGGCTGCTGGCCTCTCGGGAATTCGAGGCTCGGCTCGAACGGCGCCACTGGCGGCTGCTGGCGTCAGAGCCGATCGTCACGGCCGGGATCGTGTTGGCCGCGGCGCTGTTGCTGGCGTACGCGCCACCGATCGACGCCGCCGAACAGGTGACGGCGGCGGGCTCCGTCTCATCGGCCAGGGTGCTCGAGGCCTCCGCGGAGGGGTCGGAGCTGTCGGTCGCCGGAGAGGCCGGTCCGTACATCGTCAACGCCCTCGTCAGCCGCGGCGACGGCGCTCGGGGCGTCAGTGTCGAGCTGCGGACGTTGGACGCGCTCCAGCATCCGGTCTCGCTCGCGGTCCGGGTTCCGGGCGGCGTGAGCGGCGGTCCGTGCGGTGCGGGCTGCACTCGGTTGGCGCTCTCGGGAGCCAGCGCGGTGTTGGCCCTCGACGTCTACGCCCCCGGTCACGTCTACCGCGTGTCGATGCCGATTCGGTACGAGCCCGGCGGCGAGGCCGTGGCGCGGCGGCTGCTCGCGCTGGTGCAGCGCGGCCAGCGCGAGCTTCGTTCGGTCGCGATCCGGGAGACGCTGGGCAGCGGGGTGGGGGCGCCAGACGTGACCTCCTACCAAGTTGCGATGCCCGATCGATTCGCCTACCGACTCTCCCGCGATGGGCACCTCGTCAGCGACACGACGATCGTCGGCACCCACGAATGGACGCGCGCGGCCGGCCACAAACAGTGGCAGCCGAGCATCTACGGCGGCGGCGGTCCGCCGTTCTCCGCCGCGGGCTACCTCGGATGGTGGACTCCGTTCGCGGGCCAGCCGCAGCTGCTCGACCGCTCCCGCGTTGGTGCGGATGACCGGGCCGACATCGCGACGGTCAGCCGGATACCGGGTCTCGGCACCGTCTGGCTGCAGATCGCGATTGACGTCACCCACCGCCGGGTCCTGCACATCGGGATGATCACGACGGCCCATTTCATGACCCAGACCTGGAGCGGACCCAACGCCGGCAAGCCGATCGAGCCGCCGCCGGTGGACCTGGTCGCCCGAGCCGGCTGAGCAAGGCCGCAGGAAGATCACGAAGGCCGACGTCGTTTCGGGCGCGGTCGTGCAACCGCCGAGACTCATGATCTCCGATGCAGGAGCTACCTGGGATGAGGTCGAACTGATAGCCCAGTCGTCCGGGTCGCCGGACTCGTAGACGCAGTTGCCCCCAGGAGCCGCGGCGAAGCGGTGGCCATGCCCCGCCCCCGCTTCGGCAGTCCCGCGGAACCGCACGAGCGGCGGCCTTGAGCCGCCGCTCCGTGCGTCGTTAAAGGACTTCCGCGATCAGCTCCGCGGCGCGCGCTGCGCCGTCGGTTGCGACCGGCCGGTAGTCGACGGCGCGGCCGATCTCCTGCGCGATCGCGGCGGCGATCGCCTCCGGTGGCGAATCCTTCCAGTCCATCTCGCGCCCCGCGCCGTAGCGCTCGAGCCGGTGGCGCACGTGAAGGTTCTGCTCGAAGTGGCGCTCGAGCGGGAAGTAGATGAACGGGCGGCGGTTGGCGGTGAGCTCCATCGTCGTGGTCAGCCCGCCCTGCACGACCGCGAGATCGCACGCCGCCAAGTGCCGGTAGAGGTCGTGCACGTACGGCCGGATCTCGAGCCCGTCGGCCGCTGGCAGCGCATGCGTATCAATCCGCGGCCCGGCAACGACGATCATCCGCAGGGCCGGCACGAGCCGCTTGGCCTCGGGGTAGCTCGCGATCACACGCGCCAGCAGGTGCTCTCCGACACCGGAGCCGCCGACGGTGGCGATGCACACCCGCTCGCCGGCGGCGTACCCGAGCGCCGCGCGCAGCGCCTCTCGATCGGCGACCGTCGAGGGATCGAACCCCGTGATGTAGCCGGTGAAGCTGAAGTGCTGCTCTGTCCACTCGCGGATCGACGGGAGCCCGGCGCCGAACCGGTCCGCGACGATGTCCTCCGGATCGCCGACGAACAGCGATCGATCGCGGACGCGAGGGTAGCGGGCGATCTGCTCGAGCATGTCGGCGTTGTAGTCGCGGGTCAGGAACTTCTCGCGCTCGCCGCCCTCGGCCATCGGCAGCCACCCGACGAAGTCGCTCAGCCAGACGTACGCGGCCGACTTCAGCTCCGGGTTCTCGTGCAGGAAGTAATCGAGCTCCCACGCCTCGTCGCCGATCCACAGGTCGTACTGCTCCTCGCGGACCAGGTCGTGGAAGACCATGAAGTTCGCAACGACGATCTCGTCCATGCGGCGGAATGCCTCGAACACGTTCAACTCGTGCTCTCTGGCCTCGGATTGGATGTGCGGGGACTCGCCGGCGAGCTGCTCGCTGGCCGGATGGATCCGCTCGCCGTGCGCCTCGAGCACCTCGGTGACCGGATGCTGAGCGAGCCAGTCGATCTCGAGATCGGGGCGGAGCACGCGGAGCTCTTGCGCGATTGCCACGTCGCGACGGGCGTGGCCGAGTCCGATCGGCGATGAGATGTAGAGCGCTCGCCTCCGTCGGGAGCTCGCCCGGCTCCAGCGGCGGGCGGGCGGTGGCGGGCTGACGAAATCGCGCACGAGCAGGTTCACCTCGACCGGGTCACGCACGCTCGGAATGTGTCCGGCGCCCTCTAGCGCCACGAGCTCGCCGCCGGTTGCCGCCGCGAGCGCCGCACCCTGCGCGAGCGGCCGGATCTCGTCGCTGTCGCCGTGGATCACGAGTGTCGGGCACCGAACCCGCGTGCACATCGCGCGGAAATCCTCGGCGCGTGGCTCGTCGATCCCGCGGGTCGTGTCCGCGAGCGCCTCGGGCGTCGTCTCGAGTGCCCAGCCGATCGAATCCTCGATGTGCTTGGTCGAGTGCGGCTCGTTGAAGCACTTGCCGAAGAAGAACTCGAGGAAGTCGAGGTATTCCCGCTTCCAGTAGAAGCTGTTGTACTTCGCCCACCCCGCATCGGTGTCGAGCGGCTCGTCGAAGACATGCTCATCACGCTCGGGGTAGCCCGGGGCCAACCGGACCGCGGGGCCGATGTACACGATCCCGTCCACGCGCTCGGGGTGGTCGGCGGCGAGGATCGTGCCCCAGAGGGCGCCGCACGACAGCGCCACCAACGTCGCCCGCTCGGTGCCCGTGGCGTCCATCACCGCGAGCGTGTCCGCGGCGAACTCGTCGGTGCTGTTCGCCTCGCCCCCCACCGGCCGATCCGAGCGACCGTTGCCGCGTCCGTCGAACGTCACCACCCGGCAGTGGCGTGCGAGGTAGGGGATCTGAAACTTCCAGAATCGAGAGTGGACAATCGACCAGGTCGGCAGCAGCAACACCGTCGGCTCGCCGTCGCCGTAGCGCTCCCAGAAGATCCGCACCCCGTCGCGTTCCACGTACCCCTCGGCGTCGGGGTACCGGGCGCGTGTCTGCTCCCGGCGATCGCGGTCCCGCGACGCGATTTCGGGCGGGGCAGGCCTGGTCACGGTCATCTGAGCAGCTCCGCGATGCTGGCGGCCGCGCGCGCGGCGCCGTCGCTCGCCACCGGGCGATAGTCCACCTCGTTGCCGATCTCGGACGCGATTGCCTCGGCGATCGCCTCCGGCGGCGAGTCGTCGAAGTCCATTCGCCGGCCGGCGTCGTAGCGCTCGAGCCGGTGGCGGACGTGAAGGTTCTGCTCGAAGTGGTGCTTGAGCGGGAAGTACAGGAAGGGCCGGCGGTTCGCGGTCAACTCCATTGCGGTGGTCAGCCCGCCCTGCACGACGGCCAGATCGCAGGCGGCGAGGTGGCGGTACAGATCCCGGACGTAAGCGCGAATCTCGAGTCCGTCGTGCAAGGGAAGCGTTTCCGGGTCGATGCGAGGGCCGGCGACGACGATCATCCGCAGCTCCGGGACGAGCCGTTTGGCCTCGGGGAAGCTGTCGATGACACGGCGGAGCAGGTGCTCGCCGACCCCGGACCCGCCGACGGTAACAAGACAGACCCGTTCATCGCCTCGGTAGCCGAGCTCATCCCGTAGCGCGCCGCGGTCCGAGAACTGGGCTGGGTCGAAGCCGGTGATGTAGCCGGCGAAGCTGAAGTGTTCCTCGGTCCACTCGCGGATCGGGGGCAGGTCGTCGCCGAAGCGCTCGGGCACGATGTCTTCGGGGTCGCCGACGAAGATCGCACGGTCGCGGACTCGCGGGCATCGCAAGATGTGCTCGATCATCTCGGCGTTGTAGTCGGCGGTCAGGAATGCCTCGCGCTCGCCACCGTCGCTCATCGGCAGCCAGCCGACGAAATCCGTCATCCACGCGTAGGCGGCGGTCTTGAGCTCGGGGTTCTCGTGCAGGTAATAGTCGAGCTCCCACGCCTCGTCACCGATCCAGAGGTCGTACTGCTCCTCGCGGACGAGGTCGTGGAACACCATGAAGTTCGCCACGAGGATCTCGTCCATGCGCCGCCACGCCTGGAAGCAGTGCAGGTCGTGCTCGGCGGACTCCGACTCGATGTGCCTCGACTCGTTGGCCAGGTATGCACTCGCCGGGTGGATCCGCTCGCCACGCTCCTCGAGGACCCTGGTCACGGGATGCTGCGCGAGCCAGTCGATCTCGAGGTCGGGGTGCAGGCGGCGCAGTTCGTCGGCGATCGCCGCATCCCGTTGCGCGTGACCCAGTCCGATCGGTGAGGAGATGTAAAGCGCGCGCCGCCGGCGAGACACGGCGCGCGACCATCGCCGGGGCGGGGCCGGCGCACCGATGAAGTCGCTCAGGAGCAGGTTCACTTTGACTGGGTCGCGGGCGTGCGGGCAGTGTCCCGCGCCCTCGAGGCTCACGAATGTCGCCCCAGTGAGCTCCGCCAGGATGCGCCCGGACTCTGGCGAACGTATCTGGTCTTCGCTGCCGTGGATCACGAGCACAGGGCAGCGGACCTGCGCGCTCAGCCGGATGGTTGTGTCAGCGTCAAGACCGGGACCCAGGTCCGCCGCTATCAAACTCTCAGGGGTCGTCTCGAGACCCCACCCGACGCAGTCGTCAATCTGCTTGGTGGAGTGCGGTTCGGTGAACACCTGCGAGAAAAAGAACTGGAGGAAGTCGGCGTAGCGCTCCAGCCAGAAGTGGCGGTTGTACTGCTCCCAGCCTTCGTAGACGTCTTTCCGCTCGTCGAACGCCGCCAACGCCTGGGCGCGCTCCGTCTGCACTCCGAGCGGCAACGCCGGGCCGATGAACACGGCGCCGGCGATGCGCTCGGGGTGCCCGGCGGCCAGGAGCAAACCTCGCTGAGCGCCCAGTGAGTTGCCGACGATGAACGCGCTCTGCGTGTCGGTCACGTCGAGCACGGCGAGCGCATCCGCTGCGAACTCCGCCTCGGCGTATGACTCCGGATCCGCAGGCCGGTCCGAGGCGCCGTTGCCGCGTCCGTCGAACGTCACCACCCGGCAGTGGCGGGCGAGGTGCGGAATCTGCATCTTCCACGCACGCGAGTGGACGATCGACCAGGTCGGGAGCAGGAGAACGGTCGGCTCGCCGTCGCCGTAGCGCTCCCAGAACACGCGGACCCCGTCGCGGTCGACGTAGCCGGTCGCGTCCGGATAGCGCGCCCGCGACTGCTCGCGCGGGCGTGCGTCGGTTCGCAGCGCGATCATCGCGCTGCCGTGGCGGCGGCCTCAGGCTGTGCCTCGGCGACGGCCGCTGCCAGACGACTCAAGCCCTCAGCGATCGTCGCCGGCGTGCGGTTCGAGATCGTTCTGGGCTGAGCGAGGACGGACTGGAACATCCGCATCACCGGGTTGTCCAGCCCCGCGGAGCGTGAGGCAACTTTGGGTTTTATCGAGCCCTCCACGCAGATCGTCTCACCTGTCCAGCGGTGCCCGCAACCCCTGTTCGGGTCGCGGGCCCCGCCGGACCACCGGTTGCCCCCGTTACGGTCGTGCCTCGAACACCAGATTGAACGGCGTCTCGGCCACTCGGCGGAAGCGGGTGAAGCCTCCGGCCTCGACGACATCGCGGATCCGCGCCTCGCCCGCCTGGGCGCCGAGCGCGAGGCCGACGTCCTGCGACAGCGACGCCGGCGTGCACAGCAAGGTCGAGAATCCGTAATAGGCACGACCAACCGGGTTGAGGTTGTCCTCGACCCGATCGCCGGCATGCGGCTCCACGATCATCCATGTCCCGTCCGGCTTCAGCGTGGAGCGGACATGGCGCGCGGCGCCGACCGGATCTCCCATGTCGTGCAGGCAGTCGAACACCGTCACCAGGTCGTAGTCGGTGCCGCTATAGGTCGCGGCCGGCTCGGCCTGGAAGCGAACGCGATCAGCCACGCCGGCATCCTGGGCACGGCCACGCGCGGTCTCGATCGAGCCGCCGTGGTAGTCGGAGCCGACGAACGTCGAGTTTGGGAATGCCTGGGCCATCAGGATCGTCGACGCGCCATGGCCGCAGCCGACATCGGCCACGTGTGCCCCCTGCTCGAGCTTGGAAACGACCCCGTCGAGCGCCGGCAGCCACTCGGCGACGAGATGCGCGTTGTAGCTGGGGCGGAAGAAGCGCTCGCACCCCTCGTGGACGTCGTGGACGTGGTCGCCCCAGCCCAGCCCCGCTCCGCTGCGGGCAACCTCCGTGATCCGGGGGGAGTCGATGATGGAGCCGATTGCGGTCTGGAAGAGGCCCGGCAGGTACGCGGGGCTGTCCGGATCGGTGAGCGCGACGGTCTGCTCCGGTGGCAGACTGTAGAGACCACTGTCGGGGTCATAGTCGACGTAGCCGCCCGCCGCCTGGGCGTTCAGCCACTCCCGGACGTACCGTTCGGCCGAGCCGGTGCGCTGGGCCAGTTCTGCGGGCGACAGCCCGCCAGCGCCTGCCAAGGCCCGATACCAGCCGAGCTTGTCACCCATCACCACCAGCGCCGCGTTCAAAGTGGCTCCGACTTCGTCCACCGCGCGGAAAACGAACTGCATGAGCTTGTCGCCGTCGACCGCGACGGGCTCCTCGATCGTGCTCACGATTTCCCTCCTAGGGTCGGTTTCCGGCGAGGCTAG
>Ga0187777_10001217_pt1 | contig 16813 bp, 14 predicted proteins | sample 1015_Q2_SP5_10_M_FD_132416 | JGI IMG/M metagenome (GOLD analysis project Ga0187777, IMG submission 132416) | Tropical peat soil microbial communities from peatlands in Department of Meta, Colombia - 1015_Q2_SP5_10_MG | ecosystem: Environmental > Terrestrial > Soil > Wetlands > Peat | place... | reverse complement strand
CGGCGTCGACCTGATGCTGGTGGACGACGACCTGCGCGCGGTCGCTCGCGGCGAGACCGGCACGATTCGCATCCGGACGCGCTGCCAGATGCGCGGGTACTGGAACGATCCCGAGCGCACCGCCGAGGCCCTGTCGCCCGACGGCTGGATCCTCACCGGCGACCTGGGCCGGCTGCGCGACGACGGCAACCTCGAGCTGCGCGGCCGCGTGACCGAGATGTACATCCGTGGCGGCTACAACGTGTACCCGCTCGAGGTCGAGAACGTGCTCGCGCTGCATCCGGGCGTCGATCGGGTTGCCGTGTTCGGCGTACCCGCGCCCGTCATCGGCGAGATCGGCGTCGCGTTCGTGGCTCCGGTCGACTCCGCGCACCGACCGGAGGAGGACGAGCTCAAGGACTGGTGTCGTGCATACCTCGCCGACTACAAGACGCCCGACCGGGTCGAGTTCCTCCCCGAGCTCCCGCTCAACACGATGCTCAAGATCGACAAGAACGCCCTGAGAGCGCGCCTCTGATCGTTTCGGCGTTCCAGGCCCACCGAATCGGTGGTTCTATGACGCCAAGACGGAGGGGAGCACGAGCGCGTCGACGGCGACGACACCCTCGCCCTTCGGCCTGATCATCAGGGGGTTGACGTCCAGCTCGGCGATGTCGTCGCCGAGCTCGAGCGCGAGGCGCTGGAGCTTCATGATCGAGTCGACGAGCGCGTCGAGATCGCCGGGCGGACGGCCGCGCGCGCCGTGCAGCAGCCGCGCGCCGCGTGTCTCCTCGACCATCGCGCGCGCCTGCGCCCTGGTGAAAGGGGGGACACGGAACGACACGTCCTCGAACACCTCGGCGAAGATGCCACCGAGCCCGTACAGGATCGTGGGACCGAACGGCGGCTGCTGCGAGAGCCCGAGGATCGACTCCGCGACCGCGTCGTGCACCATCGCTTGTACGACCACGCCGTCCACCGCGGCGCCGGGCGCGGCCTCCCGTGCGCGCTCGCACAAGCGGCGATACGTCGTACGTACCCTCGCCTCGGTCTCGACGCCGACCTCGACCAACCCGAGGTCGGACTTGTGCGCGATGTCGCGCGACAGGATCTTCATCACGACGGGGAGACCGACGGCACGCGCCGCGCGTACCGCGTCGGCCGCGGAAGTCGTGACGCGCTCGGCGACCCTCGCGATCCCGTACGCGGCGAGCAGCTCCTTCGCCGCGACCTCGTCGAGTGGCTCGCCGGGAGCCAGCATCGCCCGCGCCGCGGCGCGGGCCGGCGACGCTCGGCGCGGGACCGACGCGAAGGGGCTCCGGTAGTTGCGCGTGAAGTGGCTGTAGGTGACGAGCGCCTTGATGCCGCGAATGGCGCCCCCGAACGAGTGGAACAGCGGCACCCCGGCCTCGCACAGCGCGCGGTACGCGGGATCGTCGCGGATCGGTGACGTCCACGCGGCCACGACCGGCTTGCCGCCCTCGCGGTGCAGCTCCACGAGATCCTCGGCCAGCGCGTCGCTCATACCCGGGAACACGCCGGTGATCGGCGCGAACAGGATGTCGACGTTCGGATCGGCGAGCACGAGCTCGAGCACCCTGCGGTTCTCGGGAAGGGCGGTGATCACGCCACCCGAGTCGAGCGGGTTGTCGCGCCGGAGGAACCACGGGACGTACTCGGCGAGCGCGTCGATCGTCTCCTGCGCGAACCGCGGGACCAGCACGCCCTCCGCGCCACACAGGTCGGCCACGTGCGACGCGGTGCCGCCCGACATCGCGTACACGCCCACGCCGCCGCGTCCGTCCACGAGGACGGTGTGGCAGAACATTCCCGACATCTCGATGACCTCGTCGAGGTCGTCGACCCGGATCACGCCGAACTGGTCGAACACGGCTTGGTGCACGGCGTCGGAACCCGTGAGGTGCCCGGTGTGGGCGCGCGCCATCTCACGGCCGGCCTCCGTGCGCCCGACCTTGATCGCCACGATCGGCACCCGCCGCCGCGCGGCCTTGTCGACCGCCAGCATGAAGGCGCGGCCGTCGCGGAACCCCTCGACGTAGGTCGCGATCGCGCCGACGTTCTCGACGTCGACGTAGTGACTCACGAAGTCGGCCCACTCGAGGTCGGCCTCGTTGCCGATGGTCGCCCACGACTCGATGCCGATACCGAGCACTTGACCCTGCGTGATCGGCCGGCCCTGGTAACCCGACTGCGTGACGATCACGAGCTTCCGGCCGGGGAAGCCGCCCGGCCACGGCTCGAAGATGTTGAGGTTCGTGTTCGGGCCGATCACCCGCATCGGGCCGCTCGCCAGCTCGGCCAGCCTCGCTTCGGCGGCGTCGCCCTCTGCGGTGCCGACCTCGCCGAAGCCGGCCGAGAACACGATCGTGAACGCGACGCCCTTGCGCAGGCACTCCTCGACCGCAAGCAGCGCGTCGCGCACCAGCACCACTGCGACGTCGACGTCGCCGGGCACGTCGGCGATGCTCCGGTACGCCTTGGTGCCGAGGATGTCGGGCTTCGTCGGATGCACCGGGACTACATCGGCACCGCGCGCGCCCAGCCGCTCGCGCGTCTGCACGAACTGCGCGCGCTGCTGCGTGCCCTCGGTATCGGTGGCGCCGATCACGACGACGCGTCGTGGCGCGAACAGCCGAGCCCAGTCGACCGGTCGCGGTTCGAGCGCGCGTCCGCTGACGTCGCGTTTCATGCGTCGAGCCGGGGCACTAGGAGCCGCGGAGGTTCGGGGGACGGCGTGCCTCGTCGCTCATCCCGGGCAGGGTACCGAGCGGCCAATTCGCCGGACCAGCCGCACGTCGTAGTATCGCTCGACCGAACCCATCACCGGAGCTGCACATGCCGATCAACCCTGACGCCGCGAACAAGGAGCCCGGGCCGCCGTCCGAGCGTTCCTGGAGCTCGAAGGACTGCCTGCTGTACGCCGTCGGGGTGGGAGCCGGATCGGTCGATCCCACCGGGTTCGAGCTCGAGTTCACCACGGAGAACTCCAAGGGCATCGACCAGCGCGTCCTGCCGACGTTCGCGGTGATCGTCGGCATGGGGATCGGCGACGTGGGCACCTTCAACCCGGCGATGCTCGTGCACGGCGAACAGGCGATCGAGCTCCACCGGGAGATCCCGGTGGAGGGGCGAGCCCTCACCACCGCGCGCGTCACCGCGGTCTACGACAAGGGGTCCGCCGCGGTCGTCGTGAACGAGGCGGTGTCGGTCGACGCCGAGACCGGCGAGCCCATGTTCACGACCCGCAACTCGATGTTCATCCGCGGCGAGGGCGGCTTCGGTGGCGACCGCGGCCCGTCGGGTCCGCGCAACGTGGCGCCCGAGCGCGAGCCCGACGACGTCGTCACCTACCAGACGCGTGCCGACCAGGCGCTCACCTACCGGCTGTCGGGCGACCGCAACCCGCTCCACTCCGATCCCGAGTTCGCCAAGGTGGGCGGTTTCGACCGCCCGATCCTGCACGGGCTGTGCACGTACGGCTTCACCGGTCGCGCGCTGCTGCACACGTTGTGTGGCTCGGACCCTGCGAGGTTCACGAGCATGGAGGGTCGGTTCTCGAAGCCGGTGTACCCGGGCGACAGCCTGACCGTGAAGATGTGGGTCGACGGCGGAGAGGCGATCTTCCGCACCGAGACGCAGAACGGCGACGTCGTCATCGACCAGGGGCGCGCCACGTTCCGCGCGTAAACCACCGACGGGCATCACTGTCGTCCGGCGAGGCGCGTCGCCTCGCGCTCGCGGCGCAGGGGTTCACGTCGCGGCGACCGGATCGCCGTCCCGGAACGGCCGACGTGCGACGCGTCGCCCATCGCGTGCACGCGTTCCAGATCGACCCGATCAACGTGCTCGTGCGGGCGCAGTACATGCCCGCGTACGCGCGGCTCGGGCCGTATCCCGCGCGCGTGCTCGACACGCTCGCCTACGAACGCCGCGAGCTCTTCGAGTACTACGGGCACCAGGCGTCGCTGCTCCCGACGACGACGTACCCGTTGTTCCGGTGGCGGATGGACGCGCACGCTGCCGCGCAGTCCGGGCACTGGCGCGTCGACCCCGGCTTCTCGGCGGCGGTGCTGGCCGAGATCGAGGCGCGCGGCCCGCTCGGGTCGTCCGACCTCGGCGAGCGCGGCCGCCGCGGCAAGCCCGCGGACGGTTGGTGGTGGAACGACGGCAAGCGCGTCATGTCGAGCCTGCTCGTCGCCGGCCGGTTGGCCGTGGCCGGCCGGCGGGGGATCGAGCAGCTCTACGACCTCACCGAGCGGGTCATCCCGCCCGCCGTGCTCGACGTCACGCCGCCCGAACCCGACGAGGCGAAGCGAGAGCTCCTCCTGCTGGCGGCTCGGGCGATGGGCGTGGCGACGGCGCGAGATCTCGCCGACTACTTCCACATCGGCGGTCCGTACGACCGGGGCGCCGACCCGAGCGTGACGCGCGTGCCCGGCCTGGTCGCGGATCTCGTCGACGACGGGAGGCTCCTCGCCGTCGCCGTCGACGGCTGGCGCGACCGTGCGTACCTCCATCCCGACACGCAGGTCCCTCGCAAGGTGGACGCGCGCACGCTTCTCTCGCCGTTCGACTCGCTGATCTGGGAACGCAAACGCACGCAACGTCTCTTCGGGTTCGACTACCGCATCGAGATCTACGTCCCCGAGGCGAAGCGCGTGCACGGTTACTACGTCCTGCCGTTCCTCCTCGGTGACCGGCTCGTCGCGCGGGTCGACCTCAAGGCCGATCGGCGGGGCGACGCGCTGCTCGTCCAGGCCGCCTACGCCGAACCGGGCACCGACCACGCGGAGCTTGCGGCCGAGCTCGGCGCCGAGCTCCACACGCTGCGTGCGTGGCTGGGGCTCGACCGCCTCATCGTGCGACGGCGCGGCGACCTGGCCGGAGCCTTGCGGCAGGCGTGCAGGTAGCATCGGTTCTCGAATTCGTATCGGACCGTCACTCCAGACCCGAGGTTCGCGACCGTGGTGCACCTGGCTGATCCCGATGTCTCGCCCGAACTGGTGGCGAAGATCCCACCGATCGTGGACCTCGACGCCCACCTCGTCGAGCCGCCCGATATCTGGGAGCCGCGGCTCCCGGCGAAGTTCCGCGAGGCGGGTCCGCACGTCGAGTACCACCCGAGCGGCGACATCGTCCTGCAGGGCGCGAGCTACGTGGAGGCGCCCGGGACGGAGGGACCCGACGTCGTGTGGTGGAACTACGAGGGCAAGCTCACGTCGCTCAAGCGCCACATCGCGGCCTCGGGCTTCGCGCCCGAGGAGATCACGCTCACGGGCACGACGTTCGACGAGATCCGCCCCGGGTGCTGGCAGGTTCCCGAGCGGCTCGCCGACATGGACGTGAACGGGGTGGCGGCGCAGCTGTGCTTCCCGAACTACCCACGGTTCGCCGGCCAGATCTTCCTGTGGGGCAAGGACAAGGAGCTCGCCGAGCTCTGCGTGTACGCCTACAACGACTGGATGGTGGAGGAGTGGTGCGGCGGCAGCGGCGGTCGGCTGCTCCCGCTCTGCATCGTGCCGCTCTGGGACGTCGAGCTCGCCACCGCCGAGATCCGCCGCAACGCCGCGCGCGGCGTGCGCGCGGTCGCGTTCACCGAGATGCCGCCGTACCTCGATCTGCCGAGCATCCACACCGGCTACTGGGACCCGTTCTTCGCGGCGTGCGCCGAGACGTCGACGGTCGTCTGCCTGCACATCGGCTCGGGCACGAAGACGCTGCAGACGTCGTCCGACGCTCCCGACGCGGTGCCGGCGTCGCTCATCTTCGCCAACAGCGCGGCGAGCCTCGTCGACTTCCTCTACTCCGGCGTGCTGCACCGCCACCCGGACCTCAAGCTCCTCTACGCCGAGGCCCAGATCGGGTGGATCCCGTACGCGCTGGAGCGCGCCGACGACGTGTGGATCACGCACCAGTGGAGCGGAGGCCAGAAGAACTGCCCCGAGCCGCCGTCCACCTACTACTACCGACAGGTGTACAGCTGCTTCTTCAAGGATCCGATCGGCGTGAAGATGCTCGACCAGGTGGGCGCCGACCGCGTGGCGTTCGAGACGGACTACCCGCACTCCGACAGCACGTGGCCGTACTCGCGGCAGGCCGCGGCGAAGCAGTTCGGCTTCCTCGACCAGGCGCAGGTGAACCGCATCGCGCGCGGCACCGCGATCGAACTGCTCGGTCTGCCGCTCTCGGTCGACGGGAGCTGAACTCCGTGCCCGACGACCGCCCGACCGGCCGCATCACCGACGACGGCGTCGAGCGACTGCGGGCGCGAGTCGGCGTGCCCGAACCGTGGCCGCTGCCGCCCCACTACACGCGGCCCAATGTCGATGCTTTCCGGCACGTCGCCGAGGCCTACGGCGACGACAACCCGCTGTGGTGCGACCCGGTCTACGCCGAGAAGACGGTGTGGGGTGGAGCGATCGCGCCGCCGCCGATGGTGGGCGGCGACACGCTGATCGGGGAGGACGAGGTCACTGCCGTCCCGGAGGACAAGCGCGAGCTGATGAAGGGAGACCCGCTCCGCGGCGTCCACGCCTTCTACTCCGCGAGCGCCCGCGAGTGGTGGGCACCGCTCCGCCCCGACCACCGGGTGTTCCGGCGCAACGCGATGGTGGCGGTGCTCGACAAGCCGAGCGAGTTCGCGGGGCGCGCCATCCACGAGTGGAGCGCGAACGTCTTCCAGGCCGACGACGGCACCGTCTTGTCGGGCCAGTACCGGCTCATGATCCGTACCGAGCGCGAGCGCGCTCAGGAGAAGAAGAAGTACGCCGATATCGAGTTCCGGCGCTACGAGGACGCCGAGATCGACGCGATCGAAGAGCAGTACGACCGGCAGGCGAAGGCGCGGCGCGGCGCAGAGCCGCGATTCTGGGAGGACGTCACGGTCGGCGACGAGGTCGGGACCATGGTGAAGGGCCCGCTCACCGTCACCGACATGGTGTGCTGGCACGTCGGCATGGGCATGGGCCTCTACGGGGTGCGCGCGCTCGATCTGGCCGCGCGCAACCGGAAGCGCATCCCGCGCTTCTTCCACCGTGACGAGCAGAACGTCCCCGACGTGATGCAGCGCGTGCACTGGGATCCCGAGTTCGCGCGCAAGTCGGGCAACCCCACGACGTTCGACTACGGGCGCATGCGCGAGACGTGGCTCGTCCACCTCTGCACGAATTGGATGGGCGACGACGCGTGGTTGTGGAAGCTCGACTGCGAGTTCCGCGGGTTCAACTACGTCGGCGACACGCAATGGCTGCGCGGGACGGTCACCAACCACTACCTGGCCGGCGGCGAGCGCCCCGCCGTCGACCTCGACCTGTCGGCGACGAGCCAGCGCGGCGAGGTCACCGCGCCCGGCCACGCGACGATCCTGTTGCCGAGCCGCGAGCGCGGCCCGGTGCGGCTGCCCGACCCGCCGGGCGGCGCCCAGAACCTCGAGCAGGCGCTCGCGGCGATCAGCGCCGAGTTCGCGAAGAAGTGACGGCGTACCCGGGCGTCGAGGGACTCGACGCCTCCCTCGACGGCGGCGTCCTGCGGCTCCACCTCGACCGCCCCGAGAAGCGCAACTCGCTCACCGACGGGATGCTGGCCGGGCTGATCGACGCGGTCGACCGCGCCGGGCGCGACGAGGCCGTGCGGGTGATCGTTCTCTCCGGCGCCGGCGAGCACTTCTGTTCGGGCTTCGACATCCTGAACCGCAACGACGCCGGCGGCCCCCGCCCGCGAGTCGGCAGCATCCAGCGCCGCCTGCCGGCGCAGGCGCACCGGCTCGTCCCACTCGTCCTGAACACGCAGACGCCCGTGGTGTGCCGGGTGCAGGGGTGGTGCGCGGGCATCGGCCTCAATCTGGCCCTCGCCGCCGACTTCACCGTGGCCACGGAGACCTCCCGGTTCTGGATGCCCTTCGTCGACCGCGGTTTCACCCCCGACAGTGGCGCCACGTGGTTGCTGCCCCGCCGCATCGGTGAGGTCCGCGCCCGGGAGATGCTGCTGCTCGGTCGGGTCGTCGAGGGCTCGGAGGCGACCGACTGGGGGTTGGTGCACCGCATCGTCCCCGACACCGAGCTCGACGCGGCCGTGGACGACGTGGTGGGCCGGCTCGCGTCGAGCGCGACCGTCGCCCTCGGGCTCACGAAGTGGCTGATCAACAGCGGGCGCGAGGCGTCGCTCGTCGATCACCACCAGAACGAGGCGTTCGCCATGGAGCTGTCGTCGCGCAGTGAGGACTTCCGCGAAGGAATGGCCGCGTTCCGCGAGAAGCGCACCCCGGATTTCCACGGCCGATGACCACCTACGAGACACTCGTCGTCGAGCGCGACGGACCGATCGGCTGGTTGATCTTCAACCGACCGCAGGTCGGCAACGCGATGAACCACACGATGATGTTCGAGCTCGAGGACGCGTGGCGTGAGCTCGACGCCGATCCGAGCGTGCGGGTGATCGTCAACACTGGTGAGGGCGCCGCATTCCAGACCGGGCTCGACATCGCCGAGCTGAGCCGCCATCCCGAAGCGCTGCGCGAGCAGTCCCGGCGGACGCGTGACGCCGAGCTCGCGTTCACCTCCTGGCAGCTCCGGATCTGGAAGCCGGTCATCGCGGCCGTGAACGGCACCGTCGCCGGCGGCGGCCTCCACTTCGTCGCCGACGCCGACATCGTGATCGCGGCGAGCGACGCGACCTTCCTCGACCCGCACGTGTCGGTCGGGCAGGTCACCGCGTACGAGGCGATCGGTCTCATCGACAAGATGGCCGTCGAACCGGTGATGCGGATGGCGCTCACCGGGCGTTACGAGCGGATTACCGCTGCCCGCGCCTACCAGCTCGGGATGATCTCGCAGGTCGTCGATCCGCCCGAGCGGCTGCGCGACGCCGCCCGCGAGCTGGCCGAGAAGGTTGCCAAGAACTCGCCGGCGGCGATGCGCGCGACGAAGCGGGCGCTCTGGGGCGCGCTGGAGACGGGGCTCCGCGACGCGTGCCTCGCGGGTGGCCAGGAGCTCATCGGGATGTGGGGCCATCCGGATCAGGAGGAAGGACCGCTCGCGTGGGCCGAGAAACGCGACGCGAGATGGCTGGAGCTGGAGACCTGACAAGCATGAGCTACTCGACGTACGACCATCTGCTGCTCGAGCGTCACGGGCCGGTCGGCTGGCTGCTCAACAACCGGCCCGATGTGCTCAACGCGATGAACGCGCACATGCGCGACGAGTTCGCCGACGCCTGGCTCGAGCTCGACGCCGACCCCGAGGTGAAGGTGATCGTGCACACGGGTGAGGGACGCGCGTTCCAGACCGGCGTCGACGTGTCGGAGATCGCATCCGACGGGGTCGGGATGCAGCGCTACCGCGAGTCGGTCGAGAAGTTCGATCTGCACTTCACCGCGTGGCAACAGCACGTGAGCAAGCCCGTCATCACCGCCGTCAACGGCATCTGTGCGGGCGGCGGCTTCCACTGGGTCGCGGAGGCCGACATCGTCCTCGCGGCGAGCGACGCGCAGTTCTTCGACCCGCACGTGTCGGTCGGCCAGGTCGTGGCCGTCGAGGCGATCGCGCTCCTGCGGAAGATGCCGTTCGAGGCAGTGATGCGCATGGCGCTCGTCGGTCGGCACGAGCGCATGTCGGCGCAGCGCGCGTTCGAGCTGGGAATGATCTCGCAGATCGTCGACCCGCCCGAGAAGTTGCGGGAGGCGGCGCAGGCGCTGGGCGAGACGATCGCGAAGAACTCGCCTGCGGCGATGCGGGCGACCAAGCGGGCGCTGTGGGGGGCGCTGGAGCTGGGCCTCACCGATGCCTGTCGCGCCGGGGCGCAGGAGCTCGTGTCGATGTGGGGGCACCCCGACCAGGAGGAGGGCCCGCGCGCGTTCGCCGAGAAGCGCGAGCCCCGCTGGCAGCCGCTCAGCCCGAGCGGGGCCGATACTCCCTGACGAGGTCGCGCCGGACGATCTTCCCCACCTCGGTGCGAGGGAGCTCGTCGATCCGCTGGAACGCGACGGGCACCTTGTAGGGCACCAGGTGCTCGCGGCAGAGCGCGACGAGCTCGTCGTCGGTCGCGTCGCCCACCACGAACGCCACGGGGACCTCGCCGAGGCGGTCGTCGGGCACGCCGACCACTGCGGCTTCGGACACGCCCGGCGCGAGGCACAGCACTTCCTCGACCTGCTCCGGGAAGACCTTGTTGCCGCCGCGGTTGATGAGGTCGCCGGCGCGTCCTTCGATCCAGACGAAACCGTCGCCGTCGACACGCGCGAGGTCGCCGGTGTTCACGAAACCCTCACGGTCGACCCGGTCGCCGAGCTCCTCTCCGGTCGCGTACCCGGCGGCCATGTTCGGCGGGCGCACGAGCAGCAGGCCCACCTCGCCGCGATCGACCGCGGTGCCGTCGTCGCCGACGACGCGGATGTCGACCCCGTGGTGCGGGCGACCGATCGCGCCGACCTTCTCGGGGTGCTCGCGCGCGTCGGCCGCGGTCCACCCGATCACCTCGCCGATCTCGGCCTGCCCGTAGCTGTTGAGCACCACGGCGCCGAACTTGTCGGTGAAGCGGCGCGCCTGGAGCGGCGAGAGCGGCGCGGTGATGCTCCGCACGTACCGCAGCGGCGTGAGGTCGGTGACGCTCTTGTCGTCGGTCAGCATCGTCAACGCCGCGGGCGGGAGCACGGTGGAGCGGATCTCGAACCTGTGGACGAGCTCGGCGAACTCGTGCGTCCCGAAGCGGTCCATGATCACGAGCGCGGCGCCGGCTCGCAGCCCGAACAAGGCGTTGTAGATCCCGGCGTTGAGCGCGAGCGACACCGGAATGAGGTTCGGGGTCGGCGCGCGCGCGGCTCCTTCGTCGCTCCCTCTGCCGCGCAGTGGGCCGAGCACGCGGTCGAGCAGTTCGAGGTACGCCTCGTGGGTGTGCAGGATGGCCTTCGGTGCGCCGGTCGTCCCCGACGTCCACATCACGAAGGCGACGCCGTCGTCGTACGTGCGCGTGCTCGAGCGGGCTCGGGCACCGTCGGCGCGTACGACGACGGCGGGGTCGGTGGCGGCGAGGACCCGCTCGACCTCGGCGTCGGGGAAGCGCGGGTTCATGGGCACGAACACGCCTCCCGCGAGCCACACCCCGAACATCGTCGTGACGAACTCGGGGCCGTTCGGGAGCGCGACGGCGACCGCGGAACCGGGTCGGGCGCCGAGCGCGCGCAGTGAGTCGGCACACGCCCGCGCCGCCTCGCGCGCGGCACCTGCGGTGACCGATCGGTCGATCGTGTGGAGGAGTCCAGCGTCGTCGGCGAACGGGTGCGCCATCAGGAGCGCGGAGAGTGACGAGCCGGGCACGGCGGGACTGTACCTTCGCGTCATGCCCGCCGTGATCAGCGTGGTGATCCCCGTCCACAACGGCACCGCGTTCCTGGCGGAGTGCCTGTGGTCGATCGTGGCGCAGACCCAGCAGCCGGTCGAGCTGATCGTGGTGGACGACGGGTCCGTGGACGACAGCGCACGGGTCGCCGCCGACGTCGTGGCGGCCCATGGGCGCGGCTGTGTGCACCGGCAGGTGAACGGCGGCGTCGCCGCGGCACGCAACGCGGGGCTCGCGCGTTCCGCCGGGCAGTACATCGGTTTCTGCGACCACGACGACGTCTGGCTGCCGGAGAAGCTCGCCCGCCAGCTCGCGTTCCTCCTCGCGCACCCGGACGTCGGCGCGGTGATGACGCGCCAGGAGCCCTTCTTCGAGGAGAGCGTTTCGGCCCCGCCGCGTTGGTTGCAGCCGGACCGTCGCTTCGGCGACCTCGGCGGGGTGCTGCCCATGTCGGCGCTCGTCCGGCGCGCGGCCTTCGACGTGGTCGGCGCGTTCAGCGAGGCCCGCACGGGCGCCGACGACCTCGACTGGTTCCTGCGAGCCCGGCGCGAGGGTGTCGGCATCGACGTGATCCCCGAGGTCCTCGTCCGCCGGCGCATCCACTCGTCGAACGCGAGCTACGACACGGGCCGGATGCGGCACGGCCTGCTCGCGTCGCTCCACGAGCTCACGCGCGGCTGACGCGCCCCGAGCGTCAGCCGAGCCAGTCTCGCAGCACGTCGTCGGTGTCGGCACCGAGCGCCGGTCCCGTCGACGCGATGCGCGGGGGCGTGCGGCTGAGGTGCGGCGCCGGCGCCGGCATGTACACGGTGCCGAGCTCCGGGTCGACGACGGCGGCGATGCTGCCGCGCGCCTGCGCGTGCACGTCGGCGACGAGGCTCGCCACGTCGTTGACCTCGGTGACGGGGATGCGCGCCTGCACGAGCGCGTCGACGACGTGACCGGCGTCGTGGTCGGCGACCCAATCGGCGACGATCGCGTCGAGCGCGTCGGCGTTCGAGTTGCGGTCGGCCGCGCGCCCGAAACGCGCGCGGTTCTCGTCGCTGTCGGCGCCCATGAGCGCGAGCATGCGGAGCACCTGCGCGTCGACCGGGCCCGAGATCACCACCCAGCGCGCGTCGCGCGTGCGGTAGACGTTCCGCGGCGTCGCCACCGGGATCCGGCTCCCGGTGCGCGCCGGCGGCGCGTCACCCGGTGACCACGCCACCATCGCCGGGCCGAGGAACTGGAGCACCGCTTCGTACAGGCTCACGTCGACGAGCTGGCCGGTACCGCCGTTCACGTCGCGCCAGTAGAGGGCGGCGAGCACACCGGAGAGCCCGAAGAACGAGCCCATGAAGTCGCCGATGGGCACGGACGCGAGCACCGGCGGACCGTCGCGTTCTCCGGTCATGTGCGTGAGGCCGCCGTAGGCCTCGAGCACGGTGCCGTTGCCGGGACGGTCGGCGTACGGGCCGTCGGCGCCGAAGCCCGTCACCAGGGTGACGACCGCACGCGGGTTGCGCGCCGCGATCGCTTCGTACGTGCAGCCCCAGCGTTGGAGGACGGACCGCGGCTGGTTCAGGACGACGACGTCGGCGACCGCGGTGAGCCGGTGCACGACGTCGAGTCCAGCGTCGGTGTCGAAGTCGACGCGCACCGCGCGCTTGTTGCGGTTGGCGAGTGCCCACACGTACGTGCGGTTGCCACGCATCGCGCCAGTGACGCGCAGCGCGTCGCCCGCCGGCGGCTCGACCTTCACGACGTCGGCGCCGAGGTCGCCCAGCAATGCGGCGGTCATCGGTGCGGGAAAGAGCGTGGCGAGATCCAGCACGCGCACGCCCTGCAACGCAGAGGCGGAGGGCGCAGCACTCGGCTCGGCCAAGGTCGGGAATATACAGTGCGCTCGATTTCGAGACACCACGACACACGCGGACGAGGTGCGAGATGGGACTGCTCGACGGCAAGGTCGCGATCGTCACCGGCGCGGGCCACGGCATCGGGCGCGGCCATGCGATGGAGCTCGCCAAGCAGGGCGCCAAGGTCGTCGTCAACGACCTCGGCGGCTCGGAACGCGGCGAGGGCGCCGGTACGGCCGCCGAGGACACGGTGAAGCTGATCGCCGACCGCGGCGGTGTCGCGGCGGCGAACTTCGCCGACGTGTCCGACTACGAGCAGTCGGGCGCGATGGTGCAACAGGCGATCGACGAGTTCGGCCGGCTCGACATCCTGGTCAACAACGCCGGCATCGTGCGCGACGCCGCGATCTGGAACATGAAGGTCGAGGACTGGGACGCGGTGATGAAGGTGCACGTGCGTGGCACGTGGTGCCCGTCGCACCACGCCGCGAAGCACTGGCGTGAGCAGGCGAAGCAGGGGCGGCTCCAGGCTCGCATCGTCAACACCACGTCGGGTGCGGGCCTGGGCGGGAATTTCGGGCAGACCAACTACGCGACGGCGAAGGCTGCGATCGTCGGCATGACGCTGACGCTCGCGCAGGAGCTCTACAAGACGGGCGTCACCGTCAACTGCATCGGGCCGGCCGGCCTCACGCGGATCACCGCCACGATGCCGGGGTCGGACCCGGCGATCGAGCCCGACGAGGTGGCCGAGGGCGAGTGGAACGCGATGGACCCCAAGAACTCGTCACCGGTCGTCGCGTGGCTGGCGAGCGACGACGCGCACTACGTGACCGGCCAGGTGATCCGCGTCGTGCACGACCGCCTGATCCTCATGGAGGGGTGGACCGAGAAGGTGGCGATCTCGTCGGGCGGCACGGCGTGGGACGCCGAGCAGCTCCCGAGCGTCATGGCCACCGAGCTCTTCGGCACCCGCCACGGCGGCATGCGCTTCCGCTCGAGCTCTTGACGAAGTTGCGTCACTCACCGACGTAGAGCGTCGGTCAACGACGCAAGTTCGGGGGGGAGGGGACTCACTCCCACAGGCCCTTCGGCTGGACGAAGGGGAGGTCGAGGTGGGTGCGGATGCCGGGGGCGGCGTTGCACACGGCGGGGATGGCGTTCACGCCGTTCATCGCCGTCCAGTAGCGGCCGTAGATGCCGACGTCGTCGGTCTCCTCCACGTCGCGGCCGGTGTGCGTCGCCGCCGGCTCCAGCGTGACCTTCACCGACGGCAGCCCCTCGATGACGAGCTGGTACTTGAGGTGCTTCAGGTCCCAGTTGGGCTCGAGGTCGTCGTCGGTCTTCCAGAACGAGCGGAAGACGATGCGCGGCTTGCCTCCGGACCACGCGATCCACTCGAACCGTTCGCCGCCGACGGTGCCGGGCTCGATCACGCCGGTACGGATCTCGAGCCGCCGCTTGGCGACCGCGACGTCGTAGTTGTGTGTGTACTCGTCGACCTCGAGCCCGAGCGCGGCCGCGATCATCATCTGCGACTCGCGGAAGATGTTGTCCATCGTGAGCACGAGCGGGCTCGGGTCGGCGCGCGCCTCGTCAGGGTCGCGCCCGAACCCCAGACCGTCGAAGATCATGTTCTTCGACGGGTGCCGTCGCAGGTCGGCGAGCTCCTGGACGACGATCTGCTCGATCGAGAAGCTGAGGCGCGCCATCGTGATCGGCAGCAGGTCACCCGAGAAGCCGGGATGGATACCGGTGCCGTGGAGCGAGCTCTCGCCCTCCTTGCACGCGGCCCGCAGCAGTTCGACCTCGTCCGGACGGGTCGAGTCGGCGAAGACGAAGCCGGACGGCGTGACGAGGTTCTTTCCCGACGCCAGGATCCTGCACATGTCGTCGAGGTCGACGTAGAGGGGCGCGTAGTGCACGCAGTCGACGTCGAGGGCGAGGATGTCGTCGACGCGGTTCGTCGCCGGCACGCCGATGGGCTCGATACCCGCCAGCTCTCCCGCGTCGCGGCCCACCTTGGCGTCCGACGTCACGTAGCAGCCGACGAGCTCGAACTGCGGGTTGCGGGCGAAGGACCGGATCGCGATCTGACCGATCGAGCCGGTGGCCCACTGGACCACCCGGTAGGGAGGGCTCATGACACCCACTGACCTCCGTTCACGGCCAGGTGCTGGCCGGTGATCGATGCCGACAGGGCCGACGCGAAGAACAGGACCGCTCCCGCGCACTCGTCGGGGGTCGGGATGTGGCCGAGCGGCAGCGCCCGGCCCCGTTCCTCGGCGGCCGCTGCCTTCTCCTCCTCGGTCTCACCCGGCATGTGCCCGACGTAGTTCTCGCCCTGCACCGGCCCGAGCGTGACGCCGTTGACCAGCACGCCGCTGGACGCGATCTCGTTCGAGAGCGTGCGCACCAGGCTCCCGAGCGCGGCCTTCGACGCCGCGTAGGCGCCCAGCGTCGGTGGGCTGCTCAGCATCGCGCCGGAGTTGACGAGGATGATGCGCCCACCACCCCGCGCAGCCATCGCGGGCACCACGCGCTGCACGAGCTTGACCGCGCCGAAGAAGTTGATGTCCATGATCTCGTGCCACGACGCGAGGTCAGCGTCGACCGCGGCGGTGAAGTCGCCGGGATGGTGGCCGTTCTGCACGAACACGTCGACGCGCCCGAACCGGTCGAGCGCAACGTCGACCAGCGCGTCGCACTGCTCGGGAACCGAGATGTCGGTCGGCACGACGAGCGCGACCCGCCCGAGCGCACGCACTTCGTCGGCGACGGCATCGCAGCGCTCCTTGCGCCGCGCCGCGAGCACCACGTGCGCGCCTTCACGAGCGAACGCCAGCGCGATGCTCCGGCCCATTCCCGGGCCGATCCCGGTGACGATCGCCACCTGGTCGGGCAGCATCTGGTCGTCCATCGCGCGCCTGCTCTACGCGACGCCGCCGGTGACGTGCAAGTCGCCCGCGTGCGCCCCGCCATCCCGGTCGTGGGTCACGACGCGCCCCATGCCGCGAGCGGTCCTGCCGCCTCGACGAGCAGTTCGGTCGCGGCCGCGAACGCCACCGGCACCGCGACCTCGGTGACGCCGGGCGCGGCGAGCGCGGCGCGCAACTGCTCCCGGTGCACCTCGGGCGACGCGATGTCGCCGGCGTCCCCCCAGACCTCCACGACGAGGTCGGCGGCGCGCGACCGGGCCAGCTCGACGAGCGCCCGGTTCTCGGCGGCCACGGGCGGCTCGAGCACCGCCACCGCCGGCTTTCCCTCGATCGCCGCCAGCAGCGCGGCCGCGACCGCGAGGCCCGGCCGTCCGGCCGCGGGGACGCGCACGCTCCCGAGCTGCGTGGTCGGCAACGTGCGCGCGACCCACCACCCCGCGGTGCTCGGCTCGAGCGTGACCACGCCACCCTCCGGCAGCGACTCGCCGACGTCCGCGGCCGCGCGCGCCGGGTTCAGCGGCACGTCCTCGACGCGGTACAGCGGCTGGGCAACACCCGACAGCCGGTGGTAGAGGTCGCCGAGCACGGGTGGACCGTCCTCGGCGGCGCGCACCGCGCCGCCGAGCGCGCCGATCCGCTCGACCGCGGCGCGCGTGACCGGCCAGGCGCCGTCGGGCGAGAGTCCCGCGTCACGGAGGATCGGCT